>OAVR01000004.1_pt1 | contig 320784 bp, 292 predicted proteins | sample 1476451 | NCBI WGS metagenome assembly OAVR01 (sample SAMEA2580105, study PRJEB22360) | human gut metagenome | biome: human gut; feature: human-associated habitat; material: faeces | place: Denmark | collected 2008/2010 | reverse complement strand
TAGGTATGCTGGCTTCTGAAGCAAGTCTTTTGACTGATGAAATGATTGGAGCAGCCGCACATTCATTGAGTGGTATTGTCAATCCAGGCGAACCAGGAGCACCAGTCTTACCTCCATTCAAGTATGTAGCTGATGTGTCTATCAAAGTAGCAGAAGCAGTTGCTAAAAAAGCGCAAGAACAAGGTCTTGCGCGTGCTCAAGAAACAGATATGGCTAAAGCAGTTCGTAATTTAAAATGGTACCCAGAATATAAATAAGTAAATGGGAATGGGGTGTACGAGTGCGACTGGATGCCTCGTACACCTTTTCTTGTATATCCTGTTAGATAGAAAGGGAGACTATGGAAATCTTTTTAACTTCAATTCAGAGTATTGTGCCCATTATCGTCATCATCATTCTTGGTTATTTCTTGCAAGTCCGTGGTTGGTTTCAAGAGAGCTTCGGAAATGACTTATCTAAACTGATTATGAACGTGGCCATGCCTGTTGCAATTTTTACCTCTGTTCTTAAATATTTAACTTTAGATAAATTGATTAGCTTGTCTGGCGGTTTGCTCTATACGTTTATCGCCTTCATTCTTGGTTACCTAGCGGCCTTTATCGCAGTGAAAGTTTTTAAAGTGCGCCCAGGACGCCGAGGAACCATGATTAATACCTTTGTTAATGCCAATACCATATTTATTGGTTTGCCTTTAAATATCGCTTTGTTTGGAAATCAAGCCCTTCCTTACTTCTTGGTTTATTATATTACAAATACAGTATCTACTTGGACATTAGGTGTCTATCTGATGACTTCTGATAGTAAAGAAGGGGCTTCAAAACAGGCTCAAAAATTTAATTGGAAGAAGCTTTTCCCAGCTCCTTTATTAGGTTTTCTCGTAGCCCTCGTCTTTTTGGTGTTACGTATTCCTGTTCCAAGTTTTGCAGAAAGCACCTTGACTTATATTGGTAGTTTAACAACGCCCTTATCTCTTGTCTATATCGGTATCGTCCTAGCTAAGGCAGGCCTTAAGACGATTCGCTTTGATAAAGATACCATTATCACACTGGTTGGTCGTTTTATTCTTGCACCTGTCATCATGCTCTTGGTTCTGAAGTTCTTCTCTCCAAATATGGTGGCACCAGAATTTAGAACCTTTATGATTCAATCAGCAACACCAGCTTTGGCAGTTCTTCCTATTCTTGCCAATCAAGGTAAAGGCGATGTTGAGTTTTCAACGAATGTGGTCACTCTCAGCACAGTCTTATTTGTGATTGTGGTTCCAATTCTGCAGACATTGTTGGGATAGCATTTATATGAAAATGATGTAGTTTTAGTGCTATACATTCGTCAAAAAGGACGTCGGATATTATACTCGACGTCCTTTTTAAACGGATGACTAGATCAACACATAGGTTTCAACCGCATGCCCAGCCCCGTTTTCATTGTTGGTCTTTGTCACGACTGCTGCTCCCTCTTTCACTTCTTGTGGAGCGTTGCCCATAGCGACACCGATGCCTGCTTTTTTGAGCATAGGAAGGTCATTGAAGTTGTCCCCCATGGTGAGGACTTCTTCTAAGCTCAAGTGGTAGTGATTAGCGAGCTCAACCAGAGCATCCTCTTTAGAGACGTGCTTAGCGGTAACTTCTAGGTAGTTGGCTTTGGAGAGATAAAAGGCGGTAGAAGGGAAGTCGTCGGCAGAAATAGCACGATAGAGGGCTTGGATCTCTTCTGCATCTCCAATTAAGAGCAATTTGTGGAGGGGCTTTGTCGTATCCAGCAAAGGATCCAATAGGGGGATGATGAGAGGTTTTTCTCCTGTAATCCGGGCCTCCTCTTGGCTCCATTGGTCAAGGCGGTCGGTCATCCAGTCTTTTCCGCTATAGAGGTTGATCGAAACTTGAGGGAAGTGTTGGTTGACCCAGTTGATAAACTGACGAGCTTCATTCTTGTTCAAAGGATGCTCAAAAAGAACCTGCTCTCCTTTTTGGATCAAGGCCCCATTGTAACAAGCCATGGGGCAGTCTTCTATGCCGAGCTCTTTGGCAATGGGAGCCATCCCTTTGGGGGAGCGAGCAGAGGCCAGCACGAAAGGAATCTCTTCACGTTTTAAATCTGGGATCAATGCTGCTAACTGTGGATCGATCTGATGGTGGTCATTTAAGATGGTGCCATCGATATCGCTGATGATGAGACGGATGTGAGACATAAACTTACCTCCTAGTAGAGAATAGTGGTTTCGTTACCGACTTGTTTAAGGATTTCAGGGCTTGGTTTTTGGTCAGTGATCCAATAGTCAAATTGCTTGAGACGAGCAAGATAATAGTTTCCATTTTTCGTCCATTTAGAACTTTCTGCCACAAGGATCTTGGTGCGAGATCGTTCAAAGACGAGGGATTTGACGGCAACGTCTTCTGCATCTTCAAAGGTGACCTCGCCGTTGGCCAAGCTACCAGCTCCAAAAAAGGCAACATCAAAGCGAAGATTGTCCAGTATTTGTGCTTGGTCCGCAGCATAGTAGAAGCGGTTTTTGGGATAGAATTTTCCTCCTAAGAGATGAAAGTCAACCTGGGAATGGCTACTGAGTTGGATAGCATTGTCAAGGGAGTGCGAATAGACTGTAAGATCTCCATCAAGTAGGCCTGCCAGCAAAGTGATTGAGGTAGAGGCATCGAGAAAGATCACTTGTCCATTTTGGATCCATTGCAGGGCTTTTTGAGCCATGGCAGTCTTTTCCTTGTTAGCCTTTTGACTGCGGTCTAGATAAGAAGGGCCAGGTTCTTTGTTTAAGGGAAGGAGACCACCGTGTGTCCTGCGAACCAGCTGGCGTTGGCTAAGGAGAGCGAAGTCACGACGGATGGTATCTTTTGAGACCTTGAAGTAGTCGACCATTTCTTTGGCCGATAGTTGTTTTCGCTCTTCTAAGAGTTCTAATATTTTTTCGAGTCGCTGTTCCTGATACATTAGCTTACTCCTTATTTCTGTTCTTGCCTTCATTGTACACTATTTTATAAGCGGATGCAAGTTTTATTAAGTGTTTTTAAGTGTTTTTGATCTTTTTTCTTGCAAAACCTTATTCTGACGTTTGTTTTAAAGGGGGAATTCTGCTATAATATGTCAAAATAACGTGGAGGTTTCCTTATGGCCAGTGAATATGAAAAAATGATTGCAGGTGATTTTTATAGACCTGCGGACCCTGAATTACGGGCTTTGGCCCAAGCCTCTCGGGAGAAACAAGAAGCTTTTAACCAAGAGGTAGATCCTAAAAAGGGGGCAGCTATCATCAAAGAGTGGTTTGGTTCAACCGGTGAAAACCTCTATCTTAATCGCCAGGTTCTTGTGGATTATGGGGTCAACATCCATCTGGGAGAAAATTTCTATGCCAATTACAATTTGACCATGTTGGATGTATGTCCCATCACGATTGGAAAGAATGCCATGATTGGTCCTAATTGCCAATTTTTGACGCCCTTGCACCCACTGGATCCAGGCGAGCGCAATTCTGGTCTCGAGTACGGGGCGCCGATTACGATAGGAGATAACTTCTGGGCAGGAGGAGGGGTCACCATCCTTCCTGGTGTCACGCTGGGTGACAATGTGGTCGCTGGCGCAGGAGCAGTGGTCACCAAGTCTTTCGGAGACAATGTGGTCCTTGCAGGAAATCCAGCCCGTGTCATCAAAGAAATACCCGTCAAAAAGGAGAAACGATGATCCATAAACATGAAATTCCTATTTTAGAGTTTGATGACAACCCGCAGGCAGTCATTATGCCGACCCATGAGGGGTTAGACCTGCACCTACCTGAAAAAAGTGTTTATGCTTTCTTGGAAGATGAGATTGATCGCTTTGCGGAAGCTGTTGGAGCTGAGCAAGTGGCTACCTTTGTCTCAGCTACCAAGGCTTACCCAGTCTATGTTCTGAAGCACCAAGGGGAGGAAGTCTGCTTGGCACAAGCGCCAGTTGGATCTGCAGCTGCTGCCCAATTCATGGATTGGTTGATTGGCTATGGGGTGAAGAAGATCATTTCCTCGGGTAGCTGTGGCGTCTTGGTAGATATAGAAGAAAATGCCTTTTTGATCCCGACCAAGGCCTTGCGAGATGAGGGAGCTAGTTACCATTATGTAGCGCCTTCTCGTTATATCGAAGTGGACAGTCGTGCACTGACCGCCATTGAAACAGTTCTAAAACAGCAGGCCATTCCTTATCAAGAGGTCATGACCTGGTCGACGGACGGTTTTTATAGAGAAACACCTGACAAGGTGGCCTATCGCATTGAAGAAGGGTGTCGTGTTGTGGAGATGGAGTGTGCCTCACTTGCAGCGGTCGCCCAGCTTCGTGATGCAGTTTGGGGCTTGCTCCTATTTACCGCAGATTCTCTTGCAGACCTGGAAAATTATGACCAGCGTGACTGGGGTGCTGAAGCTTTTGAGAAGGCCCTAGAATTGTGCCTAGAGATGGTTCATCACTTGTAGGTCTTTTCACTTTTTATGATACAATGAAGCTATGTTAGTCAAATTATTTTTTAAACAATGGCAGGCCAAAATTAAAAGCCTGTCTCCGGCAAGGCGAATCTTTCTCAGCTTTGCCTTGGTTATCCTGGTGGGCTCGCTCTTATTGAGTCTGCCTTTTGTCCAGCAAGCGAGCTCAAAAGCAGGCTATATCGACCACCTCTTTACAGCGGTCTCCATGGTCTGTGTGACGGGGCTCTTTACCCAGTCGGTGGCTTCGACCTATAATGGTTTGGGGCAATTGATCTGTATGCTCTTGATCCAGATCGGAGGCCTAGGGATCTTGACCTTTATCGGTCTCTTCTTTATGGAAGGTCGCCAAAAACTTAGTTACAAGGACCGGCAGACCATTCGGGACAGTTTTAGTTTTAGCAATAACCAGAGCTTAGCCCGTTTTGTCCGCTCCATCTTTATTACGACCTTTACCATCGAAGGGGTGGGGGCCTTGCTCCTCATGATCCGCTTTATCCCTCGCTTTGGCTGGGGCCATGGGATCTTTAACTCCATCTTTGTTGCGGTCTCGGCCTTTTGTAATGCGGGCTTTGATAATTTTGGAGGCGATAGCATGATGAGCTTCCAGACCGATTGGTTGGTCAATCTGACCTTGTCTGCCCTTATTATTACTGGGGGCTTGGGCTTCATGGTCTGGTTTGACCTAGCCACCAAGGCCCGTAATCAATCGGGACGGCGAACTCTTCGCTTCCATACCAAGGTGGTTCTCTGGTTAACAGCGGCGATCCTTCTCTTTGGGACAGTGACTAGTCTTTTGACCGAGTTTAATAATCCAGCAACGATTGGGTCCCTTCCATTAGGAGAGAAGATCTTGGTCAGCTTCTTCCAAACTGTCAGTATGCGGACAGCTGGTTTTGCTTCGCTAGATTATACAGCAGTCCGGCCAGTAACGCTCTTTATCTATCTTTTACAGATGTTCCTAGGAGGAGCACCAGGTGGGACAGCAGGGGGGATGAAGATCACCACCTTCTTGGTGTTGATTCTCTTAGCGCGCAAAGAGTTGCTCGGCTTGCCACATACCAACCTGGGAAAGCGCACCATCGCACCAGACTTGGTCCAACGCTCTTTGGGGATGGCAGTGATTTTCCAGTTGACTTTTCTCCTTGGACTCTTTGGTCTTTGTCTCGTGACTCCGGATGGTCAACGCTTTTTGTACCTGGTCTTTGAGGCAGTATCGGCTCTAGCGACAGTAGGCGTGACAGCCAATGTGACCTCGACCTTAAATGGAGCAGGTTTGGGGATCATCATGGTGCTCATGTTTATCGGTCGGATCGGCCCCTTGACCCTTATGGTCAGTTTGAACAATTACAAAGCTAAAAAGGCAGATGCCTTGCAATATGCTAAAGCAGACATCATTATCGGATAGGAGAGACTTATGGCGAATCGAACCATTGGAATTTTAGGATTAGGAATTTTTGGACAGAGTGTCTTAAAAACTCTGCAGGACCAGGATGTGGATATTGTTGCAATTGATGATCACGAAGATGTGATTAATCAGTATGAATCTATGATTACAACTGGAATTGTTGGAGACATTACGGAGTTGGACCTCTTGGATGCAGCAGATATTGGGAACTGTGACACAGTCGTAATCGCGACGGGTGAAAACCTGGAGTCCAGTGTGCTGGCTGTCATGCACTGTAAGGCGCTTGGAGTCGAGCATGTCATTGCCAAGGTCAAAAATGAAGTGACCAAAGAAATTCTGGAAAAGATTGGGGCTGATTTGGTCATCCTGCCAGAGGTAGAAGCAGGCATGTCCCTCGCTAAAATGGTTCTTTTCCAACACCGGATTGAAGTTTTCCAGTTGGATGAAGAAGTGGTAGTAGTCGAGTTTACGGTTCCATCCAGCTGGGTAGGAAAAAGCCTTCAGGACTTGGCTGTCAGAGAGGAGTACCATCTCAACATTATTGGTTATCGAGATGCGGAAGATCAACCGCTTCATATTCAGATTGCTCCCGACTTTATCTGGCCAGAAGGGGTGCGCGTGATGGCGGTGACAGACAACCAGTATCTGGATAGAATCCAAGACTTGTTAGACTAATCGTGTAATTGAGAGTGGGACAGAAATCGGTAATTCATTAGAATTCGATTTCGTCGTCCCACCTCCGCACAGTTGAGTAGGGCTGTAAAAGCTGATGAAATCAGCGTACTAGAGCCCACTCAACCACTGCGTCTTGCCCAACAATCCAAAAACAATTAAGAGGCTAGGACTTTTGTCCCAGCCTCAGAATGTTGATCACCTATTTTTAAACTAAAATAGGTGAAATGATTCTGCAAAAAAATGATTTTTAATTTTTACTCCGCAGACGCCCTCTGTATCTTAATTTAGTCATGGAATTTCCTGGATTGCTGAAATCATCCACTGGATAATTTCACCTAACGTCCATCCTCAAGGTCGTCAAGAATCTCTTGCCATTTTTCCTCATGCATACCTTGGCAGATATGTTTGGATCGAGTCTCATGTATCTCTTGATCCATTGGGGAAGTTAATCTTATAAAATTTTAGGAAAGGCTCTGTCAGGTATTGACAGGCCTTTTTTTGAGTGCTATAGTAAAATCGTAAACGCTTACACAGTGAGTCGAAGCAGATAAAAGCGGGCAGTCAGATGCCCCGTAAAAAGCGGAGGAAAGACAAATGGCAGGATCAGTGATACAGGGAGAGAACTACCGAATCTCCGTATTAACGGAATCTTTGGTGCGCTTGGAATACTCAGAGGATGGTGTTTTTGAAGATGGTCAGACGCAAGTCGTGCAAAATCGTGATTTTGGACCTGTTGCCTGTGAGGTCGTAGAGACAGAAGAGGTCCTCGATCTTCATACGGAGCATCTCCACCTTCATTTTGAAAAGGGACCTTTTACACCGGATCGGCTTTTTATCGAGCTCAAGGGTCAGTATGCAGTCTATGGTAGCCGGTGGCACTATGGAGATCAGCCTGAGACCTTGAAAGGGACCAGTAGGACGCTTGACGAGGTCGATGGAGCTATGGAGTTGGAAGATGGGATCTTGAGCAAGGCCGGTTATGCTCTTTTGGACGATTCCGGTTCCTACTTGTATGATGTCGAAAGCGGATTTAGAGCACGGCCATGTCCAGAAGTGGACCTGTATTTCTTCGGTTATGGGCGCGATTATCTAGGGGCCTTGAAAGATTTTTACCATCTGACGGGACAACCCCCCCTCTTGCCACGTTATGCTCTGGGAAACTGGTGGAGTCGGTATTGGCCTTATACCAGTCAGGAGTACACTGATTTAATGGATCGTTTCAAAGCTGAAGGGGTGCCTTTGGCTGTCAGTGTGATCGATATGGACTGGCACAAGACAGCGATTCCTGCTCGCTTTGGAAGTGGTTGGACGGGCTATAGTTGGAACCGGGACTTGATTCCTGATCCAGCTGCCTTCTTACATGGTCTTCATGAGCGTGGTTTAAAGGTGACCTTAAATGTCCATCCGGCAGATGGCATTCGCGCCTTCGAAGATGCTTATCCCATGGTCGCAAAACGCTTGGGACTGGATGCAGAAAAAGAAGAGGCGGCTAGCTTTGACTTTTATAGTCCAGCTTTTCGCGAAGCATATTTCGAAGATGTTCACCATCCTTTGGAAGATCAAGGAGTGGACTTTTGGTGGATTGATTGGCAGCAAGGTAGTCATGGCAAGATGGATCCCCTTTGGTTGTTAAATCACTATCATTATCTAGACAATTGTCGAAAAGGCCAAGCTGGTCTCATCTTATCGCGTTATGGGGGTCCTGGTAGCCATCGGTATCCGATTGGTTTTTCAGGGGACACTATTGTGACTTGGGAATCCCTAGCCTTTCAACCCTATTTTACCAGCACAGCTTCCAATATCGGCTACACCTGGTGGAGTCACGATATCGGTGGCCATATGCGGGGCTACTATGATGAAGACTTGGCTCTTCGCTGGTTGCAGTTTGGGGTCTTTAGCCCGATCAATCGTCTCCATAGTTCTTGTAATGCCTTTAACAGCAAGGAACCGTGGTTTTACTCTCCTGAGACCTGTCGCTTGATGAAGCAGTATTTGCGCCTGCGCCATAGCTTACTGCCTTATCTCTACACCATGAATGTGGCAACGCACGAAGAAGGGCTGCCCTTGGTTCAACCCCTCTATTACCACTACCCAAACGAAGAAGAGGCTTATGAAGCGAAGAATCAATATTTCTTTGGCAGTGAACTCATGGTGGCACCAATTACCGAAGCGCTGGATCCTGTCTTTCATAGTGCTTCTGTGAGTGTTTGGTTCCCAGATGGCGTTTGGTATGATTTCTTCCATGATTGGAAGTATGAAGGAAGAGGGAAGCTCACGGTCTTTAGGACCAGCCAGGATATTCCAGTCTTTGCACGTGCGGGAGCCATCATCCCTATGGATGCACAACCACAGACAGGAGTAGACCTTCCAGAAATGCTGGACTGGCATCTCTTCCCAGGTGACAATCGTTCTTTCGTACTCGTCGAAGGAGAAGGAGCTAGCAAGGTTGAAACCCGCCTAACAGTCGATTGGGATGAAAGAAAGATTAGGCTGGATTTAACAGGTGATCTAGCGCTGCTTCCTGAAAAAAGACAGCACCGTTTCTTGCTCCATACCTTTGAAACAGCCCCTATCATAGTGGACAATCAAAGTCAGGAAATTGCGATGGGTGAGCTGCAATCGCGTTCTATTGCCAAAGAAGATCGGATGTTTGAGCTCTTGAAATCTGCCAACCTGGCCTACGATAGGAAAAATGAATTATTTGCGGCTTGTTCAAGAGCGAAGGATTGGAAACAGTTGATGAAGGTCATCACACCTTTGGAGGAAGGTTTGCGCCAACGTCTCTTTGAAGTGATTTATTCCAGTGAAGAGAATGAAGACTTGTAAATTCTTGCAATTTCACCCCTATTTTTGTATGATGAAAGTGATTTCACAATCATAAAGGAGAAGAAAAAATGGAACAAAAATGGTGGCATAATGCCGTAATTTACCAAGTTTATCCAAAAAGTTTCAAGGATAGTAATGGCGATGGCATCGGGGATCTCAAGGGGATCACGAGCAAGCTAGACTATCTGGAAAAGCTAGAGATTACCGCCATCTGGCTCTCACCAGTCTACAAGAGTCCCATGGATGATAACGGCTATGACATCTCGGATTACGAGGATATTGCCTCCATCTTTGGTACCATGGAAGATATGGAAGAATTGATCGCAGAAGGTCATAAACGCAAGATCAAAATCATTATGGACTTGGTGGTCAACCATACCTCTGATGAGCATGCTTGGTTTATTGAGGCGCGTGAAAACCCAGACAGTCCAAAGCGGGATTTCTATATTTGGCGCGATGAGCCCAATGGCATTATTTCTGCTTTTAGTGGCTCTGCTTGGGAGTTTGATGAAGCTTCAGGACAATACTACCTGCATAACTTTAGTAAGAAGCAACCAGACCTTAACTGGGAAAATGAGGAGCTCCGTCATCAGATCTATGACATGATGAATTTCTGGATTGATAAGGGAATTGGTGGCTTCCGTATGGATGTGATCGATATGATCGGTAAGATCCCAGATCAGGAAATCATCAGCAATGGTCCCATGCTCCATCCTTACTTGAAGGAAATGAATCAAGCGACCTTTGGCGATAAGGATCTGCTCACGGTGGGAGAAACTTGGGGGGCGACTCCAGAGATTGCCAAGCAATACTCCAATCCAAAAAATCAAGAATTGTCCATGGTCTTCCAATTTGAACACATCGGCCTTCAATACCAACCAGGTCAACCAAAGTGGCACTACGCGAAGGAATTGGATGTGCCTAAATTGAAGGAAATTTTCACCAAGTGGCAGACGGAATTAGGAGAAGAGGAAGGCTGGAATTCCCTCTTTTGGAACAACCACGATTTGCCACGGATTGTGTCAACTTGGGGAGATGATGGGAACTATCGTGTCAAATCTGCCAAGGCTTTAGCGATTCTGCTTCACTTGATGAAGGGAACTCCTTATATCTATCAAGGGGAAGAAATCGGGATGACCAATTATCCATTTAAGAGCCTTGAGGACGTAGAAGATATCGAGTCGATCAACTATGCTCATGAAGCCTTAGAAAAAGGGGTTCCGCTCGAAGTGATCATGGATCAAATCCGCCATATTGGTCGGGACAATGCCCGGACACCGATGCAGTGGAATGATGAAGCAGAAGCTGGCTTTACGACAGGCCGTCCATGGCTTGCGGTCAACCCAAACTACAAAGAGATCAATGTGGAGGCTGCCCTAGCAGATCCAGACTCTATTTTCTATACCTACCAAGCCCTCATTGCTTTGAGAAAAGAGTACCCTTGGCTTGTGACTGCTGATTATGAATTGGTGGATGCAGCAGACAAGGTTTTTGCCTACAAGCGGGTAGAAGGAGAGCAAGCCTATCTGGTGGTTGTCAATCTCTCCAGTCAAGAGCAAGAGTTACCGCTCGTCAATGGGGTTGAAGAGGTTCTCATTGCCAATACCAAAGTAGAACAAGTCCTCGAATCAGGCAAGTTAGCCCCTTGGGATGCCTTCTGTGTCAAATTAGCCTAATAAAAGTAAGAAAAATAGAGGAAATTACTTCCTCGTAGAAGAGGCTGGGACAAAAGTCCTAGCCTCTCAATTGTTTTTGGATTGTCGAGCAAGACGCAGTGGTTGAGTGGGCTCTACTACGCTGATTTCATCAGCTTTTACAGCCCTACTCAACTGTGCGGAGGTGGGACGACGAAATCGAATTCTAACGAATTACCGATTTCTGTCCCACTCTCTTTACTTTTTAGGGGCTGTTCTTCTGGCAAAATCCGCTCAAAAATGCTTCGGGAGACGCTTGGGCTATAGGAAATATTTATAAGAAGTACTAGTTTTTACTTTTAATTTCTGGTCTCAAGGCCCATTAAATCTGTGTTATAGTTTTTAGCTATATCAAAATTCGTGTAAAAGCAATTATACAAGACGGCTATCTTCTGATATGATAGTGTCAATTAGAATTTTTGGAGGACACAACATGTCAACTACAATTATCGGTTTCCCACGTTTGGGTGAATTCCGTGAATTAAAATTTACAACTGAAAAATACTTTAGAAAAGAAATCTCAGCAGACGAGCTCTTGGTAGCTGCTAAAGACTTGCGCGCAAAACACTGGAACATTGTTAAAGAACAAGGCATCTCAGAGATTCCTTCAAATGACTTCTCACACTACGACAATTTCCTTGATGCGGCCTTCCTTTTCAACGTCGTGCCTGCATCTGTTCAAAACTTGGATTTGACAGACCTTGAACAATACTTCGCTTTGGCGCGTGGTTACCAAGGTGAAAAAGGGGATGTGCGTGCCCTTCCAATGAAAAAATGGTTCAACACCAACTACCATTACATCGTTCCTAAATTTGAAAAAACAACAGAAGTGAAATTGGCTGGTCACAAGATTTTTGATGAGTACCAAGAAGCCAAAGAATTGGGGATCAACACTCGTCCAGTAGTCGTTGGACCATTTACTTTCCTTCAATTATCTGACTTTGAAGATGGTGTGAAAGCTGAGGACTTCGTAGACAGCTTGGTTGCTGCTTATCAAGAAGTCTTTGCTAAATTGGCTGAGCTTGGTGCGACTCGTATTCAACTCGATGAGCCAGCTCTTGTTAAAGATTTGACAGCTGAAGAAAAAGCTCTCTTCTTGAACCTCTACAACAAACTCTTGGCTGACAAGAAAGGCCTTGAAGTCTTGATCCAAACCTACTTTGGTGATGTTCGTGATGTCTACAATGACCTTGTAAACTTGCCAGTAGATGGTATCGGTCTTGACTTTGTTGAAGGGAAGAAAACGCTTGAATTGGTGAAAGGTGGCTTCCCAGCTGATAAGACCCTTTATGCTGGTATTGTGAATGGGAAAAACATCTGGCGCAACAACTATGAAAAGAGCTTGGAAATCTTGGATCAAGTTCCAGCTGAAAAGGTTGTCTTGACGACTTCTTGCTCCCTTCTTCATGTGCCATTTACAACGGCTAACGAAGATTTTGAACCAGCTATTTTGAACCACTTCGCCTTTGCAGTTGAAAAATTGGGTGAATTGCGTGACTTGGATGCCATCCGCAATGGTCAAGGTGCAGAAGCTCTTGCTGCCAACAAAGAACTCTTCGCAACCGAACGTGTTGGAGCAAATGCTGAACTTCATGCTCGCATCGCAGCTTTGACAGAAGCAGACTACACTCGTTTGCCAGCTTTCGCAGAACGTGAAGAAATCCAAAAAGAAGCCTTCAAGCTTCCAGCACTTCCAACAACTACCATTGGTTCATTCCCTCAAACCAAGGAAGTTCGTGCTAAACGTTTGGCCTTCCGTAAGGGTGAATTGACACAAGAAGAATACGATGCCTTCCTAGCTGAAACGATTGACGAATGGATCAAATGGCAAGAAGAAGTTGGATTTGACGTACTTGTACACGGTGAATTCGAGCGGAACGACATGGTTGAGTACTTCGGTCAAAACTTGTCTGGTTACCTCTTCTCTAAGAATGGTTGGGTACAATCATACGGTATGCGTGGGGTGAAACCACCAATCATCTGGGGTGATGTGACTCGTCTTAACCCAATCACTGTGAAATGGTCTAGCTACGCACAAAGCCGTACGGATAAACCTGTTAAAGGAATGTTGACTGGACCTGTTACTATCCTTAACTGGTCATTCCCACGTGAAGACATCTCTATCAAGGATTCTACTCTTCAAATCGCTCTTGCTATCAAGGATGAAGTTCTTGACCTTGAAGCTGCAGGTGTGAAAATCATCCAAATCGACGAGGCTGCTCTTCGTGAAAAATTGCCACTCCGTCGTAGCGACTGGTACGAAGACTACCTTGACTGGGCGATTCCAGCCTTCCGTTTGGTACACTCAACTGTAGCACCAGACACACAAATCCACACTCACATGTGTTACTCAGAATTTACAGATATCATCCCAGCTATCGACAACTTAGATGCTGACGTTATCTCATTTGAAGCTAGCCGTTCAAATCTTGAAATCTTGGATGAACTTAAAGCTCAAAACTTCCAAACAGAAGTTGGACCTGGGGTTTACGATATCCACTCACCACGTGTCCCACAAGACGGTGAAATTGATCACACTATCGAAGCAATCTTGGCAAAAGTACCAAGTGGCAAAGTTTGGATCAACCCTGACTGTGGTTTGAAGACTCGCGGAATTAAAGAAACAAAAGAAAGCTTGATCAAGCTCGTTAATGCTGCTAAAGAAGCGCGTGAACACTTGTAAGAAATGTTTCGAGGACCTTCTATCATCGTGTAGAGGGTTTTCGAATCGTTCCTTTATCCTAGAAATAGTGGCTCAGAGTTCTTGATCAAAGAAACAAAAGAAAAGGATAGAATATGTCACAACACACACCGTCTCTGTCATTTGAAGTTTTTCCTCCAAATCCTGAAGTAGGCAATGCCAAACTCTTACGTGCCTTGGCAAATATGCAGGAGCTAGCTCCTCACTTTATTAGTGTGACCGCTAGCAATAATAAATACAATATCAAAGAGACGACAGTTGCTTTAGCCAATTACATTCAAAATGAATTGTCTATTCCGACGATTGCTCACTTGCCAGCCGTCTATTTGAGCAAGGAAAAAGTGGCCGATACTCTTCATGAGTTAGATGAAGTAGGGGTTCATCGGATTTTGGCTCTGCGTGGGGATATTATCCCTGGTGTGGAACCTTTAAAAGACTTTCGTTATGCAACGGATCTGATTGAATTTATTAAAACAGAAGCGCCCCATTTTGAGGTGATTGGTGCCTGCTATCCTGAGGGACATCCGGATTCGCCCAACCAAATTTCAGATATTCAAAATCTTAAAAAGAAGGTCGATGCAGGGTGCTCTAGCTTGGTCACTCAACTTTTCTTTGACAATGAGCGTTTCTATGATTTTCAAGATAAGTGTACCTTGGCTGGGATCAATGTTCCTATTCATGCAGGAGTGATGCCGATTCTCAATCGCAATCAGGCCCTTCGTCTCCTTAAGACTTGTGAAAATGTTCATATCCCACGGAAGTTTAAAGCCATTCTAGACAAGTACGAGCATGATCCTGAGTCACTCAGAGCAGCAGGACTTGCCTATGCAGTCGATCAAATCGTTGATTTGGTCACTCAAGATGTGGCAGGTGTCCACCTTTACACCATGAACAATGAAGATGTCGCTTACCACGTCTACCAAGCAACAAAGGCGTTATTTGATCATCAACCGAATTTTGAAGGGAATTAATCAACACTTTTAGTAGGAAGTGTAGAGATTGAGAAAGAAAATTTCTCAGTCTCTTTTTATTTGGATAAATTACTTGCTAAAAGCCAACTTTTTTTTTATAGTATTAATATGAAGTTTTTGGAGGCGCTTGCAATGAAGAAAGATCTCACGTTAAAGTTATTTGGACCCCCTAAGGTTGTTTTCAATCAGAAAACTATTCGGTTTTCTTTTTCGAAGATGGAGGCCTTGCTTTATTATTTAGCGGTCATGGGCCAAGTTAACCGTGATGAAATAGCCGGTATCCTTTGGGGAGATAAGGAAAACCATGTAGCTCGCAAAAACTTACGGAATACGGTTTACCAAGTCAATAAAATCTTTGAGGGAGATATCATTGTCTCACCAAGCCGGAGCAGTTTGGCCCTTAATCCTGACTTGAGTCTTTCTTTAGATGTTCAGCTCTTTGAAAGAGACCCATTAAGTGCCTTGGATCTCTATCGGGGAGATTTTCTAGAGGGTTTCTATGTCAAGGATGATGAAGACTTTGACCAGTGGGCTTCTCGCAAACGAGATGCTTATAGGAAGCTCTATGTCGAAAGTTGCTACCAAAAAATTGAGCAGGTCGGTTTTGCAGATCCTAGTATAGAACTCTTGCTCCATCATTTGGTAGAGTTGGATGAATTTGAAGAGAAAAACTACCAGCTCTTAATGGAGTATTATAGCTTCCATCATCAGCTAGGAAAATTTTTTGAGACCTATTATAAGCTAGTCGATTTATTGGATCGCGAGCTCAGTGTGCGTCCCAGTCGAGCGATTGAGGAACTTTATCACTCGGTTTTGGAAGCCAAACGAACTCATAAACTGACCAATCGCTTGAATATTCGTGAACTTTCCTTCTTTGGTCGGAAACAAGAACTCTCGCAACTCGAGGAATACCTTTCCTTAGTCGAGACGGGTGAGGCGGTAGGTCCTTTTCTCGTGATGGGGCAATCTGGAACAGGTAAGAAACGTCTCTTGCGGCAGTTGGTCTTGATGTCCAATCGCAGTTTTAACTTTATCAAGGCGGAAGGAAAAGCTACTAGTCAACGCTACGAAGGAAGCACCTGGAATGATCTCAGACAAGCTCTAGAGAAACTGGGGGATGAGATGGGGATTTCCCTTCTGGAAGAGGAGGATGATCTCATTTCGGTATGGAATCAGCTTCAGATCCTTAGCAAAGAAAAACCGCTCCTGATTCTGCTTGAAAATGCCCAGTGGATCGATGCAGTGTCTCTAGAAAAAGTGAAACAACTAGAGGAGAGAAGAAACCAGGAGAAATGGCAACTGATTTTTACAGCTGAAGAGCCTCTGCCAGCTTCTTTCGTCAACTTCTTGGGGAGCTTGAAGGTAGAGAAAAGGCTGTCTCAACTAGAGTTGACCAATTTTGATCCAAGTGAAAGTCGTGCTCTCTTGAAAGGGGAACTGGGAGCAATAGAGCCGGCAGTGATGGAGCAGATGGTCGAATGGAGTGAAGGCAGTCCGTTCTTACTGTCCAGCTATATCGAAGAGTGGAAAGAAAATGAAAATTTAGAACCCTTGCCTGATATCATTCAAGCCTATCTTTCTCAGGAACTTGGGGATATGAGCAGTGAAGAAGAAGCTCTTCTACACTACCTATCTTGTTTTCATAAGCCAATTTCTCTGTCTATCTTGGCAGAATTGACGGCTACAGAGCTTCCTGTTTTGACTGAATTAATCGAGCCTTTATCTGAAAGAGCGATCGTCTCAATCGTAGAAGAAGACGAGGCTCTCTTGGTTCAATTCTGCAAGCAATTGGTAGCTATGTACTTTTACCATCTTCTTTCGCCAGCTAGACGGCGGCTCTTCCACCAACAAATTGCGCAAAAATTGGAAGAAAGCTTAGAAGATTCGACGGACCTTCTTCTTTATAAGGAAATTGCCTACCAATATAAGCAATCGCAAAATCTCTTGCGCTCCTTATCTTTTGAGTTGACCTACTTAGAAGAAATCCTTCAGCTGGAGCATGAACTGTTTCCGATTTATTCCAAGGTAGATGAGGGGTTCCTATCAGATGGTACAAATAGCCGTTTGGACATTTTTGGAGAGCTATCCCGTATACGCCAAGAATTAGATAATCTCTTTTCAAGGCACCAAAGAGATAGAGAATACAAGCATTTACAACTGCGTTACTTGTACCTAGAAGGTCGCTATTTTATTCGAAGTGGGGAGTATCAAAAGGGGATTCATGATATCCAAAAAGTCATCTCCTATGCGCGGGAACTCAAGCAATCCGACTTCCTCTTAGAGGGTTATCGGCAAATCATTTATTATTGCATTCAAACGGAAAATATCTCTGAGATGGCTTATTATACAGATTTGGCTTTGGAAGATGCCATCCAAGCCAATAATCATGAGGTCATCGCGATCCAGTTGCGTTTGAAAGGCTTGTATCACCTGATGGTTGGGGATGAGGAGCAGGCGACCCGGCATTTGTATCGCTCCATTGATTGCTTTAGTTTGACCAATAGCATGCAGGCCAAGTATGCCATTCAAATTGCAGCTTCTTTGGCCTACCTCGCTGAAATCGAGCAAGTGAGAGGCCATTTCCAAGTAGCGGTCACACACTTAGAAGAGGTTCTGCGTTTAGTGGGAGATCAAGCTGTTGATTCCGTCCGCGTCGTCTTTGATATTGATCTTGGGATCGCCTATTATTGGAAGGGAGATTTGATCCAAGCTCGCCGCTGTTTTGACAGAGCTCAGAAAATTTTGTCCAGTGTTCGCTTCCCTTGGAAGGAAGAATTGCTCGAATTTTATCAATCCTTAGTCGCCTGTCAGCAAGGAGATCAAGAAAAGGTTGCGGATTATCTGGCTCGAAAAGAAAGGACGATGAATCCATCTGCTAATTCACGGGATAAGGGGATGGTTCATTATCTATTAGCTTTCTTATCTAATCAAAAGGAGAAGGGGGAAGAGCTCGATCCTGCCCTGAGGACCTTCTTGAAAGAAGATAAGAATTACTACAAGAAGGTGGCAGAACAACACTTGAATCCTTACAGAGATCGTCAGTTTCTTAAGAAATTAAAAGACCTGTAGTGTCTCTTATCTAAATCATAAGTGAAGGATAAGAGGCCATGCCTCCTTTCAGACAAAGATCATTGTGTCTGAAAACGAAGAAAAAGCATAGAAATACCCTAGTAATGGGTGTTTCTATGCTTTTTATGTGTGTAGAAATCTTCTTAGTTCAGTTTTTGTTGCGCCAATATTTGGGTCAAGTAAAAGATAAAGGTCGCAGCAAGATTTGAAGTATGATTGTCAATGTCATGAGGAGGAGAAACTTCCACGACATCAAATCCGATTAGCTTACCACTAGCAGCAATGTGTTGGAGAAGCAGGAGGGCTAGTTTAGGATCGACACCAAGTGATTGGATGGCGCTAACACCAGGAGCAGAGCCGACCGCAAAGCAATCCATATCAATAGACAGATAGATCGCGGTTTGGTTTTCTAAAAATTGATCGATTCGATCCAGAATGGCTTGGTGGCTCATCTGGAAGAGATCTTGGCCAGTTAAAAAATCAATGCTTGGTGTTTTAGCAACGTAATTAAAGAGGAAGAGGTTATTATTGTGCTCTTGGATCCCCAGGATGAGGTAAGGGAAGTCCTGACCTTTTTCTTTAGCATGATCAGCCATTTGACGAAAACCTGTTCCAGAATTGGGACCGGTTTGGTCGTAAGGTCGCAAATCAAAGTGGGCATCCAGATTGATCACAGCCAGTTGTTCATCTTTTTCTAAACTGGATTGAATCCCTAGATAGTGGCCGTAAGCAGTTCCGTGACCGCCTCCTAGGACAATGGGTTGGATCCCTAATTGGTACATGCGCTGGATCGCTTGTGAGAGACTTTCTTGGAGTTCTTCTAGTGAATGGTTAGGCCCGTCAATATTTCCCACATCATACACTGTCACATTGGTTCCCCAGTGCCATGGAAGTTTAGCGATTTGAGAACGGATGGCTGTAGGACCCTCGACTGCTCCTACACGCCCATTATTGATATAGACTCCTTTGTCGCTCTTAAAGCCGATGATCCCAAAGGTCATACCCTCAAATGGAGTGAGGGTCTCGTCGTTTAGGTCTAAAAATTTGGTGACCATTCCCCATTTGGCCGTGTAGGGATTGTCCTCGATGCTACCTTGGTAGTAGCTGTAGGTCATTGGATAGTAGTTTGTGAGCAAGCTTGTCGCCTCCCTTATTTTTCTGAAAGCAGGCAGAGGCTGAGAAGATCGCCAGCCTCTGTTTTGCTTTATTCTTACTGTATCAGTATTGAATGCTTAAGTCAACTGCTTTTTCGATGGTTGCTAAGAATTCTTCACTTTCGACAACAGCAGATGCTTTATTAAGTTCTTCAAAGATTTCGATATCTTTGTCAAATTCAATGAAGTTCAGTTTTTGACGAATCAGCTCATAAGCTGGTTTTGTACCTTTACCGAGTTCATGATTTTCTGGCTTGAGATCCAAGGCTTGGCAAGCTGCCATGATTTCAGTAGCAACGATGCGACGTGAGTTTTTCAGAATTTCTGCTGCTTTACGAGCGGCAGTCGTTCCCATGCTGACGAAATCTTCTTGGTTTTCACAAGATGGAATAGAATCGACACTAGCAGGGTGAGCCAAAATTTTATTTTCCGATGCAAGGGATGCACAAGCATACTGGGTAATCATGAAGCCTGAGTTGAGTCCAGGGTGTTTGACCAAGAAGGATGGTAATTTACTGAGTTGGCTGTTGACCAAGCGTTCCACCCGACGTTCAGATACGTTCCCAATTTCAGAAAGGGCAATGCCTAAGAAGTCAAATGGTTGCGCCATTGGTTCACCGTGGAAGTTCCCGCCGGAGATGACGTGTCCTTCTTTGGTAATGATTGGGTTATCTGTGACAGAGTTGATTTCGATTTCAACTTTTTCTTTTACGTAAGCAATAGAATCCTTGCTGGCTCCATGAATTTGAGGGATACAGCGGAGTGTATAAGGATCTTGTACCCTTTGTTGAGTCGCAACAGTGGTATTCTTGCTTCCTTCAAGAAGGTTACGGATGTTGCGAGCAGTTGCCAATTGTCCACTTTGTGGGCGGATGGAATGAAGGTCTTCTTCGAATGGACTGGTAATTCCATTGTGAACTTCCATTGAGAGAGCACCAGCGATATCAGAGAGTTTGAGCAATTGGATACCATCATAAGTCGCAAGAGCACCGATACCGGTTAGGACAGTCGTACCATTGATCAAGGCAAGCCCTTCTTTGGCTGCTAATTGGATCTTTTCAATTCCAGCACGATCTAAGGCTTCTTGACCACTGAGAAGTTCTCCTTTGTAGTAGGCGCGTCCAAGACCCAACATTGGTAAAACCATATGAGCAAGTGGTGCTAAGTCTCCAGAAGCTCCGAGAGAGCCTTTTTCAGGGATATAAGGAGTGACTCCTTTGTTGAGCAATTCTAACAGTTTTTCAACAGTTGACAGACGAATGCCAGAATAACCTTTCAAGAGTGAGTTGATACGGATCAGCATGATGGCACGAACGGCATCTTCAGGAAGTGGATCACCGAAGCCAGATGAGTGAGTTCGGATCAGGTTTTCTTGCAGTTGAACAGTATCTTCTGGAGAGATGCTGACATTACAGAGGGAACCAAAGCCAGTGGTTACACCATAGACGACTCGTTTTTCCCGGACAATGTCATCAACGATTTTACGGGATGCGATAACGGCTTCTTTGGCTTGTTCATCAAGCTCACATTGGGCACCGTGACGAGCTACAGCGATGACTTCTTCGAGTGTTAAGCTATTACCATCTAAATGAATCAATTGAGTCATATAAAACCTCCGATTATGAATAGTTGTTCTGTGGAAGTAGTGTTGTTTACTTCGGTTTGAATACCAAACATGGGCCCATTGTCTATTGATCATAAAAATTGAAAAGAGTCATAGAGAAAAGGGCTCAGGTTTGACATTCGTGGAGTTCTAGATGGGTTAGGGAGCAAAACCGAGCTTCGCTCCCGTCTCTGTTCCCATCTACTGTGTAAAGAAAATTAGTGAGGAAGGGCTTTAGATTTATGTAGTTTATCGCCGTGGAAAACAAAGTAGAGTCCACTTGCGATCACTAGACCGATGGCACCCCAAACAAAGTTCATCATGTTGTCCCCTGCAATCATCAAGATACTGACCACAACGGCTAGAACTGGGATAACGGGACCAAATGGTACTCGGAAGGTAACCTTTTTGTCTGGGTACATTTTTCTGAGTTTGATGGCTGCCAAAGCAGTTGGAATGTATTGGAAGAAACGGAAGACAACACTGAAGGTTGCTAATGATTCGAAAGAGCCAGATAACAAGAGTAAGAAAGCGAAGATACCAGAGATGATAATGGCAATGACAGGGGCATTCTTAGAGTTTGTTTTTCCAAGCCCTTCTGGCAAGAGTTTTTCAGTTGCTAATGCGGCACCAAAACGAGGGACCATGATGGATTCACCGATGTTTAGACCGGCGATTGAAATGAGGGCTCCGTAAGAAACGAGTGGAGCTCCGATAGGGCCAATCATTTCGACAAATGCGTCTTGTACTGGTGCACCAGTTTGCATAATGCGACCACCAAGCATGGCGATTGTTCCAGCGATGATCAACATGTAGAGAACAGATACAATACTGATAGAACCTAGAATAGCGCGGGGAACGTTCTTTTCAGGGTTGCGCATTTCCCCTGCAACGATAGACATGGTTTCAAATCCGATGAAACCGTAGAAGATGTAGACGGCTGTACTAGAAATAGAACTGAAGAGGCTTGTTCCACTTTCCAATTGAAGGAAAGGTGTGAAGTTGCCCTTGCTCACGCCACCGGAAATGAAGAAGATGGCAAAGAGTGAAAAGAGGACAATTGGAATTAATTTTGCAACAGTAGCTGTCAGAGTAAACATCTTAGAGGTTTTCAGACCGGCAATGTTCATCAGACTCAAGAGAATCAGCATACCGATACTGATCGGAAGGTTGTAGCCTTCAAATGCTGGGAAGGTGATGATGAAGATCTTAGCAAAGCCGGCTAACATGGCAGCCCAAGCGATAACAGTAACGGCCCAACCGAGAATCCCAACGTTAAAGCCAACGAAGTCTCCGAAAGCGGCTTTTGAGTATTGCATGGCTCCACCGTTTTTGTCGAAGTAGCCAGCTGTTTCAGCCAGACAGGCTGATAGTAGCATGACGAGAATGGCAACCCCGAACATGACAGCTAGAGAAGCTGGTCCGAGGCCAGAATAAATTTTTTGAGGGAGGAGGAAGATACCAGATCCGATCACGGCATTGATACCGTAAAGAGTGGCACCGCTAAAGCTGAATTTCGCTTTTTCTTGTTCCTCAATCGACTGTTTATGTGCTCCGTTCATAATGTTTCTCCTTTGTGAACATTATTGTAGTCCAGTCCAGATAGCAATAGGTTGCTCCCCAGACTGATGGGGTAAAAACGTGATTGTCATCTCTTGAAGAGGAGATGCTTGTTCGATCACCAGGAGCTCGTGAGTTTGGAGAGTTTGAGAATGATTGTTTCCCCATTCGAGTGTTAGTGGACAGAGAGCGTAGATCAATTGATAGCGACTCTGACTTTTGACACTCTCTTTTGGGGATATAGCACTCATATGCCCCTGATAAGAAGGTTTGTAAATCAAATTAAAGTCTTGACAAGTCCCTTGGCTAGATACAGGATCTCCCCCATCAAAGAAGTAGCTTTGAAAGGGGTTCAAAACCACTTCTTTATGGTGATGGGTGAGCCTAATGGAGGCATTCAAGGGCATCAAGATTCGGTGGTAGCCCGTGAGATCGGTAAAGTTACTTTTTTCAACCTCTACCGTTGCAGTAGAGAGGCGGAAGTCAAAGGTCCGATCTGGATAGCTTCCTCCCTCTGGGGAGAGAAAGAGTTGGGTGGTTTGGCCACCGGACCAGGTAGAAATTTGATAATCTGCGGGGGTAAGATGAAGGAGAGTCACCATAGGACGCCTTCTTTCTTAAAAGAGACCAGTGATATTGCCGTGGGCATCGATATCAATCTTTTCACTGGCAGGAACTTTAGGTAGGCCAGGCATGGTCATAATGGTACCAGTGAGAGCTACGATGAAGCCAGCTCCGGCAGCCACCTTAAGGTTACTGATTTTAACTGTGAAATCTTTTGGTGCTCCCATTTTCTTCGCATCGTCTGAGAAGGAATATTGGGTTTTGGCCATACAGATTGGGTAGTTCGAGAAGCCAAGAGCTTCTAATTCTTTCAGTTCGCGTTTGGCCGCTGGTGTTAAGCTGATGCCTTTACCACCATAGACTTTTGTGACGATCTTGGTCAATTTTGTTTCAATGCTGTCTTCTTCGTCATAGACATAAGAGAAGTGGTTTTCTTCTTGAGCCAGTTGAATGACTTTTTCAGCCAAGTCACGACCACCAGCTCCACCATGTGCCCAGACATCTGAAATGACCACATCTACATTGCGTTTCTTACAAGATTCATAGACAGCTTCTAGCTCAGCTTCTGTATCCAGTGGGAATTTGTTAATGGCAACGACCACAGGTAGACCATAGACTTCTTGGATGTTGGCCAAGTGTTTGTCTAGGTTTGGTAGACCATCGATAACAGCTTGGACATTTTCAGTAGCCAGGTCCGCTTTGGCAACTCCACCATGCATCTTGAGGGCTCGGATGGTTGCGACGAGGACTACGGCAGAAGGTTTGAGTCCGGCCATGCGGCACTTGATATCAATGAATTTTTCAGCGCCTAAGTCTGCTCCAAAACCAGCTTCTGTCACAACATAGTCTGCATATTTGAGAGCTAGTTTAGTAGCCAGCACACTGTTACAGCCATGAGCAATATTGGCAAAAGGTCCGCCGTGGATGATAGCAGGAGTATGTTCTAAGGTTTGTACCAAGTTTGGATGGATGGCATCTTTGAGGACGGCTGCCATAGCACCTCCAGCCTTGAGGTCTTTAGCTGTGACTGGTTGTCCTTGGTAGTTGTACCCAATAATGATGCGATCGAGGCGTTCTTTGAGGTCAAGGATATTTTCTGAGAGACAGAGAATAGCCATGATTTCAGAAGCCACTGTGATGTCAAAGCCATCTTCACGAGGAACCCCGTTTGTTTTTCCTTGAAGGCCATCGACAATATGGCGGAGTTGACGGTCGTTCATGTCGACCACCCGTTTCCAGGTAATCCGACGAGAATCGATGCCCAACTCATTTCCATGGTGAATGTGGTTGTCAATCAAAGCTGCGAGCAGGTTATTGGCAATCCCAATGGCATGGAAGTCTCCGGTAAAGTGAAGGTTGATATCTTCCATTGGAACCACTTGGGCGTATCCACCACCGGCAGCTCCACCCTTGATCCCAAAGACAGGGCCAAGAGAAGGTTCGCGGAGGGCAATGACGGCTTTTTCACCAATAGCTGAGAGGGCATCGACTAAGCCGACAGAGGTGGTTGTCTTTCCTTCTCCAGCAGGTGTCGGAGAGATGGCTGTCACGAGGATCAGCTTTCCATCTTCCTTATCCTTGAGTTGTTCCAGTTGGTTGCTATCAATTTTGGCCTTGTATTTTCCGTAGAGCGAAATGTCATCTTCGGTCAATCCAAGTTCAGCAGCGATATCGGTAATGGGCTTCATTTGGACAGAATTGGCAATTTCAATATCCGATAAAACCATAGAATCCCTTCTTTCTTTTTGTTTGTTAGGTTTATGATAGACTTTCTAAAATGGTTTGGTAAATGTTGTCTGCAAGATCAGAGCCTGCTTGGAGGAGTTCGAGACCCTTGCCGTGGTATTCTTTGACAAAGTCTTGGTCCTTGATTCCTGAAATGTTGATCAGGACGTTGAGCCAAGCCCCTTGAAGGCCAGCTTTAAGGTTGAGAGCAGCCACCCCTAGGTCACTCGCCGCATTGGTGTTGGACTTGCCAACAGCTTCTTTGGTGGTTTCAAGCGCCTCAACGATGAGCTCCATCATAGAGAAAGGAGATACTGTCGCATGTTTCAAAGCTTTTTGCATGGCCTCGCGACGAGCGGCTTTCTCTTCTTCCGTTTCTTTTGGAAGATCAAAGACAGCTGATACGACATTGAAAGCTTCTGTATCCTTGTCAATAGCTTCTAGTAACTGGTCTTGGAGGTGAGCGCTTTTTTCGTGAATCCCTTTGATGTGGTCTTCAAATTCTGCGTATTTTTTCTTTCCAATGGTCAGTTCACAGACCATTTTTGTAAGGGAAATCCCATTCGCAGCGGATAGGGCAGCAGCAGAACCACCACCCGGAGCTGGAGCATCTGAACCAAGGACCTTGGCAAACTCTGTAATACTTAAGTCAACTAGTTTCATAGATCCCCTTTCTAACCCAACAAGTGATTTTCCAAGACTTGTTTGCTGTAGTCAAAGTCTTCTAATTGCAAGTAGTATTCCGCAGAGTCGATCAAAGCTTTAGCAGGAGCAAGTCCGATGAGTTCTGTTCCGATGATTCGAACCCCGTAGCGTTGTGCTTCGAAACGAACGGTTTCAACGACACGATACAATGGGAATTGTTCCAAGTTGACCATGTTGATAGAGACTTGGGCGATGTTACGATCTTCTAGCATGACACCGATCGCTTTACAGTATTTGTATCCACCGCTTGATCCACGAATGATTTTAGAAATTTTATTGGCAATATCTAGATCGTCTGTGTCAAGGTTAATATTGAAAGCAACGAGTGGCATACGGACACCAACGGCTGTAACCCCTGCAGTTGGGTGAATCTTGCGTTCACCGTAGTCTGGTTTCCAGTCTTCTTCCAACAATTTTTCTGGCATTCCTTCAAATTGTCCTTTACGCACTTTGGCCAAGTTTTTCCGTTCTGGACGAGTTGCAGCATCTTCGTAAAGGAAGATTGGAATACCTAATTCACGATTGATGCGTTCAGCCACTTTGTTAGCAATCTCAACGCATTCAGCTGTAGTGATATCTTTAACCGGAACGAATGGGCAAACGTCTGTTGCTCCCATACGAGGGTGTTCGCCTTCGTGCTTGGTCATATCGATGTTTTCAGAAGCGTATTTCACCAATTGGAAAGCCACTTCTTGAATGCTTTCTTCATCCCCAACGAGTGTAAAGACGCTACGGTTGTGGCTGGCATCAGACGAGTAGTCCAGCAGCGTAACACCTGGAATACTTTTTGCTGTTGCGGCTAATCCGTCAATCACAGCTTGATTGCGTCCTTCAGAGAAGTTTGGAATACACTCAACAATTTTTGCCATATGATTACCTCTTTTTATAGGAGAAGTTGGGGAGGAGGAGTCTTTGCATTTTCCTCCCCTTTCTCAGTTTTTATTTTTTGATGTTAAAACAATTTTTGAACGGCTTCTTTTACCAAATCTTCATCTGCTAGATAAGGAATGGTGATGTGGTCTGTTCCTGCATGGAGACGGTTGTACTCGATCGCTGTTTCAATGGCATGGTTATTCCGTGCCCAATTCCGACGAGCAACCCCACCCATAGTGTCCCAGGCAATGGCAGACTTGATGATTTCATCGATCCGGTGGCTACCGTCTAGAACGAGACCAAATCCACCGTTGATGGCTTTACCGATACCAGTACCACCACCGTTGTGGAGAGCAACGAGACTCATACCGCGAGCAGCGTTACCAGCGTAACATTGAACTGCCATGTCACAAGTAACGTTCGAACCGTCCTTGATATTGGAGGTTTCACGGAATGGAGCATCTGTACCAGATACGTCGTGGTGGTCACGTCCAATCATGACCGGTCCGATCTTACCTTGGCGAATGAGTTCATTGAATTTCAATGCAATGTTGACACGGCCCATGCAATCTTGATAAAGAATACGAGCTTGTGTACCAACCACCAGTTGGTTCTTTTCCGCATCGCGAATCCAGTTGTAGTTGTCGCGGTCTTGGTAGCGACGAGTTGGATCGATCGCTTCCATGGCTGCATGGTCGGTTGCAATCAAGTCTTCATGTTTACCGCTGAGGCAGACCCAACGGAATGGACCATAACCATAGTCAAAGAGCATAGGTCCCATGATATCTTCTACATAAGATGGCCAAATGAAGCCGTCTTTGTCATCGAGACCATTCTTAGAAATTTCCTTGATACCTGAGTCGTAAACAGATTTCATGAAGGCATTACCGTAGTCGAAGAAGTAGGTACCTTTAGCTGTCAAGGCTTTGATCACTGCAAAGTGACGAGCCAAGGTTTCATCAACCAAACGGCGGAAGGTTTCTTTGTCTTCTGCCAGCAAACGTGTCCGTTCTTCAAAGCTAATGCCAACTGGGCAATAGCCACCATCATAAACGTTGTGGCAAGAGGTTTGGTCAGATAAGAGATGAACATGGACTTGGTGTTCGTTGACATATTCGAGCAAGTCTACGATATTACCATGGTAGGCAATCGAAGTTGATTCACCAGCTTCAAGGGCTGCTTGAGCCAATTTCACAGCTTCTTCAGCACTGTCTGTCACTTGACTAATCCAGCCTTGAGAGTGACGGGTTTCGATCCGAGAGCGGTCCACTTCAGCGACGATGGCCACCGCTTTTGCGATTTCAGCTGCTTTCCCTTGAGCTCCGCTCATTCCACCGAGACCAGATGAAATAAAGAGTTTACCGGTCAAGTCGCCGTCATCAGGTACACCAAGTTTGAGACGACCGGCATTGAGAAGGGTGTTGAAAGTACCGTGAACGATCCCTTGAGGACCAATGTACATCCAGCCACCAGCCGTCATCTGACCGTAGTTGGTAACTCCCATTTCTTCAGCGATTTCCCAGTCGCGCATATTGTCATACTCACCGATCAAGAGACCGTTGGTAATGACGACACGAGGAGCTTCTGGTTTCGATTTGAAGAGGCCAAGAGGGTGACCCGATTCAACCACCAAGGTTTGGTCTTCTGTCATGACTTCCAAGTATTTCTTGATCAAGTTGTATTGCATCCAGTTGGCACAGACAGATCCTGTTTCCCCATAAGTGACCAATTCATATGGATAAAGGGCAATTTCAAAGCTCAAGTTGTTGTCAATCATGACTTGCATAGCCTTAGCGGCGGTGCATTTTCCTTTGTACTCATCAATTGGTTTTCCATAGATCCGATCTTTTGGACGGAAGCGATAGCCATAGATCCGACCGCGAGTTCTCAGTTCTTCCAGAAATTCTGGGATCAACTCTTGGTGGAACTTTTTAGGAATGTAACGCAAAGCATTTTTAAGGGCAATTTCAGTCTGAGCTTGCGTTAAGCGGAAGCCTCTATCAGGTGCACGACGGATGCCTTCTTGAAAAGTTGCCTTTTCAGGTAGGACATCAAAGTCAAGTTTGACAGACATAGCAGCTGCAATTTCTTTCTCGTCTATAAATGACATAGCAGAACCCTCCTTATAGTTGGACTGTGAATTTATATTTTCTTTATTGTATCGAAGAAACGTCAATAAAGAGTCAAAAAAAAATATAATTTTTAATAAAGCAAAAAAAAATGAGGGAAAAACTTTTTGACTTTTTTTTGACGCTTTTCCTGTAGAATTGTAAAATGAATAACAATGGAAATAGAAAGGAATGTTTCATATGTCTGCTGATATCCTATTAACCCACTTTAACCAATTGTTTTGTCCGAATGATCTAGGCCATCCTCTCTATGGCAAGGAGATGGCAGAGGCAACAATTCTTTCCGATGCTTATATCGCCATTAAAGATGGAAAGATTCTTGCAGTTGGGACAGGTCAACCAGATCCAGAACTGATCGATGACCATACGGAAGTCAAATCCTGTGAAGGAAAAGTTGCGACTCCTGGTTTAATTGACTGCCACACTCACTTGGTCTATGGAGGCAGTCGTGAACATGAATTTGCGAAAAAGTTAGCGGGTGTTTCTTACTTAGACATCCTCGCTCAAGGCGGTGGAATTCTGAGCACGGTTCGGGCGACACGGGAAGCTTCTTTTGAAAATCTCTATGACAAGTCCAAACGACTGTTGGATTACATGTTGCGTCATGGGGTGACTACTGTCGAAGCCAAGAGTGGCTATGGTTTGGATTGGGAAACTGAAAAACGCCAGTTGGATGTTGTGGCTGCACTGGATCGGGACCATGAAATTGATCTGGTTTCGACCTTTATGGCAGCCCATGCGATTCCCACAGAATACAAGGGCCGTTCCCAAGAATATTTAGATCTCATTGTGGAGCAAATGCTTCCCAAAGTGAAGGAAGAAAAGCTAGCTGAGTTCTGTGATATCTTCTGTGAAAAAGGTGTCTTTACAGCAGATGAATCTCGCTATCTTCTTTCAAAAGCTAAGGAGATGGGCTTCAAGCTGCGGATCCATGCCGATGAAATCGAATCCATTGGTGGTGTTGATGTGGCGGCTGAATTGGAATCTACTAGCGCAGAACACTTGATGGTGATTACGGATGAAGGCATTCAAAAATTAGCTGCAGCAAAAGTGATCGGCAATCTATTGCCTGCTACAACCTTCAGCCTCATGGAAGATACCTATGCACCGGCTCGTAAGATGTTGGACGCTGGGATGGCCATTACCCTAACAACGGACAGCAACCCAGGGTCTTGTCCAACAGCCAATCTTCAGTTTGCCATGCATCTGGGTTGCTTCATGATGCGCCTAACTCCAGTAGAAATTCTCAATGCAGTGACCATCAATGCAGCCTATTCAGTAGATCGTGCTAAAACAATCGGCTCTTTCGATGTTGGCAAACAGGCTGACATTACCATCTTTGATGCACCTAATCTAGATTATCTCTTCTATTTCTTTGCGACAAATCTCGTGACAGATGTCTACAAGAAAGGTCAAAAAGTCATTTAACCGACTCCATTTCATTTGGGACTTTGCTCGTTTGTAAAAATCAGCAAAGTCCTTTTTAAAACCTATCCCTATAGGGAGTGGGACCGCTTTAGTGGGAAATTAAAATTTGACGTTCAAAGAATATTTTTCTTACTTTCTAATGTACAAAAAGGGAAAATCTTGATAGAATAGAGGTAATATTGAATATTTTCTTCAATATCATCTGTTTGACTGGAAAACAGATTGTTTAAACTATTGATCAAACGAACAGGTTGTTCAACAGACCTGTCTAGAAATTGTGAGGAGACAAGATGACTGTCGATTATAACAGCAAAGCTTACTTGGATAAAGTAGACGCTTGGTGGCGTGCAGCCAACTACATTTCAGCTGCTCAAATGTACTTGAAAGATAACCCATTGTTGAAGCGCGAAGTCGTTGAAAATGACTTGAAGGCTCACCCAATCGGACACTGGGGAACTGTACCAGGGCAAAACTTTATCTATGCTCACTTGAACCGTGCCATCAACAAATACGACTTGGATATGTTCTACATTGAAGGACCAGGTCACGGTGGACAAGTAATGGTATCGAACTCATACTTAGATGGTTCTTATACTGAATTGAATCCAAACATCCCACAAAATGAAGAAGGTTTCAAACACTTGTGTAAGATCTTCTCATTCCCAGGAGGAATCGCTTCTCACGCGGCGCCTGAAACACCAGGATCTATCCACGAAGGTGGAGAACTTGGTTATGCCCTTTCTCACGCTGCAGGTGCTGTATTGGATAATCCAGATGTGATTGCTGCTACAGTTATCGGTGACGGTGAAGGAGAAACAGGTCCATTGATGGCTGGTTGGTTGTCAAATACCTTCTTGAACCCAGTCAACGATGGGGCTATCCTTCCAATCTTCTACCTCAATGGTGGGAAGATCCACAACCCAACCATCTTCGAACGCAAAACAGACGAAGAATTGGCCCTCTTCTTTGAAGGTCTTGGTTGGAAACCAATCTTTGCGAATGTCACTGCAATTTCAGAAGACCACGAAGCTGCACACGCTTTGTTCGCTGAAAAATTGGACGAAGCAATTGAAGAAATCAAGAAAGTCCAAGCAGAAGCTCGTAAAGGTTCTGCTGAAGAAGCAACTCAACCAGTTTACCCTGTCTTGATTGCTCGTATTCCTAAAGGTTGGACTGGTCCAAAAGCATGGGAAGGCACACCAATCGAGGGTGGATTCCGTGCGCACCAAGTGCCAATCCCAGTAGATGCTCACCACATGGAGCATGTTGATGCTCTTCTTTCATGGTTGGAATCTTACCGTCCAGCTGAATTGTTCGACGAAACTGGTAAACTAGTTCCTGAAATTGCTGAAATTGCACCAAAAGGTGACCGTCGCATGGCTATGAACCCAATCACAAATGCTGGTGTGATCAAACCAATGAACACAGCTGATTGGAAAAAACATGCTCTTCAATTCAATACACCAGGTGAAATCATGGCTCAAGACATGATCGAATTTGGTAAATATGCGGCAGACTTGGTAGATGCGAACCCAGATAACTTCCGTATCTTTGGACCAGATGAAACAAAATCAAACCGTCTTCAAGAAGTCTTCACTCGTACAAGCCGTCAATGGTTAGGACGTATGAAACCAGACTACGATGAAGCCTTGAGCCCTGCTGGTCGTGTCATTGACTCTCAATTGTCAGAGCACCAAGCCGAAGGAATGCTTGAAGGATATGTCTTGACAGGTCGTCATGGATTCTTCGCTTCTTACGAATCCTTCCTTCGTGTTGTGGATTCTATGATCACTCAACACTTCAAATGGTTGCGTAAGTCTAAGACACATACAACATGGCGTAAAAACTACCCAGCCTTGAACTTGATTGCAACTTCAACTGTCTTCCAACAAGACCACAATGGTTACACTCACCAAGATCCAGGTATCTTGACTCACTTGGCTGAGAAAACTCCTGAATATATCCGTGAGTACTTGCCAGCAGATACCAATAGCTTGCTTGCAGTGATGGATGAAGCCTTCAAGGGAGAAGATGTGATCAACTTGATCGTTTCTTCTAAACACCCACGTCCTCAATTCTACTCAGCAGCTGAAGCAGAAGAATTAGTTCGTGAAGGATACAAGGTGATCGATTGGGCATCAACTGTTTCAGCAGATGAAGAGCCAGATCTTGTTATTGCAGCTGCAGGTACTGAGCCAAACTTAGAAGCTCTTGCAGCCATCACAATCTTGCACAAAGCCTTCCCAGAATTGAAGATCCGCTTTGTCAACGTTATCGACATCTTGAAATTGCGTCACCCATCCGTTGATGCGCGTGGACTTTCAGATGAAGAGTTCGACAAAGTCTTCACTACTGATAAACCAGTGATCTTTGCTTTCCATGGTTATGAAGGCATGATCCGTGATATCTTCTTCAACCGTCACAACCATAACCTTCGTGTACATGGTTACCGTGAAAACGGAGATATCACCACACCATTTGATATGCGTGTGATGTCTGAATTGGATCGCTTCCACTTGGCACAAGATGCAGCTAATGCAGCTCTTGGAGATGCAGCAAGCGCATTTGCAGCGAAGATGGATGAAACAATCGCCTTCCACCATGACTACATCCGTGAAAACGGAGATGACATTCCAGAAGTTCAAAACTGGAAATGGGAAAACGTGAATAAATAAGAAAAAGAGCCGGAGCAATCCGGCTTTTCAGATTTAAGACAAAGTCATATTAAAAACTTTCCTTAGGTGAGTACGGACGTCAGCGAACTTCTTCGAAGTTCCATGACTAATTATTGAGCCTAGGGTCTCAATAATTCCGAGTGCCTGAAACGTTATTGTTTCAGGCACTTTTCTCACAGCGGAAAGTTTCGGCATTTTTTTGAATCGATTTAAAAATTGGAACTCATTTTTATTTCTTTGCAGAATCGCTTTACTTATTTAACTTTAAAATAGTTTGTCTACATTCTAAATATCCGGAGCAATCCGGCTTTTTTTGTGATGAACAGCAAGTAACAAAAGTAAGAGGATGAGAATAGATGTTCGGAAATCAAGCGTTTTCAAATAAAATTGCAAGAGTTTCCAGGAAAATATTGAAGTAAAACCGAAAAAATAGTAAAATGGAAGAGCTGATTGCAGCAATTCAACTGTTCTGCGTTCTCCTTTTTGGAGAAGTGTTCTACATTAGAAAATGGAGTATTCTATGAAGAAAAAAATTATCTTGAAAAGCAGTATCCTAGCGGTCGCTGCAGGTCTTAGTGTTTTTGCGATCAATAGCGTTTTTGCAGACGAATTGCCTGTGCAGTTCATGGGCGTCAATGACTTCCACGGTGCCTTGGAACAAACAGGGACAGCTCGTTTAGAAGGCGAAACTGTGAAAAATGCAGGAACAGCCCCACTTTTGGCAACCTACTTGAACGATTCACAAAAAGACTTTGAAACAGAGAATGCCGGAACGCCAAATGCCAGCATCCGTGTGCAAGCGGGAGATATGGTCGGCGCTAGTCCAGCCAACTCTGCCCTCCTTCAAGATGAACCAACTGTAAAAGTCTTCAATGAAATGAACTTTGAATACGGAACCCTTGGAAATCACGAGTTTGACGAAGGACTTGGTGAATTCAACCGGATCATGAAGGGAGAAGCCCCAACACCTGGTCAATTCAATAAGATCGTCGATGAATATCCTCATGAAGCTTCTAAACAAGAAGTCGTGATTGCCAACTTGGTCGACAAGGATACCAACAAAATCCCATTTGACTGGAAACCTTATACCATCAAAGAAATCCCAGTCAATGACAAGACTGTTAAGGTCGGATTTATCGGGGTTGTTACGACAGAATTCCCAAATCTTGTTTTGCGTAAAAATCATGAACAATACCGTGTTTTGGATGAAGCAGAATCGATTGCCAAATATGCGCGTGAATTAAATGACCAAGGGGTTCATGCGATTGCTGTCTTGGCCCACGTTGCTGCCACTAGTAAGAATGGTGTAGCAGAAGGTCCGGCTGCAGACATGATCAAAAAATTAAACCAAATCTATCCTGAAAACTCAGTGGATATCGTCTTTGCAGGTCATAACCACCAATATACAAACGGGATGGTTGGAAATACCTTGATTGTTCAAGGTACGTCTCAAGGGAAAGCTTACTCGGATGTCCGTGGGGTCCTAAATACGGATACAGCTGACTTTGTCAAAGCTCCAACTGCTAAGATTATTGCGGTAGATCCATCGAAAGGCAAAGCAAAAGATGCCAAGGTTCAAGCGATCATCGATGATGCCAATGCGACGGTTAAAAAAGTAACAGAAGCAAAAATCGGTACAGCAGAAAAAGCTGAAAATATTACCCGTGAATTGAATGCGCAAAAAGAAAGTGCTGTTGGAGATTTGGTCACAGCAGCGCAACTAGATATTGCCAAAAAATCAGGTTATCCAGATGTTGACTTTGCCTTCACCAATAATGGAGGAATCCGTGCAGACCTCGTGGTGAAACCAGACGGAACAGTAACTTGGGGTGCAGCTCAAGCAGTGCAACCATTTGGAAATATCCTCCAAGTAGTAGAAATCACTGGGGACCAAATCTACAAAGCTTTGGACCAACAATATGATGAAAAAGAGCTCTACTTCTTGCAAATGGCAGGGATCAAGTACACCTATACAAAACCGGCTGATGCAACAGAAGAAAATCCATATAAGGTCGTGAAAGCTTACAAGGCAGACGGAACCGAAATTGATCGCAACAAGACCTACAAGGCAATTATCAACGACTTCTTGTATGGTGGCGGAGATGGCTTCTCAGTCTTCCGTGATACAAAATTGATCGGTGCCATTAATCCAGATACTGAAGTCTTTATCCAATACATCGAAGATGTGAATAAGGCAGGGAAGAAGTTGTCTGCTTCAATCTTGGGCAATAAGACCTTTGTGGAAAAAGTGGAAGAAGAAACACCTACTCCAGAACCACAACCACAGCCAGCGCCAGTTGATCCAGTAAGTCCAGTTCATCCTGTAGCTCCAGTAACTCCTGTTACCCCAACTCCACAACCTGAAAGCTCAGTAACTCCAGCTCAACCAGCTGCAAGCGAAACAAAAGAAGTGGCAACAAACAAACCAGTTGCTGTCACTTATCATACGGGTGGACAAACAGAAGTAGCTGCTACACCAGCAACAGGTCTTCCAAAAACAGGTCAAGAAGAATTGGCTTCGACAGTCCTTAGCCTCTTTGGCATGACCTCACTAGCTTTAGCAGGCTTTGTAGCTAGCAAAAAACGTGAAGGCTAAGTCGTTCATCCGTTAACTGACCCTAAAAAACGTCCGTTCTTTTGAGAAACGGACGTTTTTGATCTTAGGCTGTTTTCTCCACCCAGACACTGCGGACAAAGAAGAGGCTGATCAGAGCTAGTGCTAGAAAGGCAACTCCCAGATAATAATAGGGTTGATCCATTGTGGTAGATCGACCAGAGAGGTTGACAATCCCTCGGTAGAGGGCTCCAGCTGTGAGCGTAGCCACTCCTGAATTCCAAAGATTGAGACTCAGGCGAGAGAAGCCTTTCACCATCAACTGTAGAAGCACTAGTAGGGCGCCACCGATCAAAGGAATCAAGAAGAGGTAGTGCATGAAGGCAGAGGTTTCGCCAAAACTAAAGTGTTCGTAGATACGACTTCCGACAAAGAAGAAAGCCGAGATAAGAATGTACCATAGGATGGTCTTTTTCAAGCGTTGTTTAATAGGATTAGTAACCGATGTAGACAATGTCACTCACCGCCCTTTCTGAGATAGTACCATTTGTTGTTGGTTTGTTGATGACTTTTCCGTTAAAGTAGAGGGTAGAAGATCCGCCACCATCAAGGTTGTAGGCTGTTTTGACGCCATAAGACTTCATCACTTCTGCTAATTGGTAGAGAGACAGGCCTTGGCTTTCTGAAGTCCGTCCGTCTGACACGACGATAATGTAGTGGTTTTCATCGATGATCCCAATCGCTGTCCGTGGATTTGATGCCATAGATTGCCCGACCTCTGAGCTGGTATCGACGGTAATTTCTCCATTTTCAACTAAGGAAGGACCGAAAGCGAGGAGATTGACGACCCCGCCTTTGACCAATTGATCCGCAGAGATCTCATCTTCATAGATAATTTTGAAGGATCCATCCTTATAAATGGCCAGGTCCCCATTGCTTGAATCTTCCCGAACGGTATCGCGGTAGACCACTCCATTTCGGATGACGTATCCTGTGCTGTTAGCCCCGTAATAGTCACCGTTCACTGCTAGAATAGCACTGTTGTTGGCGGCCGTGACGGAGGTCTTAGCCGTTACATTTGTCCCGTAGGTGTTTTGTGCAAAGGCTGTTTTGAGATAATCTGCCGAGCTGACTGTGATATCTGCGATGTAAACCTGGGTATTTTCAACTGTTTTTTCTGTTAAAGTCACCTGGATATTGTCATCTGAATAGCTAGTATCGGTCGTTGTAGCTGAAGCAGCTGCTTTTTTTGCTGCCTTGGTGTCCGTAGTCGTAGCTTTTACGGTTTGGATGGCATCGGATAAGACAAAGGTCTTGAGCATCGAGTAGCTAAAACTGCTGGTCAAAAGAAGGCCAAAGCAGGCAGCATAGGTATAGGATTTTTTAAAGAATTTCATGGTGGGGAGCTGTCCTTTCTTTGAAGATTACTTTTTTCTGGATCACCCATGAGACCAGAAAGAGGAGGAAGCCAACGACAATTTTACTGATCAGGAGATTGAGCCCGAAAGCAGTAAAGAAGAGTCGAATCAAGAGCGTATCGAGAATAAAGAGGCCAAGGGCTAGACCAAAGTAGCCACTTCCAGTTTTAGCGACGCTGTCTTTGTTCTTAAAGACCAGGTGCTTATTGGTCGAGTAGTTAAAGATGGAACTCGTCACACGAGCGATCCCATTCGCTAGGAGAATACGTAGACTAATGGGCACGGCCATCATCACGAAGAGGAAGAAGGCGTAGACCAGATAGTCAACGATAAAACTACTCAGAGAGGAGAGGGCAAACTTGAACATGTCCTTGTAGATCATGAGTCCGTCTCGAATAGGTCGGAAGTGGGAGCCTTCGTTGTCATTGATATAGACCGTCTCAATGGGAACTTCCACGATGGGGAAGGACTTGCTTGCTGCGAGGAGCACATTCATTTCATATTCATAACGCTGTCCGTCAACCTCAAGCATGAAAGGCAAGAGATTCGTAGTGAAAGCCCGTAAGCCCGTTTGGGTATCGCTGACCGCCACTCCGGTTTGTTGTTTGAAGAGAAAGCGGGTCAATTTATTCCCGAAAGCAGAACGCAAAGGAACTTTTCCAGAGAAGGCGCGTGCTCCTAGAATAAGTGTTCTAGGATGCTCTTGAGATTGGTTAACAACCCTGAAAATATCCCAAATTTTGTGCTGACCGTCTGCATCAGCTGTAACAATGCTTCCATAGGTGCCTCTTTCTAGGATGTAGGCATAAGCAGTTTTGAGAGCTTGCCCTTTTCCTTGGTTGTGCTTATGAGTCAGAACTGTCGCAAGACCCTCTAATTTGTCAAAAATCACTTTCTTGTCAGCGTCACTCCCATCGTCGACAACGATGATGTGGAGATCGCTCTTAGCGTGGACCAAGCGAACCAGTTTGACAAGATTCAGATCTGGTTGATAGGCGGGGATGATAAGATAATTCATAATCGTTCCTCGTTTCTTGAGATTTGTTGTAGCTAGTATAAAGACTCAAGCTTAAAGCTAACTGATATCAGTTTTCTTTAAGGAAAGGAGAGGAAGAGTGGGGATAGTTTCTACTATAAAATGTCATTGTCTTAGTGCATTTCTTTCTTTTTCCTCGAAGGGACGTCCAGAATCATTTTTCAAATCCTAAAGATAATTCTTGCCTTTGTTCGAAAAGTCTGGTATAATAGTTTCTTGTGAGTAAACCTCACTTACCCCTTGCAAAGACAGGGGGTCATTAGTCCAAAAGGAGGAACATTATCAATGGCTAAATACGAAATTCTTTATATTATTCGTCCAAACATTGAAGAAGAAGCTAAAAACGCTTTGGTAGCACGTTTCGATTCTATCTTGACTGACAACGGTGCAACTGTTGTTGAATCAAAAGATTGGGAAAAACGTCGTCTTGCATACGAAATCCAAGATTTCCGTGAAGGACTTTACCACGTTGTTAACGTTGAAGCAAACGACGATGCAGCTCTTAACGAGTTCGACCGTCTTTCAAAAATCAACGGTGACATTCTTCGTCACATGATCGTAAAAGTTGACGCGTAAGAAATCATCAGAGGTGACTTATGATTAACAATGTTGTACTTGTCGGTCGTATGACCCGTGATGCTGAACTTCGCTACACTCCAAGCAATCAAGCAGTTGCTACTTTCAGCCTAGCTGTCAACCGCAACTTCAAGAGTCAAAATGGAGAGCGCGAAGCCGATTTCATCAACTGTGTGATCTGGCGTCAGCAAGCAGAAAACTTAGCCAACTGGGCTAAGAAAGGTGCTTTGATTGGGATTACCGGTCGCATTCAAACACGTAATTACGAAAACCAGCAAGGTCAACGTGTTTATGTCACTGAAGTCGTAGCAGACAGCTTCCAACTATTGGAAAGCCGTGCAGCACGCGAAGGGCATGCAGGTGGTGGCTATTCATCAGGCAACGGTGGTTTTGCTGGAAATGCAACCCCAAGCTTTGGTGGATCTGAACCAAGCAATGCAGCGCCAAACTTTGGTCGTGAAGAAAATCCATTTGGAGCGAATCCAATGGATATCTCAGACGACGATCTTCCATTCTAAGAATGGGTTTAACGAATTAAAACTATAAAGGAGAATTAAACATGGCTCAACAACGTCGTGGCGGATTCAAACGCCGTAAAAAAGTTGATTACATCGCAGCTAACAAAATCGAATATGTTGATTACAAAGATACTGAGCTTCTTAGCCGTTTCGTTTCAGAACGTGGGAAAATCCTTCCTCGTCGTGTAACTGGAACTTCAGCGAAGAACCAACGTAAAGTAACAACAGCTATCAAACGCGCTCGCGTAATGGCTTTGATGCCTTTCGTAAACGAAGATTAAAAAAAAGACCCGGGTGGGTCTTTTTTTCAGGTCCGGGGGACCTCTTTTTCACGAGCTTGAAAATAAAAAAGCGAGTAAGACCCTTACGGGTCTTTTTTTCATGAGCTTGAAGACAAGAGAGCGAATTAAGACCCTAACGGGTCTTTTTTTGCGAGCATAGAAATGTGATAGTGAGTTAGGTCCGTGTGAAGCTCTTTGACCTTTCTCAAGCTCTAATTATGCTATAATGATGAAGAGAAAGGTATCAAGGAGCGCAACATGAAGGAAGGTGTAATCATCAGGAGGATGATAAAGGTAGATATTGAGCACATCTCTCAAGCCTTTATCCACCAAGGGTGGCCGGGTAGAAAGGATATCTTGACCAGCTATTTTCAGGATCAGGAGAATGGAGAAAGGGACGTATTAGTAGCTGAGTCGGATGGATTTGCGGCAGGTTATATCACTATATTGCCTGCTGCCAAGCACGGCCCTTTCGTGGGAGTCTATCCTGAACTATCTGATTTTAATGTTTTTGAGCCATTTAGAAATCGAGGAATTGGGAATCAACTCTTAGAAGAGGCGGAAAAAAGAGTCCGGCTACTATCAGAGATTGTTACTTTAGGGGTTGGTTTACACTCGGGTTATGGCCCAGCTCAAAGACTGTATGTTAAACGAGGCTATATCCCAGATGGATCTGGAATTTGGTTTAGGGATCGGCCCTTGGACCCTTACAGTTCTTGTGAAAACAATGATGACTTAGTCCTCTATTTTTCAAAAAGGTTGAACAGGGAAATACAGTAAAACAAAAACGGATGAAAACTTCATCCGTTTCTTTTTAGCGACGAGTCGCGGGTGCTGTGCTCGAACTTTTAATATTAAAGCGTTTCTTGAGGTAGAAGCGAAGGACAAGCGCTAGGGCTCCTAAAACGATGGCAAAAACATCTGGAATAGTTGGGTTGAGGACTTGTGGAAGTAATGAGGTAAAGGACAAGACGATGACCCAAAGGAACATGACTCCGACAAGAATCGGCATGGATTTCCAAAGAGAGGGACGCTCACTGCGATCTTTTGTGCCATCCATATACTGATAGAAGAAGTAGTACATGAGATACAAGAGCAGAGCCCCTGTCAAACTTCCAAGGATCAAGGTGATCAACCCATAACCAGTACGACGCGGTGCGACCAAGTTCATAAAGGCGCTAATCGCAGCAAAGACACCAAAGATAAAGAGGAAGGAATCCAAAATCATAAGAGAGGGAGCATCGTTTAATTTCGGATGCTCTTTTTCATAGCGTTCTTTCTCGCTGAAAGAATTCGCCCAAACAGTTGGAGCTCCAAAAAGAGTCCGTGCCGGAATCCCTTTTCCTTGATTTTCATGGATAGCTGGAAGGATTTCTTGGATGAGGCTTTCTGCTTCTTCCTCTGATTTCCCGTTTTCAAGCAATTGGTGTTTGGCAATACGGATAAATTCTTGGTTTTTCTTGCTGAGTTGATTCAAATCAAATTGAGACATAAATACTCCTTAGTGTTATTAGTAGGTGTTAGAACCATTTTTTATGGATGAGGTAGACGACGAGAGAACCGGTCAGGGCAAAAGCGATGAAAATGATAAGCCAGAAGGCGTTTGGTTCTCCATTGAGCGGTAATTCATTGTCTTTGAAGTTCATCCCGTAGGCCGAGAAAATCATGGTTGGGATGGACATGACGATGGTCACCATGGCCAAGGTTTTCATGATGTTGTTCTGGTTGTTGGAGATGATCGATGCGAAAGTATCGGTCATGGAGTGGAGGATGTTTCCATAAATATCCGCCATCTCAATGGCCTGCTGGGTTTCGATCAAGGTATCTTCCAGCAGATCTTCGTCTTCTAAGTATTTCTTGATGTTACTGGTGGCACTGGTCAATTTCTTGATCACGCGCTCATTGGTTTTCAGAGAGGCCTTAAAGTAGACGATGGTTTTTTCCAACTCCATCAACTCAATCAGCTCTTCATTACGCGTTGATTTGTGCAATTGACTTTCAATCTGCTCGCTTTTGCGATCCAAGGTACGAAGCGCTGACAAGTAGAGTTCAGCGTTACGATAGAGGATCTGAAAGATAAAGCGCGACCGCATAAAGGTATAGAAATTCCGCAAGCGTCGGTTGATAAAGATATCGAGAAGTGGCAATTTCTCCAAGCAAGTCGTGATGATAGCCTCTTCTGTTAGGATAATCCCTAGCGGAATGGTTACGTAGTAGGTCTGATTGTTCCGCTCTTCCTTGATGGGGACGTCGACGATGATCAAGGTATACTCATCTTCGATGGTCATACGGGACATTTCTTCCGCATCGAGTGGTGCCCGCAAGTCTGCAATATCGATATTAAAAGCAGAGGCGATTTCCATCGATTCACTTTGAGAAGGGTTAACAAGGTTGATCCAGCTACCGGGTTCCAGCGTCTCTATTTCTTTAAATTCAGTCGTTGTCGATAAAAAGACCTGTTTCATGGTGCCTCCCCTTGTTTTTTTACACCTTAACATTATATCAGAAAAAGGACGGTTTTGGATAAAAGAATACTAAAAAATTTGTTATAATGGAGGTTAACAAAAAGGTGATTAGAGTAAGAACATGCAAGATAAAATTGTCATTCATGGGGCACGCGCCCATAATTTAAAAAATATAGACGTGGAAATTCCACGGGACAAATTAGTCGTGGTGACGGGGTTGTCTGGTTCTGGAAAGTCCAGTCTGGCCTTTGATACCCTCTATGCAGAAGGTCAGCGCCGCTACGTGGAGAGCTTATCGGCCTATGCCCGTCAGTTCTTGGGAAATATGGAAAAACCAGATGTGGACTCCATTGACGGCTTGAGTCCAGCCATTTCCATCGACCAAAAAACGACCAGTAAAAACCCCCGTTCTACAGTGGGGACGGCGACAGAGATCAATGACTACCTGCGCCTGCTCTATGCGCGTGTAGGGACGCCTTATTGTATCAATGGACATGGCGCTATTACCGCTTCTTCGGTTGAGCAAATTGTCGATCAAGTTTTGGAATTACCAGAGCGCCAACGCCTGCAAATTCTAGCTCCTATTATTCGCAAGAAAAAAGGCCAGCACAAGAATATCATTGAAAAGGTGCAAAAAGACGGCTATGTCCGGGTGCGGGTCGATGGTGAGATCTATGATGTGACAGAGGTTCCAGAACTATCTAAAAGCAAGCAGCACACGATTGAAGTGGTTGTGGACCGAATCGTGATCAAAGAGGGCATTCGCTCGCGGCTCTTTGATTCGATTGAAGCAGCTCTTCGGATTGCGGATGGTTATGTGGTGATTGATACCATGGACGGCAAGGAGCTACTCTTTTCTGAGCATTATGCTTGCCCAGTCTGTGGCTTTACCGTTCCTGAATTAGAGCCCCGCCTCTTTTCTTTCAATGCACCTTTCGGATCTTGTCCAGACTGTGATGGGCTGGGTATTAAGCTAGAGGTGGACTTGGATTTGGTGGTGCCAGATGATCGCTTAACCCTTCGCGAAGGAGCACTTGCTCCTTGGAATCCGATCTCCTCCAACTACTATCCACAGATGTTAGAACAGGCCATGATCCACTTTGGCGTTGATATGGACCAGCCTTTTTCCAATCTTTCTCAAGAAGAAAAGGACTTGGTCCTCTATGGGTCAAATGGCAAGGAATTCCACTTCCACTATGAAAATGAGTTTGGTGGGGTTCGAGATATTGAGATTCCTTTTGAAGGGGTCGTAAACAATATTCACCGTCGTTTCCGTGAGACCAATAGTGATTTCACCCGCAACCAAATGCGCTCTTATATGAACGAATTGACCTGTGCGACCTGCCATGGCTACCGTCTCAATGACCAAGCTCTTTCTGTTCGTGTCGGAGGAGAAAAGGGGATGCATATCGGGGAAGTGTCAGATCTATCGATTGCGGACCACTTAAAAGCCGTGGATCAGTTGGTCTTAACAGACAATGAAGCCACGATTGCAAGACCGATCTTAAAAGAGATTAAGGATCGATTGACCTTCTTAAACAATGTGGGTCTCAATTACTTGACCCTGTCACGATCGGCTGGGACCTTATCAGGTGGAGAAAGCCAGCGCATTCGTTTGGCAACCCAGATCGGTTCCAACCTCTCTGGTGTCCTTTATATTTTGGATGAGCCGTCTATCGGCCTCCATCAAAGGGACAATGACCGCTTGATTGCCAGTCTCAAGAAGATGCGAGATTTAGGCAACACCTTGATCGTCGTCGAACACGACGAAGATACTATGAGGGAGGCAGACTACCTGATCGACGTCGGCCCAGGTGCCGGTGTCTTTGGTGGAGAGATCGTTGCTGCGGGAACTCCAAAGCAGGTGGCTCGTAATAGTAAATCCATTACCGGCCAATATTTGTCCGGCAAGCGCAAGATTCCGGTTCCAACAGAGCGCCGTTCAGGAAATGGTCGTTCTATTGAAATTACAGGGGCCAGTGAGAACAACTTGCAAGATATCACGGCGCGTTTTCCTTTGGGCAAATTTATCGCAGTCACTGGAGTTTCCGGTTCTGGGAAATCGACCTTGATCAATAGCATCTTGAAAAAAGCCATCGCTCAAAAGCTCAACCGCAATTCGGAAAAACCAGGGAAATACAAGACCATTCAGGGGATTGAGCATATCGATCGCTTGATCGACATTGATCAAAGTCCGATCGGTCGGACCCCTCGTTCCAATCCAGCAACTTATACAGGCGTCTTCGATGACATTCGAGATCTCTTTGCTCAGACTAATGAAGCCAAAATTCGGGGCTATAAGAAAGGCCGCTTTAGTTTCAATGTCAAGGGTGGGCGTTGTGAAGCCTGCTCAGGAGATGGCATCATCAAGATTGAAATGCACTTCTTGCCAGATGTTTTTGTTCCTTGTGAGGTCTGCCATGGACGTCGCTACAATAGTGAGACCCTCGAAGTCCACTACAAGGAAAAAAATATCGCAGAAGTGCTGGATATGACGGTCAATAAGGCAGTCGAATTCTTCAAGCACATTCCGAAAATTGAACGCAAACTCAAGACCATCCAAGATGTGGGCTTGGGCTATGTAACGCTGGGGCAACCAGCGACCACCCTTTCTGGAGGGGAAGCGCAGCGGATGAAGTTGGCTTCTGAATTGCACAAGCGCTCTACAGGAAAATCCTTCTATATCTTGGATGAACCAACGACTGGACTCCATACCGAAGACATTTCTCGCTTGATCAAAGTCTTAGAGCGATTTGTAGATGATGGCAATACGGTCCTTGTGATTGAGCACAATTTGGATGTCATTAAGACAGCAGATCATATCATTGATTTAGGACCGGAAGGTGGTATCGGTGGCGGAACCATTATTGCGACCGGAACGCCAGAAGAAGTAGCAGCCAATCCTGCTAGCTACACAGGACAGTATTTGAAAGGAAAATTACAATGAATCAACGGATCAGCAACTTAAGAAACAAAATGAAAGCCAAAAACCTCAAAGCGGTATTGATTAACAATTTGAAAAATGTTTACTATTTGACCAGTTTCTGGGGTTCAAACGGGACCGCTTTGGTGACAGAAGAACGCGTGGTCCTCTTTACGGATTCGCGCTACACCATCCATGCCCATGCGACTTGTTTCCCCTTTGTAGAAATTGTGGAAACCCGCGATGAGTTGACTGCAGCGGCAGAGATCGTCAAGGATCTTGGAATCAAAGAACTTGGTTTTGAGGACGAAGTGACGGTGGCCTACCATGCCCGTATGGCTTCTGTTTTCAGTGGCATTACCCTTCAATCCCTAGCGAATTTTGTCATGGAATTGCGCTTGATTAAAGATGAAACGGAGATTGCGGCCATTAAAAAAGCTTGTAGCATCTCTGACCAAGCCTTCCATGATATTTTAGACTATATCAAGGTAGGGAAAACGACAGAGTTGGAAGCAGCGACTTTCCTCGACTTTAGAATGCGGGAGTTGGGAGCTTCTGGTGTATCATTTGATATTATTTCAGCAGCTGGTGAACGCTCTGCCATGCCTCACGCGACTCCAAGTGATCGGGTGATTTCAGCAGGAGATGCCTTAACCCTTGATTTTGGTTGCTTGTATGACCACTATGTCAGCGATATGACACGGACAATCTATGCAGGACATGTCAGCGACAAGGAAAGAGAAATTTACGAAACCGTTTTGAAAGCCAATCAAGCCTTGATTGATGCGGCTAAAGATGGACTTGGCTTCCGTGATTTTGATAAAATTCCACGTGATGGGATCGAAGCGGCCGGCTATGGTCAATACTTTACTCATGGAATCGGTCATGGAATTGGGCTTGATATCCATGAAGAACCCTACTTCAGCCAAATGTCTAAAGAAGCCATTCAAGCAGGGATGGTCTTGACAGATGAACCAGGGATTTACATTGAAGGTCTCTCTGGTGTGCGGATCGAAGATGACCTCTTGATCACAGAAACAGGCTGTGAAGTCTTGACTCTTGCTCCTAAAGAATTGATTGTCCTATAAAATAGACAGTATTTTCTTAACCCCTGTGTAACAAACAAAGATAAGAAAAGAGGCCTATGAAAAAACGAAATGTAATAGTTGGAATTCTTCTAGTAGTCTTGCTATTTGTATTTGCTCCTTCTGCCCATGCTGGTGTCGGTAATACAGATAGTGGTGGCAGTAGCTTGATTGATTCAGGTGGTGGTAGCAGCTGGTCAGATGGCGGTAGCAGTTGGTCAGATGGCGGAAGTAGTTGGTCTGGTGGATCCAGTAGCTACAGTTCTGGTTCTGGAACAGACTCTGGTGGAGCGGTAGCAGTTGTCGCCATCATTGGATTGATTGGATTTGTCTATAATATTGCAAAAGAAGCTGATGATAGTGAAGAATCATTCTCTTCAAATAGTGGTCCAAAACGGACAACCGAAGAGCGGGCCGGTCGACCAATTGAAAACAACTATGAAGCGATTCGCCGCATCCGTAAACTGGATCCAATGTTTGATGAAGACCGCTTCTTGTCGCAAGTCAAGCTGGTTTATCTTCAATTGCAGTCTGCTTGGACAGAAAAAGATTGGAATTCCGTGCGGAACTTAGAAAGTACCAGTCTTTATGAGCAGCACTTGACGCAGTTACAAGAACATATTCGTGCCAAAACAACCAATGTTCTAGAGCGCGTGCGTGTGGAAGATTCCAAGATCAAAGACTTTATCGAAAATCCAGAAGGTAATGACCGCATCGAAGTCATTCTGTCTTCGACGATGAGAGATTACATCCGAAATGATGAAACGGGCCGTGTGATCGAAGGGGATCCAACCAAAGATCTCTTTACGGTTTACCGCATGGTCTTCCTCCGTGAACATGGAGCTCAGACAGAGATCATTAAGAATTCAGAAGTCGTTAGTGATCATTGTCCGAACTGTGGTGCGCCATTGACGATTGATTCAATCGACAAGTGTGAATATTGCCAAGCATACTTGAAGCACAATCCAAAAGATTGGGTCTTGGATGTCTACGAAGTTGTGGATGAAATTGAATTCTACAGATAGGAGAATGTATGGGATTTATTAAAGCAGCCCTTTCAGCGGGCATTTCAAGTTTTCAAGATAGTAAATTTAAGGAAGCCATTACCTTGCCAGAAGCTGTTCCAGCAACAGCTTTGGCCATTAAGGGACAGCTCTTGACCAAAGATCCAGATGGGCGCTCTCGTCAGAGCAACCAAAATACAGGTCTATTGACAGATGGCTCTGTTGTCATTGTTCCTCAAGGCTATGTTGCTCTCTTGGTCAATAATGGAACGTTTCTAGGAGACCTTCTAGAAGCAGGGAGCCACGAATGGCAAGCCGGTGAAAATGCCTGGTTGTTTGAAAAGGGGGGCGTTAAAGGAACGTGGGATCAGTTCAAGAATCGTTTCTCATTTGGAGGCCAAGTGGTCACCCAACAAGAAATTATTTTTGTGCGGATGCAACCTTTTACAGGGAATAAATTTGGAACTCAAAATCCAGTCGAGTACTTTAGCGACCGTTACCAACAGCTTCTTAGCATTCGATTTTATGGTCTCTATGATGTTAAAGTAGCTGATCCTGTACTCTTTTACGTCAGTGCAGTTAGTCGCCAAATTACGGCAGACAAACCTTTTACTTTGGAAGATGTGGCTCAGGGAACCTTGCGCCAAAACTTAGCACCAAAGATTGCAGTGGCTATTTCAAAATATACGGCTGAAAATAAGGCGGATATTTACAATATCAATGCGGACCAAGACGTCTTCAATGAAGTAGCAAAACGCGAAGTCAATAAAACGTGGACAGAATTATATGGTATCGAATTAACCAATGTCCTCATCGAAGATTTGAGCTACGATGCAGACAGTATGGCCAAGGTCAATAAACTGGACAGTGAATTGGCAGCGATGAAGTACAATACCATTGAAATCGAAGAACGTCGTGCTCGCAATGAAGCCTTGGTCGCAGCCGCTAAAAATGAAGGTGGCAATGGCATGAACATGATTATGGGGATGAACTTGGGTCAAGCCCTTGGTAATGACCTTCAAAAACAAGCCTCTCCAGCTCAAGACAAGCCACATACCTTCTACATTGAAGTAGATGGAAAATATGTCCATGTCACCAAAGATGCGGATGGCAATATTGTGCCTGTGGACCAATAAGGAATAGTGAAGATGGAGTTGGAGTTATAGAGATTCTAAGGACTCGTTCCTGCAATCGCTCTCCACCTTCTAGCCTTCCTAAAAAGAGAAAATTGCTGTTTGAGAAAAATCAAATAGTGTGTTACAATAAAGAGTAATCTATTTTTAAAAAAGAGGTAATAAAACATGATCGAAGCAAGTAAATTGAAAGCTGGTATGACTTTTGAAACAGCTGACGGAAAATTGATCCGCGTTTTGGAAGCTAGCCACCACAAACCAGGTAAAGGAAACACTATCATGCGTATGAAATTGCGTGATGTCCGTACTGGTTCAACATTTGATACAAGCTACCGTCCAGAAGAAAAATTTGAACAAGCGATTATCGAAACTGTTCCAGCTCAATACTTGTACAAAATGGATGATACAGCCTACTTCATGAACACTGAAACATATGACCAATATGAAATTCCAGTTGTGAATGTAGAACAAGAATTGCTTTACATCCTTGAAAACTCAGAAGTAAAAATTCAATTCTACGGAAGCGAAGTGATCGGTGTAACAGTTCCTACAACTGTTGAATTGACTGTTGCAGAAACTCAACCATCTATCAAAGGTGCTACAGTGACTGGTTCTGGTAAACCCGCTACAATGGAAACTGGTTTGGTCGTAAACGTTCCTGACTTCATCGAAGCTGGACAAAAATTGGTCATTAACACTACTGAAGGAACTTACGTTTCTCGTGCATAAGAGACATCTCAGGGTGTCAAATAGAAAGGAACTTCTATGGCAACTGAACAATTTGGTGACATCGTTATTGCACCACGTGTATTAGAAAAAATTATTGCGATTGCGACAGCAAAAGTAGAGGGTGTCTATTCGCTTGAAAACAAGAGTGTTTCAGATAGCTTATCCAAACGCTCACTTGGACGTGGCGTCTACCTTCATACAGAAGAAGATGGTCAAGTTTCAGTAGACATCTATCTCTATTTAGAATATGGAGTGGCTGTACCATCTGTCGCTGTAGCCATTCAAAAAGCAATCAAGTCTGCAGTTTATGATATGGCAGATGTAACCTTGGATGCTGTCAACATTCACGTTGTTGGTATCGCAACGGAAAAATCTCCAAAACCAGACTTGAAAGATTTGTTTAATGAGGACTTCCTCAATGACTGATGAAATTTTATTAGAATCACGTCGAGATTTGCGTGAGCGCGCCTTCCAAGCCTTGATGGCCTTGGAATACGATGGAGACATTGTTGAAGCTTGTCGTTTTGCTTATCTACATGATAAGGACCTAGCAGAAGACAAAGAAGTCGATCTTCCTGCCTTTCTCATGAATCTCGTGACGGGTGTCTACCAATCCAAAGATCAACTGGACCAGCAAATCGGTCAACATTTGAAAACCGGCTGGACTGTTGAGCGCTTGACCTTGGTAGAGAAAAACATCCTTCGTCTGGGAATTTACGAAATGACAGAGTTTGATACACCACAGATCGTCGCAGTCAATGAAGCGGTGGAATTGGCCAAGGCCTTTTCAGATGAAACCTCTTCACGATTTGTCAACGGTGTCCTCAGTCAATTTGTGACAGAAGAATAATTAAAAAAGAGCCGATGGCTCTTTTTTTGTGAAAAATATCCCCACAGTTTCTACTGAGGGGATACTGCTTTTAGACACTTTTTCCAGAGTGGAGACTAACGGGCAAGAAATAACCGGTAGTCGCTACTTTTTTTCCTTCGATCTTTTGGAGTAAAAGATCCACCATGAGGATAGCAATGTCTTCGAGGGGTTGTTGGATGGTTGTCAGTTCAGGTGTATAGGTCTCAATGAACTGGGTTCCATCATAACCAATCACTTTCAAATCCTGGGGAATCTGAATATCTAATTCTCTAGCGACTTTCATGATCAAGATCGCCGTCAAATCATCGGAGGCGAAAATGGCATCTGGTTTGTGGTGGGTTAAAATCTGTTTGATTTCCATTTCTTTGCGAATAGGGGAGAAATCACTGGAAACATTAATGATCATGGACTCAGGTAGAACCGATGCAAACCCCGCATGACGCAAGCCTGTTGGGGAGTTGGAGTTGTCATTCCCTGTGATCATGATAATATTTCGGGCTCCGGTTTTTACTAAAGTTTCTGCTGCAAGCACCCCGCCAGCGTAGTTGTCTGAAGAGACAACCGGAATTTCTGGGGAGAGGTTGCGGTCAAAAGCAATGATAGGAGCAGTTACCCGGTTGTAATCTTCAATGCCCAAATTATGACTTCCTGAAATGATGCCATCTACCTGGTTAGCCTCCAACATCTCAATATATTCGCGCTCTTTTTCGGAGTCGTGTTCACTATTGCAGATGATGGTTTTATAGCCGTGTTTGAAGAGTTGGTGCTCTAGTTTGTCGATTAATTCAGCATAGAAAACATTGCTGATGTTGGGAAAGATCAAGCCGACTAACTTGGCTGATTTTCCTTGGAGGCTACGAGCAACATTGTTAGGTTTATAGCCCAATTCTCGCATGGCTTCTTGGACTTTTTGGATCGTTTTTTCAGACAGGTATCCTTTTTTATTGATGACCCGTGAGACAGTAGTAGGGCTGACACCGGCGAGTTTGGCGACATCAGTTAGCTTTGCGACCATAATCAAGTTCGTAGTAAGTTCCAGTAGGGGTTCCAGACTTGATCAAGATTCCATTTTGATCCGCATGTGGGAAGACCCGACCAGAAAATACTTTTTCTCCTTTATTGATAAAGATTTCAAATATCGAATTGTCAATAAAAATATTAGCGGTTGTCGCTTGGTTAGCGATTGTGCAGCTACGGCTCGTACCGAAATCTTGGGCATATTGCTCACCAGCCTGGCTACGATCGACTGTGACCAATCCTTTAGCCAGATCAAATGTGAGAACTAAGCCCTTTCCTTCTGCATCGGCAAAGAGGACGATTTCGTTCTGGCTATCCTTTTCAAACTGCAATTCCAATTCATAGCAGTTCTTGGTTTGTGCCTTGTTGGCAAATTCCTCACTCTCAGCGCGCAAGTCTTTGATGGCTTCAACTGGGTATTGGTAGAGCTTGCCATCTTTGATGGTTAATTCTTTGACCAGTGAGAGAGCTCCTTGGTAGTCATAGGAATCCGTTGGATAAGAAACGTCTGGAAGACCTAGCCAGCTAACAGTATAGGCACGTCCATCGGGAGCATTAAATCCTTGAGTCGCATAGGCTTCAAAACCATAGTCGAGATTATGCAATTCAGATACATCAACCATTTTGGCCTTTTCTGGGTCAAAGCTTGCCCCAATCTTGTACATATTTGGATAGATATTGTCATAATCAAGAACGGCTTTATCTAAGCCTTGAGGGCAGTATAGGAGAACGGGTTGGTCTCCTACAAAGACTAGGTTGGGACATTCCATCATATAAGCTGTCCGATCGTTTGCAAAATCCAAGTCACCGACTGTAACCCAGTTGGAATAGTCGTTATCTACAGCCTTATAGAGACGGATGAATCCTTTCTTCTCAAGGTTTTGACCACCAACGATAGCGTAGAATTGACCTTTGAAATTAAAAATCTGTGGGTCACGAAAGTGATCCGTAGAGTCAGCCGGTTGATTAATCAAGATTTTGTCAATTTTTTCAATCTTGCCGTCTTTATCCATCAAAGCACCTACTTGGTAAGGATGACGAACCCATTCTGCATCACGAACATTTCCGGTGTAGAATAAGAATAGTTTGTCACCAAACTGCATGGCTGATCCGGAATAAGCTCCATGGCTATCCAGATCTGTGTCTGGAAGAAGCGTTACACCAGTTTCTTTGAAATGAACCAAGTCTTCACTTTCTGTTTGTACCCATGATTTTAACCCATGGGCTGCACCAAATGGGAAATTTTGGTAAAACAAGATCCATTTTCCATCAAAGTAGGAAAAACCGTTAGGATCATTTAAGAGACCAGCTTTTGGCTCAACATGATAGTGTGTATGCCAAGGAGATTTGGCCATATGATCTTGGATGGCTTGCTTTTCCTCTTTTGTCCAGTCTTCGTAACGTCTGTAACGACGTTCAGTTGTCCATTCCATTTTATTCCTCCGAATTTTTTCTTACTTCCATAGTACCGATTTCCTATTAAAAATGCAAGCGATAAATGAAAAAAATGGCAAAAAATGTCAAACGATTGACAGCTATTTTGCAGCCTGAAGAAAAGAGGAGAAGTTGAAAATTTATGAAAATATGAAAGAAAATGAAAATAAAAGTCTGATTTAAAGTGCTAAAAAGCGTAGTACAGGCCTGTTTTAAAATGAAAATAGTTTCATACTGTCAAAAGGTGTCAAAAAGTCCAAAAAAGTTTCAAAAAAATCCTGCAAAACGCTTGACATATTTTCAATACGTGGTACAATTAAAAACGTAGAAACGATTTAACCGTTTACATTACAAAAAATAAGGAGATTTTTGCAAAATGTCAAATACAGAAATTGCAAAGCAGGTCATCGATGCAATCGGTGGGGTTGAGAACGTTAGCAGTGTTGCTCACTGTGCGACTCGTCTTCGCGTGATGGTAAAAGATGAATCAAAAATCAACAAAGATGTTGTTGAGAACATTGAAAAAGTACAAGGTGCTTTCTTTAACTCAGGTCAATACCAAATCATCTTTGGTACTGGTACTGTAAACAAGATCTATGATGAAGTAGTAGCTCTTGGCTTACCAACATCATCAAAAGATGAAATGAAAGCAGAAGCCGCTAAACAAGGAAACTGGTTCCAACGCGCGATCCGTACCTTTGGAGACGTTTTTGTTCCAATTCTACCAGCAATTGTTGCGACTGGATTGTTTATGGGGATTCGTGGTGCCATTGCTCAAGACCAGGTTTTGGCTTTGTTTGGTACAACAGCAGACGCATTTAAATCTACTGATTTTTATACATATTCAACAATTTTAACTGATACCGCGTTTGCCTTCTTCCCAGCCTTGATTTCATGGTCTGCGTTCCGAGTATTCGGAGGAAATCCTGTTCTTGGGATTGTAATTGGTTTGATGATGGTTAGTCCGACACTTCCAAATGCGTGGGTTGTAGCGGAAGATCCTTCTAAAGCAGCAACATACTTTGGTATCTTCCATCATGTGGTTGGATTCCAGAACTCAGTTCTTCCCGCTTTCTTCGTTGGTCTAATTGGTGCGAAACTTGAAAAGTGGCTCCATAAGAAAATTCCAGATGTCTTAGATTTGTTATTGGTTCCATTATTCACATTAACAATCATGTCATTCCTCGCTTTGTTTATTATTGGTCCATTCTTCCACAGCATTGAAGAATATGTACTGAATGCAACTAAGTTTATTTTAAATTTACCATTCGGACTTGCAGGGCTTCTTATCGGTGGGGTTCATCAGTTGATTGTCGTTACTGGCGTCCATCATATCTTTAATCTTCTTGAATCACAATTAATTACTGCAGATAAAAAAGATCCATTTAATGCAATCATTACAGCAGCTATGACTGCGCAAGCTGGTGCTACTTTAGCAGTGGCAGTAAAATCTAAATCTCAAAAAGTGAAAGCTTTAGCATTCCCAGCAACTATTTCTGCTTTGCTAGGTATTACTGAGCCTGCAATCTTCGGGGTGAACTTGCGTTATGTGAAACCATTCGTTATTGCTTTGGGAGCAGGTGCTGTAGGTGGTTGGATTGCATCTATGTTAAATCTGGCTGGTACAGGATTTGGTATTACAATTATTCCAGGTACACTTCTCTATCTAAATGGTCAATTATTGAAATATGTATTTATGGTTGTATTTACAACTGCACTAAGTTTCGGTTTGACTTATATGTTTGGTTATGAAGATGAAGCTTCATCAGTTCCTGCAGAGGACAAAGAAGCTGGTGCAATTATTGAAGAAGAAACAACTGGAGTTATTCCAGCATCTCTTCAAGACGAAACCATCATCTCTCCTATCGTTGGTAGTGCTGTAGCACTTGCTGATGTGAATGATCCTGTCTTCTCAAGTGGAGCGATGGGACAAGGAATTGCCATCAAACCAACTGAAGGCGTTGTCTATGCACCAGCAGATGCTGAAGTAACTATTGCTTTCGCAACTGGTCATGCTTACGGTTTGAAGACAGCTAATGGTGCTGAAATCTTGATCCACGTTGGTATTGATACAGTATCAATGAACGGTGAAGGATTTGATCAAAAAGTAGCTCAAGGCGATAAAGTCAAAGCTGGTGATGTCCTTGGTACATTTGATGCAGCGAAAATTGCCGCAGCTGGTCTTGAAGACACAACTATGGTGATCGTCACTAACACGGCTGACTTTGCTTCTGTCACACCTGTTGCAACTGGATCTGTTGCGAAGGGTGATGCGATCATCGAAGTCAAAGCTTAATCGAAATAATAAGTTCTCAAGGACTGGTCTATCATCTCCAGTCCTTGAATTTTATTTCTCAAAAAAAGGTGTGTTTTTTCTTTAGAGAAGAGAAAAAGATTGACTACAAAATATGCTATAATAAATACAGGATATTTTTCATAATAAAAAAGGAGCCAACATGACAAAATTATATGGAAGTTTGGAAGCTGGCGGTACAAAATTTGTTTGTGCGGTTGGTGATGAAAACTATAATGTTGTGGAAAAAGTACAATTTCCAACAACCAAGCCAATTGAGACGATTGATAAGTGTATTGAATTTTTCTCAAAATTTGAGGATTTAGTTGGGCTTGCGATTGGTTCATTTGGACCAATTGATATCGATCCAAATTCAAACACTTATGGTTTCATCACAACGACTCCAAAACCGAATTGGGCCAATGTAGATATCGTTGGGGCTTTCCGTCGTGCCTTGAATGTACCTATCTATTTCACGACAGATGTGAATAGCTCTGCCTATGGCGAAGTGGTCGCACGCAATAATGCGGGTGGCCATATCGAAAACTTGGTTTACTATACAATCGGAACAGGAATCGGAGCTGGTGTCATCCAACGTGGCGAGTTTATCGGGGGAGCTGGGCACCCAGAAATGGGGCACTACTATGTGGCCCAACACCCAATGGATGTGGAAAAAGAATTCAAGGGTGTTTGTCCTTTCCACAATGGCTGTTTGGAAGGCTTTGCGGCTGGTCCTAGTCTTGAAGCTCGTACAGGTATTCGTGGAGAAAACATTGAACTCAACAGCAATGTATGGGATATTCAAGCCTACTACATCGCACAAGCAGCAGTGAATGCGACAGTTACCTTCCGCCCAGACGTCATTGTCTTTGGAGGAGGAGTCATGGCTCAACAACATATGTTAGATCGTGTTCGCACGAAATTTACTGCCCTCTTGAACGGTTACCTCCCTGTACCTGATGTGAGAGATTATATTGTGACACCTGCAGTTGCTGGCAATGGTTCAGCGACCTTGGGGAACTTTGTCCTTGCAAAAGAAGTGAGCGAGAAACTTAAAAAATAAGCAGCAATTGTCTCTTAGAGGTTAGAAACAAGAGCGAGGAGGCTGGGACAAAAGTCCTAGCCTCTCAATTATTTTTGGATTGTCGAGCAAGACGCAGTGGTTGAGTGGGCTCTACTACGCTGATTTCATCAGCTTTTACAGCCCTACTCAACTGTGCGGAGGTGGGACGACGAAATCGAATTCTAACGAATTACCGATTTCTGTCCCACTCTCTTCTTTCGTCTACCTATCAAGAAGTGAGGAAGGAATGAAAAAGAATATTGTAAAAGATGTCTTATTCTTGGGTCAAAAGTCAGAAGAAGCGACACCTGAGGATCGCACCTTGGCTTTGGATTTGCAGGACACTTTAAATGCTCATCTCCTTGAGTGTGTGGGTTTAGCGGCTAATATGATCGGGGTGAAAAAACGGGCGATTATCATCCGAATGGGAAGTGAAAATTTGGTCCTGTTTAATCCTGTTCTCCTTGAAAAGAAAAAGCCTTACCAAACAGAAGAAGGATGCTTGTCCTTGGTGGGGAGTCGGCCGACCACTCGTTATGAGGAGATTTCAGTGGCCTATCGAGATGTGAATTGGAAAGCAAAAACAATTCAGTTGTCAGGTTTTCCAGCCCAGATCTGTCAGCACGAAATGGATCATCTAGAAGGCATTATTATCTAGAAGTCATTAATGGAGTCGATTGGGCTCCATTTTTTTAGTTCTTATAGAAACTTTTTTCTTGACAGGGATCTTTTTTGTGCTAAAATAGTTCTCATAGTAACTTTAAGGTTCTTAAGAGAACTATTTGGAGGAATGATGGAAAAGCCATTACAAGAATTAAAAAAAATTGGCCATCTCATTCACCTCATGGTGGAAAGAGAGGCTAAGAAGCGTGGGTTTGAATTTAGCGCAGGACCACAAGGTCAGGTATTGAGATTCTTATCTCATCGTGAAAAAGAGGGAAAAGTGACCTTGATTCGGGATGTTGAGCAGGAACTTCATATCTCAAAATCCGTGGCCAGTAGCCTGATCAAGCGAATGGAGAAAAATGGGTTTATTTATTTAGAGGCTAGTCCGACCGATAAACGGGCCAAGTATGTCTACCTAACAGACAGTGTGAAAGCCAATTTGAATGACATGAAGCAATTCTTTGAGGAAGTGGAGCAGAGTCTAGTAGCGGGTGTATCAGAAGAAGAATTGTCCACCTTTTTCAAGGTCATGCATCAATTTTATGAGAATATGAAAAAAAGGAGCGAGGAATGATCAATATGTTTCGGCGCTTAACCGCCAAAGAATGGAGCATGATTGCCCTTAGTACGGTCTTTATCTGTCTGGCAGTTTGGATGGATTTAAAGACCCCGGAATACTTATCCGATATTACGACCCTCTTAGCTAAGGAGGGGACCAAGGTTTCTGATATCATGGAGCCAGGGAGTAAGATGTTGCTCTTCTCTTTTGGAAGCTTTTTGATGGCAGTTTTTGTGGGCTTTTTGGCTTCAAGAGTCGCTGCCAGCTTTACGATGCGACTTCGAGGAGAGATTTTCCATCAAGTGATGGATTACTCTGATGCTGAGATCAAGAAATTCTCCGTTCCCTCTCTCTTGACTCGGACGACCAACGATTTGACCCAGTTACAAATCATGATTGTGATGGGGATGCAAGTTGTGACGCGTGGTCCCATTATGGCGATTTGGGCTTTGACCAAGATTTGGGGCAAGAGCAGTGCCTGGACAACTTCTGTTGGGATTGCGGTCTTGATGGTCTTGATTCTGCTTTCTGTTCTGGTTCTGATTGCCTTTCCACGCCAGCAAAAGGTTCAAGGTTTGACCGATGCCTTGAATGCGACGACACGGGAGAGTTTGACTGGGGTGCGGGTCGTTCGCGCCTACAATGCGGAAGCGTATCAAAATGAGAAATTCCAGGCTGAAAACAAGGGCTTAACCCGTCTAAATTTCTTTGTTTATCGTTTGATGTCTCTGATGAACCCTGTCATGACAGTGGTATCAAGTGGCTTGACCCTTGCTATCTACTGGATTGGGGCGCACTTGATCAATGATATCGCCATGCCAAAAGATCCTACAAAGATCTTCACCAGTCCTGCATTAGCGGATCGGACCAAGGTCTTCTCAGATATGATCACCTTTTCTTCTTACGCTATGCAGATTGTCGTTGGCTTTATGATGATGGTGGCCATCTTGATTATTCTTCCTCGTGCACTAGTATCCGCAAAACGGATTAATCAGGTCTTGGCTCTTGAACCGTCTGTAGCCTTCCCAAGTGAGTCAAAAGAAACAACAGGCCAAGCAGGTACAGTAGAATTTCAAGATGTTTCCTTCCGCTATGGACGGACTTCCCGTGCGGTGATTGAACATGTGACCTTCTCAGCTCAGAAAGGACAAACTGTTGCCTTCATTGGATCAACTGGTTCTGGTAAATCCACTCTGGTCAATTTAATTCCACGTTTTTACGATGCGACAGAAGGAAAGATCTTAGTGGATGGCGTCAATGTCAAGGACTATAGCCACCAAGAATTGAACAATAAAGTCGGCTACATTCCCCAAAAAGCAGTGCTCTTTAGTGGCACGATTCGCTCCAATATGGAATTTGGAGAAAGTAGCCAAGGAAAATTAGAGGATGAAGCCATCTGGAAAGCTCTTGAATTGGCCCAAGCCAAAGAGTTTGTTGCCACAAAAGAGAAGGGCTTGGATACAGAAGTAGCGCAAGGAGGAAGCAACTTCTCTGGAGGTCAACGTCAACGTTTGGCCATTGCGCGTGCCCTGGCACGCAAGCCCGAGATCCTCATCTTTGATGATTCCTTCTCAGCCCTAGATTACAAAACGGATCGTATCTTGCGCCAAGCTCTGAAAGAAGAGCTGGCAGATACGACCAAATTGATCGTTGCCCAACGCATTTCGACCATTATGGATGCAGATTTGATTTTGGTTTTGGATCAAGGGAAGGTCGTCGGTCAAGGCACCCACAAAGAATTGCTTGCGACCAATGAAGTCTATCAAGAAATTGCCTATTCACAATTGTCTAAGGAGGAGTTGGAACATGCATAAAACAAAACAAGATTCGTCCCTTTGGAGACAACTTTCTCCCTATTTGAAGGGCTTCCACCTATTTTTCCTAGTTGCTATCCTCTTTTCAATCGTATCGAGTATTATCACGGTTATTGGACCGGATAAGTTAAAAGAAATCACGGATACCATCACAAAAGGGATGGGAGGCGCCATTGATATTGACAAAATCACTTCGATTGCCCTGACCTTAGCCATCCTTTATGGAGTTGGAGCACTGGTGTCCTACAGCAGTAGTTTCATTATCTCAACAATGATTCAGCGCTTCGCAGAACGCTTGCGAAATGCCATCGCTGAAAAGATCAATCGTGTACCTCTCCAATATTTTGATAGCCATGAACAAGGAGATACCTTGTCTCGTGTGACCAATGACGTGGATTTGATGACCCAATCCTTTAACCAAAGTTTGGTTCAAATGGTCTCCTCTATCGTCTTATTGATTGGATCTATCTTTATGATGTTTAAGACGGACTGGCACTTAGCTGTCACAGCGATTGTATCCGTCTTTGCCGGCTTTGCTCTTTCCAGCATCATTATGGTCAAGAGTCAGCCTTTGTTTAAACAGCAACAAGATAATCTTGCCAAAGTTTCAGGCTATGTTGAAGAAATCTATAGTGGACATAATGTTGTTATTTCCTACAATGGCCGTCATCAAGCCAAAGATCATTTTGATGCCATCAATCAAGATTTGTATCAAAGCATGTGGAAATCCCAATTCTTCTCTGGGATTATGATGCCCTTGATGCAGTTTGTAGGGAATTTTGGTTATGTCATGGTCTGTATCGTAGGGGCTGCCCTCACCATTAATGGAGATATTACCATTGGGACCATTGTGGCCTTTATGACCTATGTCCGCATCTTTACCCAACCAATTGGTCAAATGGCCCAAGGAATTACCCAATTGCAATCAGCTAGTGCTGCTATGAGGCGTGTCTTTGAATTCTTAGACGAAGAAGAAATGGAAGACGAATCCCAAAAAATACGTCAATTGGAAACAACAAAAGGTCATGTCAAATTTGAGCATGTTCGTTTTGGCTATTCACCAGACAAGACTATTATCCATGACTTTACAGCTGAAGCCAAACCGGGGCAAAAAGTAGCCATTGTTGGTCCAACAGGTGCTGGTAAGACCACCATGGTCAATCTCTTGATGCGTTTTTACGACATTCAAGCTGGTAAAATTACCATCGATGGTGTGGATACTAAGGCCATGAGTCGCGAAGAAGTTCATGATGCTTTTTCGATGGTCTTACAAGATACCTGGCTCTTTGAAGGGACCATTCGGGAAAACTTAGTCTTTAATCAAACCGATATTTCAGATGAAGCAGTCGAAGCGGCAACCCGAGCGGTTGGGGTCCATCACTTTATTCGGACCTTGCCGAATGGTTATGACACCGTGCTAGATGATTCTGTCACCTTGTCCGTTGGTCAAAAGCAACTCTTGACCATTGCGCGTGCCCTCTTGAAGGATGCCCCGCTTCTTATCTTGGATGAAGCAACCTCATCTGTCGATACCCGAACAGAAGAGTTGATTCAAAAAGCCATGGACAAACTCATGGAAGGCCGAACTTCCTTTGTCATTGCCCATCGCTTGTCCACTATCCGTAATGCGGATCTGATTCTCGTGATGAAAGATGGAAATATTATCGAGCAAGGCAACCACCAAGAACTCATGAGCCAAAATGGCTTCTATGCTGATCTCTATAATAGCCAATTCACAGAAGAAGTAGCGTAACAACAAGATACAAAGGGCGTAGCGGATACAGTCAAAATAGGGAGTAGGACAGAAGCTATGCGATTGTGGACGATTCGTCGTCCTACCCCCACAAGGCTGATTAGGATTCTTCCGAGCTGATGGGCGAGAGAAGAATCCAATCAGCTACTGTGTCTGGAGGTTAGTGCTAGTATAGTTAGCGTTTTTCACCCAGCATTTAGGGCGTGTTCAATTCGTGTAATGGCAAGCACAATGGTGCCTTGCCGACACGACTCACTAACTCCTCAGGTGGATGGTATCGATCCACCTTCGTCCTGTCGCAATTCCAACAAGATACAAAGGGCGTAACATACAAAGTGAAAAAATGAGAGTGGGACAGAAATCGGTAATTCGTTAGAATTCGATTTCGTCGTCACACCTCCGCACAGTTGAGTAGGGCTGTAAAAGCTGATGAAATCAGCGTAGTAGAGCCCACTCAACCACTGCGTCTTGCTCGATAATCCAAAGACAATTTAGAGGCTAGGACTTTTGTCCCAGCCTCATTTTTTTATCGATAATAGTAATGGAAAAGACGTTTCTTGGAGACAGGAAAATGATAAATCATCAGATTTTAGTGCTAAATCATGTGAAAAAGAAGGAAGAAAAGATAAAAAAGAAGCCTGGCTTGACAGGCTTTCTTAGGATCGCGTATACTAGTAGTATAAAATAAGATGAAAGACAGGAGTGCCAACATGAAGCCCAATCTTCAAGATTATCCGAAATTTTATCGTTGGCTAACCCTGCCTTTTACGAGAAAGCCACATCGTGTGCAGGTCCTTCAAAGGACGAATCGAATCCTGACGTTCGCCATGCCAGGCATCTACGGCCTGGTCTTTTGTTGGCTATTTTTAAAGAAAACTTCAATGGGAGGCATCTGGCCTTTTATCTGGATTCCAGCTTCGGGCTTTGTCTTGTTTAGCCTCTTTCGTCATTGGGTCAATGTTCCGAGACCTTATGAAAAATGGGAGATTCAACCCTTATTAGAAAAAAATTCATCCGGTCATTCCTTTCCTAGCCGACATGTTTTTTCGGCGACCATTATCTCCATGTGTGTCTGTCAGTTGTCTCTTCCGCTAGGAATGTGCTCCATGCTCCTATCTCTTCTATTAGCCCTTGTTCGAGTTCTTGGAGGGGTTCATTATCCCAAGGATGTCCTCGTCGCTTGGGGGCTGGGACTCGTCTGGGGAGGACTCTTTTTGCTGGCTTGAATGAACAAATTGCTGAAAATTGACCTTTGTCTAACAGCGTATCATAGTGTATACTGGAAAGTGGACTTAGAATAGGAGAGAAGATGAAGTACAGAAAAGCAGAAAAAGCAGATCTGGATCAGGTGGTTCGAGTAGCCAGTACAGCCTTTGAGGACTATCTATTTTTAAAAGTTATCAAGGATTTGGTTCGGGATCCCAAGCAATACCCAGCCTTTGTTGAGGCAATGATGCGCATCCTGGTAAAGGTTTTTCTTAAGCACCATATTTGCCTTGTGGCAGAAAAAAATGATGAAATTTATGCAGTTGCCTTGTTGCAAAAGGGACCGATTCCTTTTCGGGCCTATCTCTTAAATGGGGGATTCGGTTTGCTCAAGTTTATTTCCTTGAAGAATATGTTGGCCTACTTTAAATTTATGGAGGACACGGATAAGGAATTGGAGCAAAATGTAGACTTTGATTGGTATTTGATGCTTCTCGCAGTCGCCCCTAAACACCAACGGCAGGGCTATGGCAGTCGCTTTATGACAGAAGGAATTGAGCCTTTCTTGGAAGGGATCAAAGGGAAAAAACTAGCCTTTTATACCAATACCAAAGGAAATGTCTATTTTTATACCAAAAATGGCTACAAGGAAGTCTATTCAAGTGAGATTAGCTTTAACCAAGTAGAGATGGGTAGTTGGTATTTCTTGAAAGAACTAAAAAAACACTAAGATTACAACCTTAGTGTTTTTTCATTGTAGCTGTGAATCTGCTTAAATACCGAATTTTTCAAAGAAAGCAGTTCGTTCTTCTATGATAGCATCGGTCGGATGTTTGATATTCCGTAAGAGCTCAACAAGGTCCGGCGTGACTTCACGAAGCAGTTGCCCTAAGGACCAGATAGCCGTTGCAATATGAATCTGATTTTGTGAAGTTTCGATGATGTTCAGGAGCTTAGGGATGGCCGAGCGGTCATTGGCATTGGCTAATGCAATGATGGCATTGCGCTGGAGGATGTTCTTGCCTCGCCAACTTCCAGCAACATGTCCGAATTTTTCCTTAAATTGTCCGTTGGACAGCTCGATAAAAGGAATCAACTCTGGATGAGCCAGATCAGGATCGATTTCTGTTGCCAAGGGATTATCTAGCCCTTTGTTATAAGGACAACTAATCTGACAGATATCACATCCATAGATGACCGTTTTAATTTTCTTGCGAAATTCTAGGTCCATCATGCCCTTGTCTTGGGTTTGGAAGGACAAACAACGCTTGGCATTCATAGAGCCATCTCCGATTAAACAGGAGGTTGGGCAAGCATCTAAACAACGCCGACAGTCTCCACAACCATAGTCGACTGGCTGATCCGGTTCGATTTCGAGGTTGGTAATCAATTCGCCCAGAAACATGTAAGAACCGTATTCTTTTGAAATGACCAAGCCATTTTTTCCGATAAAGCCAATCCCTGCTCGTTGGGCGACAGCCGTATCAACCAATGCTCCAGTATCGACCATGCCCTTGTATTCAAAATCCTGCGTCATTTCTTCAATCCCAGTAGCTAAGCGGTTGAGCTTGTCTTGAAGGACATAATGGTAGTCTAACCCCCAGCTGTTTGGAGTGAATTTTCCTCTTTTATAGGCTGTTTTTTGAGGTTGTTGCTTGAGTTTGTGGGGGTAGGCGACAGCGATTGAGATGATGGTCTTTGCGGAGGAGAGACTTAATTTGGGTTGGATGCGCTCTTCAATATTCTTATGCTCGAATCCAGAATTCCGTCCTTCCTCAACGGCCAAGCGGAGCGATTTTTCCAAATAAGCGAAGTCATCAGCAGTTGTAAATCCAATTTTTGAAATCCCAATAGAATGCGCCAGTTGGATAATATTTTCTTTTAGTGTCATCCCTTTCATTATACACAAAAATAAAGTTTCTGGCGAGAGAGGAAAATGATGGAAAGGGCTTTCAGAAGCTTTCTTTTTTTTGTATAATAGAAACATGAAATGCGAGGAGGATATTATGGGACAACCATTATTTTTACATTCAGTCATGCAGGAAAAAATTTGGGGAGGAACTCGTCTGAAAGAAGAATTTGGTTACGAAATTCCGAGCGACCATGTCGGTGAATTTTGGGCGATTTCAGCCCATCCACATGGGGTTTCTAAAGTAGCCAATGGTCCATACGAAGGAATGGGATTGGATCAGCTCTATCAAGAGCATCGGGAATTATTCGGTAATCGTAAAGAGCCTGTCTTTCCTTTATTAACAAAGATTTTGGATGCTAACGACTGGCTTAGTGTACAGGTGCACCCGGATGATACCTATGCCATGGAGCATGAGGGAGAACTTGGAAAAACCGAGTGTTGGTATGTGATTGCGGCTGACGAAGGATCAGAGATTATCTATGGACACAATGCCGAGTCAAAAGAAGAACTCCGCCAGCAAATCGAAGATAAAAACTGGGATGCCTTGCTGACAAAAGTTCCTGTCAAGGCTGGAGATTTCTTCTATGTGCCAAGCGGGACCATGCACGCCATTGGTTCTGGAATTTTGATTCTTGAAACCCAACAGTCGAGTGACACCACCTACCGGGTTTATGATTTTGACCGTAAGGATGCTCAAGGAAACTTGCGGGAACTTCACTTGGAAAAATCAATTGATGTGTTAAACATCGGTGAGCCTGCCAATAGCCATCCAGATACAGTTGTGATCGATGATCTTCGAATGACCACCTTGGTTGCAAGTTATTTCTTCACCGTTTATAAGTGGGAACTGACTGGAAAAGCTGATTTTGAAAAGACCGCTGATTACAGCTTATTGAGCGTCTTAGCCGGAGAAGGTAAATTGACGGTAGATGGAAAGGATTATCCTATTCAAAAAGGAAGCCACTTTATCTTGCCGAGCGATGTTGAATCCTGGACTTTGGAAGGGCAAGGTTTAGAATTGATCGTAAGTCATCCGTAAAAAAGAAGGGGTTTGAGTTAAAAGCTATGAAACAACTCAAGCCTTTTTATCTGAAAACTTTTTTTATGTTAAGCCTTGACTCTGACCTAAGGGGAGGGATTATACTATCCATGTAATACTCTTCGAAAATCAAATTCAAACCACGTCAGCATCGCCTTACCGTATATATGTTACTGACTTCGTCAGTTCTATCTACAACCTCAAAGCAGTGCTTTGAGCAACCTGCGGCTAGCTTCCTAGTTTGCTCTTTGATTTTCATTGAGTACAAGGAGGAAATCATGTACCATATCAAAGAAGCTGCAGAGCTGTCGGGTGTCTCTGTCAAGACCTTGCACCACTATGACAAGATAGGACTTCTCGTTCCTGTGAAATCTGAAAATGGTTATCGGACATACAGTCAAGAAGATTTAGAACGATTACAGGTGATTCTCTACTACAAGTATCTAGGATTTTCCTTAGACCAAATAGCAGAACTCTTAGCTGAAGAAAAAGCTAACTTATTGCCCCATTTGACCAAACAGTTGGACTATTTGACTCAAGAAAGACAACGTCTGGATACCTTGATTTCTACCTTGCAAAAAACCATTCAAGAACAAAAAGGAGAAAGAAAAATGACCATTGAGGAAAAATTCACTGGATTTAGCTATCAAGATACTCAAAAATACCAGCAAGAGGCGGTAGAGAAGTACGGTCAAGAAGTCATGGACCAAGCGCTTGAGCGCCAAAAGGGGCGTGAAGATGAGGCTACGGAAGCCTTCAACCAAGTTTTTCAAACTTTGGCGCAAAATCTCAAAGATGGTCTATCCGTATCCGCAAATGAAAATCAAAATCAGGCAGCTAAACTTTTAGAAGCAATTCGAACGTATGGATTTGACTGCTCTATAGAGGTTTTTGGCCATATCGGCAAAGGCTATGTCTATAACCCAGAATTCAAGGAAAACATCGACAAGTTTGGAGCTGGCACAGCCCAGTACACTTCGGATGTCATTGCCCACTATGTGGCACATCAACCCAAATAAAAAAGAGAGAGTGGGACAGAAATCGGTCATTCGTTAGAATTCGATTTCGTCGTCCCACCTCCGCACAGTTGAGTAGGGCTGTAAAAGCTGATGAAATCAGCGTAGTAGAGCCCACTCAACCACTGCGTCTTGCTCGACAATCCAAAAATAATTGAGAGGCTAGGATTTTTGTCCTAGCCTCGTTTTTTGCTTGGATCAATTTGAAAAGAAGCTGGCTGATCTAAGAGAGGTTGGATAAATGAACACAATGAAAACTTTACGAAGATTTCACAATTTCAGTTGACAGTCTTGAAAAAAAAGAGTAGAATAACCCCAGTTTTATGAAAAAGAGGCAGGGAATTCCCGGCCTCATGATCTTTTTTCAAGGAGTTTTTTATGTTTTCAACATTGAAAAAATGGTTTATTGGCCGTCCGTTGAAATCTGGTGCAGAAGGTGAAGGCGGATTGCTAGGGAAAATGCAGGCTTTGGCCATGCTCTCTAGTGACGCACTTTCTTCTATTGCCTATGGTCCAGAGCAAGTTATCTTGGTCTTGATGACCGTATCAGCAGGAGCTATTTGGTGGTCCATTCCAATTGGGATTGTGGTCCTGGTTCTCCTAGCTAGTTTAACGATTTCTTATCGCCAAGTCATTCATGCCTACCCTCAAGGGGGAGGGGCCTATATGGTGACTACGGAGAACTTGTCTCCCAAAGCGGGTTTGATCGCTGGTGGTAGTCTCTTAGTCGACTACATGCTGACAGTAGCAGTATCTGTGTCTTCCGGTGCAGATGCCATCACGTCAGCGATTCCATCTCTTCATCCTTATAATCTTCACATTTCCATTTTGTTGGTCTTGATTTTGATGCTGATGAACCTTCGGGGGCTACGCGAATCAGCGACATCGTTGATGATTCCGGTCTACCTGTTCATTGTCAGTACCATTGCCTTGATCGGCTATGGTGTGATCCAAATCTTGACGGGTCACTTGGCCTATAACGCAACTGCTCATGTGGGTCAAACCATTTCAGGGGTTAGTGTCATTCTCTTATTGCGGGCCTTTACGAGTGGATCGGCTTCACTAACAGGGGTTGAAGCCATCTCCAATTCGGTTCCTTTCTTTAAGAAACCAAAAGCAAAGAATGCAGCCTCTACCTTGACCATCATGGCTTTGATTTTGGGGATTATGTTTGCAGGGATTACCTTCCTCAATTACTGGGTGGGTGTCGTTCCGGCAAAAGGGGTAACAACTCTAGCCCAAATGGCCCAAGCCATCTTAGGGAATTCCCCAGTCGGACAAGCCTTCTTTTACGTCTTCCAATTATCAACAGCCTTGATCTTGGCAGTTGCGGCTAATACCGGTTTCTCAGCCTTTCCAATGTTGGCCTTTAACATGGCTAAAAATAAATACATGCCACACATGTATATGGAAAAAGGGGATCGTCTGGGCTATTCTAATGGGATTTTGACCTTGGCGATTGGTGCCATCGTTTTGCTCTTGATCTTTGATGGGCAAACAGAAAGCTTGATTCCGCTTTATACCATCGGGGTCTTCATTCCTTTTGCCCTTTCTCAAACAGGGATGGTGATCCACTGGAAACGCCAATATCAAAAAGGATTTCTTAAGTATTCGCTTGCCAATATCCTGGGGGCAGCCATCTGTTATGGGATTGTCTTGATCCTCTTATTATTCCGTTTGCGTGAGATCTGGCCCTTCTTCCCTATTATTGGTCTCTTGCTTTGGATGTTCTTGAGTATCCGTAATCACTATGATAAAGTTGCGGCTCAATTGCGCTTGGGAGGTAAGATTGAAAAGACAAGTTATGCGGGCAATACCGTGATTGTCCTTGTTGGGAATGTCACTCAGGTAAGTGTGGGAGCTATGAGTTATGCAAATAGCCTAGGAAACGATGTTATAGCTATGCACGTCTCAACGGAAGAAACCAAGGTTAAAGATGCGGAAGTGGCGGAAGAATTTAAGCATTATTTCCCTCATATTCGCTTTGAAAATGTCATGACCAGTTACCGGGATATTATCCAGCCAACAGTTGAATTTGTCTCAAAAGTAGCTGAGGAAGCCAAGGAAAAAGGCAACACTGTTACAGTCTTAGTTCCTCAATTTATTCCTAAAAAACATTGGCAAAATATTCTCCACAACCAAATGAGTTTGAAATTGAAGTATGCACTTCGTTGGCATGAAGAAGTGGTTGTGGCAAGCTATTCTTACCATTTGTCTGAATAAACACCGTATATAGAAAAGATGTCTGCTTGAGCAGGCATCTTTTTGGATTTTCTTACACGAAAAAAACCACTCGAAAGTCTTGTAAGATACAGCCTTGATCTTGAAAAAATGTTTAAAAAATGCTAGAATAAAAAGAACATTTTAGATTTTGAAAAATTCAAAGTAAGGAAAAAAATGGCAAATTTATTAAAAACAATTATTGAAAATGATCGAGGCGAAATCAAACGCCTTGAAAAAATGGCTGACAAGGTCTTTTCTTATGAAGACCAAATGGCAGCTTTGACGGATGACGAATTAAAAGCGAAAACAGTTGAGTTTAAGCAACGCTACCAAGATGGTGAGTCTTTGGATGATCTCTTGTACGAAGCTTTTGCAGTTGTTCGTGAAGCTGCAAAACGGGTTCTTGGTTTGTTCCCATACAAGGTTCAGGTCATGGGGGGAATCGTCCTTCACCATGGTGACGTTCCAGAGATGCGTACAGGGGAAGGAAAAACCCTGACAGCAACCATGCCGGTATACTTGAATGCCTTGTCTGGCAAAGGGGTGCACGTTGTCACCGTCAATGAATACTTGACCGAGCGGGATGCAACAGAGATGGGAGAACTATACTCATGGCTTGGCCTTTCAGTAGGGATCAACCTTGCAGCAAAATCTCCAGCTGAGAAAAAAGAAGCTTACCTCTGTGATATCACTTACTCAACCAACTCAGAGATTGGTTTTGACTACTTGCGTGACAACATGGTTGTGCGTGCAGAAAACATGGTTCAACGTCCATTGAACTATGCCTTGGTCGATGAGGTAGACTCCATCTTGATTGACGAAGCCCGTACTCCGTTGATCGTTTCTGGTCAGACAGCTTCTGATACGAGCCAGCTCTATCACATGGCGGATGCTTATGTGAAGACCTTGACAGAGGACGATTACATTATCGATGTCCCATCTAAAACCATCGGTTTGTCTGATTCAGGAATCGATAAGGCAGAAAGCTACTTTAATCTTGAAAACTTGTACGATATTGAAAACGTAGCTTTGACTCACTTTATCGACAATGCCCTTCGTGCCAACTACATCATGATTTTGGATATCGACTATGTGGTCAGCGAAGATCAAGAAATCTTGATCGTCGACCAATTTACTGGTCGGACCATGGAAGGACGTCGTTATTCGGATGGCCTTCACCAAGCGATCGAAGCCAAAGAAGGTGTTCCAGTTCAAGAAGAAACCAAAACATCTGCATCGATTACTTACCAAAACCTCTTCCGTATGTACAAGAAGTTGTCAGGGATGACAGGGACAGGGAAAACTGAAGAAGAAGAATTCCGTGAAATTTATAACATTCGCGTGATTCCAATTCCAACCAACCGTCCGATTGCCCGTATTGACCATCCAGACCTTCTCTACCCAAGCTTGAAATCAAAATTCAAAGCTGTTGTGGAAGATGTCAAGTCTCGTCATGAAAAAGGTCAACCAGTCCTAGTAGGTACCGTTGCCGTTGAAACCAGTGATTACCTTTCTCAATTGTTGGTTCAAGCAGGTGTCCCTCACGAAGTTTTGAATGCGAAAAACCACTACAAAGAAGCGCAAATCATCATGAACGCTGGTCAACGTGGTGCTGTTACTATCGCGACTAACATGGCCGGACGTGGTACCGATATCAAGCTTGGTGAAGGTGTTCGCGAACTCGGTGGACTATGTGTTATCGGGACAGAACGTCACGAAAGTCGTCGGATCGATAACCAGCTTCGTGGACGTTCAGGACGTCAAGGGGATCCAGGTGAATCTCAATTCTACTTGTCTCTTGAAGATGAATTGATGCGCCGTTTCGGTTCTGAACGGATCAAAGCAGTGCTTGATCGCTTCAAGTTGAGCGAAGAAGAATCGGTGATCCGTTCAAATATGTTCACCCGTCAAGTAGAGGGTGCACAAAAACGGGTTGAAGGAAACAACTACGATACCCGTAAACAAGTCCTTCAATACGATGACGTGATGCGGGAACAACGGGAAATTATCTATGCTGAACGCTATGATGTTATCACAGCTAACCGTGACTTGGCACCTGAGATCAAGGCCATGATCAAACGGACCATCAAACGGATTGTTGAAGGAGCCAGCCACTCAAGTAAGGAAGAACGCGTTGAAGCGATTCTGAACTTTGCCAAATACAATTTGGTTCCAGAAGATACGATTTCTGAAAGCGATATTGAAGGAAAATCTGACAAGGAAGTTATCGATTACTTGTATGGACGAGCAGAAGAAATCTATGCCAGTCAGGTAGCGAAATTGCGTGACGAAGAGTCTGTACAAGAGTTCCAAAAAGTCTTGATCCTTCGCGTGGTGGACAGCAAGTGGACAGACCACATCGATGCTTTGGATCAATTGCGAAATGCCGTTGGACTCCGTGGGTATGCGCAAAATAACCCAGTAGTGGAATACCAATCAGAAAGTTTCCGTATGTTTAACGATATGATCGGATCGATTGAATTTGATGTGACTCGTCTTATGATGAAAGCCCAAATTCACGAACAAGAACGTCCACGTACGGAACACAGTATTTCAACAACTGCGACTCGCAACATTGCAGCGCAACAACAAGATATTCCAGCAGATATTGACTTGTCACAAGTGAAACGCAACGATTTGTGCCCTTGTGGTTCAGGCAAGAAATTTAAAAACTGTCACGGACGTAAATTTTAAGAGCTCCTCTGAAATAGAAAGAGGATGGGTCTAGCTAGCATAAGGAGGCCGTATGGTATTCATTACGAAGAGCAATAAGATTGATGAGCAAGAGATCACTTCGCTTTACCGCTTGGAAGGTCCAGCCTTGGAGCGCAAAGAAGCGCGTGATCGAGAATTGGAAGCTATTATCAAAGGAGAAGACCAACGGATCCTTCTTGTGATCGGGCCTTGCTCTTCTGATAATGAAGAAGCTGTGATGGACTATGCCCGTCGTTTGGCAGACTTGCAAGAGCAAGTCAAAGATCAGATTTTCATTGTGATGCGGGTCTATACGGCTAAACCTCGGACCAATGGGGATGGCTATAAAGGCTTGATGCACCAACCAGATACACATGCAGCACCAAGCTTTGTGGACGGTTTGAAAGCAGTCCGACATCTCCACTACCGTGTGATTACAGAAACTGGTTTGACAACTGCGGATGAGTTGCTTTATCCAGCAAGTCTTCCGTATGTTGAGGATTTGATTTCTTATCATGCCATTGGAGCGCGTTCAGTTGAAGACCAGGAGCACCGCTTTGTATCTAGTGGGATCTCTGCTCCGACAGGCATGAAGAATCCAACTTCTGGAAATCTTTCTGTCATGTTCAATGCGATTTATGCAGCCCAACATCCCCAAAACTTTTTGTTCAATGCCCAAGCAGTGGAAACATCAGGAAATCCTTTAGCTCATGCGATCCTTCGTGGAGGCTTGGATGCAAGTGGTAAGAATATTCCAAACTACCATTATGAAGATTTGCTAGCGGCAGCAAAACGCTATAGCGAAATGGGCTTGCAACATCCCTTCATCCTGGTGGATACCAACCATGACAATTCTGGCAAACAATTCGAAGAGCAAGTACGCATCGTGAGAGAAACCATGATGAACCGTGCTTGGAACAAGGATTTGGCAACTTTAGTTCGTGGTTTCATGATTGAATCCTATCTAGAAGATGGCCGTCAAAATGAACCAGTGGTTTATGGTCAATCCATCACAGACCCTTGCCTGGGTTGGGAAAAAACACAGGCCTTGGTCAAAGAAATTGCAACGATGAATAAGTAAAAGGCAGGGGCGGAAGGAGTGATTCTTTAGCCTCTTCTCTTTTGTCAGTAAAACGATACTGAAACGATAAATAAGGATAAAACAAGATGATCAAAGGACATGGCATCGATATCGAATCGATCGCTGCGATTGAAAAAGCCTATCAGAAGAATACCCGATTCGCTGAAAAAGTCTTAACCGAGGCTGAGCGAGAGCGCTTTGAGGAATTGTCTGGAAAACGGAAAATGGAATACTTAACGGGCCGATGGTCCGCCAAAGAAGCCTTTTCAAAGGCAATGGGAACAGGGATTGGACCGGTTGGTTTTCAAGAGTTAGAAATTTTAAATGATGCCCACGGAGCTCCCTATTTTTCCAAGTCTCCTTTTTCTGGGAAGGTATGGATTTCGATCAGTCATAAGGGAGACCTAGTGTCGACCAGTGTCATTTTGGAGGAAGAAAATGAAAGCAAGTAAACATAGACCAACGGTTGCAAGAGTCGATTTGGATGCCATTGCCTTTAATGTGCAACAAGTCAGTGAGCATATTCCAAGTCAAGCCTTGAAATATGCAGTCGTCAAGGCCAACGCCTATGGTCATGGGGTCGTTGCGGTGACCAAAAAATTGGCACCTCAGGTAGATGGTTTTTGTGTTTCCAATATGGATGAAGCCCTTGAAATTCGTGAAGAAGGTTTGCAACACCCTCTTTTGATTTTGGGAGTTGTGCCGAGTGAAACAGTGAATCTAGCCAAAGAGCATGACATCCGCTTAACGGTGGCTAGTCTTGCTTGGTTGGACCAATTGCTTGGACAAGAAGCAGATCTTTCAGGATTGAAGGTCCATATCAAGGTGGATTCAGGAATGGGGCGGATTGGATTCCGAAGGATCGAAGAGATCAAAGAAGCTGAACGCCTTCTCTTAGCAGCTGGAGCTGAAATTGAAGGGATCTTTACTCATTTTGCGACAGCAGATGAGGCAGATGATCGAAAATTTCAAGCGCAATACCAGTTTTTCAAAGAAGTATTGGCTGCTCTTGAAACCCTTCCTCCCATTGTCCATGCGAGTAATTCTGCCACCTCTTTGTGGCATGCGGATACGATTTTCACAGCTGTGCGCTTGGGAGATGTCATGTACGGTTTGAATCCCAGTGGTTCTGTGTTAGACTTGCCTTATGAAATCAAGCCAGCCTTGAGTTTGGTGAGCGAATTAGTTCATGTGAAACAGTTAGAAGCTGGTCAAGATATTGGTTACGGGGCAACCTATACGACGGAAGAACCCCAATGGATTGGAACGATTCCTATCGGCTATGCGGATGGTTGGATCCGAGAGATGCAAAACTTTCATGTGCTGATTAAGGGGGACTATTGTCCCATTGTTGGTCGCGTTTCGATGGACCAGATTACTGTTCGCCTTCCAGAAGAATTGCCTCTGGGGACCAAGGTTACCCTAATTGGCCGAGATGGAGAAAAAGAAATTACGGCAACAGAGGTTGCAGATTACCGTGGGACCATTAATTATGAAGTGGTCTGTCTCTTGAGTGATCGGATTCCTCGTGACTATACAGGTGAAGAATAAGAAGAAGCAGGTGGGATTTTCCCGGATGGGCCTGCTTTTTTATAAAAGAAAGGAGGAAAAATGAATCTACACCAACCCTTATCCGTACTTCCTGGAGTCGGTCCAAAATCGGCGGAAAAATTTAAAAAGTTAGGGATTGAAACCTTAGAAGATCTGCTCTTGTATTTCCCCTTTCGCTATGAAGACTTCAAAACGCGCAATGTTTTAGAGTTGGAAGATGGTGAAAAAGCCGTCATCTCTGGGGTGGTAGCAACCCCAGCCAATGTCCAATATTATGGCTACAAACGAAATCGCTTGCGTTTTTCGATCAAACAGGGAGACCGGGTCATTGCGGTTAATTTTTTCAACCAACCCTATCTAGCAGACAAAATTGAGGTTCAGCAGACAGTGGCGATTTTTGGGAAATGGGACAAGGCCAAAGGCAGTTTGACAGGAATGAAGCTCCTGGCTCAAGTGGAAGATGATTTGCAGCCGGTCTATCGAGTGACGCAAGGAGTCAGCCAAAACAGTCTGGTGAAATTGATCAAAATAGCATTCGACCAGGGCTTGGACCAGCTTTTAGAAGAGAATGTACCCCAAATCTTACGAGAGCGTTATCAACTCATGTCCCGTTCCCAAGCAGTGCAAGCTATGCATTTCCCTAAGGATCTGGCAGAGTACAAGCAAGCCCTTCGCCGGGTAAAATTTGAAGAGCTCCTCTTTTTCCAGCTGCAACTCCAAGTGCTAAAAGAAGAAAATCACGATGCAAGCCAAGGGATTTCCTTGGCCTGGGATCCAGAAAAATTAGCAGAACGAAAAAAACAGCTCCCTTTTGAGCTAACGCAAGCTCAAGAAAACAGCTTGAATGAAATCTTGACAGATATGGCTTCTCCTTATCATATGAACCGCCTCTTACAAGGGGATGTGGGAAGCGGGAAGACAGTCGTGGCCGGTCTTGCTATGTATGCAGCTATTAGTGCTGGTAAGCAAGCTGCCTTGATGGTTCCAACGGAGATTTTGGCAGAGCAGCACAAGGAAAGCTTGCAAAATCTTTTTCCAGATTTGCCAATTGCCCTTCTAACAGGAGGATTAAAGGCGGCTGAGAAACGAGAAGTCTTAGAAGAGATCGCCTCAGGAAAAGCCCAATTGATTGTGGGGACACATGCCTTGATTCAAGAGGGAGTTCACTACCAAGATCTAGGCTTGGTCATTATTGATGAGCAACACCGCTTTGGGGTTTCCCAGCGCCGTATTCTTCGAGAAAAAGGACAAAATCCAGACGTCCTGATGATGACGGCTACCCCTATTCCCCGGACCTTGGCTATTACAGCCTTTGGAGATATGGATGTGTCCATCATTGATCAGATGCCTGCGGGACGCAAGGAAATCATCACACGTTGGGTCAAGCATGAGCAGTTAGAAGTGGTCCTCGACTGGTTAGTCAAAGAACTTGGCAAAGGTTCTCAAGCCTACTTTATTTCTCCATTGATTGAGGAGTCAGAGGCGCTAGATTTGAAAAACGCCCTTGCCCTCCAAGAAGAGCTAGAGACCTTCTTTGGACAGCGAGCACGCGTTTCTCTGCTTCACGGGAAGATGAAAAGTGAAGAAAAAGATGCCATCATGCAGGCCTTTAAAGAGCACCAAGTCGATGTTTTGGTGTCTACGACCGTTATTGAAGTAGGAGTCAACGTACCCAATGCAACCGTTATGGTCATTATGGATGCAGATCGGTTTGGTCTTAGCCAACTTCACCAGCTACGAGGCCGGGTTGGTCGGGGAAACAAGCAATCCTATGCTATTCTAGTAGCCAATCCTAAGACAGATAGTGGCAAGCAGCGCATGAAAATCATGACAGAGACAACCAATGGGTTTGTGCTGGCGGAAGAAGATTTGAAAATGCGGGGTTCAGGTGAAATCTTTGGAACCCGTCAATCTGGGATCCCAGAATTTCAAGTGGCGGATTTGGTAGAAGATTATCCCATTCTGGAAGAAGCGCGGAAAGTTGCCAGCAAGATCGTAGCCACGCCAGATTGGCGCGAACACCCCGATTGGCATTTGCTCTCGCTTTATTTAGAAAAGAAAGAACATTTAGACTAAAATATAAAAAGGGAGTAGAGTGGAAATTCTTTGGATTCCACTCTACTCCCTTTAAGATGGCATTTTACGGGCTTTGTATCTTAGTTTACCCTTCGATATAGTCTTTGAGTTCTTGTCCTTTTAGGCCGGCATTGAGGGCGATGAGGAGTTTGATGCGCGCTTTGGGTGCATTTAATTCTTTGATGAAAAAGACACCTGCTTGATGGAGTTGGACGCCTCCTCCTTCATATGCGTAGACGGGTTCAGCGATTCCATTGAAGCAACGGGATACTAAAGCGATTGGAAGGCCTGCATCTATAAACTCTTGGAGTTTATGTGCCGTTTCTTTAGGGATGTTTCCAGCTCCAAAGGCTTCGATAATGAGACCATCCAGCTTTGAAAGATCCAGCATGTCCAGCAGATCGGATTTCATCCCTGCGTAGGTAGCAATGATCGGAACGAAACCATCGATGGTATCGAGATCAAAGCGCACCCTTGGCTCGGCTGTTTTAAAGAAGAGGATTTCCTTTTTCATGACCAAACCTAGTGGACCGTGGGTTGGTGTCTGAAAGGTACTGACATTGGTGGTATGAGTTTTGGTGACGTACTTAGCCGCATGAATTTCATCGTTCATGACGACTAAGACCCCTTTATCGCGTGCTTTTGGATCGGCAGCTACTCGAAGGGCTGTCAGAAAATTATAGACACCATCGCTTCCGAGCTCATTGGAGCTTCGCATAGCTCCTGTAATGACCACAGCAATCTCTGGTAACTCCATGGTATCCAAGAAATAAGCCGTTTCTTCCAGCGTATCTGTTCCGTGTGTAATGACGATCCCATCGAAGTGACTGGCTGCCTCTTTGATTCGTTGATATAGAGCTAACATGTGATGCGGTGTCATTTGTGGACTGGGTAGATTGAAGATATCCTCAGAAGTGACTTCAATTCCTTCAATTGGAGAAGTAACTTGGGTCATGGGATTGACTTCATTAGTAATTACTGCCCCAGAGTCATCTGCAGCCATGGAAATGGTCCCTCCTGTATGAAGTGCTAAAATTTTTTTAAACATGTGAAGCTCCTTGGAATATGTGATATAATTTATTTTATCATAAAAAGAAAGAAACAGTAGACATGGAAATAAAAGCAGTCTTTTTTGATATCGATGGAACCCTGGTCAATGATAGTCGAGCAGTCTTAAAATCAACAGAAAAAGCTATTCAATCTTTGAAGGAAGAAGGAATCTATGTAGGCCTTGCGACAGGGCGGGGACCTGCCTTTGTCAAACCCTTTATGGAACGCTATGGCTTTGACTTTGCAGTAACCTATAATGGTCAATATATTTTGACCAAGGACCGCGTACTGTTTACCAGCCCAATCGACAAAAAGAGCCTGCACCAGCTGATCGACTATGCTCGAGAACACCGTAAGGAAATTGCTCTCGGTACCAAGGATGGGGTATTTGGTTCTCGGATTATGAGTTTTGGGATGAGTCCTATTTCAACCTGGTCCAGTCGCTTTGTGCCCCGCAAAATGGCCCGTACAGTCAGTCGTGGATTTAACAAAGTGGTTAGCAAGGTCGTCCCACAAGATCAGGACACCCTCTATGCACTAGCGCAAGAACCAATCTACCAAGTGTTGATCTTATCGAGTCCAGAAGAGACTGCAAAAATTGAAAAAGAGTTTCCACATCTGAAATTCACACGTTCTAGTCCTTTTGCAGCAGATGTCCTCAACCCAGGGATTTCCAAGTTAGAAGGGATCCGCATCGTTGGTCAGGAATTTGGTTTTGACATCGATGAAGTGATGGCTTTTGGAGATTCTGATAATGACTTAGAGATGCTGTCAGGTGTTGGCTTGTCTATTGCGATGGGAAATGGGACGACCAGTGTCAAGGCAATTGCCAAGCATACCACGACCAGTAATGGCAAGGATGGCATTCAAAAGGCCCTGCAACACTTTGGTATTCTCTCAGAGAAAGAACTCTTTCTTTCTAAGGATGATCACTTCAATAAGGTCAAAACCTTCCATGGTGTGATGGATGGGGAAACCCAGGAGAAACCAGTTGTTTGGCAGCCTCAAGATGCCCTTTATCGAACCATGTTCAAGCAAGAGGAGTTGGTAGAATTTGTTCGAGCAGCTAGCATAAGTGAGGAAGAATTTGATCGCTCGGTAGCAGCTCTTCACGAAGCCTTGGATAAGGCTGCAGATAAGGTTCGTGGCAAGCATCCAGCTGAGATCTCCATGGTAGGGCAGGTTGATGCCTTAATTGATACCCTCTATCTGACTTATGGTAGCTTTGTACTAATGGGGGTCGATCCTGAAGAGGTCTTTGAGATTGTTCACCGGGCCAATATGGGCAAGATTTTCCCAGATGGAAAGGCGCACTTTGATCCAGTAACCCACAAAATTCTGAAGCCAGATGATTGGGAAGAAAAATACGCCCCAGAACCAGCCATCAAAAAAGAACTCGATCGCCAGCTCAAGGCCTACGAAAAACATGCAAAACAAAAAGAAGCAAAAAAAGACAACTAAAAAAGTTTGGAACAGAAGTTCCAAACTTTCAGATTGAAGATAAAGTCTTCTGAAAAACTTTCCTTAGGTGAGTATGGACGTCAGCGAACTTCTACGAAGTTCCATGACTTAGTTTTGAGCCTAAGGTCTCAAAACTCCCGAGTGCTAGAAACAATAATGTTTCTAGCACTTTTCTCACAGCGGAAAGTTTTTTATCTTCAAAAAATAAAAGTCATTTTTTGAAAATCATCTAGCTGTTTTATGTAAAACAATAGTTTGTCTACATTCAAAAAGTTTGGAACCTTTGTTCCAAACTTTTTCTTTCTTACATGGTTTTATCCTTATCACGTACCACTAGTAAGTCTACTTTGGCGTGGCGAAGGATATATTCTGAGGAGGATCCGACCATTAACCGTTCGAAGGCATTGAGTCCGGTAGCTCCGACCATAATAAGGTCAACCCCTTCCTTACTTGGGATATCATTGGCTAAGAGGACTTTTGGATTTCCCATTTCTACAACAGTCACAACATTTTGAACGCCGACTTTTTCAGCACGTTCCTTGTAGCCCTTGAGCAATTCGTTGGCTTCTTCTTGCAATTCTTCGTAGACCTCAGCATCAAAAGTTGAGACGCTTTGAAGGGCACGGGTATCGATGACGTGGGCAATCGTCAATTTAGAGCCGTTGCGAAGAGAAACGTTAACCCCTTTTTCAAAGGCTAATTCTGCTTCATGAGAACCGTCGACAGCGACCATAATGTTTTCGTATTTTTGAGACATAATCCTACCTCCTTATAGCTTGAAAACATGGATAGAATAGAAGGGAATCCTATTCTTTATACACTTATATTTTATCTCTTTTGAGCTAGAATGTAAAGGTAAAGTCTCTCTTTTCTGCTATAATTTTGCAGAATTTTTAAAGTCCTCGGTTTGTACTCTATTTCAACTAGTGGTATAATAGAGATAATTTCGTGAATCGAGGCAGAATATGAAGGAATATAATAAATCAAGCAAACTCGAACATGTCGCTTATGATATTCGTGGTCCAGTCTTGGAAGAAGCCATGCGCATGCGAGCAAATGGAGAAAAAATTCTCCGTTTGAATACAGGGAATCCTGCTGAATTTGGCTTTACAGCTCCAGATGAAGTTATCCATGATTTGATCATGAATGCGCGTGATAGTGAAGGCTATTCAGACTCAAAAGGAATCTTTTCAGCCCGTAAGGCTATCATGCAGTACTGCCAGTTGAAAAAAATTCCAAATGTGGATATTGATGATATTTACCTTGGGAATGGAGTGAGTGAGCTGATCGTCATGTCCATGCAAGGACTGCTCGACAATGGGGATGAAGTCTTGGTTCCCATGCCGGACTATCCTCTTTGGACAGCAGCCGTCAGCCTAGCTGGTGGGAATGCGGTTCACTATCTTTGTGATGAAGAAGCAAACTGGTATCCAGATATTGAGGATATCAAGTCGAAAATCACCTCAAACACCAAGGCTATCGTTGTCATCAACCCGAATAACCCAACAGGTGCCCTCTATCCGGATGAGATCCTGCTTGAGATTGTAGAGATTGCTCGTCAAAATAACTTGATCATATTTGCGGACGAGATCTATGATCGCTTGGTCATGGATGGGGAAAAACACACAGCTATCGCAAGTTTAGCGCCTGATCTCTTCTGTGTGAGTATGAATGGCTTGTCAAAATCTCACCGGATTGCCGGTTTCCGTGTTGGTTGGATGGTTCTATCCGGACCCAAACACCATGTGAAGGGCTATATCGAAGGCTTGAACATGTTGTCCAATATGCGTCTTTGTTCAAATGTCTTGGCTCAACAAGTTGTACAAACCTCTCTTGGAGGCTACCAATCTGTGGATGAACTCTTGCTTCCAGGTGGTCGAATCTACGAACAACGCAACTTTATCTACAAAGCTATTAATGATATTCCAGGCCTCTCAGCTGTTAAGCCAAAGGCTGGTCTCTATATCTTCCCTAAGATTGATCGGGACATGTACCGCGTGGATGATGATGAACAATTTGTTTTAGAATTCTTGAAGCAAGAAAAGATTCTCTTGGTTCATGGCCGCGGCTTTAACTGGAAAGATCCAGATCACTTCCGGATCGTTTACCTTCCACGTGTCGATGAGTTAGCTCAAATTCAAGAAAAAATGACTCGTTTCTTGAAACAATACAAACGTTAATTAGATAAAGGATTGAAGAGGAAAGTCTTCAATCTTTTTTTGATTCATTTTATAAAATCCATGTCATCGAATCGACATTTTTCTGAATTGCGCATAATTGTAGAAAAAATAAATAATTTTCAGATAATTTGATTGAAATTCCCACACTTATATGATATACTTTAGCTGACTATATGCGAGGTTTATTATGGCAAACTTATTAGAAAAGACACGTAAAATTACATCCATCTTGAAACGGACTGATGAACAGTTGCAGTTCGAGATGCCTTATAATGATATTGCCCAGCAATTAGCGGATATTATCCACTGTAATGCCTGTATCATTAATAGCAAGGGAACCCTTCTTGGTTATTTCATGCGTTACAAGACCAACAATGACCGGGTAGAAGCTTTCTTTCAAAATAAAAAATTACCAGAAGATTATGCCAAGGCAGCTAGTTTGGTCTACGATACAGAAGCTAATTTAGATGTGGACCATGATTTGAGTATCTTTCCGGTCGAAACCAAGTCTGAATTTCCTGATGGCTTGACGACCATTGCGCCTATTCATGTTTCTGGGATTCGATTGGGTTCCTTGATCATTTGGCGCAATGATAAACAGTTTGCGGATGATGATTTGATCTTGGTTGAGATTGCGAGTACCGTGGTAGGGATTCAAATGTTGAACTACCAACGCGAGGAAGACGAGAAGAATATTCGTCGTCGGACAGCGGTGAATATGGCTGTCAATACCTTGTCTTACTCTGAATTGCGTGCTGTTTCTGCCATCCTTAGTGAATTGAAAGGAAATGAGGGACAGTTGACTGCTTCTATCATTGCAGATCGGATTGGTATCACCCGCTCTGTGATTGTCAATGCACTCCGGAAATTGGAGTCAGCTGGTATTATTGAAAGCCGTTCTCTTGGAATGAAGGGAACCTATCTCAAAGTGTTGATTCCAGATATCTTTGAGGAAATTAAGAAAAGAGATTACTAATGACTAAAGCTTTGATTTCAATTGACTACACTGTCGATTTCGTAGCAGATGATGGTAAGCTTACAGCAGGTGCTCCTGCACAAGCTATTTCTGAGACTATTGCTCAGGTGACTCAGTTGGCCTTTGACCAAGGAGCCTATGTCTTTTTTGCCATTGATGCGCATGATGTAGAGGATCCATTTCATCCTGAAAGCAAGCTCTTCCCACCTCATAATATCATTGGGACTAGTGGACGTGATTTGTACGGCCCTTTGGCAGATTTTTATCAGGAGCACAAAGCGGATCCACGCGTCTTTTGGATGGATAAACGTCATTATTCTGCTTTTTCAGGAACGGACCTAGATATCCGCCTGCGGGAACGCCATGTAGATACCGTTATTTTGACAGGTGTCTTGACTGATATCTGTGTCCTTCATACAGCGGTTGATGCCTACAATCTCGGCTACCAGATCGAAGTCGTAGAACCTGCAGTGGCGTCGCTCACTCCTGAAAATCACCAGTTTGCCTTGAATCATTTCAAGCATGTCTTAGGGGCAAGCTTGGTAGACGGCGCACTAGCTGTATTAGATACTAAATAAGAAAACATTGTAAAAGAGGTCATAGACGGTTGTCTAGGCCTCTTTTTCGGGCCTAGAAATTGTTTTCCTCTCTTGAAAATGGTATTCTAATGAAAGAAAAAAGGGGAAGTTATGAGTAAAAAAGCTGTCGTGTTTTCAGCCAATCTGTCTTATATGGAAAAGTTGGAAACCGCTATGAAGTCACTGTGTGCCCATCAGGACCGGTTGAAAATTTATGTCTTAAATGAAGATCTACCAACTGAGTGGTTTACTATCATGAATCAGCGCTTGCGCCAGTTGGATTCAGAAGTGATCAATTGTCGGATGTCTCCCGAGCAATTCCAGTCCTTTTCGCTTCCAAGTGACCATATTCACTATGCGACCTATTTCCGTTACGCTATTCCAGAGATTGTGGAGGAAGAGCGAATCCTCTATTTGGATTGTGACATGATCTTTACACAGGATTTATCGCCTTTATTTGAGGTTGATCTAAAAGGTTATGGACTGGGGGCAGTGGTAGATAAGCCAACGACGATAGATGGATTTAATGCTGGACTTTTGGTGATTGATAAGACTTGGTGGCAAGAGCACCAAGTGACAGAGGCGCTTTTTGACCTCACTCGTGAACACCATCAGCATGTTTATGGAGATCAAGGAATTTTGAATCTGTATTTCAAAGATGCGTGGTTTCCATTACCTTGGACCTATAATTTACAAGTAGGATCTGATAAGGATCAGTACCTCTATGGGGACTTGGATTGGTATGATGCCTTTCAAGGGATTCCGGCGGTCATTCACTACACCTCTCATAATAAACCATGGACCTCCAAACGCTTCAATCGTTTTCGGGAACAATGGTGGTTTTACTATGCTCTCTCTTGGGAGGAAATTTTGCTTCGAAAACCGATTTTGAAGCAAACCTATCAAGACCTAGTGGGAGAATTTCCTTATCATGCTGCCATTTATACCCATACAGCAGATATCCACGAGTTGGAGACGTTGTTAAAAGAGCTACCAGACGTAGCGATTCATGTTCTTGCCCATAGCCATTTTGGTTTTAATTTGGTGCAATTGGAACGCTACCCCAACCTCTTTCTCTATCCCTCTTTTGATCCCTTGACCAGTCGAAAGGTCCTAGAAAAATTGGATTTCTATTTGGATATCAATCCCTATGATGAGGTGGATCAGATGACGCAAACGATCCATCAATTGGACTTACCGATTTTCTCTTTTGAAGGAACCAATCATGTAGAAAATGGTGTGAACCAAGTGTTTGCGGATGATCAGGTGCAGGAGATGGTGGCAGCGATTCGCGATTATTTAAAGAGAAATGAGAAGAAGCATGGAAACAAATGAAGTAGTGAGTATCATCATTCCCATCTATAATGTAGAAGCTTATTTGAGACAATGTTTGGAAACGGTTATCCATCAGACCTACCCTCATTTGGAAATTATCCTGGTCAATGATGGTTCGCCTGACCAGTCAGAAGAGATCTGTAAAGAATTTTTTAGGAAGGATGCGCGCATCCGCTACGTTCGCCAAGAAAATGGGGGCTTATCTGCTGCTCGGAATACAGGGATTGAGCTAGCGACTGGTGATTACATTACCTTTATTGATCCAGATGACTGGGTGACGGAGGATTATGTAGAAGTGCTCTATCGTCAACTGAAGAAGTATGATGCGGATGTTTCCGTAGCCAACTATAACCTCTATGATGACAGTAGTAGCAAATACTTGATCAAGGTAACAGACGACGATTATTCAGAGACCCTTTATGAGGGGCGAGCAATTATGGACCACGATGCCATTCAGGAAACTAGAGATATGGCCTGGGCTTGTGCCATGATGAAGCTCTATAAGCGTAGCTTATTTGAAGGGCTTCGTTTTCCAGTCGGAAAAAATGTTGAAGATAACTTTCTCATGTACAAGCTCTTCTTAAAAGCCAATCGGGTGGTCCATACGGAGAAATGTATTTATTGGTATCGCGTGGGTCGTTCAGATACTCTGTCCCAGGTTTGGACAGAAAAGCGGGTCGTCGATGAGATGGAAGCCAAGCAGGAGAAGTTGGCTCTACTGGGGATGTTGGGCTATGATTTGACTTGGCATCGCTATATCTACAAAACGCGCTTGAAACGGGCCCTTGAAAAATTAGAGGAAGCAGGCTTGCAAGGGACAGAAACCTATGAGCGCGTGGTGATCAACCTCAGTTTCGTTGAAACCATGGACTAAGAACTTATTGATGAGAAAGGATCAGCATGTTCATTATTGCATCAGAGCAGACCAGAGAGCTGGAACGTTTGCGAAAATTATTGGACAAACTTGGCCACCCCTACCGTGTGTTTGTGACCAATTTGGAAACAGATTTAGCGGAACAGGCAGAGAGTCTGGCGACTTTTTTTACCCAAAAAGACCCAGCATCAAAAGTGGGAAAACCTTTATTTTTCAATGATCTAGAAGTTCCAGATTTATGGGAATGTTGGACGCTTGGGATCACAACCTATCTTTTTGATGGAGAGGAGCGTCGTGCCAATGTGGTTTTGCGAGAGGATATCTTGTCACGAACGGTTGAAAGAGTGGAGTGGTTTGGTCAGGGAGAGGAGATCGTATCCATTGATGTTTATAACCGCTATGGCTGGAGAAGCAAGCAGAGTCTCCTTACGGAAGCTGGTCAACCATATTTAGACATTTATTTGAATCGTCAGCAAGAAGAAGTCCTGCTTCATTATATTTCGCAAGGGATCTTTTTGCATCACCCCCCTAAAGGACGGGATCATCTGTATGCCAATAAAGAAGAGCTTCAAAGAGCTGTTCTGAAACAAGTCTTGCCGGAAGATGAAGCCATCCTTTTGATGGATAAAACGTTGTTAGATGTTGTGAAAGAGATACCAAAGGAGCGACTAGCCTACTGTGCTCGTGAAGCTCATGTTCTAGATGAGATCAAAGAGCAGGTTGGCCAGATTTTGTTGGTAGAAGCTGGTATTTTGAGTGAGAAAAAAGACGGAATCACGGCCCTGTCGGGGCTAGTAGATGTGGACCAGGAGAAGTTTCAGCCAGAAGCCCTGGTCATGACGGCTTCTCAAGAGGTCGAAGGCTTATCTAGCCTGGTCCATCAATTCCCACAAGTGACCTTTCATATTGCAGCCTTAACGGCCATGGGTCCGAAATTAACAGATTTAGCGGCTCGACCAAATGTACGCCTCTATCCAGGGATTTCGCTGGGAAATTATGAGAGTTTATTAGCTAGATGCTCTATTTATCTGGATTGCAACCAAGGGGAAGAAGTGATGAATAGTAGTATACGTGCTCTTGAAAATGGCCTAGTCTTGCTTGGTTTGAAGAGTACGGTGCACCAGGAAGCCTATAAAGAATTGAGCACGATTACCGATACAGTCGAAGAAATGAAACAGCAACTAGAAATATTGCTCCAGCATCCAGAGGCCTTCAAAGAAATGTTAAGAGAGCAAGTGCGGATCTTGGAACTGCCAGAAAAAGATGCTCTGAAAGAGATCTTTAAGCGATTAGAGGGAGGAACAGCATGACCATTTATACCTTTAATCTATTAGTGGGATTTGAACCCAATGGGGTCGATGTTGCACAAGCCTCTCGGGCAAAGATGCTCCGGAGTCTAGGAGCGGCAGCGAAGTTTGTCTTTACCACTTGGCCCACTCCAGAAAAATTGGCCTATTACCTCTCTTTGGGGCATCGGGATGAGGAGTTGCTTTTTGCCCATTTAGGCTTCACAGATCAACAGACTACAGTCCCTCAAAAGACGGTGGGGGCCTTGCAAATGGAGTTTCAACTGACTCGTCTAGATGTTGTTGAAAAAACAGAAGAAGCCATTCGCTATCAATTTGCGGATAACAGCGCACTGACTTTTCATCTGGACCCCTATCATACAGACTGTGTCCGCTATGTGGATTATCTTTTATCTGGAAATATGATCAAGCGAGAGTATTATGGAGCTTGTAAACTTGCTACAGAGTATTTTCAGTATGGTAGTGTTGTCAGACGGATCTATCACCATCAAGATGGGACTATCGCTTTTGAAGAATCGAGGTTAGGTGGAAGCTGGCTCTATAAACTGGGGTCTGAGATTTTGACCAACCATACAGAAGTGATGAGACGTTTTCTGTCGAAACTTTCGCTAAAAGAAGAAGATCTGATTCTGCTTGACCGGGCTTCGCGCATGGATTTTGCCCGCCCTTTGTTGGAGAAACCTGCTTCTTCAAAGCTCGCCATGGTGTTTCATTCGGAGCATGAATTTGAAAATGGCCATCTCAATTATGAATATTATTATGTGTTCAAGTGTGCTAAACGCTTCGATTATTTCATCACGGCAACGGATCTTCAAAAAGAAGTCTTGGAGCAGACACTTGCTAAACAAGGATGCCAAGGAATTCCAATCTATAGCATTCCGGTTGGGCATCTAGAAGAATTGACAGAATCACAAGGAGATCGACCTCCCTTTAGTGTGCTCACAGCTTCCCGTTTGGATCCAAGAAAACGCATCGATTTGGCTATTCGAGTAGTGGCCCAAGCTCATGAAAAACTCCCAGCCCTTCAGTTTGATATTTATGGGAAGGGTGGAGAAGCGGACAACTTGCGCCACCTGATTCAGGAGCTTGCAGCGCAAGACTTTATTCATCTACGTGGTCATGCGGATCTTAAGCAGATTTATCCTTGCTACCAAGCCTACCTCACCACTTCTCAGTGGGAGACCTTTGGATTGACCTTGATGGAGGCGGCTGGAGCAGGGTTAGCCTTGCTCGGCTTTGATGCTCGTTATGGCAATCCAACTTTTATAAAAGAGGGTGAAAATGGCTTTTTGGTACCTTATAGCGAGACAGTGCCCGAAGAACAATTGGTGAAAGAGTTGGCAGACAAGCTGGTCCAGCTCTTTGAAAGAGACCTTGCACCATTTCATCAGGCTTCTTATGACTTGGCTTCTTGCTACCTCGCATCTCATGTACAGGAAGTCTGGAAAGAAATTCTAATAGAGATGGGACAATTAGGCGAAAAAGCAATATAAAATGAAGAATCTGTAGCGACAAAAAAGTCCTACAGATTTTTTCTAAGGCAAGCAAATTGAGCTAAATTATGGTAAAATAGAGGGTATTGAAAAATCATCAATTCACGAAAGGAAGCAAGATGAAAATTACGCAAGAAGAGGTAACCCACGTTGCCAATCTTTCAAAATTGAAATTCTCTCCAGAAGAGACAGCTGAGTTTGCGACAACCTTGTCGAAGATTGTCGACATGGTGGAATTGTTGGAAGAAGTGGACACAACCGATGTGGCCCCAACAACAACCATGGCGGATCGTAAGACCGTATTGCGTCCGGATGTCGCTGAAAAAGGCACTGACCGCGACCGTTTGTTTAAAAATGTACCTGAAAAAGACAATTACTACATCAAGGTGCCAGCTATCCTAGAAGATGGAGGAGATGCCTAATGTCATTCAACCATAAAACCATTGAAGAGTTGCACGACCTCCTTGTCTCTAAGGAAATTTCAGCAACCGAATTGACTCAAGCGACACTTGACGATATCAAGGCGCGTGAAGAAGCAGTCAATGCCTTTGTGACGGTGGCTGAAGAAGCAGCCCTTGCACAAGCCAAGGCCATTGATGAAAAAGGCATCGATGCAGATAATCTCTTATCAGGGATTCCACTCGCCGTCAAAGACAATATCTCAACAGATGGCATCTTGACAACTGCAGCTTCAAAAATGCTTTACAACTACGAGCCTATCTTTGATGCGACAGCGGTTGCTAACGCCAAAGCCAAAGATATGATTGTCATCGGAAAGACCAACATGGATGAATTTGCCATGGGTGGATCTGGTGAAACTTCTTACTATGGACCAACCAAGAATGCATGGGACCACAGCAAGGTGCCTGGTGGATCTTCTAGTGGTTCAGCAGCTTCTGTCGCTTCAGGGCAAGTCCGTTTGTCCCTTGGTTCAGATACAGGTGGTTCTATCCGTCAACCGGCTGCTTTTAATGGGATTGTTGGTCTCAAACCTACTTATGGAACAGTTTCCCGTTTTGGTCTCATTGCTTTTGGTAGCTCACTCGACCAAATTGGGCCGTTTGCACCAACGGTTAAGGAAAATGCGCTCTTGCTCAATGTCATTGCCAGTGAAGATGCCAAGGATTCAACATCTGCACCTGTTCGTGTAGCAGACTTTACTTCTAAGATTGGTCAAGACATTAAAGGTATGAAGATTGCCCTTCCTAAGGAATACCTCGGGGAAGGTATTGACCCAGAAGTCAAAGAAACCATCCTTAATGCGGCGAAACACTTTGAAAAATTGGGAGCAACTGTCGAAGAAGTTAGCCTTCCACACTCTAAATACGGGGTTGCCGTTTACTACATCATCGCTTCATCTGAAGCTTCTTCAAACTTGCAACGTTTTGACGGGATTCGTTATGGTTTCCGTGCGGAAGATGCTAAGAACTTGGATGACATCTACGTGAACACTCGTAGCCAAGGCTTTGGTGATGAAGTCAAACGTCGGATCATGCTGGGAACCTTCAGTTTGTCATCTGGTTACTACGATGCTTACTACAAGAAAGCCGGACAAGTTCGTACCCTCATTATCCAAGACTTCGAAAAAGTCTTTGCGGATTACGACCTCATCCTTGGTCCTACAGCTCCAAGCGTGGCCTTTGATTTGGATTCGCTTAACCATGATCCGGTTGCTATGTACTTGGCGGACCTCTTGACCATTCCAGTTAACTTGGCAGGTCTTCCAGGGATTTCGATTCCTGCAGGTTTTGCTCAAGGTCTTCCAGTTGGTCTGCAGTTGATTGGTCCGAAGTATTCGGAAGAGACCGTCTACCAAGCTGCAGCTGCCTTTGAAGCAACAACGGATTATCACAAGCAACAACCCCTTATTTTCGGAGGTGACAATTAATGAACTTTGAAACAGTCATCGGACTTGAAGTCCACGTTGAATTGAATACAAACTCAAAAATTTTCTCACCAACCTCTGCTCACTTTGGGAACGAGCAAAATGCCAATACTAATGTGATCGACTGGTCTTTCCCAGGGGTGCTTCCTGTCTTGAACAAGGGTGTTGTGGACGCTGGTATCAATGCTGCTTTGGCCCTGAATATGGATATCCACCAGCACATGCACTTTGACCGTAAGAACTATTTCTATCCTGATAATCCAAAAGCCTACCAAATCTCACAATTTGATGAGCCAATCGGTTACAACGGTTGGATTGAAGTGCAATTGGAAGACGGCTCAACGAAGAAAATCGGGATTGAACGGGCCCACTTGGAAGAAGATGCTGGTAAGAACACACACGGAACAGATGGCTTCTCTTATGTAGACCTCAACCGTCAAGGGGTGCCATTGATCGAGATTGTATCTGAAGCAGATATGCGTTCTCCAGAAGAAGCCTATGCTTATTTGACAGCCCTCAAAGAAGTCATCCAGTACACAGGTATTTCTGACGTCAAGATGGAAGAAGGATCGATGCGGGTCGATGCCAATATTTCCCTTCGTCCATACGGTCAAGAGGAATTTGGTACCAAGACGGAGTTGAAAAACTTGAACTCCTTCTCCAACGTCCGTAAAGGTCTTGAATACGAAGTGGAGCGCCAAGCGAAAATCTTGCGTTCAGGTGGTGTCATTCGTCAAGAAACACGCCGTTATGATGAGGCCAACAAGAGCACGATTCTTATGCGTGTCAAAGAAGGAGCAGCGGATTACCGTTACTTCCCAGAACCAGACCTTCCATTGTTTGAAATCTCAGATGAGTGGATTGAGGAAATGCGCACGGAGTTGCCAGAGTTTCCAAAAGACCGCCGTGCTCGCTATGTGGCAGAGCTTGGCTTGTCTGACTATGATGCCAACCAATTGACAGCGACGAAAGTCACTTCTGACTTCTTTGAAGCAGCCGTAGCCCTTGGTGGAGATGCCAAGCAAGTGTCTAACTGGCTCCAAGGTGAAGTGGCTCAATTCTTGAACGCAGAAGGTAAAACGCTTGAAGAAATCAAGTTGACACCAGAAAACTTGGTAGAAATGATTGCCATCATCGAAGATGGAACCATCTCTTCTAAGATTGCCAAGAAAGTCTTCGTTCATTTGGCGAAAAACGGTGGCGGTGCGCGTGAATACGTCGAAAAAGCCGGATTGGTACAGATTTCAGACCCTGAAGTCTTGATTCCAATCATCCACCAAGTCTTTGCAGACAATGAAGCAGCCGTAGCCGACTTCAAGTCAGGGAAACGGAATGCGGACAAGGCCTTCACAGGCTTCCTCATGAAAGCAACCAAAGGCCAAGCTAACCCACAAGTAGCCCTCAAGTTACTTGCTCAAGAATTGGCGAAGTTGAAAGAAGATTGATAGAAAAAGAACCAGCCGAGAGGTTGGTTTTTACTATCCATAAAATTGTGTTAGAATAGGAAAGACCATTACATATCAACTATCATTAGGAGGAGTCACATGAACAAATTTTTAAGAGTTTTATTTATCCTAGTCATTATCGCTATGTCTGGAGCGATTATCTTCCAACTATTCTTTCCATCCTATATGGGAAGTCATTCGGGATATGGTATTTCTGTCGGTTGGCAACGGGAGATTGGGATTTGGAATATGGCAGTCCTTGTGATCTTGATTGCCGTCAATCTCAAATACGATTGGTTTTACCTTCGGACGGTTCTATTGGCTTTGATCCTAGGTGGGATTGGAATTGGGACGAATCATTTATTTGCTTATCTCAACTATCATTTGCCAGTCAATGGGATCGGTGCGCTTGAAAATTATCTCCTCGTCCTTGGTTGGATGGTAGGCTGGAGAATTGAAAATTCACGAATCAAGAAGAAATAAGAAGGAGCAGTCAAATGGCTGCTCTTTTTCATCTTCAGTTTTTCCTTGACAAACAAAAGGAAAACGTTTACAATTTTAAATATAAAGTTTCCTGAAAAGAAAACAAAAAAGGTGAAAACAAGGAGATCATCATATGGCTACTATGAAAGCAGCTCGCTGGCATGCAGCAAAAGACGTTCGTATCGAAGAAGTGGAAGTACCTGAAGTACAACCACATCAAGTAAAAGTGGCAGTTAAGTTCACAGGGATCTGTGGGACGGACTTGCATGAATATTTGGATGGACCGATCTTCATCCCAACTGAAGAACATGTGTATTCTGGTCAAAAAGCACCGGTTACTTTGGGACATGAATTCTCTGGTGAAATTGTAGAAGTCGGAAGTGATGTGACTCGTGTCAAAGTTGGGGATCGCGTGACGATTGAACCAATTTTGGCAAAACATAACCTAATCGGTGACTATAACCTTGATCCAAACTTGAACTTTGTCGGCCTTGCTGCAGATGGTGGTTTTGCCAAATATTGTGTCCTTGACGGTGACATTGTCCATGTGATTCCAGATAGCTTGAGCTATGAACAAGCTGCTCTTACAGAACCTGCTGCTGTTGCTGTGTATGCTGTTCGTCAATCTGCATTGAAAGCTGGGGATACAGCCGTTATCTTTGGTTTAGGCCCAATTGGTCTTTTGATCGTTGAAGCCCTTCGTGCAGCAGGAGCATCAAAAATCTATGCGGTTGAATTGTCTCCTGAACGCCAAGCTAAAGCAGAAGAATTGGGAGCAATCGTTGTTCGCCCAGAAGAAGGAGAAACAATCGTCGAAGCCATCCATCGTTTAACAGGTGGTGGAGCAGATGTTTCTTATGAAGTTACTGGAGTTCCAGTTGTTTTAGGTCAAGCCCTTGCAGCTGTTCATAAAGCTGGGGAATGTATGGTCGTATCTATCTGGGAACGTGAAGCCAGCATCAATCCAAATGAATTTGCTATCCAAGAAAAATCTCTCAAAGGAATTATTGCCTACCGTCATATCTTCCCTAAAGTGCTGGAATTGATGGAACAAGGCTACTTCTCTGCTGAAAAATTGGTTACCAAGAAAATTAAATTGGAAAATATCGTTGAAGAAGGATTTGTTGAATTAACACAAGATAAATCTCAAATCAAGATCTTGGTTCAACCTGAATAAGCGAATAAATTTATATGAAATATATGAGGCTGAAACGTTTCGTTTCGGCCTTTTATGATACAATAAAAGTAAGGAACAGATTTAGGAGGGGACTATGTCAAAGACGATGAAAGGAACACTCATGACCTTGATCGCTGGGATCGCTTGGGGCTTGTCAGGAGCCTGTGGCCAGTACCTACTGGCTCATGGATTTACAGCAATTGGTTTGACAACGATTCGTTTAGTGTTTTCAGGGGCTGTGCTGCTGCTTCTTGCTTATCTAGCAGACCAGGAAAAAGTAAAGGCCTTTCTAAGAGACCGCTCGTCCTACCTTCCCTTGCTCTTATTTGCTTTTTTAGGGTTGTTAATGACCCAATTGACTTATCTAGAAGCGATTGATGCGACTAATGCAGGTACGGCAACTGTTTTTCAATATCTCTGTCCCATTGTAGTTTTGGCCTATTCTTGTGTTAAGGACCGAGTAGCTCCGACAGTATCTGAGGTCATTTCCATGGTCTTAGCGATCGCAGGGACCTTTCTCATTGCAACCCATGGTCAACTAAATCAATTAGCCATCACTCCTAAAGGACTAGTTTGGGGACTGGTTTCTGCCTTTGCCTATGCCCTCTACATTATTCTGCCGATTCAATTAATTCAAAAATGGGGAAGTATGTTGGTGATTGGTATCGGTATGCTCATTCCAGGACTTGTGATGATTCCCTTCACAGGAAGAAGACTCTTTCATGGCCAATATAGCATGGACAATCTGATGGGCTTAGTTGGCTTGGTGGTGATTGGGACCATATTTGCCTATACTGTCTTTTTGAAAGGAACGAGTCTGATCGGTGCAGTTAAAGGAAGTCTTCTTGCAGCTATGGAACCTATTTCAGCAGTTTTCTTTTCTTTTATCATTATGAATGAACATTTCTTTGCCATTGATTTTATCGGAATGGCTATGATCCTCCTTGCGGTCCTCTTGATTTCCCTCAAGGATCTCATGATTCAAAAAGAAAAAGGAATCTTGTAAAACCAAAACCAATCATATTTTAGTTAAAAGGTTGAGACGAAGGTCTTGGCCTTTTTGTAATCCTCGCCCTCTGAGGGAGAGTTATCACTATATAGCGTATACATCGCTAGAAAAAGATGTTAAAATAGAACAAAACTTTTTTAAGGAGATGAGGATGAAAAAGATTTTTAAATGGACCCTATTTGCTGTAGCGACCTTGAGTTTAGCGGCTTGTGGAATCAGTGCTCAAAAGACAAATTCGCAGCAAGCAAAGACAGAAAAAGCAGCGAAAAGCTCTGCATCTGACGGTCAAGTAGAGCTGAGCCTAAAAGGAGGGCAATACATCAAACCGCCTGTCCTCAATGACTCAGAAAACGGCACTTATTTGGCCCTTCAATTAGAATTTAAGAATGTTGCTAAAGAATCTATTAACGTGTCAGATTCAGATATCACCATTTACGATGCGGAGAATAACAAGGTCAAATTGCAGTCAGGAATTTATGACCAAACGGAAGCCTTCCAATTGCTCAAGAGTGATCAGTTGGCCCAGGATAAAAAATTAACCGGCTATATTGTCTTCCCAGTCGAAAAAGGCAAGAAGTACGAAGTGCAGTATGAACGAAAAACCTATAGCTCTGATAAAAAATCCAAGCCTTTAAAATTTGCGGTGGATTCTTCTCAGTATGAGGACAAGGTGGAAGCTTCCACTATTCTAGCAGATGAATACATCAATCAAGTTTACTTCAGTGGCCAACGAAATGTCAAAAAGGATGACGCTTTTGTTTTGGGAACTGATTTGAAAAAGGAAGCCAGTGATTTCCGTGCGAAATTTGCGGCTGACTTTACTCGTAAACTACATGATTACCAATTCTCTGAAGAAGAAGTGAACCAGTTTATCGATGCTTATGAAAAGGAAAATGCTAAGCGCGCGAAATTAACCTATAAGGTCAAACAATACTTCCCAGACAAGGTAGTTATTAGCTTGAATCCTGAGACAGTCAGCATGGAAAAGACGATTTTAAACCACATGCAGACCTTCTATCAAGAACATCGAAAAGACTATCCAGGTATCATCGAGGCGAATCAGGCTCAAAATAAAGCCTATAGAGAGGAAATGATGGCTTCTCTTGCAGATCGTCCCTTGACGACGCCGGATCGGTACGACTACCAGTTGACCTTTGTTAAGAAAGATGGCAAATGGGAAGTAGAAAAAGCCTACAATAGTGATAGCTTTATGGAAAAATTCGAGGGAAATCTTTCTTAATGCTGAAGTTGGCACTCCTAGGATAGGAATCTAGGAGTGTTTTTGTCTATAGTTTGAAACTATATCAAAACCCAAGAAACAAGAATTAGACGGAAACACCTATTAGTGATAAAATAATTTTAAGTTTGAAAGGAGATGAAGGCTTGTGTCTTTTTCTTATGAAGAGTTAGCAGAGATTCGCCACTATATCCACCAACACCCAGAATTGTCTGGTCAAGAATACCAGACAACCGCCTTTCTAAAAGAGCGTTTAGAAGAGTTGGGGATTCGTATTTTAGAGAGTGGATTAAAAACTGGTCTGATTGCAGAAATTGGCTCCGGCCAACCGGTAGTGGCACTTCGAGCAGATATCGATGCCCTTCCAATTTTGGAACAAACGAATCTGCCCTACCAAAGTCAGAATCCAGGCGTCATGCATGCCTGTGGTCATGATTTTCATCAAACCAGTCTTCTAGGAGCAGCAGCTCTTCTCAAGGAAAAAGAAGATCAGCTTGAAGGAACCATACGCTTGATCTTTCAACCAGCAGAAGAAATCTCAGAAGGTGCTTCTGATGTTTTGGCAACAGGACTGTTGGAGGATGTTCAAGGAATTATTGGTTTTCACAACATTCCCCAGCTAAAAGCAGGGCAACTTGCCTTGAATGCTGGAGCTATGATGGCAGGGGTTGAGAAATTCAAGGTTACCGTGACAGGGGTTAGTAGCCATGCTGCGAGACCGGATTTGGGAGTTGACACTGTAACGGCTGTCACAACCATGGTTCAGAACTTACAATTATTAATTTCACGGACCGTTTCTCCTTTTGAAACAGCTGTTTTGTCCATTACGCACCTGGATGTGGGCTCAACCTGGAATGTGCTCCCAAAATCAGGCTATTTTGAAGGAACCATTCGTTCCTTTAATCCGAGTGTGCAAAGAGACTTGAAGGCACATTTTATTTCTATCATTCGACACATTGCAGAAAGTCTGGAAGTAGATGTGGCTTTTGAGTGGGGTGTGACCCCGCCCGTTACCTTTAATGATGAGGAATTGACGCAGGTGGTTTGGGAAGCTTCACAAGGTTTGGCTGAAGTGATCCCAGCGAAGCCTTCTACAGCTGGAGAAGACTTTGCCTTTTACCAAGAGCGAATTCCTGGAGTCTTTGCCTTTATCGGTTCAAACGGAGAGCCGGATGCGCCAGACCTTCATCATGATCACATGACCATCGATGATGCAGCCTTTGAGGTATCGGTTCCCTATTATGTTGAAAATGCGCAAACTTTATTGCGGTATTTTAAAGCCAAAGAAGTGTGATAAAGAAAAACTATCACCTCCATAAAAAATATATATTGGGCAAGTAAATGCTTTTTTGATAAAATTAAAAAATACTTTTAAAATGGCGTTTTATGTGCCTGAAACCAAAAAGGAGATCCTATGAATCTAAAAAAAATGATTAAGTATTCTGCTTTAGGATTAGTTGCAGTCCTTGCAACCAGTGCTTTAGTAGCATGTTCATCTGGCAAATCAGCCAGTGGTAAGAAAACCATTGAAGTTGGGACTGTTGGAACAACCAAACCCTTCTCTTATGAAGAAAAAGACGGCAAGCTAACTGGTTATGAAATCGAAGTATTGCGTGAAATCTTTAAAGGTTCAGACAAATACGAAGTGAACTTTAACAAGACAGAGTGGTCTTCAGTCTTTGCTGGATTAGATAGTGACCGTTTCCAAATCGGTGCCAACAATATTAGTTACTCAAAAGAGCGGGAAGAAAAATACCTCTATCCAAATCCATATGCTCGCAATCCATTAGTATTGGTCGTACCAAAAGATTCTTCTATTAAATCTTTGGATGACATTGGTGGCAAGAAAACAGAAGTTGTTCAAGGAACATCTACTGCTAAACAATTAGAAGATTACAATAAAAAACATTCAGATAATCCAACTGACTTGCAATACACAGATGGAACTATTCAAACCATTATGGCTAATCTAGCGGATGGTCGTACAGATTACAAGATCTTCGAACGGATCTCAGTGGATACCATCATTCGTGATCAAGGCTATGACAACCTGAAGGTTATCGAGCTTCCAAGCGACCAACAACCTTATGTGTATCCAATTATTGCAAAAGAAGATAAAGACCTTCAAAAATTTGTCAACAAACGTATCAAGGAACTCTATGACAATGGAACCCTTGAAAAACTGTCTAAAAAATACTTTGGTGGAGTTTATCTACCAGAAGCAAAAGATATTAAAGAATAATATTTAATTAAAGGAGACTTCAAAATGAAATTGAAAAAAATTCTTGGTTTAACAGCTCTTGCAGCTATCGCAACATTTGCTCTTGCAGCATGTGGTTCTTCAAAATCATCTAGCAAAGATGGTGAAACAACTGTAAAAGTGGGTGTTATGACTTTGAGCGACACTGAAAAAGCTCGTTGGGATCAAGTTCAAAAGAACTTGGATGACGCTAAAACAGGTATCAAATTGGAATTCACTCAATTTACAGACTACTCACAACCAAACGTGGCTGTAAAAGATGGTAGCGTGGATATCAATGCTTTCCAACACTACAACTTCCTTGATAACTGGAACTCTAAAAACGACAATGCCCTTGTTGCAGTAGCAGATACGTACATCGCTCCAATCCGTCTTTACTCTGGTACAGAAAACGGTAAAAACAAATACACTTCAATTAAAGAAATTCCTAAAGGTGGAACAATCGCTGTACCAAATGACCCAACAAATGAAAGCCGTGCTTTGTATGTCTTGCAATCAGCTGGTTTGATTAAATTGGATACTAAGGATGGACAATTGGCTAACGTGTCAAACATCAAAGAAAATCCAAAAGATTTGAAGATTTCTGAATTGGATGCTTCACAAACACCATCTGCTCTTCCATCAGTAGATGCTGCAGTCATCAACAATACCTTCGTTCGTGAAGCAGGCGTTGATTTCAAAAAAGCTATCTATGTTGAAAAGAAAGACAACAACTCAAAACAATGGTACAACGTGATCGCTGCTAAGAAAGATTGGGAAAAATCTGATAAAGCAAAAGCAATCAAAGAAATCATCAAAGCCTATCACAAAGACAATGTGAAGAAAGTGATCGAAGAATCTTCAGAAGGAATGGACCAACCAGTCTTCTAAGATTTGATCTCAAGTGTATGAAGGAGGTGGAGAAGCAATTCTCTACCTCTTATCGTGTATTAGGAGGAATGCATGCCTTTTGCAACAGAAGCGGAACAAATCCGTAAATTTGAAAATGATGAGGTCGCACAACATTATTTTGAAGTGTTGCGAACCTTGATTTCAAAAAAATCCATCTTTGCCCAACAAGTTGGTCTCAAGGAAGTAGCCAACTATTTGGGAGAAATTTTTACAGCTGCAGGAGCCAAAGTCGAAGTGGATGATAGCTATACAGCACCTTTTGTGATTGCCAAATTTTTCTCGCCAAATCCTGAAGCCAAAACCATCATTTTTTATAACCACTATGATACGGTACCAGCTGATGGAGATCAACCTTGGACGGGAGATCCCTTCACCTTATCTGTTCATTATGGAACCATGTACGGTCGAGGGGTTGATGATGACAAGGGGCATATCACAGCTCGTCTCACAGCTCTTCGAAAATACATTCGTGAAAGTGGCGATTTGCCAGTCAATATCACCTTTATTATCGAAGGGGCAGAGGAGTCTGCATCGACTGACTTGGATAAATACTTGGCCAAACATAAGAAACACTTGCGTGGGGCAGACCTCTTAGTGTGGGAACAAGGTACCCGAAATAATCAGGGTCAGTTGGAAATTTCCGGTGGTAGCAAAGGGATCGTCACCTTTGATATGGTGGTGAAGAGTGCAGAAGTGGATATCCATTCCAGCTATGGCGGTGTGGTTGACTCTGCTTCTTGGTATTTGTTAAATGCTATCGCCAGTCTTCGTGACAAAGAAGGTCGAATTTTGGTGGATGGGATTTATGATCAGATCCAAGAACCCAATGAACGCGAGCTAGCTTTGATCGAGCAATATGCCAACAAAGGACCAGAAGATGTAGCGGAAACCTATGGTCTAACCCTTCCAATCTTGAAGGAAGACCGAAAAGAATTCCTGCGTCGTTTCTATTTTGAACCAGCCCTGAATATTGAAGGTTTTGGCTCTGGTTACCAAGGACAAGGTGTTAAAACGATTCTTCCGGCAGAGGCGCGTGCCAAGATGGAGGTGCGCTTGGTTCCTGGACTGGATCCCAAGGATGTCTTAGAAAAGATCAAGCAGCAATTGAAGAAGAACGGTTATGATCAGGTCGAATTGGTCTATACTCTCGGTGAAATGAGTTACCGAAGTGATATGAGTGCCCCATCGATTTTAAATGTCATTCGGTTGGCCAAAGATTTCTATAGAGAAGGAGTCTCTGTTCTTCCAACAACAGCGGGGACAGGGCCCATGCATACGGTATTTGAGGCTTTGCAGGTACCGATGGCAGCCTTTGGAATTGGTAATGCCAATAGCCGTGATCATGGGGGCAACGAAAATGTGAAAATCGCCGATTATTACACCCATATTGAATTGATAAAGGAGTTAATAGCAAGTTATGAGTAAAGCAATGATTCAGCTGGACCACATTGATGTGACCTTCCAGCAAAAGAAACGTCAGATCCAAGCCGTCAAAGATGTGACCATTCATATTAATGAAGGCGATATCTATGGGATTGTAGGGTATTCCGGAGCGGGGAAATCGACCTTGGTTCGGGTGATCAATCTCTTGCAAGTGCCTAGCGCCGGAACCATCACTGTGGATGGTGATGTGATTTATCAAGATCAGGTGACCTTAAAACCGGCTGCCCTTCGGGAGAAACGTCGGGATATCGGAATGATTTTCCAACACTTCAACTTGATGGCTCAAATGACCGTCGCAGAAAATGTAGCCTTTGCTCTTAAACATTCTAAATTAAACAAAGAACAAAAGAATGAGAAAGTGGCGAAATTGTTGGAATTGGTTGGTCTAGCTGACCGTGCAGAGAATTACCCAGCACAATTGTCTGGTGGTCAAAAGCAGCGGGTAGCGATTGCGCGTGCCCTTGCCAACGATCCAAAAATTTTGATCTCAGATGAGTCAACTTCAGCCTTGGATCCAAAGACGACCAAACAAATTCTAGCTTTGTTGCAAGAGTTAAACAAAAAACTTGGTTTAACCATTGTCTTGATCACCCATGAGATGCAAATTGTCAAAGATATTGCCAACCGGGTAGCTGTCATGCAAAATGGCGAACTGATTGAAGAAGGGTCTGTTTTAGATATCTTCTCGAATCCGAAAAATGCCTTGACGCAAGACTTTATCACCGTTGCAACAGGAATCGATGAAGCCATGGTGAAAATCAATCAACAAGCGATTGTGAAGAACTTACCTGATGATTCGATTTTGGCGCATCTCAAGTATGCAGGTTCTGTGACAGATACAGCCATCATCAATGATATTTACAAGCAGTACCAAGTATCTGCCAACATTTTATTTGGGAACATCGAGATCCTTGATAACACGCCTGTTGGAGAATTGGTGGTCATCTTATCAGGTGAAAATCAAAATCTGGAAACGGCCAAAGCTGAGTTAGAAAATGCAGGAGTTTCCGTGGCTATTGTGAAAGATGGGAGAAAAGCATGATCCAGTTAATTCAAACATATTTACCAAATGTCTATAAATTAGGGTGGTCTGGCCAGTATGGATGGGGAACCGCTATTTACTTGACTCTTTACATGACCGTTATTTCCTTCATTATTGGTGGATTTTTAGGTTTGGTGACAGGACTCTTATTGGTCTTGACCCGTCCGGGTGGTGTCATCGAAAATAGAATCGTTTTCCAAATTTTGGATAAAATTACTTCCTTGTTCCGCGCCATTCCTTTCATTATCTTGTTGGCCTTTATTAATCCTTTGACCTACTTGCTCTTGAAAAATACCATCGGTCCTACAGCGGCACTTGTTCCGCTATCCTTGGCTGTCTTTCCATTCTTTGCCCGCCAAGTCCAAGTAGTCTTGTCAGAATTGGATGGAGGCGTGATTGAAGCAGCACAAGCCAGTGGGGCAACCTTCTGGGATATTGTTGGTGTCTACCTTCGTGAAGGGCTTCCTGATTTGATCCGTGTAACAACAGTGACCATCATTTCCTTGATTGGAGAAACCGCCATGGCGGGTGCCGTTGGTGCTGGAGGATTAGGAACCTTGGCCATCAACTACGGGAAAAACATGTTTAACAATGATGTCATCTTTGTGGCGACCTTATTGATCCTGATTCTTATCGTTCTGGTCCAATTTATCGGGGACTTCCTTTCGAAGAAAATTAGCCACCGTTAGGATCAGTATCCAATGAATAGAATAAATGTGAATCAAATAAAACAAGTTGGAGCCTTCACTTTCCTCTATTTTCTTGCGATTGGACTGGGGGTCTTAGTTGGAAATCTGGTCGATCATCAAGGAAATATGTTTTATGCTCCTGCCTTTTCAGCCTTGTTTGGCGGGACGATCTACCGCTATTATCTAGAAAAAATAAAAGCAATTGGAGCCATCTTTTTAGTTGGTTGTGTCATCGGTTTCTTTTTCCTCTTTTCACGTCACGGTGCTGGAGCCTTTATTCCGGCCTTGATTGCCGGAAGTTTTGCCGAGATGGTTGCTTCAAGTGGTCGTTTTCGCTCTAGCCTACGAAATGCCTTGTCTTTTGTCATTTTTGCCTTTGCGACAACAGGGCCAATTCTGATGATGTGGTTTTATCCAACGAATTATCGTTTGTCATTACTGGATCGTGGGAAATCAGTGGCCTATGTCAATCAGGTGATGGTTGCCTCTGATCCAGCTACGATCTCTTGGTTTGTCGTCACCGTCTTACTAGGTGCTGGATTAGGATGGGGACTATCGAACATCCTTCTTCCATTATTAGCCAAAAAAGGAGATAAAGATGCACAATAATTTACTAGTTCTTCAGTCAGACTTTGGTTTGGTGGATGGAGCAGTATCAGCTATGATTGGGGTTGCTTTAGAAGAATCACCAACCCTTAAAATTCACCACTTAACTCATGATATTACCCCCTACAATATTTTTGAAGGGAGTTACCGTCTCTTTCAGACAGTAGATTACTGGCCAGAAGGGACAACCTTTGTTTCGGTGGTCGATCCTGGTGTCGGTTCCAAACGAAAGAGTGTCGTAGCTAAAACGGCGAAAAATCAATACATTGTCACTCCGGATAATGGAACTCTCTCTTTTATCAAGAAACATGTAGGGATTGTTGCTATCCGTGAGATTTCAGAAGTGAAGAATCGTCGAGCTAATACAGAGTTTTCTTATACCTTCCATGGGCGTGATGTCTATGCCTATACAGGAGCTAAGTTGGCCAGTGGCCATATTAGTTTTGAAGAAGTCGGACCAGAACTCAGTGTCGAACATATTGTGGAAATCCCAGTGGTTGAGACAGTTCTTGAGGACAATCTTGTTAAAGGTGCAGTTGACATCCTAGATGTACGCTTTGGTTCTCTTTGGACTTCCATTACTCGGGAAGAGTTCAATCATTTGTCACCTAAATTTGGGGAACGTTTTGAAGTAACCATCTATAACAATGACATGCTGGTTTACCAAAACCAAGTAACCTACGGCAAGTCTTTCGCCGATGTGCGAATTGGACAGCCAATACTTTATATCAATTCCCTTTACCGTGTTGGTCTTGCCATCAACCAGGGATCCTTTGCCAAGGCCTATAATGTAGGAGTTGGGGCTTCTTGGCATATCGAGATTAGAAAAATGGAAAATTAATAGGAGATATCAGAATGAAACAGAAATCATTATTTTCAATTAAAGATGTTGTAGCTATTGGGGTTGGAGCAGCCCTCTTTGTCGTGATTGCTATGTTGCAAATCCCTGCACCTGCACCGAATACGAGCATTCAGTTGCAATATGCCCTTCAAGCTCTCTTTAGTGTAGTTTTTGGTCCGATTGTCGGTTTCTTAATCGGCTTGATTGGTCATGCCATTAAGGATGCTATGTCAGGTGGTCTTTGGTGGACTTGGATCATTTCAAGTGGTTTGTTTGGACTTTTTGTTGGTTTCTTCCGCAAACAAATCGGTGAATTCAAAGGGGAAGTGACAAAGAAAGAATTAATTGTCTTTAACATCGTTCAAATCGTATCCAACCTTGTGATCTGGGGCTTGATTGCTCCGGTTGGAGATGTCTTGATCTACAAGGAAAGTGCCAATAAAGTCTTCCTACAAGGTGTTGTTGCGGGTTCTTTTAATGCATTAACAGTGGCTGTTGCAGGTTCTCTTCTCTTGATCGCTTATGCACGGACTCAAACAAAAGATGGAAGTTTGACAAAAGATTAAACGTACAGAAGAGTAAGTCTGGGGAACCAGGCTTTTTTTGTTTTGTAAAAAATATTTTTTACAAAATGTAAGATATATATTGCAAAATAGAAAATATAGTGTATAATAAAGCTATAAAACAAGAAAGGAAAAGCATGTGGCGAAAAATCTCAAATTAAAAATGGCCCGGGTCGAACATGATATGACCCAGGGGGATCTTGCAGATGCCATCGGGGTGACACGCCAGACCATTGGCCTGATTGAGGCAGGGAAATACAATCCGACCCTCAGCCTCTGCCTTGCCATTTGTAAGACCTTGGATAAGACGCTGGATCAACTGTTCTGGGAGTAACAGTTTTAATAATAGAAAGACGAAACATATGAAACAAAAGAAAGAACCAATTGTAAAAGATGAACGGACCATGCTACTTGATGGAAAAATCGCAGGAGAACTTGTCCTTGGCATGACCTGCTTTATTGCCCTATCTGCCTTTGTGAAATCCAGTATCCTGGACTTAGACCTACTAACTTATCTACCTGAGATGTTCCTTCTGATTGCCATGGGGATTTATGCTCTGCTAAGAAGGATCAGTTCAGGGATTGATATCCGAGATATGTTAGAAAAAGATAGCTGGTTGAGTCGCCTTGGGTCAGGTCTATTCTTTGCTGTGCTTGTGACAGCTATGGATGTGATTGGAAAGAGAGAAGCAATGAGCTTTATCTTGAGTCCCAAGTATCTGGTCAAAATTTTATTAGAAATTCTCGTCTTTGCCATCCTGACAGATCTGCTTGAAAAACCACTTGCTCTTATCAATCGGAAAAAACAAGAGAAGATCGAGGCAGAATTAGAGGATGAAGAATAAGGAGGAAGAGATGAGATTACAATTGCTGAACAAACAAATCATAGATGAACGAGAAGAAGGCTTAGCTCATAAGGCTGGTGCGGAGACGGCTGGTTTTCTTTTCCTTGCCTTAACTGCTTTTAGTGTGGGATCCATTTTTACATCTAAAGTGGGGCTCAGTCCAATCGTGGTGGTAGCCTTACTCATCGTCTCAGGATTGTATTACTCTGTTCGTTGTCAACGATTGGGTGTGAAATTTATCAGTTATAGCTATCTAAATGTGACGGGAATTGTAGCAGTAACCTCTATTCTCTCCTTGTTCATCTGGGCTCAAAATTTTCAATTAAACCAAACTGTCTATCAGGCAAATCCTTTTCATTCAAAATTCTTACTAGTACTTCCTATTACCTTTTTACTGAATCTTCCAATTGTATGGGGAGTGAATACCCTTGTAATGCTTCTTGCAAAAGTTGAGAAAAAACGCTATGAAGCCTATCTAGATCAGTTGGAAAAGGAAGAGTAGGAAGTTGGAATCCTGGTTTCGTCGTATAAAAGTCTGGGAAACCAGGCTTTTATTTTTCAGTCAAATAAATTGCATTCGTTTTCTTGGGAGAGTATACTGGTATAGTTGAATGAAAAATTCTGATAATTTAATCTTAGAAAAGAGAATATTATGGCAAAACCTATTCGCGTATTACTCTACTACCTCTATACCCCCATTGAAAATGCAGAACAATTTGCAGCCGACCACTTGGCCTTCTGTAAATCAATCGGCCTCAAAGGACGTATCCTAGTCGCTGACGAAGGAATCAATGGAACTGTTTCTGGTGACTACGAAACAACACAAAAATACATGGACTACGTTCACAGCCTTCCAGGTATGGAAGACCTCTGGTTCAAGATTGATGAGGAAGAAGAGCAAGCTTTCAAGAAGATGTTTGTACGTTATAAGAAAGAGATTGTCCACCTTGGTTTAGAAGATGATAATTTCGATAATGACATCAATCCTCTTGAAACAACAGGTGCTTACTTGTCACCAAAAGAGTTTAAAGAAGCTCTTCTCGACGAGGATACCGTTGTTCTTGATACTCGAAACGACTACGAGTACGATCTTGGTCACTTCCGTGGGGCTATTCGTCCAGACATCCGCAATTTCCGTGAATTGCCGCAATGGGTCCGTGATAACAAGGAAAAATTCATGGACAAGCGTGTTGTCGTCTACTGTACTGGTGGAGTCCGTTGTGAGAAATTCTCGGGTTGGATGGTGCGTGAAGGCTACAAAGATGTTGGTCAATTGCACGGTGGTATCGCGACTTACGGAAAAGACCCAGAAGTTCAAGGCGAACTGTGGGATGGGAAAATGTACGTCTTTGACGAGCGGATTGCAGTCGATGTCAACCATGTCGATCCAAGCATTGTCGGAAAAGACTGGTTTGATGGAACACCATGCGAACGCTATGTCAACTGTGGAAATCCTTTCTGTAACCGTCGCATCTTGACCTCAGAAGAAAACGAAGACAAGTACCTCCGTGGCTGCTCACATGAGTGCCGGGTTCACCCTCGCAATCGCTATGTAGAAGAACACAACTTGTCACAAGCAGAGGTTGCTGAGCGTTTGGCCCTTATCGGTGAGACACTTGATGGGGCACCTGCATAATGGAAACAAACAGCTTGAAAGCTCAGGCTGTTTTTATATGGAAATTGATTGAAAATTGTGCTATACTTTAGGTAAGCGATTTCACAAAGGAGAAAACAAATGAGTATCGTGTTTTCAATCAAAAATAAAAAGAGCTTATTTGGCTATCAGAAAGTACTCGCAGCACAGGAAGTTCTTAAATTAGTGGAGGGGTTAACAACCTACAACTATGATCCTGCCACCCTTCATCGTCCCTTAAATGATTTTGAAGGCTTGAACTGTATCGTATTTGGTAAGAGCGGTCTTCCTCTGCAGTTACGCTATTTTGATGAGGAAGAGTCTTATCAGATTCAGGTGCCCTCTTTTGCGATAGAAGAAGATTGGCAGTTGGCCCTTCGATGGCTTAGTCTCCTCGCAGAAGTACTAGGAACGGAGATTGTGGCCAGCGACGGCGTGAGCTATACTCCAGATTCTATTTTCCATTTTGATTATGAAGTCGTTATCCTAGAAACGCTGGGTAATGTGACGAAAGAAAAAGATATAAAAGAGTTTGAAGTACAAGGCTTCGCTCATCCAGTCTATTTGGATCGGGATACAGTGCAGGAAGTCTTGAACCATGTCCATCCTCTTGAAGCCTACTCTGCCTTTATCAAGAAGATTCAATATAGTGCAGCTTATTTCAGTCAAGTTCGTTTTTATCAACAGGAGGAGACAGGAGCCTTCTTAGCCAGCTATAGCTTGACAGAAGATACGGATACGGTCTTGCCAAGCGTGCCACATGTTCCTGCAGAATATGTAGAAATTGTGGGCTTAGCGGGTATCATTGATTGGCGAGTTCTATTGGTTGCGATCGATGGAGATCCGGATAAGCCAGAAAATTACCATCCAATTGGCTCTCTTGCTCTGAAGAATCTATTGGCAGCGCTAGAGCCAGATGAATTCCAGCTGCTAGATGCTAGTCAAATTGAAATTAAAAAATTGTCCAAAGAACGGTTGCTAGAATTAGCGCAATTGGAAAACAAGTAAAAAGAATCGCAGTGAACTGTCCTTTCGACGTTTGATCCGAAAAATCTAACGTCTGGGAGCAGTTCTTTTTTTATGCTTCTTCCTTTGATCAAAAACCAATGACTAGGCTAATTATGGTATAATAGGGGCCTAGAAGTAGAATGAAACAGGTGCACGAAATGCTGTTAGAAGAATTTGATGCCAATCGACAGGCGATTATCAATCCACAAGACTTACACCAACCAATTGAAGGATTTCCCAAAGTAGTCATCTCTTGCTTTTCAAGAGTAACTTTTGCGCGCATCCTTGAAAATTATAAACATGAGGTCATTGCAAGAACCTCCATGGCCAATTTTGAAGTCGAGGTCTATGGGATCACGATTGGAGACCAACAGATTGGTGCCTTTAATGCACCAGTTGGGGCTGCTTCCTGTGTGGGAATTATAGAGGACCTGATTCAATTTGGGATGGAAAAACTCGTTCTTTTTGGGACCTGTGGGGTATTAGATCGAGATATCGAAGCAACCTCCATCATCATTCCAACAGCTGCTCTTCGCGACGAGGGGACCAGTTACCACTATCTTCCGGCTAGTGATGAAGTGGAAGTAAACAAGAAAACCCTCCCTCTCTTCCAAGCCTTTCTGGACAGTCACAAGGTTTCTTATCAGTCAGGAAAAGTGTGGACGACAGATGCACCCTACCGGGAAACCATCGACAAGATGAAGCGACGAAAGGAAGCGGGAGCCATCTGTGTGGATATGGAATGTTCGGCAGTGGCAGCCTTAGCAGCTTATAGGGGCTTTGAGCTCTGCCATTTCTTCTATGCAGCTGACCACCTCTCGGAAGAAAAATGGGATATCCGAACCTTATCTAGTCATGAGGATTTAGATAGCAAGGATCGCATCGCGGAGTTAGCCATCCAATTTGCGCTCTTTTGGGAAAAGGCAAACTAAATGAAAGAAGCAATGATTGAACTGAAGGATTTTTCCTTCCAATACAAGGCACAGTCTGAACCAACCTTGAAAAATCTCAACTTAACCATTTATAAGGGGGAAAAGGTTCTGATTGTTGGGCCGTCTGGTTCTGGTAAGTCAACCATTGGCCAGTGCTTAAATGGGATTATCCCTAATATCTATAAGGGAACCAGTAGTGGGCAATTCCTCATTCAGGGGAAAGAAGCCTTTGATCTCAGTATTTATGAGAAATCTCACTTGGTCAGTACGGTTTTGCAAGATACAGATGGCCAATTTATTGGTTTGAGTGTCGCAGAAGACTTGGCTTTTGCCCTTGAAAATGACATGGTGGATCTGGGAACGATGAAAGAGCGTGTGCAGAGTTGGGCAGAACGCTTGGATTTGATGAAGCTCTTGGATCATCGGCCACAAGATTTGTCCGGTGGGCAAAAACAGCGAGTGAGCTTAGCAGGTGTTCTGATTGACGAAAGTCCGATCCTGCTCTTTGATGAGCCACTGGCTAATCTAGATCCCAAGTCGGGTCAGGATATTATTGATCTGATTGATCAGATTCATGAAGAGCAGGGAACGACCACCATTATTATCGAACACCGTTTAGAGGATGTACTCTACCGTCCTGTCGATCGGGTAATCTTGATCAATCAAGGTCAAGTTCTCTTTAATGGTCAACCCGATGAGTTGTTGAGGACGACACTGCTGGCTGAAAATGGGATTCGTGAACCTCTGTATTTAACAACTCTTCGCCAGCTAGGGCAGAATATCGATCAATTGGAGCATCTAGATCGTCTAGAAGATATCGAGCTTACTGGTGTGAATCGTTCCATTCCAGAAGCGACCTTTACAAAAACTGGGGAAGCAGAAGAACTATTGAAGTTGGAGCAGATTTCCTTTGCCTATCAAGAAAATCATCCGATCTTAAAAAATATATCCCTCAGTATACCTAAGGGGCAGCGCTTAGCGATTGTCGGGAAGAATGGGGCAGGGAAATCAACTCTTGCGAAAGCCATCTGTGGATTCATTACCACAGAAGGACAATACACCTCTAGAGGTGAAGATATCAAGCAGGAGAGTGTCAAGGAACGGGCAGAGCGAGTCGGCTATGTCCTGCAAAACCCCAATCAAATGATTTCGACCAATATGATTTTTGACGAAGTTGCTCTAGGTTTGCGCTTGCGGGGTGTCGCTGAAGAAGACATCAAAGAGCGTGTCTATCAAGCACTGAAAACTTGTGGTCTCTATGAGTTTCGTAAATGGCCGATTTCTGCTCTCTCATATGGGCAAAAGAAACGGGTGACCATCGCCTCTATACTAGTTTTAGGACCAGAAATTTTGGTCTTGGACGAGCCGACAGCAGGTCAGGACCAGCGCAATTACACTGAAATCATGGAATTTCTAGATAGCTTGCAAGAAAAAGGCCATACCATTGTCATGATTACCCATGATATGCAGCTGATGTTGGATTATTCTGATCGTGCCCTTGTAGTATCAGACGGACAAATTCTAGCAGATCTCCCACCTGCAGAGCTGTTCACTCATCCGGATATTTTACAAGAGGCTAATCTCAAAGAGACTTCGATTTTTGCCTTAGCCAATCGATTAGGAATGGATCCCTTGGCGCTAACGCAGTTTTATATGCAACAGAAAGGAGCAGGTCATGAATCATCGATTAGTCGGCTACCATGAGGGGACGAGTTTTCTTCATCGCCTTTCAGGTGCGAGTAAGTTACTCTTTCTTCTTTTTGTATCTCTTGCGGCCATGTTGAGTTATGATACCCGGCTCCTTCTAGGAATTGGTGTGGGCGCCTTGCTGTTATTCTCTACAGCTCGTATTCGATTTCGGGATATTTCATTTGTACTTGCATTTGCTCTTGTTTTTGCACTGTTAAATGTTGTCATGGTCTATCTCTTTGCCCCTCAGTATGGTGTAGAGATCTACGGGGCAAAGACGGTACTAATGAAGGGGTGGGGCTCCTATAGTATCACCTCGCAGGAACTCTTTTATCTTTTTAATCTAGCTCTTAAGTATGTCTGTACCATACCTCTAGCCTTGATTTTTTTGTTGACGACCCATCCTAGTCAGTTTGCTTCAAGCCTCAACCAAATTGGCGTATCCTACAAGATTGCCTATTCTGTCAGCTTGACTCTGCGCTACATTCCTGACGTACAAGAAGAATATCAAACGATTAAATTGTCTCAGGAAGCCAGAGGGGTAGAGTTGTCCAAAAAGGCCAAGCTGATCAAGCGGATCAAAGGCAATGTGCAAATCATCTCTCCCTTAATCTTTAGCTCACTTGAGCGGATTGACAGCATTTCTACGGCTATGGAATTACGTCGCTTTGGTAAAAATAAAAAGCGGACCTGGTATTCTCATCAAGCTATGGAAATGAAAGATTATGGGATGATTCTATCAGCCTTGGCTGTTCTGGTTTTGGGTATTGTCCTGATCTTTGTCAATCAAGGACGTTTTTACAATCCATGGAGGTAATGACATGTCAGAAACGATTTTAGTAACAGGAGCTTCAGCTGGTTTTGGTCAAGCGATTTGCCGTCGTTTAGTAGCAGATGGATATCGTGTGATCGGATCAGCTAGACGCATCGATAAATTACAGGCCCTTCAAGAAGAGCTGGGAGAAGCCTTTTATCCCCTGCAAATGGATGTGACGGATCTTTCTCAGGTAGATCATGCACTTGCCAGTTTGCCAAAAGCTTGGGAGAGAGTGGATGTTTTGGTCAATAATGCTGGCTTAGCTCTAGGCCTCGCCCCAGCTTATGAAGCAGAGATTGCAGACTGGCTGACCATGATTCAGACCAATATTGTCGGCTTGACCTATCTGACAAGGAAAATCTTGCCCCAGATGGTGGAACGAAATGATGGCTATATTATCAATTTGGGCTCTACAGCAGGGACTGTGCCTTATCCAGGGGCCAATGTTTACGGGGCATCCAAGGCTTTTGTCAAGCAATTCTCCCTCAATCTTCGGGCGGATCTAGCTGGCAAGAAGATTCGTGTCAGCAATATTGAACCTGGTCTTTGCGAAGGGACAGAGTTCTCTTCTATTCGCTTTAAAGGAGACGAAAAACGGGTAGAGGCCCTCTATCGAGATGCCCATGCCATTCAGCCGGAAGACATTGCCAACACCGTAGCTTGGTTGATCCAACAGCCCAAGCATGTCAATGTCAATCGGATTGAAATCATGCCGGTTTCCCAAACCTTTGGCCCTCAACCTGTTTATCGTGACTAAAAAGAGAAGCAACCACTCCACATGGGGTTGGTTGTTTTTTATCTTTCCTCTGGTATAATAGAAGGCAAAGTAAGGAGAAAAAGATGACAGCTGCCTTAATTATTGGTTCTACAGTTTGTGATGTGATGATTTACTTGGATCGTTTGCCGAGTCGTGAAGGAGATGCCCATATTGATCACCAGCAATGGTCTGTGGGAGGTTGTGCCTTTAATGTCGTTAATATCCTTCATTTTTTGTCGCAACCCTACCAGTTTGTCTCGCCAGTCGGTTCTGGAATATATGGTGATTTTATTCGGAGAGAGCTAAAACAATTAGGGATTTCCTCTAGCATCTCATTAGAAGGGGACAATGGTTGCTGTTACTGCTTTGTAGAGTCTGATGGTGAGAGGACCTTCTTATCGGATCACGGAGTAGAGTATAGCTTCCAAGCAGAGTGGCTAAAAGGGATCGAGACAGATCTGTTTGATTACATTTACTTGTGTGGCCTTGAAGTCGAGGAGCCAACTGGTCTTGCATTGGTGCAGTCTGTTTCGCAACTAGAAGGCCAGGTGATTTTCGCACCAGGGCCACGCGGACTCTTGATTCCCAAGGATCGCCTGGAAGCAATTTATGATCTGCATCCGATTCTCCATGTTAATGAGGCTGAAGCACTGGCTTTTTCAGGGTGTAGAGAGATTCAGCCAGCCATCGAACGTTTGTACCAGAGAACGGGGCAATTGGTCATTGTTACCTTGGGTGAAAAAGGAGCGGTTGCCTATGATGGCAACTGGTATGAGGCAGACGGTTTTCCAATAGAAGTCGTCGATACAGTAGGTGCTGGAGATAGCCATGTGGGAGCCTTCATATCCGCTCGTTTAGAAGGTTTAGATTTGACGCAAGCCTTAAGATTTGCTAACAAAGTCTCTAGCCAGATTGTTGCAAGTAAGGGCGTTCATCTGACAAAAGAGCAGCAAGAAGCCCTACGAACAGAATTGAAACAAAAATAAAAAAGAGAGTGGGACAGAAATCGGTAATTCGTTAGAATTCGATTTCGTCGTCCCACCTCCGCACAGTTGAGTAGGGCTGTAAAAGCTGATGAAATCAGCGTAGTAGAGCCCACTCAACCACTGCGTCTTGCTTGACAATCCAAAAATAATTGAGAGGCTGGGACAAAAGTCCTAGCCTCTTATTTAACTTTATCCGCTTGGCCCATTATATCTTACTACAATGGCCTCTTATTAGGCATACCCGCTTTTCTTGGGTATTTATTTGGGGTTTCTTTTTTCTTTTCGACAAGAGTGATATAGCGAGGATCCCCATTTGGCAATTCATACTGTAGATTGTCTTCAACCTTACTAAATAGCAGGTTGAGGGCATTTTTGGCTTCTTCCAACTCTTCTGGAGCATTGCTAGCCTTGAGAGCAAGAAGACGTCCCCCTACTTTCAGGTAAGGGATGGTCAGTTCAGAGAGGACCTGCATGCGGGCAACCGCGCGGGCAGTTACGATATCAAATTGGGCACGAAAGGCCTTGTCTTGCGCAAAGTCCTCCGCACGTCCATGGTAGAAATGAACCCCGCTCAAACCCAACTCTTCAGCCAGCAGGTGAAGGAAATTGATTCGCTTATTGAGGGAATCAATGATGGTCACATCTAGTTCAGAGAAAAGAATCTTCATAGGAAGGCTTGGAAAGCCGGCGCCAGCTCCGATATCCAAGAGACGGATGGGTTGGTTTTCGATCAAGCCCTGTAAAATGGGTGCGATCGAATCATAAAAATGCTTGAGATAGACTTCGTCTTTTTCGGTGATGGCAGTGAGATTAATCTTTTCATTCCATTCCACGAGGAGCTCAAAATAGCGTTCGTATTGCTCTTTTTGACGATCAGTTAATGGAAAGCCGAGTTCGGCTAAACGGGCATAAAATTCTTCTGGTTTCATGCTATTATTTTACCACAAAATAAGGGAAATTTGATATACTGGTAGAAAGAAATGAAAGGAATTCAATAAAATGATTTGGATTATTCTTGGGATCATTGTGGTCCTTGTGTTGATTGTAGTAGGAGTTTACAACGGTTTGGTGAAAAGCCGGATGCAAACTCGCGAAGCTTGGAGTCAAATTGATGTACAATTGAAACGTCGAAATGACTTGATTCCAAACTTGATCGAAACCGTTAAAGGCTATGCCAAGTACGAAGGGGATACCCTTGCTAAGGTCACTCAACTTCGCCAACAAGTAGCGCAAGCTTCTTCACCTGCAGAAGCAATGGCAGCCAGTGATGCTCTTTCCCGTCAAGTAGCAGGCATCTTTGCGGTGGCTGAAAACTACCCAGACTTGAAAGCCAACACCAACTTCATGCAATTGCAAGAAGAATTGACCAACACAGAAAACAAAATTTCTTATGCTCGTCAATTGTACAATAGTGTCACAAGCAATTACAATGTCAAGTTGGAAACTTTCCCAACAAACGTAATTGCTGGAATGTTCGGCTTCAGACAAGCTGAATTTCTTCAAGTGCCTGAAGAAGAAAAAGCAGTACCAAAGGTGGACTTTAGCGGATTAGGAGACTAATATGCTCTTTGACCAAATTGCAAGCAATAAAAGGAGAACTTGGATTCTCCTTATTGCTTTTTTCATACTCTTAGCTCTTATCGGAGCAGCCGTTGGTTACCTCTGGTTAGGCTCCTCCCTTGGTGGCGTCATCCTAGCTTTGATTATTGGTGGAATCTATGCCTTTAGCATGATTTTTCAATCCACCGAAGTTGTCATGCGGATGAATGGGGCGCATGAGGTAACGGAAGAGCAAGCCCCTCAACTCTACCATATTGTACAAGATATGGCTATGGTAGCCCAGATCCCCATGCCTAGGGTCTATATTGTAGATGATCCTTCTATGAATGCATTTGCGACAGGGTCTAATCCTCAAAATGCTGCTGTTGCAGCAACGACAGGTCTTCTAGCTGTGATGAACCGTGAGGAATTGGAGGGAGTCATCGGACACGAAGTCAGCCATATTCGCAATTACGATATTCGCATCTCTACGATTGCAGTTGCCCTTGCTAGTGCCATCACCATGCTTTCTAGCATTGGTGGTCGGATGATGTGGTGGGGCGGTGGCCGTAGCCGGGACGATGATCGAGAAGGTAGCGGTGGTTTGGAGATTGTTATTTTGATTCTTTCCTTGCTTGCCATCGTTTTAGCACCATTAGCAGCGACCCTGGTCCAGTTAGCCATCTCTCGTCAACGGGAGTTCCTAGCAGACGCTTCAAGTGTTGAATTGACGCGGAATCCTCAAGGGATGATCAATGCTTTGTTAAAACTAGACAATAGCGAACCAATGCAACGACATGTCGATGATGCGAGCAGTGCTCTTTTTATCAACGATCCTAAAAAAGAATCCGGTTTGCAAAAACTCTTTTATACCCACCCACCCATTGCTGAACGGGTAGCTCGCCTAAGAAAAATGTAAAAAATCCACCATTAGTAGGATTGAGAGTGTGGGAAAACTGTTTTTCTTTATAAATCTAATAAATTCTATACAAATAAAAGAAATTTATTCTTTAGAATTATTAACTCATCTATTGAAACTTTCCGCTGTGAGAAAAGTGCTAGAAACACTTTTGTTTCTAGCACTCGGGAGTTTTGGAACCTTGTGTCCAAAACTAAGTCATGGAACTTCGAAGAAGTTCGCTGACGTCCGTCCTCACCTAAGGAAAGTTTTTAAGATAACTTTGTCTTCAAGATCAATCCACCAAACGGTGGATTTTTTATTTGGTTGTTAAGAGGACGGTGCCGAAACCGAGAATGGCAAACATCCCCCACGCTAGGGGAAGGCTCCAGATAGCTAGACTAGAAAAGAGAGCTGTCCCAAGTGGCATGGCAAAGCTGACCATCAGTCCCAAAAAGCTAGACGTAGAAGCTAATTTTTCAGCGGGTAATTTGCTCATTAAAAGACTGGAAACTTTTGGGTTGATTTTTGCTACAAGATAACCAAGGAAAGTGATGAGTAGAAGGGAAAGAATGTCCCAGTGTCCCAGGATATTTGTGAGTCCAAGCATGGTCAGCCCACCTGCGATCCACAGGAGGATATGGTGGAGCGATTGCTTGGAAAAATAGTCATGGGGTGTCAAACTAGCCCAGACCATGCTTAAAATAGTCACTGCCTCTAAGATCAAGAGGGATTGGCTAAAGCTCAACTGAAAGAAGGAGGAGTGAAGCAGTTGCAAATTGTAGATACCTGAGATGGATCCACCTAAGGCATTGATGAGAACCAATGAGAAGAGCAACTTACCAAAGTGGTGGACCTCCTCATCTGCAAAAATACTTTTAGCGTTCTGGTACATCTCTTGGCATTCGTGTACTAAAGAATTCTTACTTTTGGGCTCAATGACGGGATCATGTGTCAGCTGCTTTTTTCTAATCAAGAGACAGGTAGAAGACAGGAGAAAAGTCATGGCATTGATCGAAGCGACCAGGGCAAAATTTTGATGGCTGATGGCTAGCAGCCAAACTCCCAGGGCTTGTCCAGAAATCGAGCAGACCATACTAAGTAGTTGGTTGAAGGAATAGGCCTCCATCAAATCCTCGTCAGGGATGTTCTTTTTCATGATAGGGAGTTGCAAGCCACCGCGATAATCACTTAAACAATCTGAAACAATGTTTAAAAAGCAAACAATCGAAAAGGCAAGGTAACCCGGAATCTTGGTCATGAGCGCAATAAGGATGAAGAGCATGGCTTGAAGATAGCCAATGCGGATCAACCAGTTAGCTTTTTTCTTCGTGCGGTCAGCCTTCATACCAACAAAAATGGTAAAGAGGCTAGGAATAAATACAATGAGATTGGCAATGCCAACTGCCAGACTAGGCTGAGGCATGCTGGCAGCAAAGACCACAAAGACCAGATTGTAGATGGCAGCGCCAAGGGTATTTAAAAAGCGAGAAAGACTAAGTAAGGCAAAAATCTTATTACGGACTAAGAGTTTCATAAGCCTTCCTCCTTCACGAGATCAGTTGCTAGGACTTGTTTGATGGATCGAAAGATCTGTTTGAAGAGATCCAACTTCTCCTTTTCAGAGAGAGCTAGTTCCTGATCCTTCAGATAAACGCTAGTATGTGAGAGAAGAAAGCGGAGGAAGTGGTTTTTTAGTTTGGTCATCATGGGAAGAACCTTCTTTCTTTACTTGATAGTCCTATTGTAAACCTAAAAAGCAAGAAAAAATTAATGTTGCATATTTTCAACAAAAACTCACAGAGTAGATCTGTGAGTTTTTAGGATTTATTGATCAGTTCTTGCAGGCCCTGTTTGTAGTAGTTGGCACTGTCCTTACAATCCAGAATAGAGAGAACCTGGATGGCCTGTTCCATCTTTTCAAGACCGATTTCTTTTTCTCCCTTTCGATAGAGAAATTCTCCTTTGGCGTAGAGATAAACCGTCCGAAGGTAGGCTTCGTTCTCAGAGTAAAAGTGGTCGTTAATTAAGTGGTCAAAAAAAGATGCATCTTCAAATTCATTTGAACTAATGGCGAGAAAAAAGCCATTAAGGAAAATAGAATTGATGGCAGGACGAGAGGAATCTAGGAGAAGCTTGAAATCCTCCCGTTGGACCAACTCCTCTGTGTATTGTCGATAGAGCTGACTAGAGAAAAGAGGAGAGGTCAGTGAAAATAGGCTTAACTCAAAGTTTCCCCAGACCATGACAGAGAAGAGGTAGTCATAGAGGAAATCTAGTTCCTCTTGGCTAGCAGCCAACTCTACCTCAGGATATAAGCCAAGTATTTTGGCCTTGAGAATAATGCTGGCTAAGAAGTCTTCTTTTTTCTGATGTTTCTGGTAGGCTTGCTGGTAGCTTTGGTACAAGTCTTGGTCGTGTTCCAAGCTCATGTTTTCATAGTGCTCTTTCAACAATTTGGGGATAAAAGAGTGCTGATCGATCCCTGCTAGATGAGAGAACTCACTGAGACTTGTTTTGATCTGTTGAAGGGCCTGAAAAAACCGTTGCGTGGTTAGGTCATTTTCTCCTCTTTCAAATCGCGACAGCATAGAGCGCGAAAATTCTCCCCCTGTAGCCTCCTCTAAAGAGATGTGGCGACTTTCACGTATTTGTCGAAAAACAGCTCCGATTTCTTTCATGAATTCTCCTCTATCTAACAATGCCCTAGCAAGTGAACCTCTTTTTTCCAAGAGATGGTGGGACCCTGTGTACAACACCAATTGGCCTAGTTTCTATATCTTTTTTCATGATTATAACAAATTTTTGAGGAGACTTCTTGGTTGAGGGGCAGCTTCATGATATACTAGTAGTATCTAGAAGATTTGAGGACAAAAGAATGAACTTATTTACACAAGAAATCCGTAAAAATCCTGAAGGACTAGCTTTTGATCAAAAGTTGGATTTGCTTAAGGAATTGCAAAAGCGTAATCCAGAAATTCTTGATTTAAAGAATGTGACAGCGACAGGACGAGTAGCCTATGATACAGGCCTCTATATCTTGGATTACCAGTTGACCTACACCATCGTTTTGGCATCTAGCCGAAGCATGGACCCTGTCGAGCTTCAAGAGAGCTATCCTGTAACAGAGGTGTTTGCGGAGGATGTACAGTCTGACGCAGATATCGAGGCCCTAGAGGAAGACTTGATCCTTCCAATCGAAGGCGGGAAGATTGACCTGAGTGAGAGTGTAGCAGATAATATTCTACTCAATATTCCTCTCAAGGTTCTCACTCCAGAAGAAGAGGCTGGACAAGGTTTTATCGAAGGCAATGATTGGAAAATCCTATCCGAAGAAGAATACCAAGCCGCTCAAGCGATCAAGAAAGAAGAAAACAGTCCTTTCGCTGGTCTAAATGGCTTGTTTGACGAAGAATAAGCTAGAGATTGCATTTGATAAATTTAGACATAAATACAGGTCTTTTCTTTGAGGAAAGGCCTTCTTTTGATATACTAGGATTAATAAACAACAGAGGGGAGACCTCTAAAAAGGAGAAAAAGTATGGATACTTTATTTATTCCAGGTTGGTTGATTACTTTTGTAATCGTAGCCATTCTTGTATTGATCTTGTTGGTCAAAGGGTATGTCAACGCTAAACCCAACGAAGTCGTGGTCATTACAGGTCTTCGGAAACAACGTCACTTGCGTGGGAAAGCTGGCTTTATGATTCCCTTTGTCGAACAACGCTCTTATCTTGATATTGAGCAATTCTCGACAGATGTTCGGACGTCAGAAGCAGTCCCAACATTGGACTTCATTAACGTCCGTGCCGATGCAGCTGTTAAATTAAAAATTGGTACAACCGATGAAATGATTGCCCGGGCTGCAGAAAACTTCTTGAACTGGAATACGACAGATATTTCCAACTCTGTCCAAGATGTTTTGGAAGGAAATCTGCGGGAAGTGATCGGTCAGATGGAGCTCCGTAAGATGGTCAATGACCGTCAAGAGTTTGCCTCAAAAGTGCAAGACAACGTAGCGCCAGACTTGGCTAAAATGGGTCTAGAAGTCATCGCCTTTACGGTTCAATCCTTCTCTGATGAAGGGGGAGTCATCGATAACCTCGGGATTGAAAATGTTGAAACCATTAAGAAAGATGCCTTGATTGCCAAAGCCAAAGCAGAACGCGAACGCAAGGAAGTCGAAGCAGAACAAGATAAATTGGCTAACGACAAACGCGTCGCTGCCGATCTTGAAATCGCGCAAAAACAAAACGAATTAAAACTCAAACAAGCAGCCCTCAAGCAAGAAGCAGATATTGCCCAAGCAAAAGCAGATGCCGCTAAAGGGATTGAGGCAGAAGTGCAACGTCGTGAACAAGAGCGCGTGGCAGCCGAAGCCAATATCATGAAACAGGAAAAAGAAGCGGAAGTCAAAGAGCGCGAAGTTAAGGTTCGTGAGCAAGAATTGGATGCCAACATCCGCAAACAAGCTGAAGCTGAAAAATATGCGCGTCAACAAGCTGCAGAAGCAGAATTGATTGAACGCCAACGCAAGGCGGAAGCAGAACTCTTCGAAACACAAAAAGAAGCCGAAGCTCGAAAAGCTCAAGCCGAAGCTGAGAAATTTGCCCAATTGCAAGAGGCCGAAGCTATTGAAGCCAAAGGTCGTGCCGAGGCTGAAGCCATTCGCTTGAAACTGGAAGCCGAAGCCAAAGGTTTGGACCAAAAGGCCGAAGCGATGAAGAAAATGCAAGAAGCAGCCATTACTGAAATGGTCGTTGACAAGTTGCCTGAAATTGCGCGTGCTGTCGCAGAACCATTAACCAAGGTTGATAAGATCACCATGTACGGGGAAGGAAATGCTTCTAAGATGGTGGGCGATATTATGCAAAGTATCGACCAAGTCTCTCAAGGAGCTGGATTTGATATTCGTCAATTACTAGCAGGAGCTCTTGGGGTCAATATGACGGTCAACAAACTCAAAGAAGGAGAACAACCGGTCATTGAAGCAGAGGAGTTAGCTTCTAAAGAAGATTAGTACCATTCTTAAGAAAGTGTCTGAGAACTGTTTCTCGGGCACTTTTGTTTTGAAGATCAAATGACTTGCATGATCTTCTCCCTCTTGGAGAAGGCGGGAAGCTATTTTCTGCTTTCTTTTGAGGAGGAAAAATGGTAAAATAAGGGCAAACTATAAAGAGGAGTGTCACATGACTAAAGCAAACTTTGGTGTTGTTGGTATGGCCGTAATGGGTCGTAACCTTGCCCTTAATATCGAATCTCGTGGCTATACAGTTGCCATTTTTAACCGTAGTAAAGAAAAAACAGAAGATGTAATTGCTTGCCATCCTGATAAAAACTTTGTGCCAAGCTATGATATCGAAAGCTTCGTAAACTCAATCGAAAAACCACGTCGTATCATGCTCATGGTTCAAGCAGGACCTGGTACAGACGCAACTATCCAAGCCCTTCTTCCACACTTGGATAAAGGTGACATCTTGATCGACGGAGGAAATACTTTCTATAAAGATACCATCCGTCGTAACGAAGAGTTGGCGAATTCAGGGATCAACTTTATCGGTACAGGTGTATCTGGTGGTGAAAAAGGTGCCCTTGAAGGTCCTTCTATCATGCCTGGTGGACAAAAAGAAGCATATGACTTGGTAGCTGACGTTCTTGAAGAAATCTCTGCAAAAGCGCCTGAAGATGGAAAACCATGTGTGACTTACATCGGTCCTGATGGAGCTGGTCACTACGTGAAAATGGTCCACAACGGTATCGAGTACGGTGATATGCAATTGATCGCAGAAAGCTATGACCTCATGCAACACTTGCTTGGTCTTTCTGCAGAAGACATGGCTGAAATCTTCACTGAATGGAACAAGGGTGAATTGGACAGCTACTTGATCGAAATCACTGCTGATATCTTGAAACGCAAAGACGATGAAGGTCAAGATGGACCAATCGTAGACTACATCTTGGACGCTGCAGGAAACAAAGGAACTGGTAAATGGACGAGCCAATCAGCGCTTGACCTTGGTGTACCATTGTCTCTGATCACTGAGTCAGTATTTGCCCGTTACATCTCTGCCTACAAAGAAGAACGTGTACACGCTAGCAAGGTTCTTCCAAAACCAGCTGCATTCAAATTTGAAGGAGACAAGGCTGAGTTGATCGAAAAAATTCGTCAAGCCCTTTACTTCTCAAAAATCATCTCTTACGCACAAGGTTTTGCGCAATTGCGTGTTGCTTCTAAAGAAAACAACTGGAACTTACCATTTGCGGACATCGCATCTATCTGGCGCGATGGATGTATCATCCGTTCTCGTTTCTTGCAAAAGATCACAGATGCTTACAACCGCGATGCAGATCTTGCTAACCTTCTATTGGATGAGTACTTCTTGGATGTCACTGCTAAGTACCAACAATCAGTTCGTGACATTGTAGCTCTTGCTGTTCAAGCAGGTGTACCTGTACCAACCTTCTCAGCAGCCATCACTTACTTCGATAGCTACCGTTCAGCGGATCTTCCAGCGAACTTGATCCAAGCACAACGTGACTACTTTGGTGCTCACACATACCAACGTAAAGACAAAGAAGGTACCTTCCACTATTCTTGGTACGACGAAAAATAATCTTGCTCTATGGTCAAACGAGTTCTACTAGTAGAAAATGAGAAGCAAATCGCTCGCTTCATTGATTTGGAACTTCAAAAAGAAGGGTACCAAGTTGATGTGGTCGAGGATGGAAAAGCGGCTCTGGCCTTGATTGCTGCGACCAAATATGATCTGATCTTGTTTAATTACGATTTGTCAGATATGTCTGGTGAAACATTCGCAGAGGAAATCAGTCGGATTCGCCCAGCTTCTGTTTTGATTGTTTTGGATAGCCGCGAAAAAATTGCTGAGCACAAAGAGAGTATTCAGCGCTTTGCCGTTTCCTATATGGTTAAACCCTTTATTATCAGCGATTTGGTAGATAAGATCACAGCCATTTTTAGAGGACGTGATTATATTGACCAACATTGTAGCCAGATGAAAATCCCAACATCATACCGCAATTTGCGCATTGATGTGGAACACCATACCGTCTATCGTGGGAAAGATATGATTAGTTTAACCCGCAGAGAGTATGATCTCTTAGCGACTCTGATGGGAAGCAAAGGGGTGGTGACACGAGATCAGTTGTTGGAAAGTGTCTGGAAGTACGAGAGTACAGGTGAGACTAATATTGTGGACGTCTATATCCGGTATCTTCGTGGGAAAATTGATCTACCAGGTCAAAAAAGCTATATTAAGACCGTTCGTGGGATTGGCTATGCCATGCAAGACGCATTAGAATAAAACATTCGAACCCTTAGAGGGTTCGAATATTTTTATACTTCAAGGGAAACGTTTGCGTCAAAAAAGAATGAGTTTTAAAAAGAATATGGCTTAAAAAAGATAAAAAAAGATAAAATTTGGAGAAAAAAATGAATGTAAGGCTTTACAAATTTTTAAAATATGGTATACTAGAAACAAATTAAGCGCAAACGTTTTCTTAAAACAAAGCCTTAAACAATATAAGGAGGTTGAATGATGAACAAAGGATCATTCAAAAGTTTATTTAGCTTTGAATTCTGGCAGAAGTTCGGTAAGGCCTTGATGGTCGTTATCGCTGTCATGCCAGCGGCTGGGTTGATGATTTCAATCGGGAAATCTATCCCTATGATCAACCCGAATTTATCTCCACTTGTTATTACAGGTGGAATTCTCGAACAAATCGGTTGGGGGGTTATCGGTAACCTTCACATCCTGTTTGCACTCGCTATCGGTGGTAGCTGGGCCAAAGAGCGTGCTGGGGGCGCCTTTGCGGCTGGTCTCTCTTTCATCTTGATTAACCGTATTACCGGTGCAGTTTTCGGAGTGACATCTGCAATGTTAGCTGATAAAGCTGCAACGGTTCACACAATCTTCGGTGGATCAATTAAAGTTGCGGACTACTTTATCAGTGTTCTTGAAGCGCCAGCTCTGAATATGGGGGTATTTGTAGGGATTATCTCAGGTTTTGTTGGAGCAACAGCCTTCAATAAATACTACAACTACCGTAAACTCCCAGAAGCCCTTTCTTTCTTCAATGGGAAACGCTTTGTACCATTCGTTGTTATCGTCCGTTCAGCTGCTACGGCCTTGGTTTTAGCAGCATTGTGGCCAGTAGTTCAATCAGGAATTAATGGATTTGGTGTTTGGATCGCTAACTCCCAATCCACTGCTCCAGTATTGGCACCATTCTTGTTCGGTACCTTGGAACGTCTTCTCTTGCCATTTGGTCTTCACCACATGTTGACCATTCCAATCAACTATACTCAATTGGGTGGTAGCTACCAAGTACTTACAGGTGCTGCCAAAGGAACAACTGTATTTGGACAAGATCCACTTTGGTTGGCTTGGGTAACAGACCTTGTCAACTTGAAGAAAGCTGATCCTAGCCAATACCAACACTTGCTTCATGCCTACACACCAGCTCGTTTCAAAGTTGGTCAAATGATCGGATCATTTGGTATCTTGATGGGGGTTGTGGTGGCTATCTACCGCAATGTGGACCCAGATAAAAAAGAAAAATACAAAGGTATGCTTGTTGCAACTGCTCTTGCAACCTTCTTGACAGGTGTTACAGAACCAATTGAATACATGTTCATGTTCATTGCAACACCATTGTACTTGATCTACGCCTTTGTTCAAGGTGCTGCCTTTGCAATGGCTGACTTGGTTCACCTTCGTGTTCACTCATTCGGTTCAATCGAATTCTTGACACGTACTCCAATGGCCATCAACGCTGGTTTGGCACTAGATATCTTTAACTTTGTATGGGTAACAGTCCTCTTTGGATTTATCATGTACTTCATTGCCAACTTCATGATTAAGAAATTCAATTATGCGACTCCAGGACGTAATGGAAACTACGAACAAAATGATGATGCCCCTTCAGGAGATGGTGCAACAGCTGGAGCTGCTACAAGCTCAGCAAGCTCACAAGTGATTAACATCATCAACCTTCTTGGTGGACGTGCGAATATCGTAGATGTTGACGCATGTATGACTCGTCTTCGTGTAACTGTTAAGGACGCTGAAAAAGTCGGTACAGAGGAACAATGGAAAGCAGAAGGCGCTATGGGTCTTGTCATGAAAGGACAAGGTGTCCAAGCGATCTACGGACCTAAAGCTGACGTATTAAAATCTGATATCCAAGACGTTCTTGATTCAGGTGAAGTCATTCCTGAAACACTTCCTAGCCAAATGACAGCAGTTCAAAAGGCTGAAGCAACCTTTAAAGGGGTAACTGATGAAGTTCACTCTGTTGCAGATGGTGAAGTGATCAACATCGAAGATGTGAAAGATCCTGTATTCTCACAAAAAATGATGGGTGACGGATTTGCAGTTGAGCCTGAAAATGGCCACATCGTTTCACCAGTTGCTGGTAAAGTGACCAGCGTCTTCCCAACCAAACATGCCCTTGGTTTGGTAACCGATAATGGTTTGGAAGTCTTGGTTCATATCGGTCTAGATACAGTTAGTCTTGAAGGAAAACCATTTGAGGTTAAAGTTACTGAAGGCCAAACGGTGGCTGCTGGAGACCTCTTGGTAGAAGCAGACCTTGATGCGATCCGTGAAGCAGGTCGTGAAACATCAACTATTGTTGTCTTCACAAATGCAGATGCGATCAAATCAGTTAAGGTCGAACATACTGGTAAATTGGCTGCAAATGCTCCAGTTGCAACAGTAGAATTATAAGAGATATCGGCAAAGAAAACGAGGTTGGGGCAGTGTACCCGGCCTCTTGCCGTTTCTTGATTTGAAAAGAAGGAGAAATCAGGGGATGAAATTTTTAACATTAAATTCCCATAGTTGGATGGAAGAGAATGCCCAGCAAAAATTTGAGACCCTCAAGGAACAAATTTTAGAAGCACAATATGATGTGATCTGTTTCCAAGAGGTCAATCAAGAAATGGCCTCAGAAACAGTCAAAACGGATGAGTATTATCAAGCTTTGCCATCAGCTGTAGCCATTCACAAGGATCACTTTGTTCGCGTATTGGTTGAGGAGTTGGCTGCTCAAGGTCTTCACTATTACTGGACTTGGGCTTACAACCATATTGGCTATGATCACCTCAATGAGGGGGTAGCCGTTCTTTCGCGTCAACCTTTGAAGTCGGATGAGATATTGGTCTCCAATATGGATGATCCAACGGACTACCATACGCGTCGGGTGGCCGTTGCCCATACCAGTGTCGATGGAAAAGAGATTGCTGTTGCCAGTGTCCATCTTTCTTGGTGGGACAAAGGCTTCCAATTTGAGTGGCCACGCATTGAGAAGTACTTCAGCCAAGTAGGGAAACCCTTTATTCTAGCGGGTGATTTCAATAATCCTGCTGGTCAAGAAGGCTATGAAACGATTCTATCAAGTTCACTTGAACTTCAAGATAGCTTTATTGAAGCTAAAGAAACAAAGGGTACCTATACTGTAGGTCCTGGAATTGATGGCTGGACAGACAATCAAATTCCATTGCGGATTGATTACGTCTTTGCAAGTCCAGAATGGGACATCCAGCGTCTTTATGTCATCTTTGACGGTCAAAACAAACCCCATGTCAGTGATCACTATGGCTTAGAAGCTGAATTATCACTTTAATATAAACGGAGAGTCGAAAGGAAAACGATTTTATTCAAATCGTCCTTCGACTCTTTTTTATGTATCAAAGAGGAGCAGGCATAGGGGATTCTCCTGTTCTTCTGCTTTCTTTACGATTCAATTTATGGTAAAATGAGGTGTTAAAACAGTTTAAGGAGGTAGCAAATGCGTTGTCCAAAATGTGGTGGAAGTAAGTCTAGTGTGGTGGATAGTCGACAAGCTGAAGATGGGAATACCATCCGTCGTCGCAGGGAATGCGAAGAATGCCATTATCGCTTTACTACCTACGAACGTGTAGAAGAACGGACTCTAGTAGTTGTCAAAAAGGATGGGACACGCGAGCAATTTTCTCGTGATAAAATCTTTAATGGCATTATCCGCTCGGCTCAAAAACGGCCTGTTTCTAGTGATGAAATCGAAGAAATTGTGAATCGGATCGAGCAAAAGGTTCGCAGCCAAAGTGATAATGAAATCAACAGTGAGTATATTGGTTCTTTGGTTATGGATGAGTTAGCGGATTTGGATGAGATCACCTATGTCCGTTTTGCTAGTGTTTACCGGAGTTTCAAGGATGTCGGTGAATTAGAGACCCTCTTGAAACAAATCACGAAGGGAACCAAGAAGAAAAAGGAAAAATAGATGAAGCCCAATACGCCTTTCGCATTTTTAAAAAATAATCTTCTTCCACCGGCAGGGGCTGCATTGGAGCAGTATTACCTGCCTATTTTGGAGACGGAAACGGTAGCGGTTTATCGGTATCTACTCGCCTCTTATGATCAGGGTGAAAAACAATATTTACTGGCGCAAATCCTAAATCATTTGAATATAGGCTTTCCACAGTTGCTACTTGCCTTTGATCGTTTAATTGCCATGGGTTTGATCGATCTCTATGAGGAAGAAGTTGGGATCACCATTCAATTACATGCCCCTCTTGAGGCCGAATCCTTTTTTTCAAATGCTGTTTTTAAACGCTTACTGGAAAAAAAGATTGGGGAAAAGGCAGTGGAGGATCTGCTTCCAGCACGCTCTTTAGGAACTAGACGGCAAGTGTCCTTCTCTCAAGTATTTGGACTAGATGCTGGTGAGGTGACTGTTGTTGCCAGTAAAAAACAGCAGTTTGATATGGAAATGTTTAAACGGATGATGGGGCGTGATGGACTTCGTTTTGCGGATGAAGGAGAAGCGACTCTGGCCCTCTTTGCCATCGCAGAAGAGCAGCAATGGACCTGGTATGAAACCTATCTCCTAGCAAAAGAAACAGCTGTAGAACGGACCATTTCTCCGAAGAGAATGAAGCAAAAATTGGCTCAGGCTAGCCAAGAGCAACCCCGCGTGTCTTATAGCCGTCAGGAAGAAACTATTCTGAGAGAAGCTAAGGCAAAATCCAGCTTACAATTTTTAGCGGAGATTAAAAAGGCGCGCAATGCGACCATTACGCAGAGCGAACGCAAGACTCTATCTAAGTTAGCTGATCTAGGATTACTAGATGAGGTGATCAATATTATCTTATTGTTGACCTTTAACAAGACCCAGTCTGCTAATCTGAATGAAAAATATGCTTTGAAGGTAGGAAATGATTTTTCTTATCAAGGAGTCAACAGTGCGGAACTGGCGATTTTAAAAGTTCGAGAACGCCAGAAACAGGCTAAGGTTCAAGGAAACAAGGGGACGAGTCCTACATCAGCCAAGGGCAAGCAAAACAATGTTCCCAAGTGGAGTCAACCACATTATCAAAATCAAACCAGTCAAGAAGAAAAGGTGGATCTCGCTAAAGAGAAACAACGCCTGTTAGAAAAACTGAATCAAGGAGGTGAGTAGATGGAAAGTGTAGGTCAAACCATGTCTCACATGAATCGTGCGCGTCAATTTAACTATGAGGATTTGGTCGCACAGATCTTGGCAGACCAAGAAGTCGCTGCCTTTATCAAAGACCAGTCTTTGTCTGAGCAAGAAATTCGTCGTAGTATTTCAAAATTTAATCAATACATTAGTGAGCGCAACCGTTTCTTATTGGGAGATCCGGATTATATTGCCAAAGGTTATAAGCCCATCCTCACCATGAATGAAGGATATGCGGATGTCGCTTATGAGGAGACACCAGAGTTAATCGAAGCCCAAAAACGTGCTGCGATCAACCAACGTCTCAACTTGATCAATCTCCCTTCAACTTTGAAAGAAGCGAGTCTAGCCAAGGTAGAGCTCGATGATAAGGGACGATTTGTGGCCTTTGAGGAATTAGCTAATTTTGTAGCCAACTATCCCGAGTATCAAAAGGGAATTTACCTCTATGGTGATTTTGGAGTAGGAAAGAGCTACATGATGGCAGCCCTGGCTCATGATTTATCAGAAAAACGCCAGACCTCTACCACTCTACTACATTTCCCAAGTTTTGCTATCGATGTCAAAAATGCCATCAGTTCGGGCTTGGTCAAAGAAACCGTAGATCAGGTGAAAAAAGCCGAAATTTTAATTCTTGATGACATCGGTGCGGAACAGATGTCAGCATGGGTACGAGACGAAATCTTACAAGTGATTCTGCAGCACCGGATGCAGGAAAATCTTCCGACCTTCTTTACCTCTAACTTTAATTTTGAAGAGTTGGAACGCCATTTTGCAACGTCGCGCAATGGTGATGAAACCTGGCAGGCCAAACGTGTCATGGAGCGCGTGAAATTTTTAGCTAAGGAAATCCATTTGGAAGGAGTCAATCGCCGATGAATGAAACGGTCCGTTTAATGAATGCTCATTTTTCTGTTCGCCGGTTTAAGGAAGAAGCCATCAAAGAAGCTGATCTCAAGGAAATCTTATCAGCTGGGCAGATGGCATCAAGTTGGAAAAACTTTCAATCTTATTCTGTGATTGTGGTAAAGAGCAAGGAAAAGAAAGAAGCTCTTTACGACTTGCTTCCTCAAGAAGCGATTCGCCAATCAGCCGTATTTCTCCTCTTTGTTGGGGATTTAAACCGTGCTGAAAAAGCTGTCAAACTTCATGAGAAGGACTTCCATCCTGAAGGAGTGGACAACTTACTGATCACTTCAGTGGATGCGGCTCTAGCAGCTCAAAATACGCTATTGGCAGCTGAAAGTCTCGGCTATGGTGGAGTCATTATCGGCATGTTGCGCTACTGTTCAGAAGAAGTCGCAGAACTCTTCCGTCTGCCAGACTACACCTACCCTGTTTTTGGGATTGCCCTTGGAGTACCTAATCAGCAGCATGCGGTGAAACCACGCTTACCCTTGGAGCAGGTTGCTTTTGAAGAAGAATACCAAGAACAAGACTTATCAGTTGTGACTGCCTATGACAAGGTACAGGCAGATTATGCTGGAGCGCGTGTAACGGACAGCTGGAGCGAGCGCCTTGCAGCTCAATTTGGGCAACCAGAACAAGAAGAAACCAAAAAACTACTAGAAAAACACAAACTATTATAGAAATGAAGAGAGACCTTCTTGAAACGAGGTCTCGCCTATCTTTAGAAAAGAGGAAATCATGGCCCTACCAACTATTGCGATTGTAGGCCGTCCCAATGTTGGAAAATCGACGCTCTTTAACCGGATTGCCGGTGAGCGGATTTCCATCGTTGAGGATGTAGAAGGAGTCACTCGTGACCGCATTTATGCAACAGCTGAGTGGTTGAATCGAAAATTTAGTATCATTGATACAGGGGGAATTGACGACGTAGATGCCCCATTTATGGAGCAAATCAAACATCAGGCAGAAATTGCCATGGACGAAGCAGATGTCATTGTCTTTGTTGTTTCTGGAAAAGAAGGAATCACCGATGCTGATGAATATGTCACCCGTATCTTGTATAAGACCCATAAACCGGTCATTCTTGCAGTCAACAAGGTGGATAACCCAGAGATGCGCAATGATATCTATGACTTTTATGCCTTAGGACTGGGTGAGCCACTACCGGTATCCTCTGTCCACGGGATCGGAACTGGGGATGTGCTCGATGCCATTATTGAAAATCTTCCGAATGAAACAGAAGAAGAAAATCCAGATATCATCAAATTTAGCTTGATTGGTCGCCCAAATGTTGGGAAATCAAGCTTGATCAATGCGATCCTAGGAGAAGACCGGGTCATCGCAAGCCCTGTTGCTGGAACTACACGGGATGCCATCGATACCCATTTTACCGATGCAGATGGTCAAGAATTTACCATGATCGATACAGCTGGTATGCGAAAATCTGGTAAAATCTATGAAAACACTGAGAAATATTCTGTCATGCGTGCCATGCGTGCCATCGACCGTTCAGATGTGGTTTTGATGGTTATTAATGCCGAAGAAGGAATTCGGGAGTATGACAAGCGGATCGCTGGCTTTGCTCATGAAGCTGGTAAAGGTATGATCATTGTTGTCAACAAATGGGATACCATTGAAAAAGACAACCATACCATGAAGCAGTGGGAAGATGACATTCGTGATCAATTCCAATACCTTTCATATGCGCCGATTGTCTTTGTCTCTGCCTTGACCAAACAACGCTTGCACAAGTTGCCAGAGATGATCAAACAGATCAGTGAGAGTCAAAATACACGGATTCCTTCAGCTGTCTTGAACGATGTGATTATGGATGCCATTGCCATTAATCCAACGCCGACCGACAAAGGAAAACGTCTCAAGATCTTCTATGCAACACAAGTGGCAACCAAGCCGCCAACTTTTGTGGTCTTTGTTAATGAAGAAGAACTGATGCACTTCTCATACCTCCGTTTCTTGGAGAACCAAATTCGCAAGGCCTTTGTTTTTGAAGGAACTCCAATCCATTTGATTGCGCGAAAACGGAAGTAGGGAATATGCGAAAAATAACTGTTTTGATGAAATTTTTGCTTTCGAGCCTCGTCATTGTTTTCTTAACAGCTTGTCAGTCAACGCGTCAAGAAAAGTATCAGGGATCCTATGGAAATGGGGATGAAACAATCATTCTGACCGTAAAAAATAAGGAGATCCTTAAGAGTGAATCCTGGAAAGAACTACCTGATATTGATGCTTCTGATTCATTAGCATTTAACTCAGCGAAAGATAGTTTACTTGAAAATTATGGTCATATCAAGGGAATGGACTATTCTGTTGAAAAGTCTAAATCAGGTCATTTGCAGATCCATATAGTGACAGATTTTTCAAAATTGGACCTAAAAACTTGGAACAAAGCTTTTAAGTCGAATAATAAATTGAAGGACTTAACTGACTATATTAAAACCAAAAAAACGTTAGAAGAAAACGGGATGGTTAAGGTTCAGTAAAGTTCGAACATGATTGAACCATAAGTAAAAAGGACTCTTTGTCACCTGTAATAGATTACAAGGAGTCCTTTTCTCATTTGCAACTGAGGCTACTATTAGTTTAGAAAAAAATAGGTCGTGTTTTTTTCTTTTCTCTATGAGCAATCGGGATTTTGCTATTCCCTTTGTTTAGCTATTTGATCAAACAGTTAACAGATAGATATTAGGGATAGCTGTTTAAGCTGAGACTGTTACGAAATCAGGTAAAAAACTGGGACAATGCTGTCTCAGTTTTTCTATCAAAAACGGGCTAAAATCCTTTCAAGATGATAAGTATTTTTTCTAATTTTTGCTTAAATATGGTATAATAAAGGGATTAATCTAAGGTGGTAAACATGGCAAAATTAATTCCTGGGAAGGTTCGTTCACAAGGGAGCCTTCTCTATGAAGCTGGGAAGGTTTCCCTTCAGGAAGTAAAAGAAAAATACCTATATTTTCGGGTGGAAGAAGAAAGCTTGCGGTACAGTTTGGACGACGATGCTGTTTTTTGTAGCTGTGCTTTCTTTCAAAAGAAAAAATTCTGTACACATCTAGCAGCTGTGGAAGCTTTTTTGAAGAATGATGACAGTGGGAAAGCAGCTCTTACAAGCCTTGAAGAAGATGCCACGGCGACTGAAGAAACGCAGGAGAAGGTCTCTTTTGGAAGTTTGTTTTTAGACCAGGTCCTTCCAAAAATCGAAAAAAAAGAAACACGCTATGTCTTATCGGCAGTTGGGCAGGAGGATGAATACTCTGGTCAATTCTTGTGGACCCTTCGCATTCGTCGCTTGCCAGACGAGCGTTCTTATGTGATCAGAGATGTGCTAGCTTTTTTGCAGACCCTTCAGAAAGAAGGCCATTTTGCAATTGGCAAAAGTTACTATGAACCTATTTCTTACTTAGAATTTGATGGACCTAGTCAGGATGTGATCAATTTCCTACAAGGCTTGGTCACAGATAGTGGATCAAAAGAGCAAGATTTCTTTCCCAATGCTGGGCGCCATCTTTATTTTCCACCGACTCTCTTTGAAGAAGCTGTAGAATTACTGATGAATTTGGATTCCTTCCTCTTGCAATATAGCTTGTATGATTTTTCTGAAGTCTATTTTCAGGATGTCCATGGGGAGGAAGATCTCTTTCATTTTCAGGTGGAAGACCATGGTGATTTTTACGAATTGATCATTACTGAGCCACAAGTGAAGGTTGTCGAGTCTGCTGTTTACCTGTTTCGAAATGGTGTCTTCTATCACCTGACGCCCCAACAGCGGACCCTATGGAAGGCCATTCAAGATCTTCCAATGGATCAGGATCGCAAAAAACGCCTGCATTTTGATCCAACGGATCAGACCAAACTTTCCTATAGTTTAAAAGAGTTCAAAAAACTGGGACAAATTACCGCACCGACCAGCTTTTTAATCCACGATTTCACTCCGGAATTTCATTTTGATCTAGCACAGGATCAGACTGTATTACTGGATGTTGTCTTTCAATACCAGGATCGTGTGGTGACCACGCGTGAGGAACTCCTCAATCTTCCTTATTCTAGTGATTTCGATAAGGAGCAAGAAGTCTTTTCAACCATGCTAGCAGCAGGTTTTACGGATGATTTTTCTTCCCAAAGAAGTCCTTTATCAAGTGAGCAAATCTATCCATTCTTTCACCAACAGATCCCGACTTTTGAAGCCTTAGGAGAGGTTACCCTCTCTGATAGCCTTTTAGATCTTTATCAAGTGGAGCGTCCAAAAATTGATGTTAAAACTAATGGCAGTCTACTGGAGATCGGTTTTGACTTTGAAAGTGTGGATCCAGCCGAAGTGGACCAGGTCCTCAAAGCTCTAGTAGGGCAAAAAGACTATTTTGTCAGCCATACAGGGAAAGTTCTTGTCTTTGATGAAGAAACCAAGAAGATCAGTCGAGCCTTAGCAGATCTGCGGGCGAAAATGAGCAAGGGTGGGAAACTACAAGCCCGCCGGATTGCCGCTTATCAGCTATCTGATTTGTTGGCAGATCAAGACAATGTTCATTTTTCAGAAGACTTTCGAAATTTAGCTCATGATTTGACCCATCCAGAAGATTACCAACTTCCTCAGATGACAATTCAAGCAACCCTGAGGGATTACCAAGAAACAGGGGTCAAATGGTTTTCCATGCTAAATCATTATGGTTTTGGTGGCATTTTAGCAGATGATATGGGGCTTGGGAAAACCCTGCAGACCATTTCCTTTTTGACCAGTGTTGCAAAAAAAGAAACTAAAATCTTGATTCTAGCACCATCCAGTCTCATCTACAACTGGAAACAAGAATTTTCAAAATTCGCTCCTCAGATGGAAGTGGCAGTCGTCTATGGCCTCAAGCAACATCGCGATGAACTCATTGCAACCAATCCTCAGGTAGTCATTACGAGTTACGCCTCTTTCCGTCAGGATGTGGAGGAATACCAGAAAAATCAATATGAATACCTAATTTTAGATGAAGCCCAGGTCATGAAAAATGCCCAAACCAAGATTGCTCAACACTTACGTGGATTTGAGGTGCCGCATATATTTGCGCTATCTGGGACACCGATTGAGAATCATGTGGGAGAGCTTTGGTCCATTTTCCAAATTGTTCTTCCTGGTCTGTTTCCAGCTAAAAAAGAATTTCAAAAGTTGAGTCCTGAGACCATTGCGCGATTTGTCAAACCTTTTGTCCTGAGACGGAAAAAAGATGAAGTACTCCAAGAATTACCGGACTTGATTGAAGCAACCTACCACAATGAGTTGGATGAAAGCCAAAAAACGATCTATTTGGCTCAATTAAAACAAATTCAAGACCGGGTTCGAAACTCTAGTGAGGAAGAATTAAATCGAAGCAAGGTGGAGATCCTCTCAGGTCTCATGCGCCTTCGTCAAATCTGTGATACTCCAGCCCTCTTTATGGAAGACTATCAAGGAGATAGTGGAAAATTGGAGAGTCTTCGAGATCTTTTGGGTCAAATCAAGGATGGTGACCATCGAGTTTTGATTTTCTCCCAATTCAGAGGTATGTTGGATATCCTAGAGCAAGAGATTGATCAGCTCGGCATGACTTCCTTTAAAATCACGGGTTCCACTCCGGCTAAAGATCGTCAAGAAATGACCAATGCTTTTAATGCAGGTGAGCGCCATGCTTTTCTCATTTCTCTGAAGGCTGGAGGGGTTGGATTGAACCTCACTGGTGCCGATACGGTCATCTTAGTCGATTTGTGGTGGAATCCTGCAGTGGAAGACCAGGCTATTGGACGTGCCCATCGAATGGGACAGGAACAAAATGTTGAAGTTTACCGCATGATTACTCGTGGTACGATCGAAGAAAAAATCCAAGAACTACAAGCTTCCAAAAGACACTTGGTCTCAACGATTTTAGACGGAACGGAAACACGATCTAGTTTATCGGTTGAGGAAATTCGTGAGATTCTTGGAATTCAGTCAGAATAGCTTGAAAAATTCTGTGAATAGTTTATAATTAATGGAGTGTCGAAAGGAAGAAAGCATGACAGAAAAATATTTTCCTCAAGTAGGGGATAATGAGTTGATGTTAACAGAGATGCCCCACATGAACCTGTATGATGAAACAGACTTGATTAGTAACATTACAGGCGACTATGTGGATAAAAATTATTTGGAATGGCAACCGATTGCTGAAAATACCAAACCTAAGCATCCTTACCACCAACCACTAGAAGAGCCCCTACCGAAAAGACGGCCAGTAAGAAAACCTGATTTTAAAGAGCCGATTGATAAAAAAAGCCCAGCCAATCGTTATGCAGAGGAAGCGAGAGAGCGCGCTCGTGAAGATCTGAAAAAGAAACGCACAGCCCCCTATCTGACAACGGATCCAGCAGCTACTACAAGTAAACGGAAAAAACCATTTATTTCTGAACGAAAACCTGGTCAGCCAACGGCTCCCTTCCAAAAGGAAAATCCGGGTGAATTATTGAAATATAGCAAACGATTACGACAAGATCAGTTGATCCTTGCAGAGTTCGAATCTGCAGGAGAACCAGAAGTGGCAGAACCGACTGAAAAGAAAAACAATTATGATTTCTTAAAGACTAGCCAAATATACAATAAAGATCAGCACAAGTTGAAACCACAGCCAATCAAACAAGAATTGGATTTAACCCATCTAGATCAAGAATAAGGAGAAAACATGTCTAATACATACCATTTTATTGGAATTAAAGGAGCAGGGATGAGTGCTTTAGCCCTCATGCTTCACCAAATGGGACATACGGTTCAAGGGTCAGATGTTGAGAAGTATTACTTTACGCAACGTGGCTTGGAACAAGCAGGAATTCAAATTTATCCATTTGATGTGAAAAATTTGGAAGGCGACAAGATCCTCATTGCCGGGAATGCTTTCCGTCCAGATAACAATGTGGAAATTGCTTATGCAGATGAGCATGGCCTAACCTATAAACGCTACCATGAATTCCTTGGTGAATTTATGCGTGACTTTGTCAGTATGGGGGTTGCCGGAGCACACGGAAAAACCTCGACAACAGGGATGCTTTCGCACGTCTTATCAAATATCACTGATACCAGTTATTTGATTGGTGACGGGACAGGTCGTGGCTCTGCAGCAGCCAAATACTTTGTATTTGAATCAGATGAGTATGAACGCCACTTTATGCCTTACCATCCTGAATATAGCATCATCACCAATATTGACTTTGACCATCCAGACTATTTCACGAGCTTGGAAGATGTCTTTAATGCCTTTAACGATTATGCCAAACAAATCAGCAAAGGCCTCTTCATCTACGGAGAAGACAAAGAATTGCGTCGGATTACCTCATCAGCACCAATTTATTACTATGGTTTTGATAAGGAGACGAACGATTTTGTGGCAAGCAACTTGCTTCGTTCAACGACTGGTTCAACCTTTAACGTTCATTTCCGTGGAGAAGATTTGGGGCAATACCATATCCCAACTTTTGGTCGCCACAACATCATGAATGCCACAGCAGTCATTGGTTTGCTTTACATTGCAGGATTTGACTTAGATTTAGTTCGCGAGCATTTGAAGACCTTTGCTGGAGTGAAACGTCGCTTCACTGAAAAAGTAGTCAATGGAACAGTGATCATTGATGACTTTGCGCACCATCCAACGGAAATTATTGCAACCTTGGATGCGGCCCGTCAAAAATACCCAAGCAAAGAGATTGTGGCCATTTTCCAACCACATACCTTTACACGGACCATTGCCTTGTTAGATGAATTTGCTGAAGCCTTGAATCAAGCAGATGCTGTTTACTTGGCACAGATCTATGGTTCTGCACGGGAAGTCGATCACGGCGATGTGAAAGTTGAAGATTTGGAAGCAAAAATTGTCAAACGTTCAGCGATTATTACAGCTGAGAATGTTTCTCCTCTTCTTGACCATGAAAATGCGGTCTATGTCTTTATGGGAGCAGGAGATATTCAAACCTATGAATACTCATTTGAGCGTTTATTATCTAGTTTGACACATAGTGTACAATAAGAGATGATTGAGTCTGGAATCGATTGGTTCCAGACTCAAATTTATCTGTCCACTGAAGGAGTATGAGATGAGGAAAGCAGGATGATGATTCGATCAATCACCCCAGCTGATCAAGAACAGTTGCTGTTGCTAGAAGAAGAACTTCATGACAATGAAGAAAAGAAGCACAAGGCCACTCTTGAGGAAGCGCTAGGTTCGAAGGAAGCCATTTCTTTGCTTGCAGAGCAGGCGGGGGATGCTGTGGCTTACTTGTTGGCGACAGAAGACCAGCCTTTAAAAAGAGACCTAATTGTATTGCGACTAGCAGTGAGACCAGCCTTTCAAGGTCAAGGCTATGGTTCTATTTTGATCGCTGCTTTAAAGGATCTAGCTGTTCAAAAGGAAAAGGAAGCCATTTGGATCGATTGCCCAGAAGACTTACTATCTTATTTTTCCCAGCAAGGATTTCGAGATGAAGCTGAGTCTGATCGAGGTGTCCATATGGTTTGGGAACGATAGAAGGAGTAAATGATGAAAGAAAAGATTCACATTAGACAGGCAGAGCTGCAGGATTTGGATGCCATCGAGCGCATTGAGCTTGAAAATTTCTCAGAAGAAGAAGCGATTGCGCGTGAGATTTTAAAAGATCACATCGAAAAGATTCAAACGACATTTCTTGTAGCAGAGTGCCAAGGTCAGATCTTAGGCTATTTAGAAGGACCTGTTAGACCGGAGCGCTATTTGATCGATTCCTCTTTTTCAGAGGTTGAAGATCTAAGCCATCTAGAACAGGGCTTTATTTCCATTACGAGTCTATCCATTGCTAAAGAAGCCCAAGGGCTAAGGGTTGGAACCCTCTTGCTTGAGGCAATGAAAGAGATTGCGGTGAAAGATAATCGCCAAGGGATCAATTTGACCTGTCATGATTATTTGATTCCTTATTACGAAAAGCAAGGATTTACCAATGAAGGTCTTTCAGAATCCCAATATGCGGGTGAAGTTTGGTACAATCTGGTCTGGGAAAACGAAAACCTTGATTAAATAGGTATTTTGAAGAAGAAGATCGATTTGTATTGCTTTTCTAAATCTTTTAAGATATAATATTAAGGATTATGATGAGGGAGGTCAATTATTTGACTGATAAATCACAAGACAGTGAGAAGTTATTAAGCTTCAAAGAGCAGATCCTCAGAGACTTAGAAGAGGCCAATGAGCAACTTCTAAAGATCGAAAAAGAGTATGATCTACCTGATCGAAGCATTGAAACCCCTTCTTCACTGAAAGAGGAGGAAGAAGCAACACCACCTCCAAAAGTAGAAGAATCTGCGTTGGCTCCCAAAGAAGAACCAGTGGAGCCAGAAAAGGCGACTCCTGCTGTGGAAGAAAAGAGTGAGCTTCCAAAGCCTGCTCCAAAAGAACCAAGTCAGGAACCGGTAGAGGAAAGCTTATCGCGCTCTTCTCGTAACCAGCGCCAACAAAAACAAAAGAAACAAAATAAAATCGCTAAACGAATTGTGCGGACAGTGGTCAGCCTTTTGCTGATTGTGATCGTGGCTACAGGGATCTTTGCTGTGACCTATATCCATTCAGCTGTCAAGCCGATGGATAAAAATGCAACAGAATTCGTAACGGTTGAGATTCCAGCAGGTTCAAGTAATCGTGAGATTGGCGCGATCCTTGAGAAAAAAGGACTCGTGAAAAATGGCCAGTTCTTTAACTACTATACCAAGTTCAAGAACTATAGCAATTTCAAATCCGGTTATTTCAATTTGCAAAAGAGCATGGATCTAGAAACCATCATCCAAAAACTGCAAGAAGAGGGAACCAAAACTCCTCAGGCTCCAGTTCTTGGAAAGGTCACGATTCCAGAAGGCTATACGATTGATCAGATTGCGACGGCTATCACCGCCGATGTCTCCACTAAGAAGGCAGGCAAGACTCCATTCAAGAAAGAAGATTTCTTGAAGGCTGTCCAAGACGATGCCTTTATTGAGAAGATGGTGGCCAAATATCCTAAGCTCTTGGCGAATCTGCCAAGTAAGGATTCTGGTGTTCGCTACCGTTTAGAAGGTTATCTCTTCCCAGCTACTTATAACTATGGGAAAGATACCACAGTGAAAGAGATGATCGATCAGATGCTTGCGGCAATGGATCAAAACTTAAGCCCATACTATGAAACACTTGAGAGCAAGAACATCAATGTAAACGAAGTATTGACTCTTGCTTCCTTGGTTGAAAAAGAAGGGGCGACGGATCAGGACCGCAAAGATATCGCGAGTGTCTTCTATAACCGTTTGAACCAAGACATGCCTTTGCAAAGTAATATTGCAATTCTTTATGCAGAAGGGAAACTTGGTCAAAAGACGACCTTAAAAGAAGATGCAACGATCAATACAGAGCTGGATTCACCTTATAATATTTATAAGAATACCGGCTTGATGCCTGGCCCAGTGGATAACCCTGGAGTATCAGCGATCGAAGCGGCGGTGAACCCAAGTAAGACCGATTACTTGTATTTTGTCGCAAATGTCGAAAATGGTGAAGTTTTCTTCGCTAAGACATACGAAGAACACAATAAAAATGTTGAAGAACATGTCAATAGTAAATTGACACAAGCAAGTTCAAACTAGAAAAAGCATGTGGCGCGTCCACAGCTTTTTCATTCAAATAATAGAAAGAGAAGAATAATGGCAGAAAAAACATACCCAATGACCCTAGCAGAAAAAGAAAAATTGGAACAAGAATTAGAAGAATTGAAATTGGTCCGTCGACCTGAAGTGGTGGAACGGATTAAGATCGCTCGTTCGTATGGTGACCTCTCAGAAAACTCTGAGTACGAAGCAGCAAAAGATGAACAAGCTTTTGTGGAAGGTCAAATCTCTAGCTTGGAAACAAAAATCCGTTATGCGGAAATCGTCGATAGTGATGCTGTTGCAGTAGACGAAGTTGCGATCGGAAAAACCGTTACAGTTCAAGAAGTTGGCGAAACAGATGAAGAAGTATACAGCATCGTTGGTTCAGCAGGGGCAGATGCCTTTGCAGGAAAGATCTCTAACGAAAGCCCAATCGGTCACGCTTTGATTGGTAAGAAGACAGGTGACGTTGTCACTGTTGAGACACCAGCTGGAAGCTACCAAGTGAAAATTTTGAACGTAGAAAAAACAGCGTAACTATAAAACGCAAGCCCTCCAAGAGGGCCTATTTTTTTGTGCTCTTAATCTCCTTGTGAGAGTGAAAATTTTTCGTTGACTGACTGAACGGTATCAAAAAAGCACTTGAACCCTTGGGTTCAAGTGCTGCTCTATTTTTGCTAGAATTTAGTAGTTTGTACTACTTTCTATTGCGTTGTTTTCCTGCATTGCGGTTGTTTTTTGGTTTGTGTTGAATTTGTGTGGTCGCAGTTGGTGTGACGTCTTTTTTCACACGGTGACTAGTCGCTTTTGGAGGATTGTTTTTGTATTCCTCAGCGACCCGTTTGCGAAGATTTGGACGAATCAAGTAGTTGATGACAAATTGTTGGATAATTTGGATCACCCCACCGACTACCCAGTAAAGAGTCACTCCGGCTGAAGAGATCAATGAGAAGACACCGATCATAATCGGACTCATCAGTGATGCTTTACGCATGCTTTCCTTTTGGGTTTCATCTTCAATTCCATGAAGAGAAAGCATACTTTGGATATAGTAAAGAACTGCTACGATAGCCGTCAAGAGCAAGCTTGGTTTACCAAGAGCAATGCCAAGGAAGCTACTATCTGCTACCCCTTTGGTGTGCTGAGCTGCAAAGAAGAGAGCAGAGAAGAATGGCATTTGGATCAAGAGTGGCAAACACCCAACTCCACCAAACATGCTAACTCCATTTTCACGTTGAGCAGCCATTAATTCCTGTTGCGCCAATAGCTTTTCTTCTTGTGTGCTAGCGTTTTTCATGCGCTCTTGGATTGGGCCAAGGATTGGTTTTAAGTAGTTCATCTTTTCAGATTGGTAGGTTGCCTTCCATGATTGGTACAAACCAAGTGGCAAGATGATTAAACGCACGATCAAGGTGACGATAATAATCCCGATCCCAAAGCCCAAGCCAAGGTTATTAGCAAAGAATTTGATGGCTTCGCCCATTGGACGGCCAAGAAGATTCCAAATCAATCCAGTTGGATTTCCAGTTTTCCGATCGACACTCACGCATCCTGATAAGAAGACGAGCGAAGCTAGTCCCATCGATGCCAATAATGCAAGTTTATTTTTTTTCACAAATCGTTCCTTCTTTTTTAAAATGTTACCTTTCTATTCTACTGTTTTTTTTGAAAATACACAATAGTTCTCTAGTCTTAATTTGCAATTTTGAAGTCCTTATAGTTTTCAAAGTTTGCTAACGTAACATCCAAATAAGTCACATGCGCAAACGGCGTAGGACCTTTGCGTATTTCTTGGATGAATTTGGCCATTTGACTGCTAGACTCTGCCTGAGCTAGAATACCAACCGTCCCATCGTCATTATTCCAGACACGGCCAGTGATCCCACCAATCTCCAAGGCAAGACTGTAGACTCCCCAGCGAAAACCAACTCCTTGAACCCGTCCTTGGGCAATCATTTTTACCTTTTGCATGTGCATCCTCCTTGACTCGAAGAAATCTATCTGAGGCATGATTTCTTCTTTTTCTTTGTGCTATAATAGGTCTATGAATATTATAACGTCTAAATCCAATAATGTAATCAAAAATGCTAAAAAATTACATCAAAAAAAATATCGGACAGATTCCTATCTCATTGAAGGTTGGCATCTCTTTGAAGAGGCAGTAGAAAATCAGGCGGAGATTCGTCAGATCTTTGTTTTAGAAGCCTATTTAGACCGGGTAGAGAATATCCAAAACGTCACTGTCGTGACTTCGGAGATCTTGAGTCTCTTGGCTGATTCGAAGACCCCTCAAGGAATTGTCGCAGAGATTCTTATAGAGCAGCCAGAACTTCCAGATCCGTTACAAGGTCGTTACCTCTATTTGGAGGATGTCCAAGATCCAGGTAATGTGGGAACCATGATTCGAACAGCAGATGCAGCCGGCTTTGATGGTGTCATGCTTTCGAAAGCATCCGCAGATCTATACAGTCTCAAGACTCTTCGATCCATGCAGGGCAGTCATTTCCATCTTCCTATCTGGAAAATGGACCGAGAAGAACTGTTTGAACGAGCTAGTCAATCCAATCTAGCGGTCCTCGCAACGACGCTATCAGAAGCTTCCATCAATTACTGTCAGCTTCCACAGACTAATCAGTTTATCCTGGTTATGGGCAATGAAGGCAAGGGCATCAGTCCAGAAATGGCTACACGAGCCGACCAGCTTGTTCATATTACCATGCCGGGTCGGGCTGAGAGTTTGAATGTTGCAGTAGCTGCTGGAATTTTGATGTTTCATTTAAGGAATTTTTGAGAAAAAGCAGTATACTTAAGTTGAAAAAAGAAATTGGTGGAAATCTTATTGGGAGAGCCTATCAAGGAAAGGTGGTGATCTGATGCAATATCATCGTGACAAAGAATACATGACCTATGTGGGACAGTTGATTCAGCACCCTAAGGTTCAAAAATTAGCCGACATCCCCCATCATATTCATTCCAATCGTTTGGAGCATTCCATTCATGTTAGCTATACTAGTTATAAACTGGCTAAAAAATTTGGCTGGGATGCTAAAAGTACGGCTCGGGGTGGCCTCTTGCATGACCTCTTTTACTATGATTGGCGCGAGACCAAGTTTACCAAGAGTCACGCCTGGATTCATCCACGCATTGACGTGAGAAATGCGCGAAAGATTACAGATCTTAATGCTAAGGAAGAAGATATCATCATTAAACACATGTGGGGGGCTACCCTTGCTCCGCCTCGCTACAAAGAATCCTTCGTGGTGACCATGGTGGATAAATACTGGGCTGTTAAGGAAGCTTCAGAACCTTGGCGTAAAAAGATGGCCAAAAGGAGATTTTTTCATCGAAAAATGTTAAAATCATAGTAAACAAATTTGAAAGGAACTTGTTTATATGTATAATGATTCAGTAATCCAAGAACAAAGTGGATTGAATGCTTTTTATAACAAAATCTATTCATTAGTAGGAATTGGTGTTGGGATTTCAGCCCTTGTGTCTGGCCTGATGATGACGGTCTTTCAAGACTTCTTCGTTCAAATCTTGACAACAGCACCAATGGTTTACTACGCAGCAGTTGTTGTAGAATTGATCTTGGTCTTTGTTGCCAGTGGGAAGGCTGTTAAAAATAGCCCGTCTGCTCTTCCGATCTTCTTGATCTACTCAGCTTTGAATGGCTTTACCTTGAGCTTTATCATTGCTCGCTACATGCAAGCGACGGTTTATAAGGCTTTCTTGGTCACTGCCTTGATGTTTATTGTCATGGGTGCTATCGGACGCGTCGTGAAAAAAGACCTTTCTGGAATGGGACGTGCCTTGATGGGAGTCTTGATCGGTGTGATCATCGCTTCTGTTGTGAACATGTTCTTGAGAAGTTCTGGCATGGATTACATCTTGAGTATTATCTCTGTCTTCCTCTTTGCAGGATTGACAGCTTGGGATAACCAAAAAATCCGCTATGTCTATGATCAAACCAATGGTCAACCTTCGACAGGCTGGGCAGTGGCCATGGCTTTGGAACTGTATCTTGACTTTATCAACCTCTTTATCAGCCTTCTTCGTATCTTCGGAAGAAACGACTAATCAAAGAGAGATTGAGCTGGGGCAATAGCCTCGGCTTTTTTTGTCTTCCGACTTGTGCTATACTTATAGTGACTACAGAATAGAAATGAGTACTTATGAAAACACCTTTTGTAACCCGTGAACAATTAGAAAGCCTGACCCAAGAATTTCCTACCCCTTTTCATCTCTATGATGAAGCAGGAATTCGTGAAACGGCTCGTGCCCTCCATCGAGCTTTTGCTTGGAATGAAGGATTTAAAGAATACTTTGCCATCAAGGCGACTCCGAACCCATCGATCCTAAAAATTTTGCAAGAAGAGGGCTGTGGAGTTGACACTGCCAGCTATGTCGAATTGTTAATGGCAGATAAACTTGGCTTTAGTGGAAAAGAGATCATGTTTTCTTCTAACAACACGCCAGCTGAAGAGTTCATCTATGCTCGTGAATTAGGGGCAACCATCAATCTGGATGCTTATGAAGACATTGCTTTCTTGAAGTCTGTGACCAGCATTCCCAAGGTCATTTCATGTCGCTATAATCCTGGTGGAGTCTTTGAACTGGGAACTGATATTATGGACAATCCGGAAGAAGCCAAGTTTGGCATGACCAAGGAGCAATTGATCCAAGCCTTTACCGAGTTGAAAGAACTGGGTGTGGAAGAGTTTGGCCTTCACGCCTTGTTAGCTTCTAATACAGTATCCAACGATTACTATCCAGAGCTAGCGCGTCAACTTTTTGAATTGGCAGTGGAAGTCGTCGAGAAAACAGGTGTCCATTTGGGCTTTATCAACCTCTCTGGTGGAGTTGGGGTCAATTACAAGCCAGAACAAGAACCAAATGATATTGCCATTATTGGGGAAGGCGTGCACCGCGTTTTTGATGAGATTCTCAAACCGGCAGGACTTGGTCATGTGAAAATCTATACCGAACTTGGTCGCTTTATGCTAGCTTCACACGGTCTTTTGGTAACCAGAGTGACGCATAAAAAGAAAACCTACCGGACCTATGTGGGTGTCGATGCTTCAGCTGTGAACCTTCTTAGACCGGCTATGTACGGTGCTTATCACCATATTACCAATATGGATCGTCCAGAGGAACCGACTGAAGTGGTCGATGTCGTGGGAAGTCTCTGTGAAAATAACGATAAATTTGCTAAACAACGAGAACTACCAGTGACGGAGATTGGAGATTTGCTCGTGATCCATGACACCGGAGCCCATGGATTTTCAATGGGGTATCAGTACAATGCCAAATTGCGTTCTGCAGAAGTTTTGCTTCAAGAAGATGGGCAGGCCCGTTTGATTCGTCGAGCAGAAAAACCAGAAGATTATCTTGCAACACTCTACGGCTTTGACATTGAAAAATAAGCGATTGTCTGATATAATGATAGTTATGTAAAAATAATGGATCGGAGAAAATTGTATGAATCTCTTTTTAGGAATTTTGTTGATTATTTTAGCTTTCTTTGGTGGGATGGTTGCAGGAATGTTCTTGCTTCGTCGTCAATTTGAAAAAGAATTTGCATCAAACCCACGTTTGAATGTTGAAGCAGTCCGTACGCTTTTAGGTGCGAGCGGCCAACGTCCAAGCGAAGCAAAAGTTCAACAAGTCTATCGCCAAATTGTGAACCAACAAAAATCAGCAATGGTGAAAAACAAGAAAAAATAAGAGTGGGGCAATCTCACGATAATAAATGAGAGGGGCTTGGAGGAATTTCTTAGTCCCTCCTTTTGGAAGGAAGAGATATGGATAACCGACCGATTGGTTTTTTAGATTCTGGAGTAGGGGGCCTAACTGTTGTCCGCGAATTGCTCCGTCAGCTTCCTCACGAAGATGTCGTCTATATTGGAGATTCAGCGCGTGCACCTTATGGTCCTAGACCAGCAGACCAAATTCGCGAGTATACTTGGCAGATGGTGAACTTCCTTCTGACCAAAAATGTCAAGATGATTGTCTTAGCCTGTAATACAGCGACGGCAGTGGTTTGGGAAGAAGTCAAGGAGAAACTTGATATTCCCGTTTTGGGAGTGATATTGCCCGGAGCTTCTGCAGCCATTAAATCGACGACCCATCAAAAAATTGGGGTCATTGGGACACCGATGACGGTTTCTTCTGGAATTTATAAAGAGAAGATTCAAAGTCTGGCACCAGACATGGAAGTCAGCAGTTTAGCTTGTCCCAAGTTTGTTCCTTTAGTGGAATCAAACGAGTTGGCATCCAGTGTGACCAAAAAGGTGGTTTACGAAACCCTAAAACCACTAGTTGGAAAGGTTGATACCTTAGTCTTGGGATGCACCCATTATCCCCTTTTAAAACCGATCATTCAAAATGTGATGGGGCCGGATGTCAAATTGATTGATAGTGGGGCAGAGTGTGTTCGGGATATTTCCGTTTTATTAAACTATTTTGAGCTCAATAAGAGTCGGGAACTCTTAGAGCAGACCCACCGCTTTTATACCACTGCAAATGCTAATAGCTTTGCAGCGATTGCCGAAAAATGGCTAGAACGTTCAGTGAATGTGGAGCATGTAAATTTATGAGTGACAAACTATTTGAATACAAAGATCCCCAGGATTGGTATATTGCCCAATGGGGAGAAGATGCAGACTACAACCAATTTAGTCAAGTGCCTGCGGAAGCTTCCACTCTGTTAGATCAGCTGGAACTTCTCTTTGCCAAGGATCCTGAGGGATTTCCTCTCAATCTATCGGTGATGCGCTATGGTTCAGCCTTTCGTTTTCTGACCTTTTTGACTGAAATCTTGAATGAAGTCAAGGGAAGAGCTTTTGAAATCGTACAGCGTCAAGGAGCCTTGCTCTTGGTTGAAAAAGGGAAATTGCTTTACTTGCATTTGCCAAGTGATGGGGTGGATTTGGAAGCCTTCTTGGGTCAAGACAAGGTCAAAGATACGATTCTCATTGCGACTCGAAATGAGGGAAAAACCAAAGAATTCCGTAATATGTTTGAAAAGCTGGGCTTTGAAGTGGAAAATCTCAATCAATACCCAGAGCTTCCAGAAGTCGAAGAAACAGGTCTGACCTTTGAAGAGAATGCCCGCCTAAAAGCTGAAACCATTGCAGAGCTAACTGGGAAAACAGTCTTAGCGGATGATTCAGGTTTGAAGGTGGATATCTTGGGAGGCTTACCAGGAGTTTGGTCCGCTCGCTTTGCGGGAGTTGGTGCGACAGATGCAGAGAACAATGCGAAATTGTTGCACGAATTGGCCATGGTTTTTGACTTGAAAGATCGTTCAGCTCAGTTCCATACGACCTTGGTAGTTGCAAGACCGGATAAGGAAAGCTTAGTCGTTGAGGCTGATTGGCCTGGCTATATTAATTTTGAGCCCAAAGGGGAACACGGCTTTGGCTATGATCCTCTCTTCTTAGTTGGGGAAACGGGTCGTGCTGCTGCAGAATTAACGCTAGAAGAAAAAAATACACAATCGCATCGTGCTTTAGCTGTTAAAAAGTTATTGGAGGTATTTCCATCATGGCAAAGCAAACAATCATCGTGATGAGTGACTCGCATGGAGACCGTTCCATCGTAGAAGCTATTAAAGACAAATACCAAGGCAAGGTCGATGGGATCTTTCACAATGGGGATTCTGAACTAAAGAGTGACGATCCTGTTTGGGAAGGGATCCACGTTGTCCAAGGGAACATGGATTTTTATGAGGGCTATCCGGAGCGTTTGGTGACCCAACTGGGCCCAACACGGATCATCCAGACCCATGGGCATCTCTTCCAGATCAATTTTAGTTTTCAAAAATTGGATTTGTGGGCCCAAGAGGAGGAAGCAGATATCTGTCTTTACGGCCACCTTCATATCCCGGATGCATGGAAGGAAGGAAGAACCCTCTTTGTGAATCCTGGATCTGTTAGCCAACCTCGTGGTCTGATTCGAGAGTGTTTGTATGCCAAGATAGAGATAACTGATTCGAACTTCAAGGTAGAGTATTATACGCGAGATCATGAGTTGTACCCTGAATTGACAAAGGAGTTTAGCAGATGATAGCAAAGGAATTTGAACGTTTCTTGCTGGCGCAGGAAGAGACGTTCTTAACTCCAGCCAAAAATTTAGCGGTCTTGATTGATAACCACAATGTAGACCATGCTGTCTTGTTGTTGAGCCAGATTAGCTATAGTCGTATTCCGGTAGTGACGGATGAACGCAAGTTTGTGGGGACGATCTCCCTAACGGATATTCTATCTTATCAATTGAAACACGAGATTCCTGAGGAGACTTTTGCCTCGATGGATATCGTAGACGTTGCAAAAAAAGAGGTCGGGGTCATCGGCTTAGACTTCAATTTGACAGAAGTCCTGCACAAGTTGGTGGATGACTCCTTCCTTTCGGTGGTGGATGAAGAAGGCTATTTCCAAGGGATTATTACACGGAAATCGATTCTTAAAGCCATCAATTCGCTAATGCATGGTTTTTCAAATGAATACGAGATGATTCCAAAATGAAAGAATTTATTGCAAGTTTTATTGATCAAAAAGAATTAAGTGAAAATTCTCAGTCTGCCTATTTTTATGATTTGGACCAATTTATTGAGTCGATCCATGGAAAAGTGACACCGACAAATTTGAGAATTTACCAAGCTTCGATTAAAGATTTTAAACCGGCGGTTCAAAAACGAAAATTATCCGCCGTCAACCAATTTTTATATTATTTGTATCAAGAACGCTTTATTTCTGAATACCATCGTTTGGTCTTGCCTAAAATTCAACCGGCCAAGACCCATGATCGGGAATTGTTGGATCTGACCCATTTTTGGGAAGAATCAACTAACCCACAGGGACGCTTGATGGCCTTGTTGATTCTGGAGATGGGCTTGTTGCCAAGTGAGATCCTCCAAGTCAAAGTCGAAGATATTCAGCTGGACTTTCATGTCATTCGAGTGGGCAAAGATGGCCAAAAACGGGTTTTAAAGGTTCCAGAGCCGTTACTGGATGAATTGCAACTCTTCCTAGATGGTATTTATCTCTTTGATAATAAAGGAAAATGCTACTCCCGTCAGTGGGGATTCCGACAATTAGAAGCCTTCTTGATCGAAAAAGGGAATCAAGACCTTTCGGCGCAATCGATTCGTGAGCAATATATTTTGAAACAACGTGAACTCGGTGTGGATCTCTTTAGTATTGCGCGTGAATTGGGCCTAAAAACCATGGTGACATTAGAAAAATATAAATAATGGATATTAAAATTAAAGATTTTGAAGGGCCTTTGGACCTCTTGCTCCACTTGGTCTCTAAATACCAGATGGATATTTATGAGGTCCCCTTGATTGAGGTGATCGAACAGTATCTGGCTTATCTGGCGACTCTCCAGGCGATGAAACTAGAGGTAGCAGGGGAATACATGCTGATGGCTAGTCAACTAACCTTGATCAAGAGTCGAAGACTTCTTCCTAAGGTTGCAGAGGAGATGGATGAAGCAGAGGATCTCGAGCAGGACCTCCTTTCTCAATTGGAAGAGTACCGTACTTACAAGCAATTAGGAGAGTTGATGGCCTCACAGCACGAGGAGCGCGCCCTCTATTATTCAAAACCCAAGATGGAATTGGTCTACGACGATACGGAATTGCTTCACGATCGTACAACGGTGGATCTTTTCTTGGCTTTCTCAAAACTATTGACCAAGAAAAAAGAAGAATTCCGTCAGAACCATACGACCATTGTAAAGGATGAATACAAGATTGAGGATCTGATGGACCAGCTGCGTCACCGATTCCACGATCGCTCACAAGTTCTCTTGCAGGACTTGTTTCTAGAAGCAACGGATCTCCAAGAGGTCATTACTCTATTTCTTGCAACCCTTGAATTGATCAAGATTCAAGAAGTAACGGTGATCCAGGATAGGGCTTTTGGAGAAATTTACTTAAATAGGATTGAACATGAGCAAATTAGCTGAAATTGAAGCACTCTTATTTGTAGCAGGTGAAGAAGGAATTACTGCCAGACAAATCGCAGACCTTCTCTCTTTACCTCCGACAGGTGTGGTGCAAAGTTTAGAAAAATTAAGCAAAAAATACCAGGAGGACACAGATACCAGTCTGTGTTTGATGGAGACAGCTTCCCGTTATAAATTGGTGACAAAGGCAGACTACGCTTCAGTTTTACGAGACTATTCTAGAACGCCCATGAATCAAAGTTTGTCTCGGGCTGCCCTCGAAACCTTATCAATCATTGCTTATAAGCAACCAATCACCCGTGTGGAGGTCGATGATATTCGGGGTGTCAATTCCAGCGGTGCCATTACCAAACTACTGTCATTTGATCTGATCCGAGAGGATGGGAAAAAAGAAGTCCTCGGGCGTCCCAATTTGTATGTCACGACGGAGTATTTTTTGGATTATATGGGAATCAATCATTTGGAGGAATTACCAAAGGTTGAGGAAGTGGACATTGATCCAGAGGAAGGTCAATTATTTTCAGAGAGAACAGAGGAACTAGATGAGAATTAACAAATATATTGCCCATGCAGGCGTGGCTAGTCGTCGCAAGGCCGAAGAACTGATCAAGCAAGGCTTGGTTACAGTAAATGGCCAAGTTGTGCGTGAATTAGCGACTATTATTAAGACCGGTGATCAGGTTGAAGTAGAAGGCACTCCAATCTACAACGAAGAAAAGGTCTACTATCTTTTAAATAAGCCACGTGGCGTCATCTCTAGTGTATCTGATGATAAAGGGCGGACAACAGTCGTTGACCTTTTATCTCAAGTGCCAGAGCGTATCTACCCAGTGGGACGTTTGGACTGGGATACATCTGGTGTCTTGATTTTGACCAATGATGGTGATTTTACAGATGAGATGATTCACCCACGTAATGAGATTGATAAGGTCTATGTGGCGCGTGTCAAAGGGATTGCCAATAAGGAAAATTTGCGTCCCTTGACACGAGGGGTGACCATTGATGGCAAGAAAACCAAGCCAGCGACTTACGAGATCTTAAAAGTGGATGTTGAAAAGAACCGTTCAGTGGTTCAGTTGACCATTCATGAAGGGCGCAACCACCAGGTCAAAAAGATGTTTGAAGCTGTAGGACTTTTAGTGGACAAACTCTCCCGAACCCAGTTTGGAAACCTAGATGTCTCAGGACTTCGTCCGGGTGAATACCGTCGCTTGAACAAAAAAGAAATTAGCCAGTTGCACAATCTAGCAGTGACTAAATCTAAAAAATCATGAAAAAAATCCTGATTGCTATGGTCAGAGGCTATCAAAAATGGATCTCTCCCATATTTCCGCCTTCTTGTCGCTTTCAACCGACCTGTTCCAATTATATGATCCAAGCGATTGAACGCTTTGGTGTGAAAGGTGTCTTGATGGGGGTTGCGAGAATCTTGCGATGCCATCCTGGTACCCAAGCGGGACCAGACCCTCTGCCAGACCACTTTAGTCTGAGACGAAATGAAGAATCAAAATAGGACGATCACAAATAAACAGAAATGAGAGTGGGACAGAAATCGGTAATTCGTTAGAATTCGATTTCGTTGTCCCACCTCCGCACAGTTGAGTAGGGCTGTAAAAGCTGATGAAATCAGCGTAGTAGAGCCCACTCAACCACTGCGTCTTGCTCGACAATCCAAAAACAATTAAGAGGCTAGGACTTTTGTCCCAGCCTCATTTTTTTATAACACTCTCGTTTTATCAGCGTTTAGACCATGTTTTAGGCAGGAAGAGCAGAATCATTGGATAGATTTCAAGCCGTCCGGCAATCATGGCTAAGGAAAGTAACAGTTTTGAAATCGGACTAAAGATGGAGAAGGTTTGACCCGTACCAATCATAGGTCCAATATTGTTGAAACAACTAAAGACAGCACTGACAACCGTCATGAAGTTATTGTTGTCTAGACTCACTACAAAGAGTAAGCCGATCGTAATAAAACTGTATATTGTAAAGTACTTGAGGATCTGATGCTGGGTATCCTTATCGAGTACCGTATCGTTGACATGCAAGGTCAAAACGCGATTTGGAGACAAGGTCGAAAGAACCTGATTTTTTGCGATTCGCCACAAGGTCAAGCACCGAATGACTTTTAACCCCCCAGCGGTCGAGCCAGCAGACCCACCGATGACCATCAGCATTAAGAGGATGAACTGAGAAAAGAGAGGCCATTTTTCCGTCGTTCCATAACCAAAACCGGTGGTGGTGATGATATTGGACACTTGGAAGAAGGAAATCTCAAAGCTCTTCGCAACATTAGCGTAGAGATGAAGGCAATTGTAGGCAATCAATACGCTAGATAGGATTACAATAGTGATGTAGGTCCGCAATTCCTCATCTTTAAAGAAGGCCTTGAATTTTCGGATCATAAGGAAGTAGTAGAGGTTAAAGTTAACCCCAAAGACCAAGACCCCGATACTGACCAAATAGGTAATTAGACTACTGTTGTAGTGAGCGATCCCATCGTTAAAGACGGTAAAGCCCCCAGTACCAGCCGTCCCCATGGCGATGACGAAACTATCATACAGGGGCATGCCAGCAAGGAAATAAAGAATCACAAAGAGGAAGAACAAACCCAAGTACAAGAAGTAGAGGATTTGAGCCGTGTTTTTTAATTTGGAAACGACCTTGCCAAAAACTGGACCAGGAACCTCTGCCTTCATGACTTCAAGGTGGCTGTTCTTGTTATTGTCCATAATCGCAAGGGCAAAGACCAATACTCCCATCCCCCCTATCAAGTGGGTAAAACTACGCCAAAAGAGGAGAGAGTGGCTGAGGACACCCACATCGTCTAAAATCGTTGCCCCTGTTGTTGTAAAGCCGGAGCTGACTTCAAAGAAGGCATCGATAATGTTTGGAATTTGGCCCGAAAAGACAAAGGGAAGGGCACCAAAGAAGGACCATAGGATCCAACAAAGTGCTACAATCAGGACTCCTTCCTTAGCATAGATGTGAAAATCCTTAGGTTTGTGAAAACTACCAAGGAGGCCAAACGCAAGTAGGATGGCCATGGTTGCTCCAATGGAGACAAAGACCTTGGCAGGTTCCCGATAGATTGCAGCGACCACTAGGGGAACGATTAGGAGACCTGCCTCGATTAAGAGGAGTTTGGATAAGAGGTAACGAATCATGCTTCTATTCATCAGGCTTACCTCTCAAGTAGATCGTAGATTTTAGTGACATTTTGAATCAAGGTGGTCACGATAATCCGATCCCCTACCATCAAACGGTCATCCCCATTCGGGAAAATAGCCTTGCCGTTTCGAATAATGGCAGCGATCAAAACGCCCTTCTTCAATTTCAATTCAGAGAGGGGATATTGGGTTAGTTTGTTGTCTTCCTTAATTTGAAACTGCAAGGTTTCAATCCGGCCGTTTGCGACATGGTGCAAGGCTTCTAGGTTTGAGAACTGTGCATTGTAGCGCCCGCGAATAAAGTGCATAATGGTGTCTACAGCGATGCGTTTTGGAGTGACAATACTGGTCATATCCTGATCGCCAATGATCTCCAACAGACTGGTTCGGTTGACTTTGGTAATGTTCTTTTTGACTCCGACAGAATCCAAGAACATGGAGGTGATGATGTTTTCTTCATCGACCCCTGTCAAAGTAGCCACAGCATCAAAATTATTGGCACTCTCTTCTAAAAGAATGTCTTTAGCGGTTCCGTCTCCATGGACGACATAGAGGTCAGGGAATTCTTGGCTAAAGAATTCAGCTCGTTCGCGATTGACCTCGATGACCTTGAGATCGATTTTGCGGCGCACATCCTGGAGAATATTGAGCAGATAGTAGGCAATTTTTCCGGCACCAATCATCATCATGCTCTTAATGACTTGAGGTCGGACATTGTTGTGGAAGAGAACGATCTCGATCCGATTTCCTGTCACGAAAATCTTGTCTTGGGGCTGCAAAACAAAGTCTCCATTTGGAATCGTGAGTTCATTGCCACGCTCGATCGCACAAACAATGACATTTCCGTATTTCTTTCGGAATTGGGATAGGCTCATATCGCAGAGATTGCTATCTGGCTTGATCTTAAATTCCATCAAGGCAACACGGCCGTTTGCAAAATGCTCCACAGAAAGGGCATTTGGGAAGTCAATGATATTGGCAATATAACGTGCTGTCAGCAATTCCGGATTGACAACTAGGGAGAAGCCCAAGATATTTTTTTCCTTGAAGTAGGAATTAGAATATTCCGGATTCCGTACCCGAACGATGGTCTCTTTGGCTCCCATTTTTTTAGCCAAAACAGCAGAGACCATATTCACTTCATCGTACTCGGTCATGGAAATGAAGATGTCGCAGTCTTCAACATCCGCTTGCTCCAAGATCTTGAAGTTTGCCCCATTTCCTAAAATTCCAATGATATCAAATCGTTTGGTAATATGGTTAAGAACGGATTCGTCTTTTTCGATCAAAATAACATCGTGGTTTTCAGCAACGAGAGAACGACAAAGGGCCGTTCCGACCTTTCCTCCACCAACAACAATAATTTTCATAGAATACCTCCAGAGTATGCTTCTATCATACTCTATTTTCAAGAAAAATTCATCTTTTTTAAGGATTTTCTGGTGGAATTTTGAGAAGCTAAGAACAAGTAGGAAAAATCGTCAAAAGAGTAGAACGAGGAGGGATTGAAAACTTTGGTAAAGTTTCTTAAAAAAATCTAAAAAAACTATTGACAGGAGCTTCAAAAGTGTTATACTTAGAAAGTACCTTCGTTGATTTACCTCAAACCTGTTGTGAGTTAAGTTAATGAAGCTGTAACCACGCTGTTTGCTGAGCTTGACTCCGGGCAGTGTGGCTATTTTTTTATCAGAAAGAGATCGAGTATGAATATTGAAGAACTGGACTACCAAGAGTCAGCTGCTCAAAACCACATCGTCTTGTTCCAACCTCAGATTCCACAAAATACGGGAAATATTGCACGGACTTGTGCGGCGACCAATTCCCCCTTGCATATCATACGACCCATGGCTTTTCCGATCGATGATCGCAAAATGAAGCGAGCAGGACTCGATTACTGGGACAAGCTGGATGTCCGTTTCTATGATAGCTTAGAAGAGTTTATGGAAGCAGCGCGTGACGGTCAGGTGCACTTGGTGTCTAAGTTTGCAAATCAGACTTATTCGGACGTTTCTTATCAGGATGGGAAATCCCATTATTTCTTGTTTGGACGCGAGGACAAAGGATTGCCGGAAGATTTTATGCGCCAGCACGAAGAGAAGGCCATTCGCATTCCGATGAATGATGAGCATGTCCGTAGTTTAAATGTCTCCAATACCGTCTGCATGATTGTCTATGAGGCGCTTCGCCAGCAGGGCTTTAAGGGGCTGGAGTTAACACATCGGTATGAACAAGATAAGCTCAAATAGCCGATAAAAACCAAACATCCGAACGACGTCATCCATGACGTTATAAAAACTTGCCTAGGCAAGTTTTTTTTGTTATCATAAAAAGGTCTTCAGGGCAGGGTGAGATTCCCGACCGGCGGTGACTTTTACTAGGAAATGTTCTCTTCCTTTTATACTTTGTTGCCAAGCTTTGCTTAACGAGAAGTTATGCCTACAGCTTGTCGTATCGTTTAAAAGAAATATCTCCATTTCCATACTCTAAAAGAAGTCCGCGAGCGCAAGCTGATGTGGTGTGACTCCACAACCGACAGTATAGTCTGGATGGGAGAAGACGAGAGACGAATAGACTGACAGCTATTTTGATCTGTTTAGAGCTGATGCATAGGAATAAAACGTTAGGTGCTATGATTGACTAGCGGTGTTTTTCAATGGAGACCAGCTAAAGTGACTAGAATGTTCTCTAGTTTAAGCTTTGTTTAAATAGTTTAGAGTAGAATGATGGGGTAGACGTCTTTCCAGCTTCTCTAATTTTTAAAAAATTGGAGGAACCTGTTATGACAAATACACGTAAACTGACCCTAGTGGCTGTTTTATCCGCATTATCTTTTATTTTGATGTTCTATCAATTTTCTTTCTTGATAGATTTCTTCAAAATTGATTTGAGTATCATCGCCATTTTGTTGGCTTTGGTCTTGTTGGATTTTAAAAGTGCTGTTTGGGTGACCTTGATCCGATCTGTTCTTAAATTAGCTCTTAATAATAAGGGGCTTGAAACCTTGATCGGACTACCAATCAATATCATTGGAGTTCTTGTTTTTGTCCTTGCTTTTGCATGGATTTGGAACAAGGAACGGACCCATGGCCGATTTATCCTGGCTATGATAATTGGAACGATCAGCTTGAGTATCACGATGGTATTGGTGAACTATGTCTATGCAATCCCTTTGTATGCTCGCTTTATGAACTATGATATTTCGAAAACACTAGGGCTTGTCCACTATTTAGCCGCAATGGTTGCACCGTTTAACCTGATCGAAGGAGTGATTTGGGCCATCGCATTTGGATTGATCTACACTCTTTTGCAACCGATTTTGAAAAGATATGAAAAATAAACAACAACATTGGGCGAAGGCAAGCTTCGCCCTTCTCATTTTTGTCATTCTAGGGTATGTGATTCGTTTCTACCCGCAACAATTAACGGGCTTTGATAGCACGATTCAATCTGCTATTCGAGGCGATCTGCCTGCACCACTGACGGCTTTCTTTACCAAGGTAACCCATGTCATGGATACCAAGATCATTGTCATCTGGGTGGGTCTTTTGCTAGCTGTCTTTGCCTGTAAGAAATGGTACAGCGAAGCCCTCTTTCTGGGGAGCAATCTGGTATTGACAGGTCTTTTGGTTCTTCTTCTGAAGAATATCTACCAGAGACCGAGACCAAGTATTCTTCATCTAGTAGAGGAAAAAGGCTTTTCTTTCCCGAGTGGTCATTCACTGGCGTCTACCCTTGTTTTGGGAAGCTTAATCATTATTATCTACCAGCATTTAAAACATAAAACTGCCCGCTATTGTCTCCAAGGCTTGCTGGTTCTGGGAATTGTGACCATTGTGGTCTCCCGTATTTATGTCGGGGTCCACTATCCTTCAGACGTTCTCGGCAGTATGATTTTAGGCCTTGCTGTCTTACAATTTGAGTACCCCTTGTACGATCGCTTGCGGTTTCAATGGCGCTTTACAGGGAAGCAAAAATAACTAACAACTAGGAGTTGGACTCGTGTTTTGAGTTCGACTCTTTTTTTGCTATAATGAAGGGTATGAAATCCTACAATACCTTGAATGATTATTATCGAACCTTATTTGGAGAAAAGACCTTTAAAGTCCCTATTGATGCAGGCTTTGATTGTCCTAATCGTGACGGAACAGTCGCCCATGGTGGCTGTACTTTTTGCACGGTCTCGGGTTCAGGAGATGCCATTGTGGCCCCAGAAGCTCCGATTCGAGAACAGTTTTACAAAGAGATTGATTTTATGCATCGGAAATGGCCAGATGTGAAGAAGTACCTGGTCTATTTTCAAAATTTTACTAACACCCACGAGAAAGTGGAAGTCATTCGAGAGCGGTATGAACAGGCCATCAATGAACCAGGAGTGGTAGGAATCAACATTGGTACGCGTCCGGATTGTTTACCAGATGAGACCTTGGCCTACCTAGCAGAGCTGACAGAGCGCATGCATGTGACGATTGAGTTGGGACTTCAGACAACTTATGAAGCGACTTCTGAATTGATCAATCGGGCCCATAGTTATGACCTCTATGTTGAAACAGTCAAGCGTATTCGACAACAGGTGCCCAAGGCTGAGATCGTCTCCCATTTGATCAATGGCCTTCCTGGTGAGACGCATGAGATGATGGTGGAAAATGTTCGCCGTTGTGTGACCGATAATGAAATTGATGGCATCAAGTTACACCTCTTGCATTTGATGACCAATACACGGATGCAACGGGACTATCATGAAGGACGACTTCAACTCATGAGCCAGGAGGAGTATGTCAAAGTCATCTGTGACCAGTTGGAGATCATCCCCAAACACATTGTCATCCACCGGATTACAGGGGACGCGCCAAGGGATATGTTGATTGGCCCTATGTGGAGCCTCAACAAATGGGAAGTCCTAAACGCTATTGAAACTGAAATGCGTCGGCGTGGAAGTACACAAGGATGTAAGCTAGAAGAAAAGGAGACTGCCGATGCTTCGACCACTTGAAATGGCCCATCAATTTTTAGCAGAAGTCATCACCAAAGAAGATGTGGTGGTGGATGCGACCATGGGAAATGGGCATGATACGGCTTTTTTAGCCCAACTAGCAGGCCAAGTCTATGCCTTTGATATTCAAGAGCAGGCACTTGTAAATACCCAAGAAAGATTGGAAAAGTTGGGACTTCAACAGGTCCGGTTGATTTTGGATGGCCACCAGCATGTGGACCAATATGTGGAGACCCTCAAAGCAGCTATTTTTAATCTGGGGTATCTGCCATCTGCAGATAAATCGGTCATTACTCTTCCAGCTACCACGATTGAAGCGATGGAGAAAATCTGTGCTCGCCTAGAAAAAGGTGGGCGAATGGCTATTATGATCTATTATGGTCACGAGGGAGGAGACATCGAGCGCGATGCAGTGCTGGACTTTGTCAGCCAGCTCCCACAAAAAGACTATACAGCGACCATCTACCGGACACTGAATCAAGTGAATCAGCCACCGTTTTTGGTCATGATCGAAAAATTAGAAAGCTACCGTCATGGATAAAGAATATTTAAAGAATAAAATCGAAGGATTGAGACACCATTTTGTCGAATCAACCATCCACGAGCGTGCAATAGGTTTTTATGATGAAGCTCATATGACTAAAAAGATGCTTAAAATAAAAAAGAAATTGGTTTCGCTTGAGATGGAACGATGCCAAAAGAAGATTGAGCACAAGGATGTAACCAAGACAGACCAAAAGATTGCGGAGTTAAAACAGCAATTTGAGACCTGCTGCCAAGAACGCTAGGGAGGGAGTGATATGGAACTACTCCTTTATGCAGTGATCTTTTCGATGATTTTGATCGTCTCAAATGCCACGAATAAACTTGTGCCGAGTCTTCCTCTGCCCTTGATTCAAATTTTACTAGGGATTGGTTGGGCCCTCTTTGTGCCAGAAGAAAATTTTCATCTGGATACTGAGCTTTTTCTGGCCTTGGTCATTGGCCCTCTCTTATTTCGAGAGGCAGAAGAAGCAGATATTACTTCTGTCTTAAAGCACTGGCGCATCATTCTTTATTTGATTTTTCCAGTGATTTTTATCTCAACCATTAGTTTGGGGTGGGCAGCTCACTCCTTGTGGTTGAGCCTTCCTTTAGCAGCCTGTATGGCTGTAGGGGCAGCTCTAGGTCCAACAGACTTAGTAGCCTTTGCTTCCCTGTCTGAGCGCTTTACCTTTCCAAAGCGGGTTTCGAATATCTTAAAAGGAGAAGGGTTACTAAATGATGCCTCAGGACTAGTTGCCTTTCGAGTGGCCTTGGCAGCCCTTGCGACCGGAAGTTTCTCCCTTGGAGAGGCAGGGATTTCCTTAGGAATCTCCATTATAGGAGGATTTGCAGTAGGAATCTTGACGGCCTTTGTGAACCGTTGGCTGCAAACCTTGCTCTTGAGTGTTCGCGCTAGTGATATTGCCAGTGAATTGTTATTAGAATTGAGTCTCCCGTTATTGACTTTTTTCTTAGCAGAAGAACTCCATGTGTCTGGTATCATCGCTGTGGTCGTGTCAGGGATCCTAAAAGCCAGTCGCTTTAAGCACATTACCCTTCTTGAAGCCCGGGTGGATACTGTGAGCCATACCGTCTGGAATACGGTCAACTTTATCTTAAATGGGTCGGTCTTTGTGATTTTGGGAATGGAACTAGAAATGATCGCCAAGCCCATCTTAAGTAGTCCCATTTACAACAATCTTCTTTTAGTTGTTTCTGTCTTTCTTTTGACTACCTTGCTCTTTTTAATTCGTTTTGTCATGGTTTACCTCTTTTATTGGTTCCGAACGGTTCGACTAAAAAAATCATTGAGAAATTATCTGAAAGATGCCTTATTGCTGACCTTTTCGGGTGTGAAGGGAACAGTTTCGATTGCGACGATCCTTTTGATTCCAACCAAAATCGAAAAAGAATACCCCGTCCTACTCTTTTTAGTGGCAGGAGTTACCCTTGTCAGCTTTATTGCTGGCTTAGTGGTGCTTCCAAAATTATCAGAAGATAAGGAAGAAACCAATAACTACCTGATGCAGATCGCGATTTTAAATGATGTCGTCATGGAATTAGAAGCAGACCTAAAGAATAGTAAGCACAAGGGGCCCTTGTATGCGGCGATTGATAACTATCATGGTCGGATTGAAAATTTGATTCTAAGCCAAGAAAACAAGCTCATTCAAAAGGACTGGGAACAGCTGAAGCTCTTGATTTTGAGTATTGAAAGTGACGGCTTGGAACAAGCCTACGAAGAAGGAAAAATGCGCGAGCGGGGCTACCGTGTCTACCAACGCTATCTTCGTAATATGGAGCAACGGGTCAATCGCAACCTTTCGTCTCGTCTAACATACTACCTCTTGGTTTCTTTCCGCATCTTGCGTTTGCTGGTCCATGAAATCCTAACACTAGGTTCTGGCTTTCGAACTTGGTGGAACCGAGAAGATAGAAAGTTAGAAGCCATTGATTATGACCAGATTGCGGCCCTTTATTTGGCCAATACGGAAATCATCATTGAAAGTTTGGAAGACCTCAAAGGGGTTTATCGGAGCAGTTTGATCTCTTACCTGCAAGAATCTCGTCTGAGAGAGACGGCCATTATTACTAGTGGAGCCTTTGTGGAGCGGGTTATTAACCGGGTAAAACCAAATAATATCGATGAAATGTTGAGAGGCTATTATTTGGAGCGTAAGATTATTTTTGAATACGAAGCGCAACACCTGATTACCGCCAAGCAAGCGCGTCGCATGCGTCAAAATGTCAATGAATTAGAAAGCTACTCCCTAAGAGAAAGTGCCAACACTCTTCCATACGATATGATCGAGTATGCACAAAATCGATAAGCGTAAAAGTAAAAGAGAGTGGGACAGAAATCGGTAATTCGTTAGAATTCGATTTCGTCGTCCCACCTCCGCACAGTTGAGTAGGGCTGTAAAAGCTGATGAAATCAGCGTAGTAGAGCCCACTCAACCACTACGTCTTACTCGACAATCAAAAAACAATTAAGAGGCTAGGACTTTTGTCCCAGCCTCTTTTTGTTTTATTCAGGGTCTTCTGTGTGTGTGATTTCTGGTTTGACAAAGAGTCGCTCATCGCCTAGATCAATAAGGGATACTGGTGCTTCGTAAAACTGGCTAAGGACATGAGGAGTTAGGATGTTTTCCTTTGGCCCTTCTTCGACCACTTGGCCATGTTTGAGCAGGAGCACATGGGTCATATCTTTTGTAATTTCTTCTGCATGGTGGGTGACGTAGATCATGGTTGGCGCGTGATCCAGTTGTTTGATATGATGGATCTGACAAAGGAGCTTTTCTCTGGCAAAGAGATCCAATCCACTTGAAGCTTCGTCAAAGATGATCAGATCTGGCTGGTCCATGAGGCTTCGTGCAATGAGGACCGTCTGCTTTTCTCCCTGTGAGAGCTCCCGGTATTTACGACCGATCAAAGAGCTAGCCCCAATCGAAGTCAGCATATCCCGTGCCCAGTTTAGTTCTTCCTCCCCGTATGCAGCATATAAGATACTACTCTTGTATTGACCAGTTAGGACAATTTGCTCTGTCAAAAGATGTTCTGGCAGTCTTTCTGAAATAAAGGAGCTAACGATCCCAATACGCTTACGCAACTCAGGAATACCCCCTTCTCCAAAGCGGGTTCCAAGGACAGTTACTTGGCCGGAACTAGCCCAGTATTCAGACATGAGCAGTTTGAGGAGAGTCGATTTTCCTGCTCCATTTAAGCCTAAAATGGCCCAACATTCATTTTCTTTTACTTGCCAGTTAATCTCTTTTAAAAGGGCTTTTCCATTGCGGATCAAATTGACGTCTTGTAGTTCAATCAAATTCTTCATAACTTCATCCTTTTGATTAAAATCTCCTTTATTCTATCATAAAATATGGTAGAATAGAAAACAGGAGGTAAGGAATGTTTCGAAATAGTAAATTGTTATTCTGGACATGTGAGATCTTATTATTGACGGTGATTTTCTATATTTGGAAATCAATGGGGACTTTAATTTCTCCATTTGTATCTGTTCTGAATACCATCCTCTTACCATTTTTAATTGCAGGTTTTTTATATTACATTACCAATCCGATTGTTGAATTGTTGGAAAAACATTTAAAAATCAAGCGTGTGTTTGGGATTTTGATCACCTTAGTACTGTTGTTTGGGATCATTGGCTTAGGGATCTTTTATCTGCTCCCTATCTTAATCAATCAGTTAACCAGTTTGATCAATTCAACTCAAGGACTTTACTGGGAAGTTCAAAGTTTGGTTCGAAAACTCTCAACCAATCCTTTGTTCCAGAATGTGAATATCCAGTCGACGATTCAACAGTTGAATCTCTCATATATGGATATCCTACAAAATCTCTTGAATAGTGTGACCAACAGTTTAGGAAGTGTGGTTAACACCATTGTCAATACGGTCTTTATCTTGATCATGACCCCTGTCTTCTTGGTTTATTTCTTGGTCGATGGGAAGAAGTTATTACCGATGTTGGAGCGGACCATTTTACGCAATGACAAACTCCACATTTCAAGCCTCTTGATTAGTTTGAATGAAACGGTCTCTCGCTATATTAGTGGGATTTCGATCGATGCCTTTATCATTGGAACCCTAGCCTACATTGGCTATAGTTTTATTGGATTGAAGTATGCTTTGGTCTTTGCCATTTTTTCTGGATTGGCCAACCTCATTCCATATGTAGGACCAACCATCGGGTTGATTCCGATGATCATCACCTATGCCTTCACAGATATGGATATGATGATCAAAGCAGTCATTTACATGTTGATTATCCAGCAGATCGATGGGAATATTCTTTATCCGCGTATCGTTGGAGGCGTGATGAAGGTTCACCCGATTACCATTATGGTTCTCTTATTGCTCTCAAGTAATATTTACGGCATTATCGGGATGGTCGTTGCGATTCCAGTCTATTCGATTGGAAAAGAAATTGTAAAATTCTTGGTAAATCTTTATGATAACCACCGTGCTGCTAAGGAGCAGAAGAAAAAAGAAGAATTTGGTATCATTAATAAATCATAGACTCTAGCGCCTATATGGGCCTTGGAGTCTTTTTTGTACAGTTTTTTGAAAAAATGCTGGAAAAAAGTCAACAAGTGCTATGAAATGTGTTAAAATATAAGTGATTTTGAAAGAAAATATGAAAAGGTAGGAAAAGATGAGACTGCTCTTATCGAAAAAACAGAGACGCCAATTGCAATTGTTGGAAATCCTGATTAAGGAAAAAAGATGGTTCCACTTGAAAGAGTTGGCCAAGCGTTTGGATTGTACAGAACGTTCGTTAAAAGAAGATTTGTCTAATCTTCGTAGTACATTTGATGACTTTTTAATTGAATCCTCTACCAATGGGATCAAGATCAGTTATGAGGATTCGGTTGGGCTAGAAGTGATCTATCATCACTTTTTAAAAGAATCACAAGCCTTTGCCTTGATTGAATATCTTTTCTTCAACAAGGATGTTTCTAATGAATATATTTGCAGAAAGTTTGATTTGAGTTACCAATCTTTCTACCGCTTGATTCGGACGATTAATCAGAAGCTTCAAACCAAATACAATGTAAAGATTGATTTGAAACCCTTGAATCTTGTCGGGGATGAGATTGACGTTCGTTTCTTTTATGCCCAATATTTTGCGGAACGTTATTACTACATGGAGTGGCCTTTCCCAGAATTTAAGGAAGAGGCGGTGACCGATTTGATCACCTTCTTCTTCAAGCTCTATGGCTATCCATTGACCTTCTCTGTACTCAGGTCTTATAAAGTTCTCTTGACAGTCTACTTGTCACGGATTAAGCAAGGTTACTTCATCGACATGCCAACGAACTATGATGTGTATAAGGACCAGTATCAAGGGGTGACCAATGTCGAGGAGATGTTGCGCTACTTTAGCTTGCAGTTGGGTGTCGAGTTGAATGAAAAAGTGCTGGAGCAGTTCTTCATCATCTTCATTCAAGAGAATTTCTATTTCAGCCCAGAAAGCTTGATCGAAGCTGCAGAAACGGATCCTTATGCCAAAGAATCGACTAGACTCATCAAAGATATGTTCAAGGATCTATGCTATACCTATGATTTAGACATTGAAAATCTTGATGAGATGTTGATGCATGTCCATAACACGTCTCATCTCGATCGGAAGGAATTATTCTCTGAGTTTCTCTTATTTGATACCAAGACCAATACCAACGAAGATTTCATGAGCATCTTCCCAGCCTTCTATGATGATTTGAAGGAGCATATCATCACTTATATGAAGACCATGAAGCATGATTTGAATGATGAGATCATCAAGCACATGATCTATACGGTCTATACTCACTGGGAACGTCTCTTACCGCAGTTATTGCGCCGTCGGAAGTCCATTAAGGTCTTGATTATCAGTCGTTTTGACGATCACCATGCCAAATCCATGATCGATTTCCTTGATTTCTACTGTACGGATAACTTTGAATTTACGCAGATGATCAAGTACAATCTGACAGTGGATGATATTGAAGCTTCGGATGCCGACGTAGTGGTGGCCAACTTTATGATGCCTGAATTAAAGAAAAAACCATTTATTTGTACAAGTAGTCTCTCATCGCTTGAGCTGGTTGAAAAACTTAATGCCTTCTTTTATGATTTTACCAGTGCAGAGCATTAAAGACAAAGCCTTCTTAGAAACTTTCCTTAGGTGAGTACGGACGTCAGCGAACTTCGAAGAAGTTCCATGACTAATTAAGATACAAAGGGCGTTCGCGGATAAAGTCAAAATAGGAAGTTTGACGCAGAATCTTTAGATTCTAGGAAAACTTATCTTTTTGACACGATCCGTAGCCCGTGTTCAATTCGTTTTGGACCCCTTCGCTTTTTAATTTTTTAGGCTCAGGCTAAAACAGTTTCCCAAACTGTTTTACTCCCAAAACTCCCGAGTGCTAGAAACAATCGTGTTTCTAGCACTTTTCTCACGGCGGAAAGTTTCAGTGTAGGTTTGAATGAAACGATTATATATTTTGTTTTAAGTTTTCAGCGTTACTTAGGTTATTTTATGTGAAAAAACAATATGTTCACATTCTAAAATCAGGACTTGTTCCTGATTTTTTGATGGTAAAAAAAAGAAAATTTTATAGAAGAATGCAGGCTCTCCTATTTTGTGGTATAATATACAATATTATATACTGGAGGGAATTATCCATGGAAGACCCTGGCAGTCAGGAAATTTTACTGGAAGTTATTTTATTGATTGTTTTGACATTATTGAACGCCTTTTTCTCGGCGACTGAAATGTCAATGGTATCGTTGAATCGCTCTCGTGTAGAGCAAAAGGCTGAAGAAGGAGATAAAAAATACATTCGTCTTCTTAGCGTATTGGAACAACCGAACCATTTCTTATCCACTATTCAGGTGGGGATCACCTTGATTAACATCTTATCTGGGGCGAGTCTTGCAGAAAGTCTCGGTCATGTCATTGCTGGATGGATGGGCAATACCAAAACAGCTCTTGCAGCTGGAAGCTTTTTATCTCTAGCATTTTTGACTTATATTTCGATCGTATTTGGTGAACTCTATCCGAAACGAATCGCCATGAACTTGAAAGATGAGTTGGCTGTTCGAACAGCTCCGATTGTGATTCTATTAGGAAAAATTGTCAGCCCCTTTGTTTGGTTGCTTTCAGCGTCGACCAACCTTTTGAGCCGTATCACGCCAATGGAATTCGATGATCCGGATGAAAAGATGACGCGGGATGAAATCGAGTATATGCTGACCAATAGTGAAGCAACACTGGATGCTGACGAGATTGAGATGCTCCAAGGGATCTTTTCATTAGATGAAATGGTAGCGCGTGAAGTCATGGTCCCACGGACAGATGCCTTCATGGTTGATATCAATGATGATACCAAAGAAATTATTGAAAGTATCCTTAAGCAAAACTTTTCACGGATTCCTGTCTATGATGATGACAAGGACAATGTCATCGGCCTCATCCATACCAAACGTCTCTTGAACGAAGGATTTATCAATGGCTTTGATAATATTGTCTTAAGAAAGATTTTACAAGAACCTTTGTTTGTTCCAGAAACTATTTTTGTGGATGATCTTTTGAAGGAATTGCGCAATACACAAAATCAAATGGCCATTCTGCTTGATGAATATGGTGGAATGTCTGGACTGGTCACTCTTGAAGACCTCTTGGAAGAAATCGTCGGTGAAATTGACGATGAGACTGACAAAGCGGAAATTGATGTCTTTGAAATTGCAGACAATACTTATTTTGTACAAGGAGCCATGTCTCTAAATGACTTTAACGAATATTTTGATGTTGAGTTGGAAAGTGATGATGTGGATACCATTGCAGGGTATTACCTGACAGAGGTTGGGCGAATTCCATCCTTGAAAGAACGCCTCAGCTGTGAAGTCGATAGTCAAAAGAAACACCTCATTTTGACAAATGACAAAGTAAAAAATGGTCGTGTGACCAAGGTGAAAGTTGAAATTTCTGAAATCGTCGAAGAAGATGAGGAAACCAAATCAAAAGAAGATTAGAAAACAGAGGCCTGGACGTGTTCCAGCCTCTGTTTTTTTTCTTGTCAGGGATAGTTGAATTTTCAAAAAATTTGAAAAATTTCTGAAATAGTCTTGACAGCTAAAAAAAATTAAGGTAAGATAATACCCATAAATAAAGAAAGCAGAAAATAAACATGAAGCAACAAGCCATTTCAACTCAAAAATTCTACTTTAGCTACTTTAGATAGTGTTTGTAGACATGATCTCATGGATGCAAACAACCCAAGCAATTTGTTTGTATCTATGTGGCTAAGATTTTTGACGATGGTCCATAGAGCTAGTATCTAAATGGACCGAGGTTTTGTAACTTGTTGGAGAATTTCAAGCATCCGTTTAGAGAATGATCTAAGCGGATTTTTTGTTTATTTGCAGAAAAGGAGTCAAAAAATGAAAGTAGTGAAGAAATTACTAGCACCTGTCCTGGTTGTAGGACTGCTGTTAACATCATTGGTGACCTTACACCATCTGAAGGATGCTAAAAAGGACAATGTCTTTCGGATTGGGATTTCCCAGTACATCACCCATAAGTCGCTCGATGCAACACGAAAAGGCTTTATCGAAGAGTTGAAGAAAGAGGGCTATGTGGATGGGAAAAATATTCAGATCGATTTCCAAAATGCTCAAGGGGAGCAACGAAATCTGAAAAATATTTCTAAACAATTGGCAGAAGAAAGTGATCTAGTTTTTGCGATTGCAACCCCTTCTGCACAAAGTTTGGCTAATACGACTAAAACAACGCCGGTTGTCTTCTCAGCTGTGACCGATCCATTGGCAGCGAAATTGGTGAAAAACTTGAAAGAACCAGGTGGCAATATCACAGGGACAAGTGACCAGTCAGAAGATGCGATCGCTACACAGGTAGACATGATTAAGCAAGTGCTTCCAACGGCGAAAACAGTTGGGATTCTCTATACGCAAAGTGAGCCTAACTCCGTCGTCCAAAAAGACAATGCGAAGAAGATCCTAGAAGCTAAGGGCTATCAAGTGGTTGAAAAAACAATTCTTGATAGTAACAATGTGAAAGCTGCAGCAGACAGTATCATGTCAGAGGCAGATATCGTCTTTGTTCCGACGGACAATATTATCTCTTCTACAATGGACACTGTCAAACAGGTTTCTATCAGCCATAAGGTGCCAGTTTTTGGTGGGTCTGCTGAGATGGTGGCTACTGGTGGTTTGTACAACTTTGGTACTGATTATGAGGAATTGGGAAGACAAGCTGCTCGGATGGCTGTTCGCATCATGAAGGGTGAGAAACCTGGAAAAGTCGCAGTTGAAACACCTGAAAAATTAGAATTGCATACCAATAAAGAGATGGCTAAAGAGCTTGGAATTGATATTAGCTCGTTGAAGGTAGAAAAATAGGAGGTTTGAGATGAATTTTGTTTTATCAAGTTTATCAGAAGGTTTATTGTGGTCGATCATGGCGATCGGTGTTTACTTAACATTTCGAATTTTAGATATTGCTGATATGACGGCAGAAGGAGCCTTTCCACTTGGGGCAGCAGTTGTAGCATCCCAAATTCAAGCCGGAAGAAATCCTTGGCTTGCAACCTTTTTAGGCTTCCTAGCCGGAATGATCGCAGGATTGGTCTCTGGAATTCTCCATACAAAAATGAAAATTCCAGCCCTCTTGACAGGGATTGTCACTTTGACCGGTCTCTACTCTATCAATATCAAAATCATGGGAGGGGTTCCTAACCTTTCTATCGGAGATTCTAGTACCATTTTCAAGAGTGTGATGAAATTAGGTCTTTCTAATGAAGAAGCTGTCTTTTTGATTAGCATTTCTTGCTTGATCATCGTCTGTATCTTATTGACCCTCTTAATGAAGACGCAACTTGGCTTGGTTTTGCGCTCGACTGGTGATAACATTCCAATGAGTGAGGCCAACGGGGTCAATGTAGATAACATGAAGATGTTGGGCTACATGATTTCAAATGGATTGATTGCCCTGTGTGGAGCCATGTTTGCACAAAATGATGGTTTCTCAGATGTGACTTCTGGGACAGGGACGATCGTAGTCGGCTTGAGTGCTGTGATTATCGCTGAAGTTTTGATCCACGAATTGACCATTGGTTGGCGCTTGCTTTCAATCGGGGTTGGAGCCATTGTTTACCGTTTGATTATCTTAAATATTTACGAGATCCCAAATCTCGATCAAAATATGGTCCGTCTCTTCAATGCGATCTTGCTTGCGATTGTCTTGTTCGCTCCTGAGGCGCAAAAACGTCTTCGTGTTCGTGGATTGAAGTTAGGAAATAAGTAGGAGAAAAGTATGGCAACATTATTATCAATTGAAGGCATTCATAAGACATTTGAAGCAGGAACGGTTAATGAAAACCATGTCTTAAAAGGCTTGGATCTCCAAGTGGAAGAAGGAGATTTCATTTCGGTTATCGGTGGAAATGGAGCTGGGAAATCAACCTTGATGAACATCTTGGCAGGAAATCTAGTCGTGGATGAAGGGGATATCTTGCTAGAAGGTAACTCCATTAAAAATACGAGTGTTCGGAAGCGTGCGAAAGATATTGCGCGTGTCTTCCAAGATCCTAAGATGGGGACGGCTTCTCGTTTGACCATTGAAGAAAATATGGCGATTGCCCAACGTCGGGGGAAATCTCGTGGTTTGAGCTGGGGAGTTCGGGAGAAAGATCGCGAATTGTTCCGTGAAGCCTTGAAGGAACTGAATATCGGTTTAGAGAATCGTCTCAAGGTAGATACCCAATATTTGTCTGGTGGGCAACGTCAAGCTTTGACCTTGGTCATGGCAGCTTTGGTTAGACCAAAACTCTTGCTTCTGGATGAACATACCGCAGCGCTCGATCCAAAGACTAGTGAAATGGTCATGGAATTGACCCAAAAGATCGTGGAAAGCCATGATTTGACAACCTTGATGATTACGCATGATATGAACCATGCTATCGAATACGGCAACCGCTTGATCATGCTCTACCAAGGCAAGATCGTTGTCGACGTCAAAGGAGAAGAAAAGAAAAACCTAACGGTTGAAGATTTAATGCGCCTCTTCCAACAAAACAGTGGTGAAATCTTGGTTAGTGATGAATTGGTATTAGGATAAAATAAAAGAGAGTGGGACAGAAATCGGTAATTCGTTAGAATTCGATTTCGTCGTCCCACCTCCGCACAGTTGAGTAGGGCTGTAAAAGCTGATGAAATCAGCGTAGTAGAGCCCACTCAACCACTGCGTCTTGCTCGACAATCCAAAAACAATTGAGAGGCTAGGACTTTTGTCCCAGCCTCCTTTTTATTTCCTCCGCTCTGCATAGTCGACAAAATGAAACTTGTCTAATTTGTGACGGCTTTCGGTGAACTGGAATTGCCGACCATCTGCTAAGTAAACTTGGGAACGGACCGTTACCACGTGTTGGTCTTTTCCAAGATCCAGTAAGATCTTATCGCGATTATCGATTGGTGAAATCAAGATTTCTTTCTTTTTGAGTCGAAGTGTTTTTTTGAAAAAAATTTTGAAAGCGCTTGAAAATGCAAAGTCATTCCCTTATAATAAAAGAGGAAAACTTTTTAGGGATGGAGAAACGCATGAGAAAAAACGGTAAAAAGATTCGCTTACTGGGAGTAGCCACCTTATTGGCTAGTCAGTTGGGGGTCTTTAGCAGTGCCCTCACGGTAGTTGCAGACGAGACCACAGCTTCGACTTCAGAGCCAGGGCTTGTGACGAACACTAGTAGCGAGGAAGGCTCTACAAATAGTTCGACTTCCGCTACAACAACAACTACAGAAGCTACGACGAGAGCTTCGAGGGATAAAGAAGAGCCATCTAGCAGTTCCTCAGACGATACTGAGGAGAAAACGGTTAAGATCGGGGAGATTCAAGGGGAAGCGCAACGCTCTCCACTGGAAGGCCAAAAGGTATCCATCAAAAATGCGGTGGTGACCAAAACAGACCGCTATGGTTTTTATGCTCAAGATATTGAATCAGATGGCAATAGTCGGACTTCAGATGGGATTTATGTTGTTTCCAAATACAAGGTCAAGGTCGGTGACAAGGTGAAAATCACTGGTACCGTCAAGGAAGGCTATATGGAAGAAGTCACCTTGGGAGCTGGGAAAACCTTTAAGGAACCAACGAATAGTTTAACGGTGACCATGCTGGTCGATGCTTGGATCACAAAAGACGGGACAGCCCCTCTTCCAGAAGCTGTGAATATCACTGCGGGGATGCCAGCGGAGGTGAAGCCTAATCCGACTGCTTATGCTCCAGAAACCGATGCCCTCGATTATTGGGAAAGTCTGGAAGGCATGCTCACTGTAGTAAAGAAACCGCATGTTCTAGGTCCCCAGTACAAAGGAGATATCTATGTATTGGGAGAAGATTTCACAGGACTTCCTTTAAACAATATTGGGGGTCTGAATCTACGGCCACATGCGCAAAATACAGCGACGATACCGATTTATGTTGGGAATCAGTTTGTCGCAAAAGCCAAGGATTACTTTACAGAAGACGTGACAGGAGTGGTAACGTATCGAAATAGCTTCTATAAATTAGAGCCCACTCAACAGTTGACGGTCCAAGATGGTGGCTTGCAGCGTCAAGCAGCTCAAACCCAACCAAGTGAAGACAAGCTGACCATCGCTTCCTACAATATTGAAAATTTCTCGGCCAACAATGCCAAAAATGAAACCCCAGAGGATAAGGTGACGCTGATTGCCAATTCCTTTATCCATGAAATTCACAATCCAGACATCATTACTTTGATCGAAGTGCAGGACAATAATGGTAGTGTGGATGACGGAACGACCAGTGGTGTTGAAAGTGGACGCAAACTAGCCAATCGGATCAAGGAATTGGGTGGCAAGAGCTATGAGTATACGGAGGTTGCTCCAGTAGATGGCGCTGACGGAGGAAAGCCTGGTTCCAATATTCGTTTGGGAATCCTCTACAATCCAGAACGCGTGAGCTTAGCCAAAAAAGAGGCAGCAACTAGCAACGAGGCAGCGCAATTTGACAAGGGACACCTGGTTAAAAATCCAGCTCGGATTGCCCCTAATGACCCATCGTTTGATCATACTCGCAAGTCCTTAGCCGTTGAATTTGAATTCAAAGGTCAACCAGTTGTGGTGATTGCCAATCACTTGAAATCAAAAATTGGAGATGATGCTATTTATGGGGCAAGCCAACCAGCAGTGGAACATACCTTGCCAACTCGTGAAGCACAAGCCAGTGTCATCCATCAATTCGTCCAAGAAGGCTTGAAGCAAAATCCGAAGACCACCTTTGTTTTGACGGGTGATTTTAATGATTACGATTTCTCAACCACGGCACAGATCCTTGCGGGCAGTGAACTAACCAACTTAATGGCCCAACATGATGCAGGCGATCGCTATTCTTATTTCTATCGTGGAAGCAATCAAGTTTTGGATAACATTTTTATCTCAAACAACATGGCAGCTAAAGCAAGGTTTGAACCCGTCCATATCAATGCTTCCTTTATGAAGGAACATGGTCGTGCATCAGACCATGATCCTGTCTTGGTCCAAATCGACTTTAGTGGAGCACAAACTCCAGGAACGCCGACGGATGATCAACAAGGAAATACAGGACAACCAACGGATCAAACCAGCCCTTCTTCATCGAATACAGGATCTCAACTAGTCCCTCATCAGACTCAAGCCAATGAACAAAAGAGTTCAACAGCTGAAAGCAAAGAGAAGGGCAAGAACGAAGATGAGAAGCAAGACGACAAGGAAGAGGAGGCAACAACAGAAACCAAGACACCAGGTAAACGGAAAATCCTTCCATCTACTGGACAAGAAACAAGCTATCTAGCCCTTTTTGGAGTGGCAGTAGCTACGATGAGTCTTGTCTTCTACAAGAAGAAAAAGATGACTCACTGACGTGTTTTATATGAAAGATCTAAAAAAGGAGTCGCTGGCTCCTTTTTTTCTCCTAAAATACAGGACAGATAGTCCCATATTGGAAACTGTACTAGGACAATGAAAACTACTGAAAAGAACAGTTTCTTTTCAAAAAGAAGCTTAAACTCTTTAAAATAGATGGAATCGTGTTATAATAAAGTCATAAAACGTTTTCAAGAGAAGAGGTTCCTCAATGGAAAATGAAACAGTTGACTATGGAAAAGTAACAGGAATGGTACACTCAACAGAAAGTTTTGGTGCAGTAGACGGGCCTGGGATCCGTTTTATTGTCTTCCTTCAAGGCTGTCAAATGCGGTGTCAATACTGCCACAATCCAGATACTTGGGCAATGGAAACCAACAAGTCCCGTGAGCGGACGGTGGATGATGTCTTAGAAGAAGCCCTCCGTTATCGTGGATTTTGGGGCGAAAAAGGGGGAATCACTGTCAGTGGTGGAGAAGCCCTCTTGCAGATTGACTTTTTGATTGCACTTTTTACCAAGGCTCAAGAGTTGGGCATTCATTGTACTTTGGATACCTGTGCTCTTCCTTTCCGGAATACGCCTCGTTATTTGGAAAAATTTGACCGCTTGATGGCAGTGACTGACTTGGTGCTTCTGGATATCAAGGAAATCAATGATGAACGGCACAAAATTGTGACCAGCCATACCAATAAAACGATTCTAGCTTGTGCCAAGTACCTATCTGATATTGGAAAACCAGTCTGGATTCGTCACGTTTTGGTGCCTGGGCTTACGGACCGGGATGATGATTTGATCGAGCTTGGAAAATTTGTTAAAACCCTTAAAAATGTCGATAAATTTGAGATCCTTCCTTACCATACTATGGGGGAATTCAAATGGCGTGAATTGGGAATTCCGTACAAATTGGAGGGTGTGAAACCACCGACAAAAGAACGGGTCCAAAATGCAAAAGATTTGATGGAAACAGAAAGTTACCAAGATTACCTGAAACGGGTCAAAGGATAAAAAGTATAGACAGTTGGGCCTTCCAGCTGTCTTTTTCTGATGAAATGCACAACTATTCCCTTTCTTTAAATGGCAAAACGTGCTAAAATAGAGTGAATCTATAAATGAAATAAAGAGGTAGAAACATGTCAAAAATTCTCGTTTTTGGTCACCAAAATCCTGACTCAGATGCTATCGGCTCATCTGTAGCTTTTGCTTATCTTGCAAAAGAAGCTTATGGTTTGGATACAGAAGCAGTGGCCCTTGGAACTCCAAATGAAGAAACAGCTTTCGTGTTGGACTATTTTGGTGTGGAAGCACCACGCGTCATCACATCAGCTAAAGCAGAAGGTGCAGAGCAAGTCATCTTGACGGACCACAATGAATTCCAACAATCAGTATCAGATATTGCTGAAGTAGAAGTATATGGTGTAGTGGACCACCACCGTGTGGCTAACTTCGAAACTGCCAGCCCACTTTACATGCGTTTGGAACCAGTTGGATCAGCATCTTCTATCGTGTACCGCATGTTCAAAGAACACGGTGTAGCAGTGCCAAAAGAAATCGCAGGTTTGATGCTTTCAGGTTTGATTTCAGATACTCTTCTTTTGAAATCTCCAACAACTCACCCATCTGATAAAGTGATTGCGCCAGAATTGGCTGAATTGGCTGGTGTCAACTTGGAAGAATATGGTCTTGCAATGCTCAAGGCTGGTACTAACTTGGCAAGCAAATCAGCAGAAGAATTGATCGACATCGATGCCAAGACTTTTGAATTGAACGGAAATAACGTTCGTGTGGCTCAAGTGAACACAGTTGATATTGCGGAAGTTTTGGAACGCCAAGCTGAAATCGAAGCAGCTATCCAAGCTGCCAATGCCGCTAACGGCTACTCTGACTTTGTTTTGATGATTACAGACATCGTCAACTCAAACTCAGAAATCTTGGCTCTTGGTGCCAACATGGACAAGGTAGAAGCAGCCTTCAACTTCAAACTTGAAAACAACCACGCTTTCCTTCCAGGTGCCGTTTCACGTAAGAAACAAGTGGTTCCTCAATTGACTGAAAGCTTTAATGCATAATGATAAATGGGGAAACCCATTATTAAAAAGGAGTTTCGGCTCCTTTTTTGCTAGGAGAAGATCATGTTAGAGACGGGCGATTTGATTTTTGTGAGAGAAGATACGGAAATGGGGCAGGCCATCCAGGTATCTACTGGCAACTATAGCCATGTGGCTATCTTTTTGGACGGTTTCATTTATCATGCCACGGTAGAAGGTGGCGTCCTTTCCCAAGCCCCTGAGGATTTCTTTGAAGCTGGAAAAGTCTATGACCTTTATCGCTATGCGCAGATTGATTGTCCAGAGGTCAAAAAGCGGGCAGAAAACCTTTTAGGGGCTCCCTACAATGCTTCCTTTTATCCAGATGGAGCTGGTTTCTATTGTTCCCAGTTCATTGCTGAACTACTTCCTATTTTTGAAACCATTCCCATGAAGTTTGGAGATGAGGAACAAGAGATTAGTTCGTTTTGGGAAGATTACTACAGAGAGCTTGGTCTAGCGGTTCCTTTAGATCAGCCCGGGACCAACCCGAGTCAGTTAGCCCAATCACCACAGCTACAGTTTAAAGAAAGGTATTTGGATGATTTGGATTCATGAAACAACAATCTGAATCTTTGATACAGTTTATAAGAGTTGCATCAAACTAAAGAAAAATATGTTCTACGTTCGAATACAACTTGTAAAAGTTGTATTTTTTTCTAATATCCTCTGGATGTTTCTTGTTTAGACAGATAAAATATGATATACTTCACAAAAAAACTAACCACTGGTTAGTTTTTGCTGGAAATCAAAGGAGGAAGTAAATATGTCTTTCTTGTATCGTTTATTAACACGTACAAAACAAATCAGTCCACATATAAAAAAGTTTGAGTCCGAATTGGGCATTTTTGTTGTCAGCATATGGCTAGTTGAATCATCTGGTCGCTTTTATGTGATTGATACGGGAATGCGAGGAATGGAGAAGTACGCTGCCCAGTTTTTACTCCCACAAAAAATTGAAGCAATTTTTCTGACCCATGGACATCCAGATCATATCAAAGGTTTGCCCTATCTTAGACAGCACTTTGGGAACATCCCGACTTTAATCAGTGAGAAGGAATTCCCCTATATTTCAGGCAAAGAACCTTTTCCTAATAGAAAAGAGAAAGAAAAAGTCATTTTTGACCCGGTTACTTTTATAACTGTTGAAAGTCAAGAGGGTCAAGACTTGTTAAGTAGGGCAGGATTAAAACCCCTATTTTCTCCTGGTCATTCCCCTGGTCATGTTGTTTATTACCATGAAGAGGATCAAGTTTTAATTGCTGGAGACCTTTTTACAGCTACGAGAAATGGAAAGTTGCGTCCACCAATGAAAGGATATACAGCAGATATGAGACAAGCTTTAGCTAGTGGAGAAAGAATTATCAAGAGATATTCGCAGGCACTTGTTAGTGTTTGTCATGGTAGTGAGGTAAAAGATGCAGTACGAGATTTTGAGGCATCGGATGGGTTTAAAGGGAGTTTGTAATGGCAAAGGATACAAGATCTAGAATTATCAGGGCAGCCGAAGAACTTTTCCGGACAGAATCTCAGCAAAAAGTAGGAATCAGGCAGATTGCTCAAGCTGCAGGATGTTCACATACAGCTATTTATCAGTATTTTAAAAAGAAAGAGGATATATTATATGCAGTAGCGGAAAAACCGTTAACTCATCTCTATCATACTTGCTTAGAAATCAGTCATTCCAAGCAGAATGATAAGGAACGTCTGCTTCAAATCTGTCAAGTATACGTGGATTTTGGGTTTAGAGAACGTAATATTTATGAATTATTGATTTTTTACCGTGGAGAGCATGAAGATTCAGGCGATTGTTCGCAACCGTTGATGCAATTGAGAATGAAAAGTTATCGTTTGTTGGAAGAAGCTATTGATGTCTTTTTACCGAAAGACTTATCTGATGCAGAAGCGCTAAATATTCGTAGTGGAATCTTTATTTTTTTACATGGCTTAGTGAGTATCTACAGTAGGGACAATGAAGAATGTCCAGAACGCATTAAGCAACTACTGACTGATTTTATTTCTTTTAAAATAATAGAAATGAAATGAGTTTGAATAACTTATGGGGCTTCTACAGTAAACTTGGATTGAAAAGACTAAGTTCTTTTATTGCCTTATTTTCCCCTCTTGCCTGCCTATCCATAAATTGAAGATTTTGTCCTTTGGTATTGATTTCGCTTAAACTAATTTTTATGTTACAATAAGAACGAACCGATAAAACAGTAAACGAGACCTATTCATGATTACAATCATTAATCCCACACGTTTGACACGTCAGCCATTTTTCAAGGACTTGATCAACTTTTTGGATCAGCACGACGATGTGATCCTGCGGCAAATTAAGGCCCAATTTCCAGATCAACCAGTGGATAAGCTGATGGAGGAATATATCAAAGCGGGCTTCATCTTTCGAGAAAATAAACGCTACACTCTCAATTTGCCCTTCTTGGAGTCAGCTGATCTTGTTGACTTGGATCAGGAGGTCTTTGTCCGAGAGGACAGTGCAGTTTATCAAGAATTAAAAGCCAGGATCTTCCAAACGGAACTTCGCAATAGTACCAATGAAGCGATTTTGGTGGAGGAGACGGACTTTGCGCGAAATGCACAGACCCTTTCCAATTACTTCTACAAGGTGAAACACCAATATCCATTGACGGAGGAGCAAGAAAAGCTCTATGCTATCTTGGGAGATGTCAATCCTGAGTATGCTCTCAAGTATATGACCAGCTTTTTGCTCAAGTTCCTCAAAAAAGAAGTAGTCCAGCAAAAGCGCAAGGACATCTTTGTCGATAGTTTAGAAGTCTTAGGCTATATCCGCAAAAATGCTGAAGGCAAATATGAATTAGCAGTGGACTTGGACAAGGAAAGACTGATGTTTATCAAATAATAAACAAGGCTAGGAAAATTTCCTAGCCTTGTTTCGTTTGATTATAGATAACGTTCAGCAATGGCGGCGTCACCTGGATACTCTTCTTTTACGCCATTGACGATTTGGTAGCAATCCGCTCCTTTTCCGGCGATAATGACGGCATCTTCAGGCTTGCTGGTTGTTGCCATAGCCACTTGAATGGCTTCTTCGCGATCTGCGATTTTCTCGACAGGGCGCGTGATAAAACTACTAATCTCTTCAGCGATAGCCAAAGGATCTTCATAGTTGGGATCATCCGCTGTGAGGAAGACTTGGATCTCAGGATGGTCTTCTAAGAGTAAGCCAAAGTCTTTGCGGCGGCTCTCTCCTTTATTACCAGTTGATCCAAGGACCAGTGAAATCGTCCCTGTTTGATGGGTTTCGACAACTGAGAGCAGTTTTTTCAAGCTATCTCCATTATGGGCGTAGTCGATGAAGACCTTAGCGCCGTTTTTCTGAGTCAAGACTTCCATTCGGCCTGGAACGCGCGTCTTAGCAATCCCTTTTTGGATATCCTCGAGGCTCGCACCTAGGCGAAGGCAGGCAAGACCTGCTGCTACAGCATTTTCTTGGTTGAAATGTCCAATCAGTTGGATTTCATAGTTTCCAGCTAATTTACCAGTGGCTGAGAAGCTGAAGGCCTTAGAGTTTTCAATTTGATTCTCAGACTGGCTTCCATAAAAATCGTGGTCTTGGTTCGCGACTTGGTCCGCTAAAACTTGGAAATGATCCATATCACTATTGATGACAACGGCTTGGCTGTTCTTCATGAGGAGACGTTTGTGGTAGAAATAATCCTCAAAAGTTGGGTGTTCAATCGGGCCAATATGGTCAGGACTGATGTTGAGAAAAACACCAACGTCAAAAGTCAGACCGTAAACCCGTTTCACCAGATAAGCTTGACTGGAAACTTCCATAATCAGGTGGGTCCGATCATTGGCTACTGCCTGAGCCATCATGGCAAAAAGATCCAAGCTCTCTGGAGTTGTCAGGGTCGATTTAAAGAAGTTTTTACCATCCAGTGTCGTATTCATGGTAGACAGCATAGCTGGTCGGTGACTTTGTTCCAAAATATGGTAAGCAAAATAGGCCGCGGTTGTCTTTCCCTTAGTCCCTGTGAAGGCCAATAGTTTTAATTGTTTCTCAGGGTGCCCATAAAACTCCATGGCAATTAAGCTCATGGCCTGTTTGATATCATTGACGAGGATAGCAGGAATACCAACTTCATAATCTTTTTCAGAGACATAAAAGCCGAGTCCATCAGAAATAGCCTGTTCCAGGTATTCTTTTTTGAAGTTGGCCCCTTTGACAAAAAAGAGGGTGCTAGCAGAAACCTTCCGGCTATCATAGCTAATAGCATCAAAACTTGTTCCTTCTAGATGGTAGTAGTATTCACCATTTACTAGAATTTCTCGGAAATTTTGGTCATGTTTTAAAATGTTGAGGGTTTGTTCAATTGTAATCATAAAACTATTGTAAACCTAAAGTCCCTATTTTACAAGTGTCATGGAAAAGTTTATAATGAAGAGAAGAAGAAACGAAAGAGGACACCAATGAGTCACGAACAAAATGACCAGCAAGCCCAGATGCTACGCGGGACTGCCTGGATGACAGCCAGCAACTTTATCAGCCGTTTGCTAGGAGCCGCTTATATTATTCCTTGGTATATTTGGATGGGAAAATATGGGCCACAAGCCAATGGTCTTTTTACAATGGGCTACAATATCTATGCTTGGTTTCTCTTGATTTCGACAGCCGGAGTACCCGTAGCCGTTGCCAAGCAAGTAGCCAAATACAATACCCGAGAACAAGCCGATCATAGTTTTGCTTTGATTCGGGGTTTCTTGAAGTTCATGGGAATTCTAGGCCTTGGATTTGCCATTCTCATGTATCTTTTGTCTCCTGTCTTTGCTAGTCTTTCAGGTGGGGGAAAAGAGTTGATTCCGATCATGCAGAGCCTTTCTTGGGCTGTCTTGATCTTTCCTTCCATGAGTGTCATCCGGGGATTTTTCCAAGGTTTTAACAACATGAAGCCTTACGCCATTAGCCAGATCGCTGAACAAGTGATCCGGGTCATCTGGATGTTGCTCACGACCTTCTTCATTATGAAGATTGGCTCAGGAGACTATGTGCAGGCTGTGACGCAGTCGACCTTTGCGGCCTTTATCGGTATGGGAGCGAGCCTTCTGGTGCTCTTTTATTACCTTGCAAAGACAGGCTTGCTCTCTTCTATTTTTAGAAAGCAAGAGGGAAGTGAAGGGATTGACACTCGGGCTCTCTTGATCGATACGATTCGGGAAGCTATTCCTTTTATCATTACTGGTTCTGCGATTCAGCTCTTCCAAATTGTTGACCAGATGACCTTTATCAATGTCATGTCTTGGTTCACAGACTATAGTCAAAAGCAGCTCATGGTCATGTTTAGTTATTTCTCTGCTAATCCAAACAAAATTACCATGATCTTGATAGCAGTAGCGACTTCGATTGGGGGAGTTGGGATTCCTCTGTTGACAGAGAATTATGTGAAGGGGGACCTAAAAGCAGCTGGGAAGCTCGTACAGGATAACTTGACCATGTTGCTAGCTTTCTTGCTTCCAGCCACCTTTGGTGCAGTAGCAGTCGCAAAACCACTTTATACGGTTTTCTATGGGCAACCAGATAGCTTGGCCTTAGGACTCTTCATCGTAGCGATGTTGCAGACGGTAATTCTCGGTCTTTACACGGTCTTATCGCCAATGATTCAAGCCCTCTTTCAAAATCGCAAGGCCATCCGCTACTTCTTTTATGGTGTAGTGGTGAAATTGGTCCTACAAATTCCATTTATTTTGGTCTTTCGTTCTTATGGGCCGCTTTTGTCAACGACCATTGCCTTAATGGTGCCAATCGTTCTCATGTATCGGGAGATCCAAACCATTACTCAGTTTAATCGAACCATCATCTTCAAGCGGACCTTGCTTGGTTCTATCCTGACTGTAGTGATGCTACTTGGAGTCTTGATCGCAGGCTTGATTTTGGGCTGGATTTTCCCACCAAATGGCCGTGTATCGAGCATGATTTATATCATCGTCATAGGCGGATTAGGAGTTGCTATTTATGGAGCCTTAGGATTATGGCTACGGTATTTTGACCGCTTTATTGGAGGTCAAGCTGCACGTCTCAGACAAAAATTCCGGATTAAATAAATCAGAGGTTGGGTAAAAAGTGCCCAGCCTTTTCTTATAGTTTGAAACTATAGCTAGGTCTTGAAAATGGGAAAACCGCTCTCCTCATAATAGTGATAAAATAGTAAGCAGTTAGATTGAATGTTTATCGGAGGGCAATATGAGTAAAAAACGCAATATCAATACTATTTTGGCACAGGCAGGAATCAAGTCGGATAAAGCAACGGGAGCTTTGACGACTCCTTTGCATTTCTCTACGACTTACCAACACCCAGAATTTGGTCAGTCTACAGGTTTTGACTATACCCGTACGAAAAATCCAACACGCGCAACAGCTGAGAAGACTTTGGCAGCTATCGAAAGTGCAGATTATGCTTTGGCGACAAGCTCTGGGATGTCAGCCATTGTGCTTGCTTTTAGCATTTTCCCTGTTGGTTCAAAAGTCTTAGCTGTTCGTGACCTTTATGGAGGCTCTTTCCGCTGGTTTAACCAACAAGAGCAAGAAGGCCGCTTCTCGTTCACCTATGCCAATACAGAAGAAGAACTGATCCACCATCTAGATAATGATCCGGTGGATGTCCTTTATATTGAAACACCAACCAATCCATTGATGTTTGAATTCGATATTGCTCATTTAGCCAAATTGGCCCATGCAAAAGGTGCTAAAGTCGTGGTGGACAATACCTTCTATAGCCCTATCTATCAACGCCCAATTGAAGAGGGAGCAGATATTGTTCTTCATTCAGCAACCAAGTACCTAGCTGGTCACAACGATGTCTTGGCTGGTGTTGTCGTGACAAATGAGGCAGACTTGTATGACAAACTCTTTTACAATTTGAACACGACAGGTGCTGTTCTTTCCCCATTTGACAGCTATCTGTTGATCCGTGGTCTCAAGACACTCTCTATCCGGATGGAGCGCTCCACTGAGAATGCCCGCAAGGTAGTCGAGTTTTTGAAAACCTCCCCTCAGGTCAAAGAAGTCCTCTACACTGGAAAAGGTGGAATGGTCTCCTTTAAAATTCAAGATGAGAAAAAAATTCCCAACTTGTTGAATTCCCTTCAAGTCTTTACCTTTGCAGAAAGCCTTGGCGGAGTTGAAAGTTTGATCACTTATCCTACCACTCAAACCCATGCGGACATTCCTGCAGAAGTTCGCCATTCATATGGTTTGACAGATGATCTTCTTCGTTTGTCCATCGGAATCGAAGATGCGGATGATTTGATTGAAGATTTGAAACAAGCATTGGAGGCTTAAGATGACCAAATATGATTTCACGACTTTACCGAATCGCTTGACCCACCATACCTACAAGTGGAAAGAAACTGAGACAGATCCAGAAATCATTCCGGCTTGGATCGCGGACATGGATTTTAATGTCATTCCAGAAGTACGAGAAGCTGTTATCGGCTATGCTGACCAAATGGTCTACGGCTATACCTATGCATCGGATAGCCTCTACCAGTCTATCCTTGATTGGGAAAAAGAAGAGCACGGCTATTCCTTTGACAAGGAAGCTGTCGTCTTTATCGAAGGTGTTGTTCCAGCCATTTCAACAGCTATTCAAGCCTTTACTAAGGAAGGGGATGCTGTCTTAATCAATACGCCGGTCTATCCTCCATTTGCCCGAAGTGTCAAGCTTAATCGTCGAAAATTGATCGAAAATTCATTAGTTGAAAAGGATGGTCTTTTCCAAATTGATTTTGATCAGCTGGAAAAAGACATTGTGGAGCAAGAGGTTAAACTCTATGTTTTGTGTAATCCGCACAATCCTGGAGGCCGTGTTTGGGATCGTGAAGTCTTGGAAAAAATCGGCCACCTCTGTCAAAAACATGGTGTCCTTCTCGTTTCAGATGAGATCCACCAAGATTTGGCCTTGTTTGGCCACCGTCATACTAGCTTTAATACGGTTGATCCAAGCTTTAAAGATTTCAGCTTGATCTTAACTAGTGCAACCAAGACGTTCAATATTGCAGGAACAAAAAATTCCTATGTGGTCATTGAAAATCCAAAGCTTCGTACGGCTTTTAAACAACGGCAATTGGCCAATAATCAACATGAAATTTCAGGCTTGGGCTATATTGCAACAGAAGCGGCTTATCGCCATGGTAAACCTTGGTTGACAGAGCTCAAGCAAGTCTTTGAAAAACACATCGACTATGTGGTAGATGAATTGCATGAAAAAACCAAAATCCGTGTCATGAAACCCCAAGGCACCTATCTTCTTTGGTTGGACTTTTCAGCCTATCCTTATACCGATGATGAGCTGCATGCTAAAATCCATGACCAAGCCAAATTGATTTTGAACCGTGGAACAGATTTCGGAAAAGAAGGAACCTTGCATGCCCGCCTCAATGTGGCAGCTCCCTTCACCCTCATTGAAGAAATCACCAAACGCTTGGTGGAAACTTTTCACAAATAAGTGTTGACTTTCTGTAAGTGAAGGAGTACAATATACTCGAAATACGGTAGGTGAGGCTACCACAAGGATACGGATGACTACCGCAAAGCAGTGGAGACACTACTCGTTGGTCAACAGTTCTGATCGCAAAGGTCAAGACTAAGTTCATTTCATTGCCTTGTGGAGCTAAAGCTTGGACGGTCAGTTTTTTGAGAGTTTTGATTGAAAAATAAATGACGAGTTTCATGAGTCCTACCGATCGAGGGTAGGACTCTTTTTTATGCCTTACCAAGAAAAGAGAAAGGAGAGAGCTATGATACAAATCGACGATCATCCCGAACCGCACCGAACCAGCCAATCGCTGATTTGTGTCGTAGGGACTCCAAAAGTGATTGGCTCCTGATTGAAAAAGGAGATACTAATGCAAACAAATAAAGAAAGACTCATTGCTGCTCTTCAAGAACCACTTGAAAGCACCTTTGCCAACTACAAAACCAGTGCCCTTGGTTTGGTTGACGATCAAGTAGAAGAAAACCGTGATATTTATGGCGAAAATGTCATCACAAAAGGTCAAGAAGATTCCATGATCAAAAAGATCTACGAATCGATCATCAATCCTTTTACGGTGATTTTGTTGGTCATTGCGCTGGTTTCCTTCATTACTAATGTCTGGCTAGCAAAACCAGGTGAACAGGATCCAACGACCTCCATCATCATTGTGACCTTGGTCTTGATCTCTGGTGGTATCCGCTTCATTCAAGAATTGCGGAGCGACAAAGCAGCTAGCAACTTATCACGTATGATTGTCAATACAGCGACCGTTCTGCGTGATGGATCGGAACAAGAAATTCCGATCGATGAAATCGTCGTAGGTGATGTGATCAAACTGAGTGCCGGCGATATGATCCCAGCAGATGTGGTCTTGATTGATTCCCGTGACTTCTTTGTCCAACAATCTGGTCTCACGGGGGAAAGTGATGCTGTTGAAAAGGTTTGTCTCAGAAAAGCCGACAGTCAAAATCTAGATAGTCTCTTGGAAAGTGAAAGTTTGGCCTTTATGGGGACCAATGTCATCTCCGGACGGGCGACAGCCTTGGTCTTGGTCGTGGGAGATGAAACCATGATGGGAGCTATTGAGCAAACCATCAACACCTATGACGAACCAACCTCATTTGAGAGAGAAATGAATACCATCTCTTGGCTCTTAATTCGGCTCATGTTAGTGATGGTGCCCATTGTCTTTGTGATCAATGGCCTCACAGATGGTGACTGGTTAGAAGCGGGTGTCTTTGCCCTCAGCGTTGGGGTTGGTTTGACTCCGGAAATGCTGCCGATGATTATTACAGCGAGTCTTGCTAAGGGCTCCATCATCATGGCCAAGGAAAAAGTCGTTATCAAAAAACTCAATGCCATCCAAGACCTTGGGGCTATTGATATTTTGTGTACTGATAAGACAGGTACCTTGACCCAAGATGAAATCGTTTTGGAGTATCCGCTTGATATCCATGGCGATTTGGATCTATCAGTCCTTCGCCGGGCTTACTTGAATTCCTATTTTCAAACCGGGCTAAAAAATTTGATGGACCGAGCGATTATCAATCGAACCCAGAAAGAAGCCAAGAAACATGAGATTGTTCGCGATCTGGATCAAACCTTCCATAAGATTGATGAATTGCCCTTTGATTTTGAACGTCGTCGCATGAGTGTCATTGTCAAAGACGAAGACGGTGTGGTCAGCATGGTGACCAAGGGTGCCTTGGAAGAAATGCTTTCTGTATCGACTTATGTTGAGTACAAAGGGGAGATTAAACGCCTGACAGATGAAGTCCGTCAAGAGGTCCTCGCTGAAGTTGCTCAATTAAATGAACAAGGTCTTCGTGTTTTGGGCGTCAGCTACAAAACCGACTTGGACGAAAATGACATCTTTAGTGTTGAAGATGAACGAGACATGATCCTAACCGGTTACCTTGCCTTTCTTGATCCACCAAAACCTTCTGCAGCTCCAGCAATCAAAGCTCTTGCAGAATATGGGGTAACCACCAAGATCTTAACTGGGGACAATGAAAAGGTCACCCAAGCTGTCTGTGAAAAAGTAGGACTAGATGTAGAGCGGATTCTTTTGGGAAGCGAAATCGATACGATGACAGACCAAGAGTTAGCACAAGTTGTGGAAACAACAACGGTCTTTGCCAAATTATCACCCGATCAAAAAGCGCGGATCATCCTCTGCCTCAAGAACAATGGCCACAAGGTGGGTTACATGGGAGATGGGATCAACGATGCTCCATCCATGAAGGTCTCAGACGTTGGGATCTCCGTGGATACTGCTGTGGATATCGCCAAGGAAACGGCAGATGTCATCCTTCTGGATAAGGACTTGATGGTCCTTGAAAAAGGTTTGGTTGAAGGTCGCAAGGTCTATGCCAATATGACCAAGTACATCAAGATGACGGTCTCTTCTAACTTCGGGAACATCTTTTCTCTGCTCTTTGCCAGCATCTTTTTGCCTTTCCTTCCAATGGCTCCTGTTCATTTGATTGTGCTCAATCTTATCTATGATCTTTCTTGTATCGCCCTTCCTTTTGACAATGTCGACAAGGAATTCCTCAAGAAACCTCGTATCTGGGAAGCAAACTCCATCATGCGTTTTATGGCCTGGATTGGTCCAATTTCATCAGTATTTGATATTATTACCTACATGCTTCTTTATTTCCTTGTTGTCCCAATGATTTTAGGTCATGGCTACAACCATGGAGCAGCAGATGCAGCAGCCTTTATCATGGTGTTCCAAACTGGATGGTTTATTGAATCTATGTGGTCTCAAACCATGGTTATTCATATGTTGCGTTCACCAAAACTTCCATTTATCCAAAGTCGTCCAGCCTTCTCAGTCGTGGTGACGACCCTAGCAGCAGCCTTCTTTGTAACCTCCCTTCCATATAGTCCTTTGGCTTCTATCTTGAAGTTGAGCCAGCTAAATGGATTGTACTTTGTTCTATTGTTTGCGATTATCGTCCTTTATATGCTGAGTGTGACGGTTGTCAAACGTATCTATATTAAGAAATACAAAGAATGGTTGTAATTGATTGATAGAAAGAGTGAGTCCGAACTTAAAAAATTAAGTGTAAGGGCTCTCTTTTTTTGGTAAAATTTGGTATAATAAGAAGAATGTAAAGTTGGAAATGAAGATTTCCATGTGCTGTGAGTATCAAAGAGGGACTGAAAGAAAGAGTAGAGCTTGACTCCACTTTTATCATAGCTCTTTTTTGAATAATAACAGCTTAGAAAGAAGGATCTCAAAATGGGAAAATTAGAAGTTATTACACATCCACTGATTCAACACAAATTATCTATTCTTCGTCGTACAGATACCTCTACGAAGGCCTTTCGTGAATTGGTAGATGAAATTGCTATGTTGATGGGCTACGAAGTGTTGCGTGAATTGCCTCTTGAGGATGTTGAAATTGAAACTCCTATTACCAAAACCGTTCAAAAGCAAATCGCAGGGAAGAAGTTGGCTATTGTCCCTATTCTTCGTGCAGGGATTGGGATGGTTGATGGTCTCTTGAGCTTGGTACCAGCTGCTAAGGTTGGCCATATCGGGATGTACCGTGATGAAGAAACCTTGAAACCAGTTGAATACTTGGTGAAATTGCCAGAAGATATTGATCAACGTCGTATCTTTGTAGTAGACCCAATGCTTGCTACGGGTGGATCCGCTATTCTAGCGATTGATTCCTTGAAAAAACGTGGCGCTAGCCATATCAAATTTGTCTGCCTAGTATCAGCGCCAGAAGGGGTGAAAGCTCTTCAAGAAGCTCACCCAGATGTTGATATCTTTACAGCAGCCCTCGATGATCATTTGAATGAACATGGCTACATTGTTCCTGGTCTTGGAGATGCAGGTGACCGTTTATTCGGTACCAAATAAGAAGCCATTCATGATTCGTACGAAAGGTGCTTAAAATTTGACCTTTTTTGACCATTGGTTTATAATAGCACATATACTTTGAACCTCACGAATCGTGAGAATGAATGGATACTAAAGGAGAAGAATAGATGATTCCAGTAGTTATTGAACAAACCAGTCGTGGAGAACGTTCTTACGATATTTATTCCCGTCTGTTGAAAGATCGAATTATCATGGTAACAGGACCAGTTGAGGACCAAATGGCTAACTCCATTATCGCTCAATTGCTCTTCTTGGATGCCCAAGATAATACAAAAGATATCTATATGTATATCAATACTCCAGGTGGCTCTGTCTCAGCAGGTCTTGCCATTGTAGATACTATGAACTTTATCAAGTCAGATGTCCAAACCATTGTCATGGGGATGGCCGCTTCTATGGGAACTATTATCGCTTCAAGCGGTGCGAAGGGCAAACGCTTCATGTTGCCAAACGCCGAGTACATGATTCACCAACCAATGGGTGGTACTGGTGGTGGTACCCAACAAACAGATATGGCGATCGCAGCAGAACACTTGCTCAAAACACGGAATAACTTGGAAAAAATCCTTGCGGAAAATTCAGGTCAACCGATCGAAAAAGTGCATGCTGATGCGGAGCGTGATAATTGGATGAGCGCACAAGAAACACTTGAATATGGCTTTATTGATGAAATCATGGCCAATAATAAATTGGACTAAACCATCCTATGGGAAGGTCCGTCAAGAGGCTGGGACAAAAGTCCTAGCCTCTTAATTGTTTTTGGATTGTCGAGCAAGACGCAGTGGTTGAGTGGGCTCTACTACGCTGATTTCATCAGCTTTTACAGCCCTACTCAACTGTGCGGAGGTGGGACGACGAAATCGAATTCTAACGAATTACCGATTTCTGTCCCACTCTCTTTTTTGCTCTCATAAAAGAGTAGTTCTTTTTCTTGAAATTTGATATACTAGTAACAGAACGAGAAAGGGATTGACCATGTTTGAGAAACAAGAAAGAACAGGCTTGATTGTTAAATTATATTACAATCGAGACGGGAAAAAATTACAATCTGTAGGAGATGTCTTGTACCATTCTAAGAAATGCCGTTATGTCCAATTGTATGTGGACAGTGACAAGGCCGATCAAGTCATGGAAGACTTAAAGAAAGAACGTTATGTCAAAAAGGTCTTGCCTTGCCATCTCAAAGATTTAGATACAGATTTTGTGGGGAGTTTACAACGATTGGAGACCCCATCTGTGGTCACAGAAGTTTAGAAAACGCAATCATTTGATGGATTGCGCTTTTTTTATTGACAATTGTCAGATAATTCGGTATATTCTTAATGTATTTATTTTAAGATTCATTTAAGGAGATCATTACAAATGAAGAAAAAATTTGCTCTTTCATTTTTAACCATTGCAAGTGTCGCTCTTCTTGCTGCTTGTGGTGAAGTTTCTACTTCAGGTTCAAACACAACTGGTAACGAAATCGGCAAGGAACTAAAAGTCGGTTTTAACTTTGAAAAAACTGGTGAAGTAGCAGCCTACGGTAGCGCTGAACAAAAAGGTGCTCAATTGGCCGTTGATGAAATCAACGCTAAGGGTGGAGCTGACGGTAAGAAGATCGTTGTCACAGATAAAGATAACAAATCTGAAACAGCTGAAGCAGCTACAGTCACTACAAACCTTGTCACTCAATCAAAAGTGAACGCTCTTGTAGGACCTGCAACTTCAGGTGCTACTGCAGCAGCGGTTGCCAACGCTGGTAAAGCAGGTGTTCCATTGGTCACACCATCAGCAACTCAAGATGATTTGACAAAAGGTCAAGATTACCTCTTCCGTGCAACCTTTATCGATAGCTTCCAAGGAAAAATCATCGCTAAATACACAACTGATAACTTGAAAGCGAAGAAAGTCGTTCTCTACTACGATAACTCATCTGACTATGCGAAAGGGATTGCTGAAGCCTTCAAGAAATCTTACAAAGGTGAAATCGTAGCAACAGAAACATTCCAATCTAAGGATACAGACTTCCAAGCTGCTCTTACAAAAATCAAAGATAAAGACTTCGATGCGATTGTTCTTCCAGGTTACTACACAGAAACTGGTAAGATCGTAAACCAAGCGCGTGGTATGGGAATCAAACAACCAATCATTGGTGGGGATGGATTTAGCGATGAGAAGTTCGTTGAACAAGCAACACCTGCTGCAGCTACTGATATCTACTACGTAGCTGGATTCTCTACTGAAGGTGAAATGACTGATAAAGCCAAGAAATTCGTAGAAGCATACAAAGCGAAATACAATGAAGAACCTTCAATGTTCGCAGCTTTGGCTTATGACTCAGTTTACATGGTTGCAGAAGCATCTAAAGGTGCTAAGAACTCTGTCGAATTGAAAGACAACCTTGCCAAGTTGAAAGACTTGGAAGGTGTGACTGGTACAATGTCAATCGACAAGAACCACAACCCGGTTAAATCAGCTCTTATGATTGGCTTGAAAGATGGTAAAGTCAAATCTGTTGAGTCTGTTAAACCATAATTATCATTTGTTGTTTGTACAAGAGGCTGGGAGAATAAAAATTCCTGGCCTCGCTCTTTATTGTTAGAAAGGATGGTTCAAATGCTCCAGCAATTAGTGAACGGTCTAATCTTGGGAAGTGTCTATGCACTCTTGGCCCTTGGTTATACCATGGTGTATGGAATTATCAAATTGATCAACTTTGCCCATGGGGATATCTACATGGTAGGTGCCTTTATGGGGTATTTCTTATTGAATTCATGGAAAGTGAACTTCTTTGTAGCCTTGCTTCTAGCCATGGTTGGGACAGCTATTTTAGGGGTTGTGATTGAATACCTGGCTTATCGTCCGCTTCGTCATTCGACTCGGATTGCTGCCTTGATTACAGCCATCGGGGTTTCCTTCTTGCTTGAATATGGGATGGTCTTCTTTGTAGGTGCCAATACCCGTTCCTTCCCTCAAGTTATTCACACGGTTCGTTACAACTTCGGTCCGATTTCCATCTCCAACATTCAGTTGATGATCTTGGGAGTGTCTGTTTTCTTGATGGTCGCTCTTCAATTTATTATTCAAAAGACAAAGATGGGGAAAGCCATGCGTGCTGTATCTGTCGATAGTGATGCGGCTCAATTGATGGGGATTAACGTAAACCGTACGATCAGCTTTACCTTTGCTTTGGGATCAGCCTTGGCAGGTGCTGGTGGGGTCTTGATCGGTTTGTATTATAACTCGATTGAACCTTTGATGGGGATGACACCAGGGATCAAAGCCTTTGTCGCAGCCGTTCTTGGAGGAATCGGAATCATTCCAGGTGCAGCCCTAGGTGGATTTGTTATCGGTTTGTTGGAAACCTTCGCTACAGCGATTGGTCTTTCAGACTTCCGTGATGCCATTGTGTATGCCATCTTGATTGTGATCTTGCTCATCCGTCCAGCAGGAATCCTCGGTAAAAATGTGAAAGAGAAGGTGTAAGCCATGAAACAAAATTTAAAAGTGAATTTAGTCTGGCTTGGTCTTTTGGTCGCAGGTTTTGCCTTGATCCAAGTCTTGGTTGCAGCGGGTGTGCTCAACCTCTTCTATATTCAAATTTTAGAACAAATCGGGATTAACATTATCCTTGCAGTTGGCTTGAACCTCATCGTTGGTTTCTCAGGTCAATTCTCACTCGGACATGCCGGATTTATGGCCATTGGTGCCTACTCTGCAGCCATTCTCGGTTCCAAATCACCAACCTACGGTGCTTTCTTTGGCGCTATGGTTTTAGGGGCCTTGATTGCAGGTCTCGTTGCCTTGATCGTTGGGGTTCCAACCCTTCGGTTGAAAGGGGATTACCTTGCGATTGCGACACTTGGGGTTTCTGAAATTATCCGGATCTTGATCGTCAATGGTGGTACTCTAACAAATGGTGCCGCTGGGATCCTTGGTTTACCAGCCTTTACAACTTGGCAATTGGTTTACCTCTTTGTCGTGATTACAACGATCTTTACGATTAACTTCTTACGCAGTCCAATTGGGCGTTCTACCCTTTCTGTTCGTGAAGATGAAATTGCAGCAGAATCTGTTGGGATTAATACGACTAAGGTTAAAGTCATTGCCTTTGTATTTGGTGCGATCACAGCGGCGATTGCTGGATCTCTTCAAGCTGGCTTTATCGGTTCTGTTGTTCCTAAAGATTACTCTTTCACCAATACCATTAATGTCTTGATCATTGTCGTTTTCGGTGGTTTGGGATCGATGTCAGGAACTGTTGTAGCAGCTATCGTCTTGGGTATCTTGAACATGGTTCTTCAAGACTTCTCAAGCATCCGTATGATCATTTATTCATTGGCTTTGATTCTCGTGATGATCTTCCGTCCAGGTGGTCTTCTTGGAACATGGGAATTCAGCTTGAAAAAACTACTCTCAAAAAAGGAGGCTAACTAATGGCACTTCTTGAAGTAAAAAATTTAACAAAAAACTTTGGTGGTTTGACAGCCGTTGGGGATGTGACCATGGAACTCAATGAAGGGGAATTGGTTGGTTTGATCGGACCCAATGGTGCCGGTAAAACAACCCTCTTCAACCTCCTAACAGGGGTATATGAACCAAGTGAAGGGACCATTACCTTAGATGGTCAGCTACTAAATGGTAAAGCACCTTATAAAATCGCTGCAGGTGGTCTAGGACGGACTTTCCAAAATATTCGTCTCTTTAAAGACTTGAGCGTTTTGGACAATGTCTTGATTGCCTTTGCCAATCACCACAAACCACATGTCTTTGCCAGTCTTTTCCGCTTGCCAAGCTATTACAAGAATGAAGAAGCGTTGAAAGCAAAAGCTCTTGAATTGTTAGCCATTTTTGGTTTGGAAAAAGAAGCAGATACCTTGGCCAAGAATTTAGCTTACGGACAACAACGTCACTTGGAGATCGTTCGTGCCCTTGCTACAGAGCCAAAAATCCTCTTCTTGGATGAACCTGCTGCAGGGATGAACCCTCAAGAAACAGCAGAATTGACCCAATTGATCCGTCGCATTCAAAAAGAATTCAATATTACGATCATGCTGATCGAACACGATATGAGCTTGGTCATGGAAGTAACCGAACGGATTTATGTATTGGAATATGGTCGCTTGATTGCCCATGGTACGCCAGATGAAATCAAGAATAACAAACGCGTAATCGAAGCATATCTAGGAGGTGAAGCCTAATGTCTATGTTAAAAGTTGAAAATCTTTCTGTACACTATGGCATGATCCAGGCTGTCCGTGATGTCAGTTTCGAAGTCAATGAAGGGGAAGTTGTTTCCTTGATTGGTGCCAATGGTGCTGGGAAAACCTCTATTCTTCGTACCATTTCAGGTTTAGTGCGTCCAAGTGCTGGGAAAATCGAGTTTTTGGGACAGGAGATTCAAAAGGTTCCGGCTCAAAAAATTGTAGCTGCTGGACTCTCTCAAGTTCCAGAAGGCCGCCACGTCTTTCCAGGCTTGACTGTTATGGAAAACTTGGAAATGGGAGCTTTCTTGAAGAAAGATCGAGAAGAAAATCAAGCCAACTTGAAGAAAGTCTTTTCTCGTTTTCCACGTTTGGAAGAACGGAAGAACCAAGATGCCGCTACTCTATCTGGTGGGGAACAACAAATGCTAGCAATGGGTCGTGCACTCATGTCAACACCAAAACTCTTGCTTTTGGATGAACCTTCTATGGGATTGGCCCCAATCTTTATCCAAGAAATCTTTGATATCATCCAAGATATCCAAAAACAAGGAACAACCGTTCTCTTGATTGAGCAAAATGCCAACAAGGCCCTTGCCATTGCAGACCGCGGCTATGTTTTGGAAACAGGGAAAGTCGTTCTTTCCGGAACAGGAAAAGAACTCTTAGCCTCAGAAGAAGTCCGCAAGGCTTACCTTGGTGGATAAGATTTCTAAAGTTTGTTTGAAAGGAAAAGATAGCGAAACCTTTCTTCGTATTGATGACAAAGAAAATTTAGAAACTTTCCTTAGGTGAGTACGGACGTCAGCGAACTTCTACGAAGTTCCATGACTTAGTTTTGAGCCTAAGGTCTCAAAACTCCCGAGTGCTTGAAACAATCTTGTTTCAAGCACTTTTCTCACGGCGGAAAGTTTCAATATACTCCCAAATGATTCAAAAAATAGCATAATTTCTATTATGAAGAATTATTAATCTTATATTATAGGAAAGATAGTTTTACAATATTCGAAAGAAAGGTCCTGAAGGCCTTTCTTTTTTCATTTTTACTGGCTGAGATTTTTTCTTAGTAAAATAATTTAAAATATATAATTTCCTTTATTAATTTGGTAAAATAAACGTAATTACTAATGACTGAAATGGATTATAAGTTATGCATATAGATCGAAAAATTCAATTGGGTGAATTATATAAGGAACTAAGAATTGCCAGAGGCTTAAAACAAAAGGATGTTGCTAGGAAAGGATTGAGCATAGCACAATTGTCTAAATTTGAAAATGGGCAAACGATGTTAAGTGCTGATAAATTATTAATAGCGATAGAATCAATCCACATGACTTTTGAAGAGTTTGGCCATAAATTAAATAATTATGAATTACCTAAAGATATTATTTTAGGTAAGAAGATATCCACTTTATTTTTGAAACAGGATATTAAAGGATTAGAGTATCTATTAACCGAAGTATTACAGAGTGAAGAGACGGATCGATATCAAAGAATTCAGTCATTCATTATTGAAAATGCGATACATTCATTAGATCAAAACTATGAAATAAATATAGAAGATAGAAAAGTATTGGTAGATTATCTATTTTCAATTGAATCTTGGACATGGTTTGAATTATATGTATTTGGAAATACAATGACTTTAATTTCAGATGAAGATCTATTATTTTTTGGAGATCAGCTTGCGGAAAGGACTAAAGATTATAATTTTCTTAAACACAATTTAAGTTCTTTAAAATTAACGTACATAAATTTAATTGGCGAATTAATTTTAAGAAAAATTGATACTCAAGTTCCATTGTTTATACTCGAGCTAGAAAAGCTTCTTTTCCCATATGATATGCTAGAAATCATGTTGTTAAAATTTTTAAAATTAGTAAATGGTTATTTAAAGTCAAAAAATTCTAAAAAGGAAATTAAACAATTTATAGAGTCTCTTCGAGTTGTTGGTGATAGTCAACTGATTAATATTTTAGAGGTAAAATTAGACCAGTTTGGGATACATATAAATTAGTCAAAAGATTAGATGTATGAGATAGGATATTTCATATTTGAAACTCTGTTAAATATTTAAAATTTAGTAGTAAACTATATTTAGATATAACAATTAAATTCTTCGATATTTTGTTAATTCATATAGAAGAATAAAATAATTCTAATAATAAATATTTATATTAGAATTTAAGTCATGTCTATTAAGTATCTACTAGGAAGGTATTGCAGATGAAAGTCTTTTTTAGAAATATTTTTTTTAGGAATCTGGTGTTGTCTAGTTTCTTCGATGATTTAGGATCAACTATTTATAATCTTGTTTTTGTGGTTTTTGCAGCAAGTATGGCGAATAGTAAATTGGCGGTTGGTGTAGCGAGTTTTATACAATATATTCCAACGATTTTTGCTCTTTTTATTGCAATGCAGGCTGACAAAACAAAGAATAAGAAATTGTGGTTGCTATTATTAGGATATATACAAGCAGTATTATTTATTATGGTTGCGTTCTTATCGAAAGAAAATTCATGGCTAGTTTTCTCAATTGTATGTTTCATTAACATCCTATCAGATTGTATTGCAGAGTACAGAAGAGGCCTAGTATTACCTATGTATCAGTCCCACATTCCCGAAGAAGAACTGATGGAAGCGTACTCTTTTGATCAAGTAATTAGTCAAATAACTTTGATTTCTGGTCAAACTTTGGGAGTTTGGTTACTAACAATTTCTCATAATAATTTCTTCTATTTAGCTACAATAAATGCTATAAGTTTCTTATTATCATCGATGGTGTTGCTTAAAATTCAAAGACAATTGACACATCCAGAAGTTAATTATTCACCAGAAAATGGGTTTATCTCACAAATTAAGAACCTTTACAAAAATAGTAAAAGTATATTTAAATATCAAGAGAAAGTACGTTTTGGTCTAATGATTTTTTCAATTTTAGGATTAAATTCGCTAGGCGGTGCTATTTTAATAATGTACAATTTGAAATTTACAGAAATAACTCCCTTTGGTTTATCTTTTGCTCAGTCGGTGTTTTTACTTCAAACAATATTATTTGTTTCAGCCCTAATTGGTGGAATGACCCCTAATGATTATTTTTCTAAGCTTCCACTTATTAAAATACTTCAAATAGATAGTGGATTATTAATTTTAATAGGAATATGTGGTTGGATAAATGGTTTGGAAATTATTTCCTTTAGTGTGTTGGCATTCATGATGTATCTTAGTAGTAAGGTAAATCCCAAATTAAATAGTCTATTAATGGCAAAACTTCCACCGGAAATTCTTGCACAAACTAGTAGTTTTTTTAAGGTTATATCAGTATTATCATTGCCATTAGCAACTATTTTGTTTACAAGTTTATCCATTTGGAACTTTCAGTTTGCTTGGGGTGCATTCTTATTATTATCTATTGTGGTATTTGTACTTTCCTTATTTTCTAATAAATCGGTTACTAGTGACTAAGTTTAGTTTGCAAGATTTAAATGTTGAATAAAAAGGTACGTGTGTTTGATTTTTCTAAATTTTGAAAACAGGAGAAAACTGCTGAAAGCGTTTGAAATCATTCTTAAAATCAAGTATAATAAAACTAGTAAAAGCATAGGAGAACTTGTTATGGCTGTTAAAGATTTTATGACACGTAAAGTGGTTTACATTAGTCCAGATACTACAATTGCTCATGCGGCAGATTTGATGCGCGAACAAGGCTTGCACCGTTTGCCGGTCATTGAAAATGATCAATTAGTTGGCTTGGTGACAGAAGGGACGATTGCAGAAGCAAGTCCATCTAAAGCAACAAGCTTGTCTATTTTTGAGATGAACTATCTCTTGAACAAAACCAAGGTCAAAGATGTGATGCTTCGCGATGTCATTACCGTCTCAAAATTTGCAAGCTTAGAAGATGCGACCTACCTCATGTATAAGAACAAGGTGGGAATTCTTCCAGTCGTGGACAATGACCAGGTATCCGGTGTCATCACGGATCGTGATATTTTCCGTGCCTTCCTTGAAGTATCCGGTTATGGAGAAGAAGGAGTCCGTGTACGCTTTGTGACGGAAGATAAGGTTGGCGTTCTAGAACAAATCATTCACTTGATTGTAGAAGAAGGGTATAACATCGCAAATACAGTCAATATCCCAACCAAAGACGATCGTGTCGTCATCGAAGTTCAAATTGATGGGGTGACAGATCTAGAAGGAATCCGTACTAAATTTGAAGCCAACGGTTTGAAAGTCGATGAAATCATTCGAACTAGCGCAAAAGCTATTTAATAAAAAATCAGGCTGGATGATCATCCAGTCTGATTTTTGTATTAACGAGTAATGGGTTGTTTTTCTCTATCTAAAGTGAAGCCTTCGCCGAGAATTTCATGGGCTTCAGAAATCGTAATAAAGGCGAATGGATCAATACGATTGATGATGTCTTTCATTTGTTTCATCTCATTCCGGGAAACGACACAGTAGACGATATCCAGGTCCTTACGGCTGTAATAGCCCATCCCACGGATAAAGGTAATCCCGCGACCCAGATCGTCAGATACCTTTTGGGCAATTTCTTCTGGTTTAGATGTAACGATGAGGAAGCCTTTTCCAGCAAAACCACCTTCTCCAATCAAGTCGATCACAAGGGTGTCAATCAGGATAAAGAAGAGAGTATACATGGCGGTACGGACATCTTGGAAGACTACGACAACAGTTGTCAGGACAATGGCATCTACAATCAACATGAGTTTTCCCATACTGAGGGAAGTGTATTTATTAAAGATGCGAGCGAGGATATCTGTTCCTCCAGTAGTTCCTCCAGCATTGAAGATGATCCCTAGCCCCAAACCAAGCACAACCCCTGAGGCAATACAGGCAAGCAGAATATCTCCTTTAAAGGCGTCAAAGATGAAGTGATGGTAGCGGTGGCTGAGGGGCATGGCTTCAAAAATAGCCATCCAAGCCGAAACCGAAAAGGTCCCCAGTAAGCTCAGATAAAGAGATTTCTTGCCCAGAAGTTTCCAAGCGAGAACAAAGAGAGGGATATTGATCAGTAAGTTCATGAGGGATACGGGGATTTTGAAGAGGTAATAGGTGATCAAGGTAATCCCTGTTGCTCCTCCTTCATAGAAGTGAAAAGGGATGACCAAAAAATAGATCCCAAATGAAAAAATGCCGGCCCCAAAAATGATAGCCAGAATATCTTTAAATTTAAACATGATAGGTTGTCTCCTAAAACTTTATAAGATCATTGTAACAAAAAAGTGAAAAAATGAAAATGACTTTGAAAAATTTTCTCTCCTAAAATACAAGATTTTTACCCTTATTTTTGGTAAAATAAAAAGAAGAAAACTAGAAAGAGGATACTATGGTAAACGGTACATTAATTTCATTTGAAGGTCCAGAAGGAGCGGGGAAATCATCGGTCCTAGAAGCCGTTTTGCCTCTACTTGAAGAAAAAGGAATTCCTTTTATTACAACCCGTGAACCAGGCGGTGTAGACATTGCAGAAAAGATCCGCCAAGTCATTTTAGATCCAGACCATACTAGTATGGATGCCAAGACAGAGTTATTGCTTTATATTGCTAGTCGCCGGCAGCATTTGGTGGAACGTGTCTTGCCGGCCCTTGCAGCTGGGAAAATCGTCTTGATGGACCGCTTTATTGATAGCTCGGTCGCTTATCAAGGGTATGGCCGCGGTCTGAGTGTGGAAGATATCGAATGGCTCAATCAATTCGCGACAGATGGTCTCAAACCAGACCTCACCCTTTACTTTGATCTGGATGTCGAAGAAGGGCTCGCTCGAATTGCCAAAAACCAAGAGCGGGAAGTTAATCGTTTGGATTTGGAAGGTTTGGAGCTTCACCAAAAAGTCAGACAAGGTTATTTGGCCTTGTATGAAAAGGAACCAGAGCGCATTGTGAAAATCGATGCCAGTCAATCCTTTGAAGCAGTCTTTGCGGATGTCTTGGCTATTTTAGAAAATCGCTTGGGGATATTGAAATGAAGCTAGAAGAGATCCAACAGCTTCAGCCAGAATTGGTGGAGCGTTTCACCCAGATCTTAGAACACAAACAGCTCAGTCATGCTTATCTCTTTACAGGCTCTTTTGCCAGTTTTGAGATGGCCCTCTTGTTAGCTCAAAGTCAATTTTGCGAAGATTTGCAGGGAGTCTGGCCTTGTGGCAAATGCCGTTCCTGCCGCTTGATTGCAGAAGAAGAATTCTCAGACGTAAAGATCGTGCGTCCAGTCAACCAGATCATTAAGACTGACCGCATTCGCTCGCTCATTCAAGACTTTTCTCAATCAGGATTTGAAGGCAGTCGACAGGTCTTTATCGTCCAAGATGCGGATAAGATGCATACCAATGCGGCCAACTCTCTCTTAAAAGTTATGGAGGAGCCCCAGAGTGAGATCTATCTCTTCTTGTTGACTTCCGATGAAAACTTGATCTTACCGACTATCAAGAGTCGGGCCCAGCAGATCCATTTTCCTAAAAAGCAAGCCTACCTAACCGAACTGTTAGAAACAGAAGGCTTGATCAAATCACAGGCAAATTTAGTAGCTCGTTTTAGTTTTAGTCTCGAAGAGGCAGAGCAGCAAAAAAAGAATGCTACGTTTTTTGAACTAGCAAAAGTTTGTGATCAGTTCATCGAACGTTGTCAATCCAATTTGAATCGCGCCTATTTGGAAGTGACTCGATTGGTAAGCTTAGCAGATGATAAGGAAAAACAAAGCCAGGCCTTTCGTTTGATGGAGTTGGCTTTAGAAGAGCAGTTGCGCTTGAGTCGATCCCAGCAGTTGCTTGAGAAATTGAGTCTTGTTCGCAGGATGTGGAAGGCCAATGTTTCTTTTCAAAATGCTCTAGAATATATGGTTTTGAGCTTAGAAAGTTAAGGAGTCAGAATGAATAAAAAAGAATTATTTGATGCTTTAGACGGCTTTTCTCAGAATTTGTTGGTCACCTTGGCTGAAGTCGAAGCCATCAAGAAAAATTTGAAACAAGTCATCGAAGAAAATACAGCTCTTCGCTTAGAAAATGATAAATTGAGAGAGCGTTTGGGGGAAGTTGAGAAGACTTCATCCGCAAAGTCACAACACCATGGTCGTGAAAATTTGCAACGTATTTACAATGACGGTTTTCATATCTGCACTTATTCCTACGGTCAACGCCGTGAGAACGATGAAGAGTGTATGTTTTGTGACGAGTTGTTATTTAGGGAGTAAACATGCAGATCCAACGAAGTTTTAAAGGGGAAAAGAAAACTGGGGTGCTCTACCTGGTTCCAACACCGATTGGTAACCGGGAGGATATGAGTTACCGCATGGTCCAGACCTTAAAGGATGTCGACTTGATCGCAGCTGAGGATACTAGAAATACAGGCCTCTTGCTCAAGCATTTTGAGATTGCGACACCCCAGACTAGCTTTCATGAGCACAATGCCATGGAGAAAATTCCAGATCTGATCGTCCATTTAGAATCCGGAAAGGATGTGGCACAAGTCTCAGATGCAGGACTCCCTAGTATTTCTGACCCTGGTCATGATTTGGTCAAGGCAGCGATTGAACGAGAGATTCCTGTCGTAGCTGTGCCTGGTCCTAGTGCGGGTATAACGGGTTTGATTGCCAGTGGCCTAGCCCCTCAACCTCATATTTTTTATGGATTTCTGCCTCGCAAAGAGGGGCAACAGAAAGCCTTTTTCCAAGAAAAAGTGGCTTATCCGGAGACCCAGATCTTTTATGAATCGCCCCATCGAGTGAAGGCAACCTTAGAGAATATGTTGGCTGTCTATGGGGATCGTCCTGTCGTCCTGGTTCGTGAATTAACCAAGATCTACGAGGAATATACTCGCGGCAGTATTTCTGAGTTAGTCGCATTTCTTGAAGAAAATCCCCTCAAAGGGGAGTGCCTCCTGATCGTCGAAGGAGCCAAGGAAGAAGAGCTAGACCTAGAAGAGGTCGACTTGATCCAAGAGATCGATACCTTGGTCCAAGAGGGCATGAAGAAAAATCAAGCAATTAAACAGGTCGCCAAACAATACGGCCTGCAAAAGAGTGAGCTCTATGCTCGTTACCATCAAGACTAGGAAAGGTTGGAAGCAGGATGGAAATTAGAATGGCTTATCCCAACGAGATTAAGCGAATTATGGAAATCATCCAAGATGCCAAGGAAAGCCTGGCTCAAAGACAGGTCGACCAGTGGCAGGATGGCTATCCAGATGAAGAGATCATTTTTGAGGATATTCTAGAAAGTCGTGGCTATGTGGCCGTTGAAGATCAGGAAGTCGTGGCCTATGCAGCTGTCTACAAGGGCAACGAAGCGGCTTACAATGAGATTTATGATGGTAAGTGGGAGCATGACAACTATATGTATGTCACTTTTCACCGGGTCGCTGTAGCCAAAGAAGCTGCTGGCAAAGGGGTAGCGCAGACCTTCCTTCAAGGTTTAATCGAAGGGGAAAAAGGGCCAGATTTCCGTTGCGATACGCACCCGGATAATCTGGTGATGCAGCATTTACTTGAAAAATTGGGCTACCATTATTGTGGAAAGGTCCCCATTGATGGCGTCCGTCTGGCTTATCAAAAGATCAAACGAAAAGCAGAAACTAGTCTATTCCAAGTGGTCTCAGAAGAGGACCGCTGGGACCAAAGAGCGGAAGCAGCCTACAATGACTCTCTATCTTAAACAATTTTATGAAAGCCCTATGGGGCTTCTTTCGATCGTTGTCAGTGAAGAAGGCCTTGTAGAGCTTGATTTTTATGATCCGAAAGAAGATGCGCCTGATCCCTATGGGGCGCGGGAACAGGTCCATCCCTACCATGAGAAGGTAATGGAGTGGTTGGACCACTATTTTGCGGGAGATCCAAACGCTATCAGCTTTCCACTAGCACCGCAAGGAACAGCCTTCCAAGAACGGGTGTGGCAGTTATTGCGAGAGATCCCATATGGTGAGACCAAGACCTATGGCCAGCTGGCCCAGGATCTTTCTTGTGGTTCAGCCCAAGCTGTAGGACAGGCTGTTGGACGCAATCCCTTGACGATCTTAGTCCCTTGCCACCGTGTGATGGGAAAAGATGGACAACTGACAGGCTATGCGTCTGGACTTGATCGCAAACGCTGGCTCTTACAACACGAAGGAATTACCTGGAAGGAGAAGTGAAATCGATGTATACCTTTATTGAATACCCAAAATGTTCGACTTGTCGAAAGGCTAAATCAGAATTGGACGGTCTCCAATGTGACTTTCAAAGCCAAAATATTGTCACAGAAACACCTACTAGCAAAGAATTGCAAGACTGGATGGCAGCGTCTGGCCTACCGATCAAGTCTTTCTTTAATACTAGCGGAATGAAATACCGGGAACTCGGTTTGAAAGATAAGGTGGATCAACTGACAGTGAAAGAAGCGGCGGATCTCCTTGCTTCAGACGGTATGCTGATCAAGCGGCCTTTGCTTGTCAAAGACGGAAAAGTTGTTCAAGTGGGCTACCGGAAACCGTACGCAGACTTAGGTTTGTAAAAGAAAAGGGAGTTGGATTTTCTTCAGATCTATAATAAAAGTATGCCAGAAGCTTTCCTTAGGTGAGTACGGGCGTCAGCGAACTTCAAAGAAGTTCCATGACTTAGTTTTGAGCCTAAGGTCTCAAAACTCCCGAGTGCTAGAAACAATAATGTTTCTAGCACTTTTCTCACGGCGGAAAGTTTCGGTATATTCTTTATGAAATTCATAAGTTAGAACTTATTTTGATTTCTTGACAAAATCGCGTAACCTATCTTACTTATAATTTATTTATATATATTCTAAAGGGAGTTGGGCTCCCTTTTCATTTTGCAGTGAAGATGATATAATCATACGAGTGAAATCAATGAAAGAGAGTCAAGCATGAGTATTTTAGAAGTGAAAAATTTGAGTCACGGTTTTGGGGACCGTGCGATTTTTGAGGATGTGTCATTCCGTTTGTTAAAGGGAGAGCATATCGGTCTTGTCGGGGCCAATGGTGAGGGAAAATCGACCTTCATGAGCATCGTGACTGGTAAGATGCAACCTGACGAAGGCAAGGTGGAGTGGTCTAAGTATGTGACGGCAGGTTACCTGGATCAGCATTCGGTCTTAGAAGAAGGACAAACGGTTCGCGATGTTTTACGGACCGCTTTTGATGAGTTGTTCACAGCTGAAGCTCGCATCAATGACCTCTATATGGCCATGGCGGAAGAGGGAGCCGATGTCGATGCTCTGATGGAAGAGGTTGGGGAACTTCAAGAGCGTCTAGAAAGTCGTGATTTTTATACCTTGGATGCCAAGATCGATGAAGTAGCGCGTGCTCTTGGGGTCATGGACTTTGGCATGGATACGGATGTGACCTCCTTGTCAGGTGGGCAACGGACCAAGGTCCTCTTGGCCAAACTCTTACTTGAGAAACCAGATATCCTTCTCTTGGACGAGCCAACCAACTACTTGGATGCAGAGCATATCGATTGGCTCAAACGCTACTTGCAGAATTATGAAAATGCCTTTGTCCTCATTTCCCATGATATTCCTTTCTTGAACGATGTGATCAATATCGTCTACCATGTGGAAAATCAGCAGTTAACCCGCTATTCAGGTGACTACTACCAATTCCTTGAAGTTTATGAAATGAAGAAATCGCAATTGGAAGCGGCTTATGAGCGCCAGCAAAAAGAGATTGCTGATTTGAAGGATTTCGTAGCCCGCAATAAGGCGCGTGTGGCTACACGGAATATGGCCATGTCTCGTCAGAAGAAGCTGGACAAAATGGAACTCATTGAGTTGCAAAGTGAGAAACCAAAGCCCTCCTTTGAATTTAAAAATGCCCGGACTCCTGGTCGCTTTATCTTCCAGGCCAAGGATCTTCAGATTGGCTATGACCGTCCGTTGACCAAGCCTTTGAACCTAACATTTGAACGCAATCAAAAGGTAGCCATCATCGGGGCCAACGGGATCGGGAAAACCACTCTCTTGAAGAGCTTGTTAGGAATCATCCCACCAATCGCTGGAGAAGTCGAGCGTGGAGACTACCTAGAGCTTGGCTACTTTGAGCAAGAGGTCGAAGGGGGCAATCGTCAGACGCCGCTAGAAGCAGTTTGGAATGCCTTTCCGGCTCTCAACCAAGCAGAAGTCCGTGCAGCCCTTGCTCGCTGTGGTTTGACCACCAAACACATCGAGAGCCAAATCCAGGTGCTATCCGGTGGGGAGCAAGCCAAGGTACGCTTCTGTCTCTTGATGAATCGCGAAAACAATGTCTTGGTACTAGACGAGCCGACCAACCACTTGGATGTGGATGCCAAAGATGAATTGAAACGGGCCCTAAAAGAGTACAAGGGATCGATCCTCATGGTTTGCCACGAGCCAGATTTCTATGAAGGCTGGATGGACCAAATCTGGGACTTTAATGAATTGACGTAAAGACAAAAAGAGAACTGCATGGTTCTCTTTTCAGATTCTTCTTAGAAACTTTCCTTAGGTGAGTACGGAGGTTAGGTGAAATTATCCAGTGGATGATTTCAGCAATCCAGGAAGTTCCATGACTAATTATTGAGCCTAAGGTCTCAATAATTCCGGGTGAGAGTGGGACAGAAATCGGTAATTCGTTAGAATTCGATTTCGTCGTCCCACCTCCGCACAGTTGAGTAGGGCTGTAAAAGCTGATGAAATCAGCGTAGTAGAGCCCACTCAACCACTGCGTCTTGCTCGACAATCCAAAAATAATTGAGGGGCTAGGACTTTTGTCCCAGCCTCACTTTTCTCACAGCGGAAAGTTCCAGTAGATGAATGTCTTAAATAATTAGAATTCATTTTTTTTACCAATGAATCTACTAGCTAATTTTATGTAAATTGTTTATCAATATCTTAAAAAGAGAACCTCTCGGTTCTCTTTTCATTATTTCTTGAAATCATAGTCTTTTAAGATTTCAATTTTTTCAATTTTGATATCTGTTTTTGGTTTGTCCTTATCATCAGTTTCGGCAGAGGCGATTTTATCGACCACATCCATGCCATCGATCACTTGGCCAAAGACAGTGTAGTTACCACCATCGAGGGTTGGATTTCCACCATTTTTATAAGCATCGATGATCTTAGCTGGGAAGCGGTCAGTTGGGAGTTTATTTGAAATATCATCCTTATTTTGGTTGATATAGAATTGACTACCATTGGTATTTGGACCAGAATTGGCCATGGCAAGGGCTCCACGAAGGTTGTAAAGGTATGGAGAATACTCATTTTCAAAACCAGTACCTGAATCTTTGGATTTGTCTTTGCCCTTCCAGATGGATTCGCCACCAGTACCATCTCCCTTAGGATCCCCAGTTTGGATCATAAAGTTGTTAATAACACGGTGGAAAAGCAAGCCATTGTAGTAGCCTTCTTTTGCATGGGTCAAGAAGTTTTCAACTGCAAGGGGCGCATATTTAGGGAAGAGCTTCACAGTGATATCGCCTTCAGTTGTTGTGATTTTAACCTCTGCTTCGTCTTCAGCCACATCAGTTGAGAGTTGTGGGAAGACGGCATTTTCATTGGTCATGGCATCGTTAAAATCTTTGCGCAGTTGTTCTAATTTCTTTTGTTCTTGTTCAATTTTCTTTTGATCTTTTTCACTAGAGCTAGAAGTTGCTGTCTGCTCTGTCTTTTCTTTGCTTGAGCTTGAAGAGTTAACGTCAGTCTTATTAGACGAACAAGCTGTCAAAGCCAAGCCGGAAAATAATAGTAGTGCGATTAATTTTTTCATATTCTTCCTTTCCAACATAATTGTCTTTCTCTATTGTACCTTAATTTTGCGATACTTTCAAATCTGGACGGGATTCTCTATTTTCTGAGGTTGTTTCAAGATTGATAACATTTGATAAATCACTAATTAAGAAGGAGTTTGCATATAGATAGATAATTCGGTATGATGGAAAGTGCTTTTAGAGTTGTGAAATAGATTTTTTATAGAGGAAGAATATCATAAATGAAACAACCACGTAAATTTTATATTTACTCGAGAAGTTCACTGTATTTTTTGATCTTTTTGGCAGTGTCGATGCTCATCGCTGTCATCCAATTACTGATTGAAGATAATTTTTTTGAAGACCTAATAGCCTTATTGGCTGCTTGTTTTCTTCTAGTGACAGTTGGCTGGATTGCTTTTTCATCGATGGGAAGAATAGAGATTAGGAACTCAGAAATAGTGGTCGATCGCAATTTCAAGCGCTATCGCCTAGACCCATTCACCATTGTGGTCCGTTTGGGAGAAAAGAATACGTCTCGAGGGATCACCAATTATCCAATTTATGTGGAAGGAAATGTCATAGGCAATGGGACTTCTGATCGTTCAGTTACACTTAAATTCCTTAGTACCAAACGGAAAAATAAGGAATTACTGAAGTATTACCAAGAGCATCTTCAAGCCCAGGTAGAAGCAAATAAAGCTCTTGAGCAGGAGCCTACGGAAGTGGATTTTGAACAGATTGTGTTAGCGTCGAAGGATCGACAACAATTCCCTTTACGCGATTTGGTCGAATTCGGTGCAGATCAAGGGAACCTAGAAAAAACAGTATTTTATCATCCTAAAGAAAATAAGCTCTATGTCGGAAAAAGTGTTCCATTTCCCATTATCTTTACTCCAAGTGGCATCCTTTTCTATGGCATTTATCTGTTAACAGATCGAGTATCCTTTCATGGCATCATCCCACTAGTGCTATCGTTTGGATTGATGCTTGTCATCGCTATATGGCAATTGAAACGCAGAAGGCAGAAGTATACAGTGAATGTCATTCCTTACGATATACCTGAGCATTATTTTCAAGTACAAAAGTCAAATGGAATTAAAACCTATTTGCTGATTCTTGTTTTTGGACTCATCACCTTAGGATTATCCCTCTTTTATCTTACCTTCGGAAGCTTTCTGTTATTATTTATAAGTTTTTTGATGTGGTATTTCTTTGTTGTATTAACATTATGTGGCCAATTCAAAAAAACACACTATTTTAAAATTTTGGAAAAGAAATAGTTTCCTTAATTCTTTAGCATTCGTCATCCTCAAAGGGTGACTTCTTTTTTGAATAAATCACTAATTAAGAAGGAAGTTGCGTAGAGATGGAAAATTCGGTATGATGGGAGATAACACTAAAAAGGGAGTGACCTATGAGTTATAGCAAATTAAGAAAAAAATATATGATACTACTTTGGATTGGGATGATTAGTTTGGTTGTTGCCCATTTCTATTTATCTAGTCTGTATCCGGATCATCAAGACTTTTATTCGAATACCTTGCTAGTAGTGCTTGGTCTTATATTCCTTCTTTTTGTTTTGATGAATAGATGGTTTGGAAAAGAATGTCTTAAGATTTTAAATGCTTCCTCAGGGATCGATTTTTGGCATGAATGGGCACAATCGGGAAATAGTGCTAGATTTAGTATAAGCAAAAAAGCTGCTTGTCTTGCTAGTGTGGTATATTGCTACATGATTGGAGATTTCTCATCAGCGATCGATCGAATAGAGTTTTTACAAAATCAAAACATAGCTAGGACTGATCGTTCATCCCTCTTGGGAATTTTCATAAAATCTTCCCTTCTTTCAGGAAAAGGCATCAGTAAGGAAGAGATTCAGAAGAAGTTTTCATATATTTCCTTCAAGGATGAAGCGGAAAAAGATGAAGCCCTTCAGAAACAATTGGCTATCTATGACATTCTTGTCGACCAGCACCCCAATGACTATTTTGATCATGTGAGTGGTTCACAGGCTTTTCAACGTTTGGAAAATCGTTATTTTAAAGGATTAAATGCCCATTTAAAGGGAGATTTGGCGCTGGCTATTTCTTTATTTGAAGAGATTGCACAAGAAGATGAGCGGCTGTATTTTGTCCAGATGGCCAAGCAATGGTTAGCGAGTGAAGATCGCTCTTTATCTGATCTTATGCCAGATCCAAAGCAGGAGTCTGAGAGACTTGCGACTCTAATAGCTGATCTGCCTCTTCCTAAGGCGGAACTTCCTAAAAAGAAGGGGAAAAAGAAATGGAAATGGTTATTGTTGATTTTTCCGATTCTTTTTGTCGGAGCGATCATCATGAACTTGGTGGAGTCCAATCGGCCAATTAATGGGATCTATTATTTGTCGGTCGATAATATGGAGACAAAAACTGCCTCGCTTAATAAAGAATCCTGGATCAAGATTGATGGAAATCATGTGATAGTGAAGGAGAAGGGCGAGGAGAAGACGTATCCTTTTGATCGAGAAAATATCGAGTTGACCGTCGATGGGAAGCAATATGGTGGAATTTTACAATCGGGTTCTCTATCGCTTTTTGAGCAGTCTGACTCTTCACATGATATTCGCACTTATGTGAGCAAGAATAGCCCTATGTATGATGGATATGAAAAAGGAACGGTCAGAGTTGAAAAACATTAAAAAGTGTTAAAATGGAATAAGCTAAAAAGTATACCTAGAAGTCTGAGGAAAAAAATAAAAAATGGATTCAAGAAAATTGAAGAAATCAATCTTTAAGGCCAATTTTTATGAGAGCCGTCGTTTGCGTCACGATGGCTTTATCGATTATATGGTTCGAGAAGCGAATAGTCGCAAAATCTACACAAAGCCATTTAGTATTGCGAGGAAACTATTTTCATTTTTGGGGATATTATTCATGTTTGGATTTTCTGCATTAATGGAGTCGGAAATTCATCATCCTGATCCTGATACACCATTTGAAACCTGGGGGATCAATTTCTATCCACTTTGGCTGTTTTTCTTGTGCTCGTTTTTATGGTTTATCGCTTGTAAAATCAATCTATGGAAAAAGTATCCTGCCAATCTTTCGTATATTACAACTTTAAATGCGAATTTATATATTTTTTGGATGGTGCTAGCTTATAACTTATTTTTTATTAGTATTTTAGGGAAATTTCTCACAGTTATTGGGTTAATCTTATTCTATTTATTCACCCTCATAATTCTATTTTTTGTCATACGAGTTAGAATTGCGTCCATAAAAACTCGTCTTTATGGAGTGCAAGATAGCAGTATGACCATCAGACAGAGAAAGTTCATACATATTGTTACAATGGTAGGTAGCGGAATCGTAGCAGGATGGATGATTCTGAAACTTTTGTTTCCTAGGATTGGAGAAATTAGAACTGATTTTTGGGGGACATTATCTATTATTGGCATCTCTTTTGTTTTTAACGTCATCATGATAGGTGCATTTTTTGTATTGTTTTTGCCCCATTCACTGTATGGTTACTACCGAAATAAATATTCAGAAGAATATCGCGAGTTCGAAGGAAAGTCGCTGGAAGAATGGTATGGGAAAAAGTACTTGAACAAACACAAGGAGTTGTTGGAAGGTAAGAATGAAGAAATCAATCTTTAAAGCCAGTTTTGAAGAGAGTTTAAATTTATTAGACGATGGCATTTCAGGAAAATTTGCACAGGAAAATTATCAGGATGCTCTAAAAAAAGAAAAATATAGAGGGACCTTGAAGTCATATGTCTGGTTAGTATTTTTGACGGTCTTATTTATAATTGGTCCTAATTGGTTGATTGTTGCTGTAAATGATTATTTATTTTATCATGCTAATCCTAAGGATTTAACAGTACACTTGTCCGAAATTAATTTTCTTCCATACTGGGTATTTTGGATGGGGGTAGCAATATGGATTTTGCTGATTATATTAGGGAAGCAATTCAACCAACAGTTCATTTTGATCTATAGAGGTCAGTTTCATTTTATGGTCTCCTTTTTAATATGGCTTCTAATTGAGTTAAATCTTCTATTGTTGAATTTACTCTATGGTTTAGTTGGATATTTAGGATTATTTGCCATGGAAGGTTTGTTTCTCTTTACAATCATATACCTGATACGTGCTAAGTCTACCTCATTACTTAAATTATTATATGGTGGAACTGGAATAGAGAGCCCGATTGATAAAGTGTTTAATAAAGTATTTAAATTTATTGTCAAGTATGGTGGAATAGTTGTAGCACTCTGGATTATTTTTCGTACGATATTTTCAGATTCAATAGGAAATGCAGATAATTTGGTTGGAGGATTAGGTGTTTTATTTTTATTCCTAGTTTTCAATATACTGATCTCTGCATTTGAAATTTATTTCATGTTTCCCTATATGTTGCAGGGGTACTACAAATTAAAATATCATGAAGAATACCGAGAATGGGAAGGTAAGTCTGTAGAAGAATGGTATGGCAAAAAATACCTGAAAAAACACAAGGAGTTATTGGAGAATGAATAAGAATTTTAACGAGATGTCGTTTGATGAATTGAAATGTTACCGTAGAGAAGGTCTATGGAGATCTTTGGGCTTATTACTGGTCATTATTTTAGTGATTACGGGCATGGTCCTGATGGAAGTGAATCATGTTTCTCCGTCCAATCAGAATCGTTTTAGGGTGATTGGCTTGACAACGGTCATTGCGCTCTTTGGCTACCTGATGCCTCTGATGGCAGCTAATCGTGTCATGCGAGACCATCCGGATTGGGTCAAGAAATCAGGTATTCGAGCGAAAATTCCCTTGCCTGTTGCTTGGCATGTCAAAAGACTTTGCGTCCTTGGAGCGAGTCTATTGGTGATTGGCGTATGCTTTTTCTCACTATACAAACCACAAACCTCACAGACAAATCTGAAGGATCAACAAGATAATATCCAAGTCAATAATGTAATCGATGTGCCTGATATTGAAGTGCCTACGAGTGATAGTCAGGACTAGTGAGTGACAGATTGAATCTAAAAGGGAGAAATATGAAACTTTTTACTTACTCATTTGAAGAAAGTCAATCCTTCGTAAATGAGACCATTATTAGTCGCTTTAACGATAAGGGAAATTGGAAAAGATTTATTGGTATGCCTTTATTTTCTGCAATAGTCTATCTACTTTATATCCTTCTTCCAGCAGTCTTTAAGGGAATAAGATTAGATGGAGATGGGGATGTTGCCTATCAATGGTTAAATTTACCTCTTTTGTTTGTTCTACTTTTATTTTATTTGGTCTACATTTTCTATTCGTTTAAATATCGAAAGAAAAAAATGATCTTGAAATATCTAACTTATTGTTATATGTACCTTCTATTACTATTTATGGAATTAGGATTTGTATTAATTGGGATTTTTTGCAGAAAACTTCTCGGTTTTTTATCAGCTGGATTAACGATAGTTGTTGTGATATATCTCTTTAGGAAGGTCCCTAAAAAGATAAAGACTGCAGTTGAAGAAAGAAAACCCTATGCTTCCTTGGCTGCCCTAGCAACAGAAAAAATGACAGATCAATTATTGATCTTGGGAGGAAGTGGAGTTACAGCGGGTTTGGTATTGTTTGATCGTTCAAACAATACAAATGTAAGAGGGAGCATTGATGCTATCTTAACGCCATTCTGCCCCGCTATTATGGCTGTTGCTCTTTATGTCTTCTTTTTAGAAATAGTAGGGGGTTACTACCTATTTTTGTACTACGAACAATACAAAGAAAAATATGACAGTTTAAAATCTATTTAACAAAATAGGAAAAAGTCTGAGTGAAATCCATTTTACATTAGGCACCTGTCATCAGGAAGCTTTCTTGATCGACAGGTTCTTTTTATTTTGTTATGATACAGTCAATGATAGATAGGAGAGACTTATGACGACTATTGCAGATGTAATGGAAAAATTTTACGCTGATCATGAGATGAAACCCTTTATTTCTCCTGAGAGGTATTTAGAAGCTTGGTTGTTAGATCCAAAACCTGTTTCCAAACGAAATATGGAGCTCCTTCGATATGGCTTGCTTGCAGGGGATATCATTCTCTTGTGGCGGATCCATTTTGGAACGTTTACGACAGAGACTTGGTTTCCCAAGTATTTTGAATACAGCTATGGGATTCATGCTTCGGAACACTTGAAGGCTTTGGTGGAGAAGGGCTATACTTTTATTGAATCCGCTTTTGATTCGCTGGACCACATCAATGCGACCATGAAAAAAGCCATTCTCAAAAAGAAGGGAGTCGCGGGTTTGTCTAAGATGAAAGCAGCTGATTTGAACCAAGCTTTGGCTGCCCATTTTACGGAGGAAGAACTGGCGGAGCAGTTCACAATTCGGGGTTATCAGTTGACAGATAAAGGAAAGCAAGCGCTGAAAGACTATCAAGCCATCATTGACCGCCACCCCAAGAAAAACATCTAAAACAGTGCCTACTCGGTGCTGTTTTGTGCTTTATGTTTCAAATGTTTGGAAATGGTTTTACTAGGGAGCTGGCTTGGAAATGTGATATAATAAAGGTTATGGCAAACAATAATCAATCAAAAAAAACACGGTCGACGAGACGACTGTCCAAAGCAGAATTAGAAAGAAAAAAAGCAATTCACCGCATGATTGTGACCATTCTGATTAGTCTGGTTTTAGTCTTTGCGGCCTTGAAATTGGGAGCAGTAGGGGTCTTGGCCTACAACTTGATCCGACTGTTTGTTGGGAGTTTGGCTTACTTGGCCATTTTAGCGACCTTTTTCTACCTCTATGCCTTTAAATGGCTGGACAAACACGAAGGGGTGATTTCAGGATTCCTAAGCTTCTTTGCTGGGCTTCTCTTGATGTTTCAGGCCTTCTTTGTATCCTCACTTCATTTAGACAATAATGGGATCAAGGTCACCTTTTCAAGAATCATGGCAGACCTGATTCATCTGCGAGTGGAGAGCTTTGCCGGTGGTGGTATGATCGGTGCCCTTCTTTATGCTCCGATTTCCTTCCTCTTTTCAAATATTGGCTCTTATTTTATTGGCCTTCTCTTTATTGGATTGGGGATTCTCTTGATGAGTCCTTACTCCATCTATGATTTGTTTGAAAAGGGATCGGAAGCCTTCCACGCTTCTATGGAGAAACGCAAAGAGCGTCGCGAGCAGAAATTCCTTGAAAAAGAAGCGAGAGCTGCCGAGGAAGCTGCTGCAGCTGAAAGAGAGCAAGAAGAAGCAAGTGCAGTTTTTCCAACTCCCCTTTCAATGGAAGGGCATCCTGTAGACCCTGAAACAGGAGAGGTGTTGGCGGAAGAGCCGTTCACAGAGACCTTCCCAGAAGCCGAAGTTGTCGCACCAGCAACACCAGAAATCTACCTGCCAGATGAAGAATGGCCTGAAGAGCCTGAAGCGTACGAAGAGCTTCCAGTAGCCGAAGAATTCGAGGACGATGGGGAAGAAGTTCAAGTGGATTTCACACCTAAGGAATTGCTTCAATACAAGCTTCCAACCATTGATCTCTTCGCACCTGACAAGCCCAAAAATCAATCCAAAGAGAAAAACATCGTTCGCCAGAACATCCGCATTTTGGAAGAGACCTTTGCAAGCTTCAATATCAAGGCGACAGTGGAGCGGGCGGAAATCGGTCCTTCTGTCACCAAGTATGAAGTCAAGCCAGCTGTCGGTGTGCGGGTCAACCGCATTTCGAACCTAGCAGATGATTTGGCCTTGGCCCTAGCAGCCAAGGATGTGCGGATTGAAGCACCGATTCCAGGGAAGTCTCTGGTCGGGATTGAAGTGCCCAACTCAGAGATTGCGACCGTTTCCTTCCGTGAATTGTGGGAGCAGTCCAAAACAGATCCGGCTAAACTCCTTGAGATTCCTCTTGGGAAGGCTGTAGATGGCTCGGCTCGGACCTTTGATTTGGCTCGGATGCCCCACCTCTTGGTAGCGGGTTCTACTGGATCTGGTAAGTCAGTAGCGGTCAATGGGATTATTTCGAGTATCTTGATGAAGGCTCGTCCGGACGAAGTCAAGTTTATGATGGTCGATCCAAAGATGGTGGAGCTTTCTGTCTACAATGATATTCCTCACCTCTTGATCCCAGTGGTGACCAATCCACGCAAGGCCAGTCGGGCCCTGCAAAAAGTTGTCGATGAGATGGAAAATCGCTATGAGCTCTTTTCGAAAGTGGGTGCTCGTAATATTGCTGGCTTTAATGCCAAGGTTGCTGAGTACAATGCCCAGTCTGAGATGAAGCAAGTGCCCCTTCCATTGATTGTGGTCATTGTCGACGAGTTGGCAGACTTGATGATGGTCGCAAGTAAAGAAGTGGAAGATGCTATTATTCGCCTTGGACAGAAGGCGCGTGCAGCGGGGATCCACATGATCTTGGCGACCCAACGGCCATCGGTTGACGTTATCTCAGGTTTGATCAAGGCCAATGTGCCTTCCCGTGTCGCTTTTGCGGTGTCATCTGGGACCGACTCACGGACCATCTTGGATGAAAATGGAGCGGAGAAATTGCTCGGTCGCGGAGACATGCTCTTTAAACCGATCGATGAAAATCATCCGATCCGTCTGCAGGGCTCCTTTATCTCTGATGATGATGTGGAGCGGATTGTTAACTTCGTCAAAGAACAAGCTGAAGCGGATTATGATGATGCCTTCGATCCAGGTGAAGTATCTGAGTCAGACTTTGATGGAGGTATGGGTGGCTCAGACGAAGGCGATCCACTCTTTGAAGAGGCCAAAGCGCTCGTCATCGAGACCCAAAAAGCCAGTGCTTCGATGATCCAGCGCCGCTTATCGGTTGGTTTTAACCGGGCGACTCGCCTCATGGAAGAGTTGGAAGCAGCGGGTGTGATTGGACCAGCTGAAGGAACCAAACCTCGAAAAGTATTGCAACAATAAGTCTAGGGGGAAGAGGGCACTTGCCCCACTCCCTTTTCTTTTTATAGAAAATAGAAAGTAGGACCAGATGAAGTTAGATACGATTCATCATATTGCCATCATTGGACGGGATCGCGACGCTATGTTGCATTTTTATGTGGAGCAGTTGGGCTTTGCGATTGTCAGTGAGTATGACCGTCCCGAACGGGGAGATATCTTGATCAATCTCCGTCAGGGGCAGCTGACTTTAGAACTCTTTATCAAACCGACGGCCCCAGAACGTCCGAAGCTCCCCTTGCCCGAGCATGCGGGACTGCGTCATCTGGCCTTTAAAGTGGAGGATGTAGAGGCCTATCTAGCTAGATTGGATCAGCTAGGTATTGAGAATACAGGCCTTCGCTATGACGATTTTGATGGCAAGAAGATGGCATTTTTCTTCGATCCAGAAGGATTGCCCTTGGAAATACATGAGTGAGGAAAGCAATGGTTAGATTAGAAGGACTCAGTCAGGAAGAAGTAGCGAAAAAGATCCAAGAGGGCAAGCAAAATAAGGTCACGGTCAAGACAGAGAAAAGTTTGGGGCAGATCATTCGAGACAATGTCTTTACCTACTTTAATCTGATTTTCCTGGTCTTAGCGGTCTTGCTGGTAGCAGTGAAGTCTTGGAACAATCTCTTGTTTGTTCCGGTCGTCGTGGTCAACTCCTTGGTAGGAATTGTGCAGGAAGTCCGCTCTCGACGGATCTTGCGTCAGATGCAATTTCTACATATGAGTGAGGCGATTGTTCTTCGCGAAGGAAAAGAAGTCACTCTACCTATCGATCAGCTGGTAGAGGGCGATCTGGTTCGCTTTCAAGCTGGAGACCAGATCTATGCGGATGGAGTCTTGCTGGAGGGGGATCTAAAAGTCGATGAGTCGCAATTGACCGGTGAAGCCGATGAGGTCAAAAAAGGAGCGCAAGATGCGCTCATGTCAGGTAGTTTTGTGATCGCTGGCCAAGGACTAGCGCGATTGGAAAAAGTTGGGAACGACTCCTATATCAACCAATTGAGCCTGGAAGCCAAGCAGGTCAAGTCTCATGAGGAGTCTGATATGGTCCATGCGGTCAACCGAATCGTGGGGATCATCGGCCTTCTCATCATTCCGCTAGGTTCGCTCCTTTTTCTTCGCAGCTATATCAGCCTAGGCGATAGTCTCAAGCTCAGTGTGACTTCAACAGTCGGGGCCTTGATCGGGATGATTCCGGAAGGCTTGTATCTATTGATGACCTTGGCACTGGCTCTGGGGGCTGTCAGATTGGCCAAGGAAAAGGTCCTGCTCAATAGTATGAAGGGGATTGAGACCTTATCGCGCGTGGATATCCTTTGTGTCGATAAGACAGGGACCATTACAGAGCCGGGTATGGAAGTAACAGAGATTCGTCCAGCTCAAGATGGTCAAGACTTGGAAGCTCTAGCTCAGTATGTAGGAGCTAGTATGGATCAGAACGATACCATGGATGCCATCCGAAAATTTCACAAGACACCAGTAAGACAGCCTTGGAAGGCTCTTGAAATACAGCCCTTTACGTCTAAGAAAAAGTATGGGGCGATTGCCTTTGAATCTGGGATCTATGTATTGGGGGCTCCAGAATTTGTCTTACGAGAGGGCTTCTCTGAGCTTGAAGAGGAGATTGCTCCTGCTACTCAGGCAGGGAATCGGGTCTTGGCCTTTGGGAAATATCGGGGAGATCACCTGGGAGAGACTTTAGAGGCTCCTGTAGACTTGGTAGCCTGGATTATTCTCTCCAATCCTTTGAGAAAAAATGCCAAAGAAACCTTCGCCTATTTCAAACAACAAGGAGTGACCATTAAGGTCATTTCAGGGGACAACCCTGCTACCGTCTCAGCTATTGCACAAAAAGCAGGCATTGAAGGAGCTGAAGACCTGATCGATACTAGAACCTTGCAGACGGAAGAAGACTTGCACCAAGCGGCGAGCCAGTATACAATCTTTGGTCGGGTGACCCCAGAGCAAAAGAAAAGCCTTGTAGAAGGCTTGCAGGCAAAGGGGCATAAAGTAGCTATGACCGGAGATGGTGTCAACGATATTCTGGCCCTCAAAACAGCGGATTGTAGTATTGCGATGGAATCTGGAAATGATGCAACCAAAAAGATGGCGCAAGTGGTCTTACTGGATTCTGACTTTGGGAAGATGCCGTCAATTGTGGCAGAAGGTCGTCGGGTGGTCAATAACATTCAACGATCAGCCAGTCTCTTTTTGATCAAGAATATCTTCTCCATTTTGTTGGCCATCTCAGTGACGCTCTTAGCCTTTACCTATCCCATCATGCCGTCGCAGATGTCTTTGATCAGTGGTTTTACAATTGGGATTCCAGGATTCTTCCTAGCGCTTGAGCCCAATAGCGAGCGCATCAAAGGACGCTTTATCGAAACGGTCTTTAAAAATGCACTGCCTGCTGCCTTGACGGATTTTATACTGATCTTTAGTTTAGTACTGTTCTCTTCAGCGTTTGGCATCAAGTCGGAAGAACTCTCGAGTGCAGCCATCTGCTTGATGGCCTTCGTCGGCTTTACTATCATCTACCAAGAATCCCAGCCTCTCAATCACTACAAGAGACTGGTTCTTCTAGGAAATATCCTAGCTTTTCTGGTTTCAAGCAGTATCCTAGGTAAATTCTTTAACATGAGCCCCTTGAGACTTCAAACGCTGCTTATCTGCGCCATCATGGCGGTTCTCGCTCTCGTCTTGATTCAAGTCTTCAAGAAGTTAGTGGGCTGGTTCTTTCATCGGAAGAAATAAAAGAAAAGGCAACTCCAAAGATAGAGTTGCCTCAGATTATAGAAAAAGATAATTTGAAAACTTTCCTTAGGTGAGTACGGACGTCAGCGAACTTCTACGAAGTTCCATGACTTAGTTTTGAACCTAAAGTTTCAAAACTCCCGAGTGCTAGAAACAATCGTGTTTCTAGCACTTTTCTCACGGCGAAAAGTTTCAGTAAATATTTGGAGAATTTAAAATTAAAATGATTTCAGTCTATGTAGTATCATCTAGGTTATTTATAAAAAAACAACTCCGAAGATAGAGTTGCCTTTTGGTATTAGATAAACAAACTAGCGGTTAGGATCAGATAGAGCAAGAAGGTGATCAGAAACCCAGCGCGCCAGAAGTATTTGATAAATTTAGGATAATAAAAACACTTTTTCTTTTTTAAGAAATAAATCGTTAGCCCCAAGGCCAAAAGCGAAAGGCTCAAGGCTAATAGTGGTAAGAGGCTGTGGTAAAAGGCGCTGTCTGAGATCAGGTAGTACTCTAGGGCAAATAAAGGAAAGGCAATATCGGTAGATCGCCATCCTCTTTTTTGGAGTTTAAAGAGGTGAACAATGATGCCGCTCAGAATCAGCGTTAAAAAAATAAATAATACAGAAGCAACTTTGATTAACATAGCTTCATTCTATCATAAAACGAAAAAAAAGTTTACTATATTTTAATTTTTTCTTGCAAAAAAAGAGAAATCGTGTATAATAGAAAGGTATGCACAAAGCATACTTGTGGGAGGTAAAAATCTGTAATTACCGCCAAAACCACAAAGGAGGATTTAAGAAATGGCTAAAAAAGTCGAAAAACTTGTAAAATTGCAAATCCCTGCTGGTAAAGCTACTCCAGCTCCACCGGTTGGTCCAGCGCTTGGTCAAGCAGGTATCAACATCATGGGATTCACTAAAGAGTTTAACGCTCGTACAGCTGATCAAGCTGGTATGATCATCCCAGTTGTTATCTCTGTGTATGAAGATAAATCATTTGATTTCATCACTAAAACACCACCAGCTGCTGTTCTTTTGAAAAAAGCTGCAGGTGTTGAAAAAGGTTCAGGTACACCGAACAAAACGAAAGTTGCAACTGTAACTCGTGCACAAGTACAACAAATCGCTGAAACTAAGATGCCAGATTTGAACGCTGCAAACATTGAGTCTGCAATGCGTATGATCGAAGGTACTGCTCGTTCTATGGGATTCACTGTTACTGACTAATTGTAACAATCCTATTTGCCCGCAATACACTTGATCAAATGACGAGTGACGTGGGAGATGAAAATCGATATGACCACATTACAAGGAGAAAGATAAAATGGCTAAAAAAAGCAAACAACTTCGTGCTGCTCTTGAAAAAATCGACAGCACAAAAGTCTACAGCGTAGAAGAAGCTGTAGCTCTTGCAAAAGAAACTAACTTTGCAAAATTTGACGCAACTGTAGAAGTTGCTTACAACTTGAACATCGACGTGAAAAAAGCTGACCAACAAATCCGTGGTGCAATGGTATTGCCAAACGGAACTGGTAAAACAGCTCGCGTACTTGTATTTGCACGTGGTGCAAAAGCTGAAGAAGCAAAAGCTGCTGGTGCAGACTTCGTAGGTGAAGATGACCTTGTTGCGAAAATCAACGATGGTTGGTTGGACTTCGACGTTGTTATCGCTACACCTGACATGATGGCTCTTGTTGGACGTCTTGGACGTGTCCTTGGACCACGTAACTTGATGCCAAACCCTAAAACTGGTACTGTAACTATGGACGTTGCTAAAGCAGTTGAAGAGTCTAAAGGTGGTAAAATCACTTACCGTGCTGATAAAGCAGGTATCGTTCAAGCGATCATCGGTAAAGTTTCATTCGATGATACTAAATTGGTTGAAAACTTTAAAGCTTTCAACGACACAATCCAAAAAGCAAAACCAGCTACAGCTAAAGGTACTTACGTAACTAGCTTGACTTTGACTACAACTCAAGGTCCTGGTATCAAAGTGGATGTTAACTCACTTTAATTGAAATGAAAAGCTGCCTTCGGGTAGCTTTTTTTGTACTCCATTTTTATTTGCTACAGTTGGTAAAACTAATCGGATGGAAAAAAGAAAATTTTGATGGATATGACTATATAAAAAACGTAATTTATGGTAAAATAATACAGATCAAAAAAGGAGAGAGAAAATGGTAGAACCTAAGTATAAACGTATCTTAATCAAGCTATCTGGTGAGGCTCTTGCTGGCGAACGTGGTGTCGGAATCGATATCAAAACTGTCCAAAATATGGCCCAAGAAATCAAGGAAGTTCATGAACTTGGAATTGAAATTGCCTTGGTGATTGGAGGGGGAAACCTTTGGCGTGGAGAACCTGCTGCTGAAGCAGGGATGGATCGTGTTCAAGCAGACTACACAGGTATGCTTGGTACTGTCATGAACGCCCTTGTGATGGCTGATTCGCTTCAACAAGTTGGCGTGGATACCCGTGTTCAAACTGCGATTGCCATGCAACAAGTTGCAGAACCATATATCCGTGGTCGTGCCCTTCGTCACCTTGAAAAAGATCGGATCGTGATCTTTGGTGCAGGGATCGGTTCTCCTTACTTCTCAACAGATACGACCGCAGCCCTTCGTGCAGCTGAGATTGAAGCAGATGCCATTCTCATGGCCAAAAATGGGGTCGATGGTGTTTACAATGCCGATCCGAAAAAAGATGCTTCAGCTGTGAAATTTGAGGAATTGACTCACCGTGATGTGATCAACAAAGGTCTTCGCATCATGGACTCAACAGCCTCTACTCTCTCCATGGACAACGACATTGACTTGGTTGTCTTTAATATGAATGAACCAGGCAATATCAAACGCGTTGTCTTTGGTGAAAATATCGGTACAACCGTATCGAATAACGTAGAAAAATAATAGAAAATAGAGGAAGATTATGGCAAACCCAATCGTAGAAAAAGCAAAAGAAAGAATGACCCAGTCTCACCAAAGTTTGGGACGTGAATTTGGTAGCATCCGTGCTGGACGTGCAAACGCAAGTCTTTTGGATCGTATTTTCGTAGAATACTACGGAGTAGAGACACCATTGAACCAATTGGCATCTATCACCATTCCAGAAGCGCGTGTCTTGTTGATCACACCATTTGATAAATCATCTTTGAAGGACATCGAGCACAGCATCAATGCATCTGACCTTGGCATCACTCCAGCAAACGATGGATCTGTTATCCGCTTGGTTATCCCAGCTTTGACAGAAGAAACTCGTCGTGACTTGGCAAAAGAAGTGAAAAAAGTGGGTGAAAATGCTAAAGTAGCGATCCGTAACATCCGTCGTGATGCTATGGATGAAGCGAAGAAACAAGAAAAAGCAAAAGAAATTACAGAAGATGAATTGAAAGGTCTTGAAAAAGAGATCCAAAAAGTTACGGATGATGCTGTCAAACATGTGGATGAAATGACAGCGCACAAAGAAAAAGAATTGATGGAAGTTTAATCCATCCCAACCATTACAGGAAAGAAAGACTCAGTTGGCACTGCTGGCTGGGTTTTATTTCCATTATTCTTGTGAAGAGGCAAGAGGAAAGAAGGAAACATGAATACGAATCTAGCAAGCTACATCATGGGAATGGTCATCGATGAAAATGATCACTTCTATTTTGTTCAAAAAGATGGCCAGACCTACGCGCTTGATAAAGCAGAAGGCCCACACCAAGTCGGAGAAAGTGTCAAGGGCTTTGCCTATACAGATATGAAGCAAAAACTCCGACTCACGACACTTGAAGTTACAGCAACTCAAGAAAGCTTTGGCTGGGGGACAGTCACAGAAGTGCGCAAAGATTTGGGAGTCTTTGTGGATACAGGGCTTCCAGATAAGCAGATTGTTGTCTCACTAGATATCCTACCGGAGATCAAAGATCTATGGCCTAAAAAGGGCGATCGTCTCTATATTCGCTTAGAAGTTGATAAGAAAGATCGGATTTGGGGGATCTTAGCCTACCAGGAAGATTTCCAGCGTTTGGCTCGTCCAGCCTACAACAATATGCAAAACCAAAACTGGCCAGCCATTGTCTACCGCTTGAAATTGTCTGGAACCTTTGTTTACCTTCCAGAGAACAATATGCTGGGCTTTATCCACCCAAGTGAGCGCTATGCAGAACCACGTTTGGGAGAAGTCTTAAATGCTCGCGTCATCGGTTTTCGGGAGGTGGACCGGACCTTGAATCTATCTTTGAAGCCACGCTCCTTTGAAATGTTGGAAAACGATGCCCAAATGATTTTGACCTATTTGGAAGCCAATGGAGGCTTTATGACCTTGAATGATAAGTCATCTCCAGAAGAGATCAAGGCGACTTTTGGGATTTCAAAAGGCCAGTTCAAAAAGGCTTTGGGTGGCTTGATGAAGGCCAAAAAAATCAAGCAAGACCAGTTTGGAACAGAGTTAATCTAAGAGGAGGCTTATGCGAAAATCGTTTTATACTTGGCTGATGACGGAGCGCAATCCTAAAAGCAATGCTCCTAAGGCCATTCTAGCAGATCTTGCTTTTCACGAGTCTGCTTTTCCCAAGCATACAGATGACTTCGACGAGGTCAGTCGCTATCTAGAAGAGCATGCGAGCTTTTCCTTTAATCTTGGCGATTTTGATGTGATTTGGGAAGAATACCAAGCCCACTAGAAAAGAACAGGTCGAGGATGGTTTTTTCTCGGCCTCTTTGTTATAATAATAGAAAAACACAGGTAGAGAGGTTCTTTATTTGCAAGAACATTCAGTTGAAATTACATTAACGCATCCAGACGATCTCTTTCATTTGTTTGGATCTAACGAACGCCATCTCCGTTTGATGGAGCAAGAATTTGGGGTGACTATTCATGCCCGGACAGAAATCGTCCAAATCATTGGGGAAGAAGAAAACTGCGAGCAGGTTCGTCAAGTCATCCAGGCTCTTTTGGTCCTCGTTAACCGTGGTATGACCATTGGTACGCCAGATGTGGTGACCGCCATTACCATGGTGAGAAATGGGGAATTGGATAAGTTCATCGCTCTCTATGAAGAAGAGATTATCAAGGATAGTTACGGCAAGCCCATTCGGGTTAAAACGCTTGGTCAAAAGATCTATGTCGATAGTGTCAAGAACCATGATGTCACTTTTGGGATTGGACCAGCGGGGACTGGGAAAACCTTCCTAGCAGTGACTTTGGCCGTGACTGCCCTCAAGCGTGGTCAGGTCAAGCGGATCATTTTGACCCGTCCTGCTGTAGAAGCTGGAGAGAGCCTTGGTTTCCTACCAGGGGATCTTAAAGAAAAAGTAGACCCTTATCTACGTCCGGTCTATGATGCTCTTTACCAGATTTTAGGGAAAGACCAAACCACTCGGATGATGGAGCGGGAGATTATCGAGATTGCGCCTTTGGCTTATATGCGGGGGCGGACCTTGGACGATGCCTTTGTCATCCTCGATGAAGCGCAAAATACCACCATCATGCAGATGAAGATGTTTTTGACCCGTCTTGGTTTTAACTCTAAGATGATTGTCAATGGAGATACCAGCCAGATTGACCTTCCTCGAAATGTTAAATCCGGCTTGATTGATGCTCAGGAGAAATTGAAGAACATTTCTCAAATTGACTTTGTGCATTTCTCTGCCAAGGATGTCGTTCGCCATCCAGTAGTAGCAGAGATTATCCGGGCCTACGAGCCCATTCCAAATCCAGTCCTCAAAGAAGAACCGGATGTGGAAGAAGAATAAAAGAAAAGGCAAAGATCGTCGGATCCTTGCCTTAAATTGACGATAAAATCATCTCCTAGCCTTTCCTTAGGTGAGAACGGAGGTTAGGTGAAATTATCCAGTGGATGATTTCAGCAATCCAAGAAGTTCTATGACTAATAATTGAGCCTAAGGTCTCAATTATTCCGAGTGCTTGAAACTAAATTGTTTCAAGCACTTTTCTCACGGCGGAAAGTCTCTGAAAATGATTTAAAAAATTCAAAACAACTTGTTTTTTTCAAAACATTTTTAATTAGTTCATATGAAAAAATAAGTAGTTTGTTTTTTTCGATGGTGATTTTTTTATGATAGTTTAAACCAATTCATCAATTGGTGTGAAGTCACGCTCTAAACCAGTAGCAACAGGTTGGCTTGTGATGTGACCTTGGTAAGTGGTGACCCCTTGGCGCAGGCCTTCGTCGAGGGCAATTGCCTTGTGGAAGCCATTGTCAGCTAGGGATTCGACATAAGGAAGGGTCACATTGGTAAGGGCGATAGTAGAGGTACGAGCGACGGCGCCTGGAATATTGGCTACAGCATAGTGGAGCACGCCATGTTTTTCGTAAACTGGCTCCGTATGTGTTGTGACACGGTCTGCTGTTTCGATAACACCACCTTGGTCAACGGCCACATCGACGATAACTGAACCGGGACGCATTTGTTTGACCATATCGTCTGTCACTAATTTAGGAGCTTTAGCACCAGGAATCAAGACAGCACCGATGACAACATCGGCATCACGGACGCTGGCTTCAATGTTAAATGGATTGGACATAAGGGTTTGGATTTGGTGACCAAAGACATCTTCCAGAACTGCCAAACGCTTAGCACTGATATCTAAGATGGTCACTTGGGCACCAAGTCCAAGGGCGATACGAGCCGCGTGGGTTCCAACGACCCCGCCACCGATGATGGTGACTTTTCCTTTGGGAACACCTGGTACCCCACCTAGGAGGACTCCTGATCCACCTTCTTGTTTGGTCAGGAAGTGAGCACCGATTTGCACGGCCATCCGTCCAGCAACCTCACTCATTGGCACCAAGAGAGGCAATTGTCCATCAAGGTCACGCACCGTTTCGTAGGCCACCCCAGTTGTTTTAGCTGCGACCATAGCATCTGCTAATTCAGGTGCGGCAGCCATATGCAAGTAGGTGAAGAGCAAGAGGTCTTCGCGAAGGAAGCCATATTCTTCAGCGAGGGGTTCTTTGACTTTGACCACCATCTCAGCTGCCCAAGCTTCTGCAGCAGTTGCAACGATGGTTGCCCCTTGCTTCGTGTAATCTTCATCCGCAAAGCCAGAACCAAGTCCAGCATTTGTTTCTACCAAAACGTGATGACCTTTCTTCACCAAGTTTTGTACACCTGCAGGTGTCAAACCGACCCGATTTTCGTTGTTTTTAATTTCTTTAGGAATTCCAATGAGCATTTTTGCCTCCTTGCTCAGATTTAGGTGTAAAAAGGCCATTGGTGTGAGATTGCTCTCTTGACTCAATGACCTTTTCACTCCTTATCTGATTGTTTTGATTGATTTTATTGTATAGAAAAGTGGGTTAAAAAGCAAGAAAAATTTGAGCTTGCCTTCCTTTAGGTTATTTGCTAAACTAATCCCTAAAGAAGGAGAGTCAAATGGAAAATTTATATGTGAAGTTAGCAGCTTATCGTGAAGTGGAGACAGAGCGTTTGCACTTGCGTCCGGTCACTCTTGAGGATGCACCGGCTATGTTTGAGTACGCTTCTGATGAGACAGTTACGCGCTATACCTTTGCAACCAATCAAAGTCTAGAAGAGACGCGTAATAATATTGCCCTCTTTTACCTAGCGAGCCCACTTGGAAGATGGGGGATCGAGCTCAAAGAAAATGGAAAATTTATCGGGACGATTGATTTGCTGGATTTGGATCTTTGTCTGAAGAAGGGGAGTATCGGCTATGTTCTGAATAAAGACTATTGGAACCAAGGTCTTGCGACAGAGGCTACCAAGGCAGTCATTGCCTTGGCTTTTGAACAGTTAGGAATGAACAAACTCATTGCCGTTCATGATCAAGACAACCCAGCTTCTGGATGGGTGATGGCCAAATCAGGGATGAAATATTCTCACGAGGAGCCCTACGCGATGCTAGACTTGCATGAAGAAGGGGGAATGGTGACGAGAGTTCATTATGTTCTCACGAAGGAAGAATATTTGGCAGAAAAATGAGTCAGGATATTGACAAAAGACCTATCTCCATGATATAGTAGATAGGTACCGCTGGTTTAGCTCAGTCGGTAGAGCGCATCCATGGTAAGGATGAGGTCGCCGGTTCAATCCCGGCAACTAGCATAGCAGAAGAGAGAAGCTTAGAGAAGATCTAGGCTTCTTTTTTTGCAAGTCCATCTTAAAAATTTTGCTTTTTTCAACAATTTTCAAAAAAGCGTTGACAAGCAAGGAAATACGTGGTAAAGTTAGAACAACAAAGAGAAAGGAGAAAACCATCATGAACAAAGTAGATGTTTTGATGACACAATTGAATACACAGCTTCTCCAATCTCAGTTGAGTTCTATGTAAAAATTGAATGAACCCAAGATGGAGGAGTCTATCTTGGGTTTTTTGTATGCATTTTTGCCTGCCTTAACTGAATTGGTGACAGGCATCAGAAGGCCCAAGTGTGGACTGAGCACCTACTCAGCTCCTTGCTTGGGTTTTTTCTGTGCCATTTTGAAAAGGAGAATATATGATCAGAGCTATTTGGGAGTATATCAGGGAGCGCAAGTGGCGATATGTGAAGATCGCTATGGTCCTGATTATTTATGATTACACCTTATTGATCCCGACGCAAGTCATCCAGCGTTTAGTGGATCATTTGAGTCAGCAGACGCTGACGCAATCCAACTTTGTATGGGATATAGTCCTCTTGGTAGGATCAGCCATCCTCAATTACCTAACGGCTTTTTATTGGCAGTTGCGACTCTTTCAGTCGTCAGTCCATTTCAAGGCGACCCTTCAGGGACAAGCTTTTCGTAAGCTAGTAGCCATGCGGCGTCCCTTTTTTGAAAAATTTCGCTCAGGAGATCTCTTGACGCGGTTTACGACAGATGTGGATGGGATGGCCGATATGGCTGGTTACGGGATGATGGTGCTCCTGTTTGGCGGTGGCTTGTTTGCCTTTATTATTCCGACCATGTTTTTCATTTCTTGGCAATTAACCTTGATTTCCTTTATTCCTATGATCTTCCTGGTCGTCTCTACCTATTTTTTAAGTAGAAAGCAGGAGGAGTATGTTGAGCAAAACCGGGAAGCAGTCGCTCAGTTGAACGATGAAGTCTTGGAGTCCATCGAAGGGATTCGTGTCATGCGGGCCTATAGTAGACGGGACCAGCAGGTCAAACAGTTTCAGAAAAAAACAGCCAGTCTATCCAAAACAGGGGATAAAATTGCCTCTATCCAGTATTCTTTTGGACCTTTAGCCCTTTTGTTTATTGGATTCTCGACAGTCTTGCTCCTGCTATTTGGAGGCCAGTCCCTGGCAAGCGGGCAGTTGAGCCTTGGCAAGTTATTGGCTTTACAGCTGTATTTGGTCTTTTTAATTGAGCCTATGTGGATGATGGCGGACTTGATCTTGGTCTACCAGACAGGTCAAATGTCCTATAAAAAATTAAAAGAAGTGATTGATGAAACGGATGATCTGGAGCCAGATGGTCCTCACTACTTAGAGCAGATTGATTTGGTGCAGTTTAAGGACTATTCTTTCAGCTATCCTGGTGCTGAGCGAAAGAGCCTGTCAGGCATTGATTGGACCATCCAGAAAGGACAGACGGTTGGAATTGTTGGTCGTACCGGAGCAGGAAAGACAAGCTTGGTTCGACAATTCTTGCGACAGTACCCAGTTGGTGAGGGAGAGTTTTTGATCAACCAGCAACCGATCGTGGATTACAACCGACACTCGATTGAAGAAAAAATTGGTTATGTTTCCCAAGAACATATTTTATTTTCTAAGTCTATCCGTGAGAATATAGCGCTTGGTAAAAAAGGTGCCAGCCAAGAAGACTTGGTGGAAGCAGTAGCCCAAGCTGCTTTTGCGGATGATCTCAAGCGGATGTCTCATGGAATGGACACCCTGATCGGTGAGAAAGGGGTCTCTGTATCAGGAGGTCAAAAACAACGGATCTCTTTGGCGCGTGCCTTCTTAAGAGATGCAGAGCTCTTGCTGTTAGATGATTCCCTTTCAGCGGTGGATGCGAAGACCGAACAGGCCATTATTGATACGATTCAAAAGGAACGAAAAGACAAGACGACCATTATTGTTTCTCATCGCTTGTCTGCTGTTCATCAGGCGGATTGGATCATCGTTTTGGATCAAGGGCAGATTGTAGAAGAAGGCAGGGCTAGTGATTTATTAGCTCAAGAGGGCTGGTATTATGAACAATACCAACGGCAACAAAAACAGGAAGGAGAATAATATGAAAGTTTTAAAACGATTATTATCGAGGATCACGCTTTATCCAACTGTCTTTCTTGCTGGCTTTATTTGCCTCTTACTAGCCACCATTTTTTCTGAATTGTCTCCTTTTCTTCTCCAAAAGATGATCGATGGGCCTTTGACTGCACTGACCCACGGTGGAGGACAAGGGGATTTGCTTCAGATGGGAGCATTTTATCTCTTAGTCTTAAGCCTAGGACAGCTGATTAGCTACCTAGGAAATCGGATCTTATTGCATGGAAGTAATCAAGTAACCGCTAGTCTGAGAGACCAAGCCTTTCAAGTCATGCAAGGTCTGCCTATTTCTTATTTTGATGACAAGCCGGCCGGAAAGATCGCAACAAGAATTGTCAATGATACGGAGACCTTGCGGACCCAGTTTTATAACTCTTGTATGATACTAGTCATCTATTTGGTGCGATTTCTCTTTATCCTAGGGATTCTCTTTTACCTGAGTCCTATGATGGGGCTACTCTTGTGTCTGGTTTTTCCAATTTTCTATGGAATCCAGTATCTCTACAAGGTCATGACGGACCAGCCTATGAAGGATTTCTTTGATGCGAGAAGCGAGGTCAATACCCAAGTCAATGAACTCTTGCATGGTGCCAGTATGATTCAGCTCTATCATCAAGAACCTGGTGTGGTAGAGGAGTTTGAAGCCACTACCCAGAAGATGTTAGGAGCCAATGATCGGATCCTCTTAGCTGATTCCATCGCTTCTTGGACCTTGACAGAATTGCTCAAGTTTTTAGTAATTGCAGGTATATTGACCATCGCTGGGATTTCTTTCCTACAGGGCAATATCGGTGTAACAGCTGGTTTCTTATTTATCAATATTAACTATGTCATCAATCTGTTTGATCTCATGGCCAATCTTAGTCGTCAATTTCCGAATATTCGGCGATCACTAGAGACGGGGAGTCGCGTCCTTGCCTTCTTGGATCAACCCTTAGAGGCCGACGGTGTATCGGAACTGAAGATAGAAAAGGCTCAAGTCGTGTTTGATGATGTTCAATTTGCTTATGAAGAAGGCAAGCTAGTTTTACAGGATATTGCCTTTAAGGCAAGTCCCGGGGAAACCATCGCTCTTGTGGGCCATACTGGATCAGGTAAGTCTTCTATTATGAATCTGCTCTATCGTTTCTATGATCCTCAAGAAGGAGCGATTTTGATCGATGGGCAAGATATTCGCCAAGTCTCTCGTGAGAGCCTGCGAAGCCACATGGGCATTGTTCTGCAAGATCCTTATCTATTTACAGGAACCATTGCCAGTAATGTGGCCATGAGTCAGGAGCATATTGACCGGGATGCGGTTAAAGATGCGCTGAAAAAAGTCGGGGCTTGGCCCTTTGTAGAGCGCCTTGAAAAGGGAATCGACCATCCAGTCGTAGAAAAAGGATCTGCCTTTTCAAGTGGCGAGCGCCAGTTGATTTCCTTTGCGCGGACGCTCTATATGAATCCGAAAATTCTGATTTTGGATGAGGCAACCTCTCACATCGATACGGAAACAGAAGAAATCATCCAACAAGCTATGGCGGTCCTGCAAAAGGGCCGGACCACTTTTATCATTGCCCATCGTTTGTCCACTATCCAAGATGCGGATCAGATCTTAGTCTTATCTGAAGGACGCATTGTAGAGCGTGGTAGACACGAGGAACTGGTTACACAAGGCGGGATCTATGCCCAGATGAATGCCATCCAGCAAACAGTGGTGTAAGATTGTCCTGCAAAGAAAAAGATTGAAAACCAGCCTGTATCTAGTATATAGGCTGGTTTTTGTGATATAATAAAGTGATAATAGTGAGGTGATCCAGATGTATATTGAAATGGTAGATGAGACTGGTCAAGTCTCTGACGAAATCTTAAAACAAACGCAAGAAATTTTAGAATTTGCTGCTCAAAAAATTGGGAAAGAAGACAAGGAAATGGCTGTGACTTTTGTAACCAATGAACGCAGTCATGAACTAAATCTTGAATACCGTGATACGGATCGTCCGACGGATGTCATCAGTTTAGAATACAAGCCAGAGATGGAGATTTCCTTTGACGAGGAAGACCTTGCAGAAAATCCAGAATTGGCAGAGATGATGGCGGAATTCGATACCTATATTGGTGAGCTCTTTATTTCAATTGACAAGGCGCGTGAGCAAGCCGAAGAATATGGCCACAGCTTTGAGCGCGAAATGGGATTTTTAGCAGTGCATGGTTTTCTTCACATCAATGGCTATGATCACTATACGCCGGAGGAAGAAAAGGAAATGTTTGGCTTACAGGAAGAGATTTTGACAGCCTATGGACTCACAAGACAATAAGCGAAAATGGAAAAATCGGGACTTCACTTCAAGCCTGGAGTTTGCGATAACAGGAATTTTTACTTCGATCAAAGAAGAGCGTAATATGCGCAAGCATGCCTTATCAGCCCTTGTAGCAATTCTTGCTGGTTTGGTATTTAGGATTTCTGCGACAGAATGGCTCTTTTTATTGCTCAGTATCACCTTGGTGATTGCTTTTGAAATTATGAATTCAGCCATTGAAAATGTGGTGGATTTAGCTAGTAACTACCATTTCTCCATGTTGGCAAAGAATGCCAAAGACATGGCGGCTGGAGCAGTCCTTGTCGTATCAGGTTTTGCCCTACTAACAGGACTGGTGATTTTTGTGCCCAAATTCTGGGCCTTGGTATTTGGATAAGAGGGAGTATGCCCTCGTGAAAGGATAATATGACATTTAAATCAGGCTTTGTAGCCATTTTAGGACGTCCCAATGTTGGGAAGTCAACGTTTTTGAACCATGTCATGGGGCAAAAAATTGCCATCATGAGTGACAAAGCGCAGACAACGCGCAATAAGATTATGGGGATTTATACGACCGATAAGGAACAGATCGTCTTTATCGATACTCCAGGGATTCACAAACCCAAGACAGCGCTTGGAGACTTCATGGTGGAGTCGGCCTATAGCACTCTTCGAGAAGTGGATACGGTTCTCTTTATGGTGCCAGCAGATGAACCGCGTGGGAAGGGCGATGACATGATCATCGAGCGCCTCAAGGCTGCTAAGGTACCGGTTATTCTGGTGGTCAATAAGATCGACAAGGTGCACCCAGACCAACTCTTGGCGCAAATCGATGACTTCCGTAGTCAGATGGATTTCAAGGAAATCGTGCCGATTTCAGCCCTCCAAGGAAACAATGTTTCGCGTTTGATTGATATTTTGAGCGAAAACTTGGAAGAAGGTTTCCAATATTTCCCTGCCGACCAAATCACTGATCACCCAGAGCGTTTCTTGGTCTCTGAAATGATCCGTGAAAAGGTCTTGCACTTGACACGGGAAGAAATTCCTCACTCTGTGGCAGTAGTAGTGGATTCTATGAAGCGGGATGAAGAAACAGATAAGGTCCATATCCGAGCAACCATCATGGTCGAGCGCGATAGCCAAAAAGGCATTGTCATCGGAAAAGGTGGCGCCATGCTCAAGAAGATCGGAACCCTTGCGCGGAAGGATATCGAGCTGATGCTAGGGGACAAGGTCTTCCTAGAAACCTGGGTCAAGGTCAAGAAAAATTGGCGGGATAAGAAATTGGATCTTGCCGATTTCGGATACAACGAAAAAGAATATTAAGAAGAGGTGGGCAGAAGCCTGCTTCTTGTTTTTGAAAGGAGTTCTATGCCTGAATTACCAGAAGTTGAGACCGTTCGACGAGGTCTTGAGAAATTAATTCTTGGAAAAACCATCCAATCAGTGGAAGTAAAGTATCCAAAGATGATTCAGACGGATCTGGATGCTTTTTGTCAAGATCTTCCAGGTCAAGGAATTCGGGCCATGGGGCGACGCGGGAAGTACCTCTTGTTTTATCTGACGGATCTGGTTTTGATCTCGCATTTGCGGATGGAAGGCAAGTATTTCTTTTATCCAGACGAAGTCCCTTTTCGCAAGCACGCCCATGTCTTCTTTCACTTTACAGATGGCAGCACCTTGGTCTATGAAGATGTCCGCAAGTTTGGGACCATGGAAGTCTTAGTGCCTGAGTTTATAGACAGCTATTTTTTGGCGAAAAAAATTGGTCCAGAGCCAACAAAAGCAGATTTTAAAGAACCAGCCTTCCAAGCAGCTCTTAAACAATCAAAGAAACCCATTAAATCAGCCCTTTTGGATCAAAAATTGGTGGCTGGTCTGGGCAATATCTATGTGGACGAGGTACTCTATCGAGCCAAGGTTCACCCAGCTCGTTTGGGTCAAAGCTTGACTGCTAGAGAAGCCAAAGCCATCCGAAAGGAAACAATCGCCGTATTAGCTCAGGCTGTCGAAAAAGGTGGCTCCACTATTCGCTCTTACAGCAATGCTTTTGGAGAGGATGGTACCATGCAGGAAGAGCATCAAGTCTATGGAAAGACAGGTCAACCTTGTTTGCGCTGCGGGACACCGATTGAGAAAATCCAGCTGGGAGGACGTGGAACCCATTTTTGCCCGCACTGTCAAAAGGAGAACTAGATGGCGAGAATCATCGGATTAACAGGAGGGATTGCTTCAGGAAAGTCCACTGTCACCTCCTATTTGAAAGAAAAAGGTTATCCTGTCATTGATGCTGATCGAGTGGTCCATGACTTGCAAGTTCCAGGAGGGGCCCTCTACCGTGTCTTAGTGGATCATTTTGGTAGGGAGATTCTCGACGCAAGTGGAGAGTTGGATCGTGTAGTTTTAGGCCAGCGGATTTTTTCAAATCCTAGTGAACGAGACTGGTCCAATAGCGTCCAAGGCCAGCTCATTCGTGAGGCTTTGGCAGATGCAAGAGACAGGCAAGCTGCTCAATCCGGTCTCTTTTTTATGGATATTCCCCTCTTAATCGAGCAGCACTATGAAGGGTGGTTTGAGGCTGTATGGTTGGTAGCTGTCTCGAAAGAAACCCAGCTTAAGCGCCTGATGGAACGCAACCACTTATCAGAACTGCAGGCTAAAGAACGCATCGTTGCTCAAATGCCGCTAGATGAAAAAAGAGCCCATGCAGATCTGGTCTTAGACAATAATGGCGATCTAACTGATCTCTATGCCCAATTAGATGCAGCCCTAAAACAATTAGAAAGAAGATGATTTTATCACAAGAGAAATCAATTGGCGTAAAAATCTTTATATTGCCTGGATCGGGTGCTTTTTCATCGGAGCTAGCCTTTCGTTAGTTGTGCCTTTTATGGCCCTATTTGTAGAAGAGTTGGGCGTTACGGGCAAGGCTGTTCCTTTTTATGCTGGGATTGCCGTCGCGAGTTCTTCTGTTACCTCTGCGATCATGTCTCCTATCTGGGGGAGCCTAGCCGACCGCTATGGTCGAAAACCCATGATGCTCAGGGCTTCTATTGCTATGACCCTAACCATGGGAGGGATCGCCTTTGTGCCATCCGTCTTTTGGCTCTTGGTTTTACGCTTTCTCAACGGTGTCTTTTCAGGTTTTGTCCCAAATAGTACAGCCTTGATTGCCAGTCAAGTATCAAAGGACCAATCAGGCTATGCCCTGGGGACTTTGTCGACCGGTGTCGTAGCTGGAACCTTGATGGGGCCTTTGATTGGGGGACTCATTGCTGAAAATCTGGGAATGCGCAATGTCTTTCTTTTGGTTGGCTTTTTCTTATTTCTAGTGTCCCTTTTAACCTTTTGGGGCATCGAGGAAGACTATGAGCCCATTCCAAAAGAAGAACAAAAATCCAGTTGGCAGTTGCTCATGTCCATTCAGCAAAAGGATATTCTCTTAGGCCTCTTTTTGACCAGTATGACCATTCAAATGATCGCCCAATCTATTTCTCCAATCCTGCCTCTTTATGTGCGAGCTTTAGGGCAAAGAGATAACTTGATTTTTGTATCAGGGATGATTGTTTCGGCTATGGGAGTCTCTAGTATGCTCTTTTCAGGTTGGATGGGAAAACTCGGAGACAGAATCGGGAATCACCGGCTCTTATTAATCGCCCTTCTCTATAGTGGTTGCCTTTATATTCTCTGTGCCCAAGCGCAAACGCCTCTGCAATTAGGAATCTTACGCTTCCTTTTTGGGATCGGGACTGGTGCCCTTTTACCAGGAGTTTCTGCTTTGTTAAATCGCTTAACCCCTCCTGAAGGGATCTCTCGGATCTTTAGCTACAACCAGCTCTTTTACTACTTAGGTGGCGTGTTAGGGCCAATGATGGGATCGAGTATTTTCATGCATTTTGGCTATCATTGGGTTTTTTACGGCACAGCCCTCTTGGCCTTTACCGATTTGATTTTCCTCTTATTCTTATTTAGAAAGTATTTGAAAGTGAGAGACGTACGTGCGAATTAAAGTTCAATTGACCTGCACAAGCTGTGGGAGTCAGAATTATTTGACCAGTAAAAATACCAAAACCCATCCCGAAAAGATCGAGGTCTTGAAGTATTGTCCCAAGGAAAGAAAAGTAACCTTACATATTGAATCAAAATGATTTTCATGGTATAATAGTGAAGATTTTAAGGAGTTTTGAATATGAGCGGAGCATTAACAACTATTTTACTAGTATTATCAGTATTGATTATTATCGCAATTTTTATGCAACCAACAAAAAACCAATCGAGCAACGTCTTTGACGCAAGCTCAAATGACTTGTTTGAACGTTCAAAAGCGCGCGGGTTTGAAGCCGTGATGCAGCGTTTAACAGCTATTATGATCTTCTTTTGGTTATTGATCGCGATGATCTTAATGGTACTTTCTAGTAGATAAGATAGGCTCAGACATTGTCTTTGCCTATTTTTATTTTGCAAAACAAAGACACAAGTAGATAGAAAAAAGGAGGCTGGATAACCAGCAAATAAATCAATGAAAACAAGTATTAAAGAATATTTACAAGAGCATGACAAAGCCCAGATCAATGATCTGGCAGCAGCTCTAGGAAAAGAAGGATCTAAGGATTTTCGTGACTTGGTCAAAACCATCTCTCTGATGGAACGCCGTCATGAGTTGAAATTCGAGGATGATGGCTCCCTTCGTTTGGATCAAAAGAAGGCCCCAGCCATTACCCTCAAGGGGATCTTTCATGCCCATAAAAATGGCTTTGGCTTTGTCAGTTTAGAAGGCGAAGAAGAGGACCTCTTTGTTGGTCGAAATGATGTCAACCACGCCATCGATGGGGATACTGTTGAGATCGTCATTACCAAGGTAGCAGACCGAAACAAAGGAACGGCAGCAGAAGCTAAGATTATTGATGTCTTGGATCATAGCGTCAAAACAGTTGTTGGACAAATTGTTCTGGATGAGGAAAAGCCCAAATATGCCGGCTACATTCGTTCGAAAAATCAAAAAATCAGCCAGCTGATCTATGTGAAGAAGCCAGCCATCCAATTGGAAGGTACCGAAATCCTCAAGGTCGAAATTGATCAATACCCGAGCCGCAAGCACAATTATTTTGTGGCAACTGTGCGGGATGTGGTCGGTCATGTGACAGATCCTGGAATCGATGTCTTGGAAGTGCTAGAATCCATGGATATCGTCTCAGAATTTCCAGAAGAAGTGCTGAAAGAGGCTGAGCAGGTTCCAGATGCACCGTCTGCAAAGGATTTAGAGGGGCGGTTGGATCTGCGAGAGGAGATTACCTTTACGATCGACGGAGCGGATGCCAAAGACTTGGACGATGCGGTCCATATCAAGCCACTCAAGAACGGCAACTTTGAGCTGGGGGTTCACATCGCAGATGTTTCTTATTATGTTACAGAAGGTTCAGCACTCGACAAGGAAGCTCTAAATCGTGCTACCTCTGTCTATGTGACCGACCGAGTAGTACCCATGTTGCCCGAGCGTCTGTCCAATGGGATCTGTTCTTTGAATCCGAATGTGGATCGCCTGACCCAGTCTGCCATCATGGAGATTGATCCTCATGGCAAGGTTGTCAAGCATACCATTACCCAAACAGTGATCAATACAACCTTCCGAATGACCTATAGCGACGTCAATGATATCTTAGCAGGCGACGAAGAAAAGGCTCAAACCTTTAAGAAAATTGTCCCAAGTATTCATCAAATGGCCACCTTGCATGGCATTTTAGAAAGCATGCGGATTCGCCGCGGAGCCCTTAATTTTGATACCAATGAGGCTAAAATCTTGGTCAATAAAGAAGGAAAACCAGTTGATATCGTTTTGCGTCAAAGAGGGATTGCCGAGCGGATGATTGAGTCCTTTATGTTGATTGCCAATGAAACGGTAGCGGAACACTTTACGCGACTGAAGCTGCCGTTCATCTACCGGATCCACGAAGATCCGAAAGCAGAAAAAGTACAGAAGTTTATCGATTATGCTTCTAGCTTTGGGATCCAGATCTACGGAACGGCTAGTGAGATGAGCCAAGAAGCCCTGCAAGAAATTATGCGCAAGGTTGAAGGAGAACCCTATGCAGATGTCCTTTCGATGATGTTGTTGCGCTCGATGCAACAGGCCCGTTACTCAGAGCACAACCATGGCCACTATGGGCTTGCTGCTGAGTATTATACCCACTTTACCAGTCCCATCCGTCGGTATCCGGACCTGATGGTTCATCGAATGGTGCGCGAGTACGGAAAATCTCAAGATGTGGCTGAACACTTTGAACAAGTCCTTCCAGACATTGCCAGCCAATCCTCTAGTCGGGAACGCCGGGCTATTGATGCGGAGCGCGAAGTAGAGGCTATGAAGAAGGCAGAATACATGGAAGACTATGTTGGGGAAGAGTACGATGCCGTGGTTTCCAGTGTGGTAAAATTTGGCCTCTTTGTGGAGTTGCCAAATACGGTTGAAGGCTTGATCTATATTACCAATCTTCCTGAATTCTACCATTTTAACGAACGGGATCTAACCCTTCGCGGAGAAAAATCGGGAGTGACCTTCCGTGTCGGTCAGCAAATCCGGATCAAGGTAGAAAGAGCCGACAAGATGACAGGAGAGATTGATTTCTCTTATATTCCAAGTGAATGGGATGTCGTTGAAAAAGGCCTCAAGTCTAAAGGACGTGACCGAGATGGCAACCGCCGGGATCGCAGACGCAAGGACAAAAAAGTTTCTAAGGGATCAACCACTAGAAAAGATGACAAGCGGAAAGATTCTTCCTCTAAAACCAAAAAGAAAAAAGGGAAGAAACCATTTTACAAGGAAGTAGCAAAGAAAGGAGCTAAACATGGCAAAGGGCGAAGGAAAGGTAGTCGCTCAAAATAAAAAGGCGAGACATGACTACACCATCGTGGATACGATTGAAGCAGGAATGGTGCTGACGGGGACAGAGATCAAAAGTGTCCGTGCAGCACGCATTAACTTGAAAGATGGCTTTGCACAAGTAAAAAATGGAGAAGTTTGGCTTAGCAATGTCCACATTGCTCCTTACGAAGAAGGGAATATCTGGAACCAAGATCCAGACCGTCGTCGCAAGCTCCTGCTTCATAAAAAGCAAATCCAAAAGCTGGACCAAGACACCAAAGGGACCGGAATGACCTTGGTGCCTTTGAAGGTCTATCTCAAGGATGGCTTTGCCAAATTGCTTTTGGGGCTCGCTAAAGGGAAACATGATTATGACAAGCGTGAATCCATCAAGCGTCGGGAACAAAACCGCGACATCGCGCGGGTCATGAAACAATACAATACACGTTAAAGAATAAGGCAGTTTTGAAACTCGTTTCAGATCTGTCTTTTTTCTTAGAGATGGGCTCTCCTTTTTCTAACTTGTAAAAAGGGGCTTTTTTCTGTATGATAAGGGTACTGAAAGAAAAAGGAGAAGCAGCATGACACAAAAATTGATCGCTTACAAACGCATGCCTATCTGGACCAAGGATACCATGCCAGAAGCTCTTCAAAGAAAGCACAATACCAAGGTAGGAACCTGGGGAAAGATTACTGTTTTAAAAGGTCAGTTACGATTTATTGAATTGACCGAAGAGGGGGAAGAAATCGCGAGCCACCTCTTTGAAGCAGGAGCAGAGAACCCCATGGCCGAACCCCAGGCCTGGCACCGTGTGGAAGCAGCGACTGACGATGTGGAGTGGTACTTGGAATTTTACTGTGAACCAAAAGACTATTTCCCCAAAAAATACAACACCAATCCTGTCCATTCAGAAGTGCTAGAAGCAGTGGGAATTGTCCCAGCTGGAAAGGCACTGGATTTAGGATGCGGGCAAGGACGCAACGCCCTCTTTTTGGCCCAACAGGGCTTTGATGTGACAGCTGTAGATCAAAATGAACTGGCTCTTGAGATCTTACAAAGTATTGTCGCTGAGGAAGATCTAGAGATGCCAGTGGGACTCTATGATATTAATGCTGCAGCTCTTACCCAAAACTATGATTTCATCGTATCGACTGTGGTCCTCATGTTTTTAGAGGCTGATCGAATCCCTGCGATCATCCGCAATATGCAAGAGCATACCAATCCAGGGGGCTACAATCTCATTGTCTGTGCTATGGATACGGAAGATTATCCTTGCCATATGCCTTTCTCGTTCACCTTCAAAGAAGGAGAATTGGCGGAGTATTACAAGGATTGGGAATTGGTCAAGTACAATGAAAATCCAGGCCATCTCCATCGTCGAGATGAGAATGGCCATCGGATTCAACTTCGATTTGCAACTATGTTGGCAAAGAAAAAATAAAGAAAAAGCAGGATGTTAGGATCCTGCCTTTTTGCTTTCTACAAACAAGTTGAACAAGGTGATCTATATGTTGTTCATTTGCCAAAAAGAAAAACCTTCTCCATAAAGGTAGGAAAAGGTTGGGGAATTTAGTTCCAGCTAGCAAAGTCGCAGACGCTGAGAATGATCGTCCCGATTTCGATTGGCTCTTCCTTGGCACCGGATTCTAACCAGGTCACAATTACAGATTCAATCGTAGCGATGAAAATTTCTAGCCCATACTTGTATGGAACTTGAAAGTCTGAAATGATGTGTTCTTTCGCATGGGGAGTATCGTCTAGTGCATGGAGGGTAAAACTTCTTACCAATTTACGGAAGTCCGAGCAGCAGGATTGGGACAAGGCATAAATAAAATCATAATTCTCTTTAATAGCAGTCAAGACATTGAGAAAGTTCACCTTGACAGGGCTTCCTTCAACGAAGAGGCTATCCAATTTTTGCATCATGTCCATTTTCATTTGCTCAAACATGTCGTATTTATCGACATAGTGCAAGTAGAAGGTCCCGCGGTTAATCCCAGCGGTTTCAGTTAATTGTCGAATAGTGATGCTTTCAAAAGGTTGTTGCAAGAGGAGTTTTGAGAGCGCATTTCGTAAGTCTGACTTGGTTGTTGTTTGTCTTTGGCGTACCATATGTTCCTTTCTGTAGTTGTATAAATTTATTCTTATTTATTTGACGTTAAAATAATTTATATGTTAAATAATTTCACGACACTAACAAAGAGCATTATACTCCAAAAGAATAAATTAGACAACAATTCTCATTTTTGTACAGATAACGAAAAATGTACAAAAATTTTACAAGTTTATGAGTGACGGGCACTGGCAAGATTTTGTGAAAATCTCACAACAATTAGTGATTTAAAATAATTCCCTCCTAAAAAAATGGTCAGGAAATTTTTAGGAAAAGGAGGAGCAAGATGGAAAAGGGAGTGTAATAAACCAAAAGAGGCTGGGACAAAAGTCCTAGCCTCTAAATCATTTTTGGATTGTCGAGCAAGACGCAGTGGTTGAGTGGGCTCTACTACACTGATTTCATCAGCTTTTACAGCCCTACTCAACTGTGCGGAGGTGGGACGACGAAATCGAATTCTAACGAATTACCGATTTCTGTCCCACTCTCTCTTTATTTGATAAAAGTTGTCACGATCAGATTGAAATTTAAGATAGTTAAGACAATCGCAACGAGATAACCTAAGAAAGTGTTCCATTTCGCATTGACATGTTCTCCCATGATTTCCTTGTTGGAGGTGAAATAAACCAGAGGGAAGATGGAGAATGGAAGAGCCGCTGATAGGAAGACTTGAGAATAAACCAGAAGGTCGTCGAGGACATGTTCCTGATCACCAAATAAGATCGCAACGATGATGACAGGAAGAAGGGCAATGATCCGAGTCATGAGACGAACGACCCATTGTGGCAGGCGGAATCTCAAGAAACCTTCCATAACGATTTGACCGGTTAGGGTCCCGGTAATGGTTGAATTTTGACCACTGGCTAACAAAGCGATGGCAAAGAGGGTGGACAAGAAGGGACTAGCGATAGCGCCGGCAATATGATTATCTTTGAGAGCATTATACATGCTAGAGAAAGCACCGATCTTATCTCCGTGACCAAAGAAGAGGGCTGCTCCAAGAATCAAGAGGAGGGAGTTGACGACGAAGGCCAAACTCAATTCAATATTTGAATCCCAGGTCATAAAGCGCACTGCCCGTTTGATATCTGCTGGATCTTTGTAGTCCACCTTTCGCGTTTGCGAAATGGAAGAGTGGAGATAGAGGTTGTGGGGCATTACGGTTGCCCCGATGATTCCAAGCGCCAAGGTCAAGGCCTCATTTCCTTTTGGAAGCCCAATTCCTAACACCTCTTTTTGAGGCAGGAAGCCAGCGAAGATTCCTCCGATATCTGGTTTCGATAGGAATACCAGATAGCCAAAAATTGCAAGGATCGTGAGGATCAAGGTTGATACAATGGCCTCGATCTTTCGAAATCCTAAATGCATGAGCCCCAGTAATAGAAAGACATCAAAGATAGTGATCAGGATAGAAAAGAGCAAGGGCCAGCCAAAAAGAAGGTGGAGGGCAATCCCTGATCCGATGACTTCTGCTAAATCTGTCGCCATCAAGGCAAGCTCGATCACAATCCAAAGGGTATAGCGAAGCCATTTGGGTAAATGATGGGCGGTTGTTTGGGCCAGGTCCTTACGATGGACAATCCCTAGTTTACCAGCCATTTGTTGCAACTGCATGGCGATTAAAGACGAGAGAAGAACCACTGATAAGAGGAGGTAGCGGTATTGGGCCCCTCCAACGACACTAGTAATCCAGTTTCCCGGATCCATATAGCCGACAGCTACTAGACTTCCTGGTCCTGAAAAGAGCAGGAGAGTCTTCCAAAAAGGGATCCCTTTTGGCACGTCAATAGATTGGTTGATTTCTTGAAGTGATTTCCTTTCAAACTGTTGTAAACTCACAATGAGCCTTCTTTCTAAGAATAAATCAAATTTGTCTCTAATTATAGCATAAAATTTATAATCCTTCATGATAATTTAGGATAACCTTGTTTTCTACTACCTCGATTTCTTTGTAATCTATCAGAAAAGGACTATAATATAGATAGGAAGTAGGAGGTGGGAGAGGAAATGGCCTACATCGAAATGCAGCATTGTTACAAGCGCTATACGAGTGGAGAAACAGAAATTTTCGCTAACCGGGATGTTTCCTTTGAGATTGAAAAAGGCGAGTTGGTCATTATTTTGGGAGCATCAGGAGCTGGAAAATCAACGGTTCTCAATATCTTAGGAGGGATGGACACCAATGACGAGGGTCAGGTTCTGATTGATGGGGTGGATATTGCAAAGCTCAATGCTCATCAACGAACCAATTATCGACGAGATGATGTTGGTTTTGTCTTTCAATTTTATAATCTGGTCCCCAATTTGACAGCTAAGGAGAATGTTGAGTTGGCTTCAGAAATTGTTTCTGATGCTCTGGATCCGGAAGCTGTTTTAAGAGAAGTAGGACTTGGCAATCGTCTTGATAATTTTCCTGCCCAATTGTCAGGCGGCGAGCAACAACGGGTGGCGATCGCTCGGGCAGTGGCGAAGAACCCTAAAATTCTCCTTTGTGATGAGCCAACGGGAGCCTTGGATTACCAGACGGGTAAGCAAGTATTGGGGATTTTACAGGATATGTCTCGAAAAAAGGGAGCGACGGTCATCATCGTAACCCATAATGGTGCCCTAGCTCCGATTGCAGACCGTGTGATTCGCATGCATGACGCCAAGGTCAAGTCGGTAGAAATCAATGAGCTTCCTCAAGATATTGCTACACTAGAGTATTAGAAGAGGTGGTAGCATGAAACGAAAAGTCTATTGGAAGGATTTGTTTGCTTCCTTTACACATTCAAAAGGACGTTTTCTCTCCATCTTAACCTTGATGTTGTTGGGAAGCTTGGCCTTGGTTGGCTTAAAGGTGACCACTCCAAATATGCACCGAACGGCTAACCAGTTTATTCAGCAACAAAAGATGCTAGATCTTGCTGTCATGGGGGACTTGGGATTAGACCAGGTAGACCAAGAGGAGTTTTTAGGAGTCAAAGGGGCGCGTGTCGAATTTGGTTCACTGCTGGATTTGACAGTGAAAGGAACAGGAGAGGCAATTCGACTTTTTTCTGTTCCAAAGAGCCTTTCTTCTTTTCGTGTGACCAAGGGGCGCCTGCCCCAAAAAGAAGGGGAACTGGCCCTAGCAAGTTTTTGGGAGGATCGCTATCAGATAAGGGATACCCTCACACTTGAAGAAAAAGCTGGAACGCGCTCTAGTTTAAAGCGAAAGCAATTCACCATTGTTGGCTTTGTTCAATCCTCTGAGATGTGGTCTCAAAAAAATTTAGGCACTGCCATGAGTGGCAGTGGAAATCTAGATGCCTATGCACTAGTTTCAAAAGAGGTCTTTACGACTAAACTTCCCGCGATGGCACGGATTCAGTTTGATGATCTGAAGTCTTTAGATTCTTTTTCGCAAGTCTACCAAAAAGGGCTCGAAGCCCATCAAGAAGAGTTAGAAAAACTTCTGAAAGACAATGGAAAGGCCCGCTATCAAAGACTCAAGCAGGAGGCGGATGGACAGATTCAAAAAGGCCAGAAAGAACTCAGTCGTGCCAAGGAAACACTCCAGTCAGCCAAGAGTCAGATCGATCAGGCTCAAAAACAATTAGAGTTGCAGGAGGCCCAGTTCAAAAAATTAGCTTCCTTTCTGCCAGCTAAAGACCAAGTAGCCAGTCAAGAAAAGCTCCATCAAGCTCAAGAACAACTGGATCAGAAAAAGAAGGACTGGACTGCAGGTGAAACGGAGCTCGCAAAAAAAGAGGAGGAGCTGAAAAAAGCGCAAAGGGAGCGAGATCAGCTGGAAATTCCAACTTATCATGTCTATGACCGCAAGACCATGCCAGGTGGACAAGGTTACCTGATGTATAGCAATGCCAGTAGTAGTATCTCTGCTGTCGGAAATATTTTTCCAGTCGTTCTTTATCTGGTAGCCGCCATGGTGACCTTTACCACGATGACCCGCTTTGTCGATGAAGAGCGGACCAATGCAGGTATATTTAAGGCACTGGGCTATCGTACCAAGGATATCATTCTCAAATTTGTCCTCTATGGATTCTTTGCAGGGACGATCGGGACCCTACTAGGAACCCTGCTGGGCCATTATTTCCTATCGGGGATCATTTCCAACATTATTACGCAAGGGATGGTGATTGGAGAGAGCAGAGAGTATTTTTATGGGGATATGACTCTGATTGCGCTCGGACTGTCTTTCGTCGCGAGTGTGCTTCCGGCTTACTGGGTTTCGCGTAAGGAATTAAAAGAAGAAGCCAATCTGTTATTACTGCCCAAACCACCGGTATCTGGTTCGAAGATTTTCCTGGAGCGTCTCCATTTTATTTGGAAACGTCTGAGTTTCACCCACAAGGTCACTGCTCGTAATCTCTTTCGTTACAAACAACGGATGCTGATGACCATTTTTGGAGTGGCAGGTTCTGTTGCTCTTCTCTTCGCAGGGCTAGGGATTCAATCTTCTGTAGGAGGGGTTCCCAAACGCCAATTTCAAGAGATCCTATCATATGAGTTGATTGTAGCCAAAAAAAAGAATGCATCAAGCCAAGAAAGCAAGGAACTAACCAATCGTCTGGAAAAATCAGATATCAAAGATTATCGAGCCATCTATAGTAAGGTCATCGAAGCATCTTTAAAGGGTGGACGCGACAAGCAGACCATTACGATGATGGTAACGGATCGTACAGATTTTTCTCCCTTTATCAGCTTACGTTCTCTCAAGCAAGGAGAGCCCTTGTCTCTCAAGAAAGGGGTCATCATCAGTAGTAAGCTAGCACAACTAGCCCGGGTTACAGTCGGTGATCGACTGACCTTAGATGGTCACACTTTTAAGGTAGCAGGAATCACTGAAAATTATGTCGGCCATTTTATCTATATGGATCAGGCAAGTTACCAAAAAATCTACGGAAAGCGGACTTCAGCAAATAGCTATTTGCTGCAGTTGAGAAATCCTTCTACACGACAAGTGCAGGCTGTCAGTCGGGACATGATGGAACTTGCAGCTGTGAAGGCGGTTAGTCAGAATGCTTCGATGATTTCCCTCTTTAATTCAGTTGCCAAATCCTTGGACACCACTATGATGATTCTAGTAGTCGTATCGATCTTGCTAGCCATCGTGATCTTGTATAATTTAACCAATATCAATGTGGCAGAGCGGATCCGTGAATTATCGACCATTAAGGTCTTAGGATTCCATAATAAGGAAGTGACGCTCTATATTTACCGCGAAACCATCTTATTGTCTATCATAGGGATCCTCATGGGATTAGTGGGTGGTTATTATCTTCATCAATTCCTCATTGCCATGATTGCACCAGATGCCATTCTCTTTTACCCTAAAGTAGGACTTGGCGTGTTCCTCTTTCCTGTCGGAGGAATGCTCCTTCTCTTGCTCCTGTTAGGAATTTATGTTGACCATTATCTCCGAAAAGTAGACATGTTCGAAGCCCTCAAATCAGTAGACTAAGATACAAAGCCGTTAAGCAACTCTTTGGAAAAAGATAAATCCAACGACGAAGCGTCCGCTTCTAGCCTGAGTTTTCATTTCTGGTAGCATGGAATGTTCATAAAACTTTCACCTTTGGGTGGAAGTTTTTCTTCTCTTTGTTATAATGGAGAGAAGGAGAAGATCATGACTAAAATTGCTTTACTTTCAGATATTCATGGAAATACGACAGCATTGGAAGCTGTCCTAGAGGATAGTCGAAAAGCCAAGGTGGATGAATATTGGCTCTTAGGAGATAGTTTGATGCCTGGAACAGGGAGACGGGCCCTCTTGGAGCTGTTAGAGGAGTTACCGATTACGGTCAAAGTCCTTGGGAACTGGGAGGATAGTCTTTGGCGGGCTATGAGTGGGATGTTGGATGAGACCAGACCCAGTCATCGCTACCTCATGCGCCAGTGTCAATATATTCTGGAAGAAATCACACCCCAGGAAATTGAAGACATGCAGAAAATGCCCATGCAGGTCCATAGAGAAATCGCAGGTTTAAAGATCGGTATTACCCACCACTTACCTGATAAGAATTGGGGTCGCGAATTGATCCACATTGGTGAGCAGAAGGATTTTGATCGCTTGGTGACGAACCCGTCTTGTGATATTGCAGTCTACGGACACATTCACCAGCAGTTTTTCCGCTACGGGACAGGAGGAGAACTGATTATCAATCCTGGATCGATCGGTCAACCTTTCTTTTTAGAAAAGAATCTTCGCAAGGACCTTCGGGCCATGTATGCTATTCTTGAATTTGATCAAATGGGGTTAAAAGATGTAGATTTTAGACGGGTGGACTATGATGTCCAAAAAGAATTGCAACTCGCAAAAGACCTCCATCTTCCTTATTATCAAGTGTATTATGAAAGTTTGGTCAATGGCATTCATCATACCCACAATCATGAGCTCCTTCATGAAATTGAGCAGAGAGAAGGTCATGATCGAGAAATCGATGCTTGGCTAGAAGACTTCTTCCAATAGTGTAACTGTTGACATTACAACTAAAAAGAGTATAATAGGAATAACGAAAGTCGTCCCTTGACGGTTGTTCAATAGACTCTACCTTCAAAACGGGTAGAAAGGAGTGAAGTTATGCAAATTTCGAGTCGCTTTACCATTGGGACTCATGTCTTGATCATGATTGCTCTACAAGGAGAAAAAACAAAAGTAACCAGTGATTTTTTGGCAGGAAGTGTCGGTGTGAACCCTGTTATTATTCGAAAGACCTTGTCTCAGTTGAAGAAAGCTGGATTGATTCACGTAGCGCGTGGGACAGGCGGAGCTGAGCTCGCAAAAGCAGCCGATGAGATCAGCCTGCTGGATATCTATCAAGCGGTAGAATGCTTAGGTTCGACAGGTCAATTATTTGGTTTTCATGACAATCCGAATCCAGCCTGCCCAATTGGCCACAATATCCACAATGTTTTAGATGGGAAGCTTGAGGACATTCAGACTGCTATGGAAAAAGAAATGTCCCAAACCACTTTAAAAGACGTTGTAGAAGATACGCAGAAAAGAATGAATCTCGAATCGGTTTCATAAGAAAAATGAGAGTGGGACAGAAATCGGTAATTCGTTAGAAATCGATTTCGTCGTCCCACCTCCGCACAGTTGAGTAGGGCTGTAAAAGCTGATGAAATCAGCGTAGTAGAGCCCACTTAACCACTGCGTCTTGCTCGACAATCCAAAGATAATTAAGAGGCTAGGACTTTTGTCCCAGCCTCATTTTTTATCATTATTAACGAAACATTCTGTATGGTGCGACTTGGACCTACAAAAGGCTTAGTCAAAGTAAAGTAAGTCTTTGCTGGTTTCTGTGAAGAGTCCAAATCCGTCTTTTGTTACGTACCCACAATCTTCGATACGGACACCGACTTTACCTGGAATATAGATTCCTGGTTCGACTGAGAAGCACATGCCTTCTTCAAGTACCATGTCATTTCCTTCCATAATAGAAGGGAATTCATGCACGTCCATTCCGATCCCGTGTCCGAGGCGGTGGTTGAAGTACTCACCATAACCAGCTTTTTCAATGACGCTCCGTGCAGCACGGTCTACGTCATGTGCTGTTACACCTGGTTTGATCATGTCAATGGCTGCTTGTTGAGCTTCTAAAGTCAAGTGGTAGATTTCTTTTTTGAAATCATCAGGTTTTCCAACTGCAACAGTACGAGTCATATCTGACGCATAACCATTCACCATACAGCCAAGGTCAAAGAGCAAGAGAGCATTGTTTTCGACTTTATTGCTTCCAGGAATTCCGTGTGGGTTAGCTGCATTATTTCCAGTCAAGACCATGGTTTCAAAGCTCATTTCATAACCCAAGCGTTTGATTCCAAAGTCGATTTCTGCTACGATATCAGTTTCTGTTTTATCCAGTGAGATGGCGTCGAATCCCATATTGACAGCCTTATCTGCATATTGACCAGCCACCAACATTTTTTGGATTTCATCAGCAGATTTGATCAAGCGCATCCGGTTAATCCGAGGTGTTAAGTTAGTAAATTCCGCTTTTTCAAAGACAGTACGTAAGCCATTGTATTTGGTAAGGATCAAGTTATCATATTCAAGTGCAACGGTTTTAGCATCTGGTTTTGCGATAGCCCCTTTAATCTTTTCCCAAGGGTTTTCAGAATCCACATAGCCAACCACTTGGAAATCGACAACTGCAGTCGCCCGTTCCACTTCAAGTGCAGGAACGAAGAGAAGTGGTTCGTGGTCCGTGTAAACGAACAAGAAGAGTTGACGTTCGTGGGGATCACTGTAAAATCCAGTCAGGTAATTGATGGTGACAGGATCGGATACAACAGCGACATCTGTTTTTTCAGTTTCAAGAAAATCGACGATTTGATCTAATTTAGACATAATGCTACCTTCTTTCTATGGATCTATTTTGTCAAATTTTCCCCAAAAAAGCAAGAGTTTACAAAATTTTACCAAAATGCTTGAAAGTGTTTACAATAAGTGATAAAATAGGATTAATTAGAGAGTGAAAACGAAATTTTCAACAATGAAAGGAAATCTTATGAATACAGACGATACAGTAACAATTTATGATGTCGCCCGTGAAGCAGGGGTTTCAATGGCAACCGTTAGTCGTGTAGTAAATGGGAATAAAAACGTTAAAGAAAATACACGTAAAAAAGTTTTAGAAGTGATCGAACGCTTGGATTACCGTCCAAATGCTGTTGCGCGTGGTCTTGCTAGCAAGAAAACCACAACAGTCGGTGTTGTGATTCCAAACATCACGAATAGCTATTTCTCTACATTGGCTAAGGGGATCGATGACATTGCTGAAATGTACAAGTACAATATTGTTCTTGCAAATAGCGATGAAGACGATGACAAAGAAGTTTCAGTTGTAAACAACCTCTTTTCAAAACAAGTGGATGGGATCATTTTCATGGGCTATCATTTGACAGAAAAGATTCGCTCAGAATTTTCACGCTCTCGGACGCCAGTTGTCCTTGCTGGTACAGTGGATGTTGAACACCAATTGCCAAGTGTCAATATTGACTACAAGCAAGCGACTGTGGATGCTGTTACACAGTTGGCAAAACACAACAAGAAAATTGCTTTTGTAAGTGGCCCATTGGTGGATGATATCAATGGAAAAATTCGTTTGACAGGCTACAAAGAAGCTTTAAAAGCGAAAAAATTGAGCTATAGCGAAGGGCTTGTCTTTGAATCCAAGTACCGTTACGATGAAGGTTATAACTTGGCAGAACGCATCATTGCGTCAAAAGCAACAGCTGCCTTTGTAACAGGGGATGAATTGGCTGCAGGGCTCTTGAACGGCTTGTCTGATAAGGGAATCAAGGTACCAGAAGACTTTGAAATTATTACCAGCGATGATTCACAAGTAACTCGTTACACGCGTCCAAATCTATCAACGATTGGCCAACCCTTGTATGACCTTGGTGCGATCAGTATGCGCATGTTGACCAAGATCATGCACAAAGAAGAGTTGGAAGAACGCGAAGTGTTGTTGTCTCATACGATCAACCAACGTGGAACGACCAAAAAATAGGGATTAGTAGACTAGAGTCTCGACATGGGAAGACGTGTCTACTAGTCTGAGAGGTTAGAACAGAACTGTTCTAGCCTCTTTTTTATACTGCAAACAGGTAGAGACTTGCTGGGCACTCTTTATTTCGGTATAATAGAGGGTATGAAAGTTTTACTGTATTTAGAAGGAAAATCCGTCTTACAAAAATCAGGAATTGGTCGAGCCTTGCAGCATCAAATGCATGCGCTTGATTTGGCTGGGATTCCGTATACGACAGATATTTTAGGAGATTATGATGTGGTGCATATCAATACCTATGGCCCACGGAGTTTCCTTTTGCTCCATGCAGCAAAGCGTCGTGGAAAGAAAGTCATCATGCATGGCCATTCAACCCGTGAGGATTTTGAAAATTCATTTATCGGGTCTAACTTTTTTGCGCCCTTGTTTGGGAAGTATTTAGCTCACATGTACCAAAAGGCAGACTATGTGATCACGCCATCTGAGTATTCCAAACACCTGATTCAGTCTTATGGGGTGACTACACCGATTATCGCGGTCTCCAATGGGATTGATTTGGAAAAATACAAGAAGGATCCGAAAAAAGAAGAAGTCTTTCGCAAGCATTTTAATATCCAAGAAGGCCAAAAGGTTGTCATCTGTGCAGGGCTTTATTTTAAACGCAAAGGGATTGAAGATTTCGTAGAAGTGGCCCGTCGCATGCCGGATGTGCGCTTTATTTGGCTAGGTTCTATCAACAAATGGATCATTCCGCGTAAGATTCGTCGTATCGTGGAAAAGGATCATCCGAGTAATGTGGAATTCCCTGGCTACTTCAAGGGAGCGGTCTTCCAAGGGGCCATGACGGGTTCAGATGCTTTCTTCTTCCCATCTTATGAAGAAACAGAAGGAATCGTTGTTTTGGAAGCCTTGGCCAGTCATCAGCACACGGTCTTGCGGGATATTCCAGTATACAATGGCTGGATCGACGAGACGTCTTCTGAATTGTGCCATAATGTAGACGAATTTGTGGATTCCTTGAACAAGGTCTTGAACGGTCAAGTAGACAAGCGGGAGGCGGGCTACAAGGTCGCTGAAAGTCGTTCGATCGACTTAGTGGCTTATCAATTGGTCGAAGCCTATCAAACAGTTTTGGAGATGTAAGATGCGTGTAGGGTTATTTACAGATACCTATTTCCCGCAAGTTTCGGGAGTAGCGACCAGTATTCGGACGCTCAAAACAGAATTAGAAAAATTGGGTCACACGGTCTTTATCTTTACGACAACGGATAAAGATGTCAACCGCTATGAAGATTGGCAGATCATTCGGATTCCAAGTGTGCCTTTCTTCGCCTTTAAGGACCGCCGCGTTGCATATCGTGGATTCTCAAAGGCGCTTGCCATTGCCAAGCAATACCAGCTGGATATTATCCATACCCAGACTGAGTTTTCACTGGGCCTTTTGGGAGTGTGGATTGGACGCGAGTTGCGGATTCCAGTCATTCATACCTACCATACCCAGTATGAGGACTATGTCCGCTATATTGCCAGAGGTATGGTCATTCGCCCAAGTATGGTCAAATACATTGTGAGAAGTTATATGAACGATCTGGATGGCGTGATCTGTCCTAGTGAGATCGTCTATGACTTGCTCCAAAAGTACAAGGTCAAGGCAGAAAAACGCATTATTCCGACAGGGATTGATTTGGCCAAGTTTGACCGACCGGAAATCACTCCGACAGAGACAGCTGCTCTTCGTGAAAAATATGAAGTCGCAGAAGATGAAACGCTTTTATTGAGCCTGTCGCGGGTTTCTTATGAAAAGAATATTCAGGCTGTTATTGCGGCCCTTCCAGATGTCCTCAAGGTCAATCCAAAAGTTAAGTTGATCGTGGCTGGAGATGGTCCTTATTTGGATGATTTGAAAAAACAAGCGGCGAAACTGGGGATTTCAGATGCGGTTGTCTTTACAGGGATGATCCCACCAAATGAGACAGCTCTCTACTATAAAGCGGCTGACTTCTTTATTTCAGCTTCAACGAGTGAGACGCAAGGGTTGACTTATTTAGAGAGTATTGCAAGTGGTACCCCGATCATCGCTCATGGCAATCCTTATCTCGATCATGTGATTGATGACCCTATGTTTGGAAAGCTCTTTTATGAAGAGAGCGATCTGGCACAAGCGATTCTTGAAGCGATTGACGAGATGCCTGCAATCGATGAGACCAAGTGGGCAGAAAAGATTGATGATATTTCTGCAGCCACCTTTGGCCGTCGGGTCTATGAATTTTACCTGGATAAAATCATCTCTAAAGACTTTTCAAATGATTTGAATCCTGAGCAAAGTCGGGTCAAGCGGATGTCTAAGACCATTGTGAAAATCCCGACCAAGGTGATTGCTCTTCCGGTCAATGGATCTGTGAAGATGATGAAGGCTTCGGTCAAACAGGTGAAGAAAATCCGTAAAATCACGCATTTCTTTGATTGAAAATGAAACTTTTTCTTGCAAAATTTTTCAATCGTGCTATAATAACTGACAGAGACATATCAAATCTAGGAAATCTGATAGAGAGCGCGTGGGGCTGGAAATCGCGTAGAGGATAGGTTTGGGACTACTCGTGATTCTTTTATGCAAACATAAAACGGTGGCTACGTTAGAGCCAATCAGAGGTGTCCCTCTTTTTTGAGGAACATAAATGAAGGTGGAACCACGTTGCGACGTCCTTTCGAGGAGGTCGCTTTTTTGATTTCTTAATGAAGACATCAAAAGGGGTGACGATTCCAATGTTCAAAGACACCTCCCATCCATTTAGCTACTAAAAACTTTATAAGGAGAATATCATGATTCAAATTACTTTCCCAGATGGCGCTGTTCGTGAATTCGAATCTGGCGTTACAACTTTTGAAATTGCCCAATCTATCAGCAATTCCCTAGCTAAAAAAGCTCTCGCTGGTAAATTTAACGGCAAACTCATTGACACAACTCGTGCTATCACTGAAGATGGAAGCATTGAAATCGTGACACCTGATCACGAAGATGCCCTTCCAATCTTGCGTCACTCAGCGGCTCACTTGTTCGCTCAAGCAGCTCGTCGCCTTTTCCCAGACATTCACTTGGGAGTTGGTCCAGCGATCGAAGATGGTTTCTACTACGATACAGACAACCAAGCGGGTCAAATCTCTAACGAAGATCTTCCTCGTATCGAAGAAGAAATGAAGAAAATCGTGAAAGAAAACTTCCCATCTATTCGTGAGGAAGTGACAAAAGATGAAGCGCGTGAAATCTTCAAAAATGATCCATACAAATTGGAATTGATCGAAGAACACTCAGAAGATGAGGGCGGTTTGACTATCTACCGTCAAGGTGAATATGTAGACCTTTGCCGTGGCCCACACGTCCCATCAACAGGCCGTATCCAAATTTTCCACCTTCTTAATGTAGCTGGTGCTTACTGGCGTGGTAATAGCGACAATGCTATGATGCAACGGATCTACGGTACAGCTTGGTTTGACAAGAAAGACTTGAAGAACTACCTTCAAATGCGTGAAGAAGCCAAAGAACGCGACCACCGTAAACTTGGGAAAGAGCTTGACCTCTTCATGATTTCTCAAGAAGTTGGTCAAGGACTTCCATTCTGGTTGCCAAATGGTGCGACGATCCGTCGTGAGTTGGAACGCTATATCGTTGATAAAGAAGTCGCAGCAGGCTACCAACACGTCTACACTCCACCAATTGCTTCTGTAGAACTTTATAAAACTTCAGGTCACTGGGATCACTACCGTGAAGACATGTTCCCACCAATGGATATGGGGGATGGAGAAGAGTTTGTTCTTCGTCCAATGAACTGCCCTCACCACATTGAAGTCTACAAACACCATGTGCATTCTTACCGTGAATTGCCAATCCGTATCGCTGAAATTGGGATGATGCACCGTTATGAAAAATCTGGTGCTCTGACAGGTCTTCAACGTGTTCGTGAAATGTCTCTGAATGATGGTCATACCTTTGTAGCTCCAGAACAAATCGAGGAAGAATTCAAGAAGATCCTTCAATTGATCATCGATGTGTATGAAGACTTTAACTTGACAGATTACCGTTTCCGCTTGTCTTACCGTGATCCTGAAGACAAACACAAATACTTTGACAACGATGAAATGTGGGAAAATGCGCAACGCATGTTGAAAGCAGCCGTTGATGATATGGGTGTTGAGTACTATGAAGCTGAAGGGGAAGCAGCCTTCTACGGACCAAAATTGGATATCCAAGTGAAAACAGCTCTTGGTAAAGAAGAAACTCTTTCTACTATCCAATTAGACTTCTTGCTTCCAGAACGCTTTGATCTTCATTACATTGGAGCAGACGGAGAAGAACACCGTCCAGTTATGATCCACCGTGGGGTTATCTCAACCATGGAACGCTTCACAGCGATCTTGATTGAAAATTACAAGGGTGCCTTCCCAACCTGGCTTGCGCCACACCAAGTAACCCTCATCCCAGTATCGAACGAAAAACACGTGGACTACGCTTGGGAAGTAGCTAAGAAACTTCGTGATCGTGGTGTTCGTGCCGATGTGGATGAACGCAATGAAAAAATGCAGTTCAAGATCCGTGCTTCTCAAACACAAAAGATTCCTTACCAATTGATCGTTGGGGACAAGGAAATGGAAGAGCAGGCTGTAAACGTTCGCCGTTATGGTCAAAAAGAAACAGAAACCATGCCGGTAGATGCATTTGTAGAATTGATTCTTGCAGATATTGCAAATAAATCTCGTGTTGAGAAATAAAACGATCACAGTCTGAGAAATATTTTTTTGTAAGAAAAAGCAACAACTATTTCAGTTGTTGCTTTTTCTATTTTGTTTAACCTGAGCTAGTAGTGATTGGTCAAACCACCACAAATAGTATCCTTATCAACAATCCTTTCTATCCATTAACTTTTGGATATAGGATATCCTCCTAAGATTTGCTTCCATGAGTTAGATAAGTTGACTATCCTCAATCCTTGTCTGCTTTATTTTCTTTTACGAGATCGTTTTGTGAATCTTTTTCAGAGAGTTTTTGATCGATATACTTGTCAATGTTTTCGTAAAATTCCTTGGTCGTCTCACTATCTAATTTTGTCGAATTATGGACTTGATTGACTTTCAATTGAACAGATTGAATACCGTAAGAGGCTTGTTTTTGGCGAATGGTTTCTAATTCTTCTTCTGAAATCGGATCTCCAACAACCGTCAAGACCAATTCATTATTCCTTGACTTGTAGACTTGATTAATGACCGTATGATTGGCGAACTCTTTTCCTACAAACTGTTTGATTCCTTCTTTTCGTGCTTGATCCATCGTCAGAGTGACTGCTGAATAGCTGGCTGGAAGAACCAATAATACAATCAAGGAGATCAACCCAATTCTCATTTTCATGTTTAGCTCTTTAAATGAACTTAAGGGAGATTGTCTCATCATAATTCTTGTTCCAACAATATTGATTAGCATGATAAAGACACAGTTGATCAAGAAAAGATAGAGAGCCCCAAATAAAAATCGTACATTTCCATTAGCTAAACCATAGCCTGCAGTGCAGATAGGTGGCATCAGAGCTGTTGCAATGGCTACTCCTGGCACGATATTGTTTGCTTCTTTTTTTCTTGAACCAATGACACCTGCTATCCCACCCGCAATAGCAATGAGAACATCCCAAATGGTTGGAGAGGTTCGTGCAATCAATTCGCTACTTGCATAAGATAAGGGAGAAATCCAGAAATACAGAGTCGAGACAAGCAAACTGACCAATACTTGAGTAAATAAAACCTGTAGAGATTGCTTGATTAAACGCGTATCAAAAATAGCTAAACCAAACCCCAGTCCAATAATCGGTGTCATAAGAGGGGAAATCAGCATGGCTCCAATAATGACAGCTGTTGAATTCATATTTAGACCTATAGAGGCAATAAAAATCGAACACATCAAAATCATTGTATCTCTTAATCGAACATGAAGGTCATCATATAGTTTCTCGCGGAATTCACGTGTTGAATAGTTTCCGGACATTGGTTACTCCTTTTATTTCATATAATCTTGTTTCTGCATGGATGATGGTAGAGAGCCTTCTGTCCAAACTGACATGTTTTTAATTCTTACCTATGATTCTTTTGAACATTATCTTTTAACTATCCATCAGTCCATCCTTGACATTATATCAAAAATTTTACAGTCTTTCTCTGAAGAAATCAATTGATTTAAAAGATAGAGAAAGGAAGTAATTTTTGTATCCTTATCCGAATAAGAAGAAAAACGATATCTCCTCTGAAAATAGATACCGTTTTAATGTTTAAACATGATGAGTTTGTAGTAGCAATCCTAGCTGATATCTCCAACAAATCACGTGTTGAGAAATAATGAACAAAGAAAAGATTGAGATTTCATGATCTCAGCCTTTTTGCTTTGTCTTATTGGAAAGTCCAGCAATTGAGACTCCACATTTCTTCATAAGTTTGATATAATAAGAAGATAGAGATTGATAAGGAAAAGTAGCATTAGAAACGGGTATGTAAGATGAAAAAAATATTAGTAGTTGATGATGAAAAACCAATTTCAGATATTATCAAATTTAACATGGCAAAAGAAGGCTATGAGGTATTGACAGCCTTTGATGGTCGGGAAGCTTTAGAGGTCTTTGCGGCTGAAAATCCGGATATCATTATTCTAGATTTGATGTTGCCAGAGATTGATGGCTTGGAAGTGGCGCGGACGATTCGTAAGACTAGCAATGTGCCGATCATTGTCCTATCTGCTAAGGATACGGAATTTGATAAGGTCATTGGGCTTGAAATCGGGGCGGATGACTATGTAACCAAACCCTTCTCGAATCGGGAATTGCAAGCGCGTGTGAAAGCCTTGTTGCGTCGTTCGGAGTTTGCGGCTGATCCTCAACTTGAAAATGAGGCCGATACGGAAATTGTCATTGGTGATCTTCACATTCTTCCAGATGCTTTCTTGGTTCAAAAAGGCAACAAAGAATTGGACTTGACCCATCGCGAATTTGAATTGCTCTATCACCTTGCGACCCATGTCGGTCAAGTGATGACCCGTGAGCACCTTCTTGAGACGGTGTGGGGCTATGATTACTTTGGTGATGTTCGGACAGTAGACGTGACGGTTCGTCGTTTGCGTGAAAAAATCGAGGACACACCGGGACGTCCAGAATATATCTTGACCCGTCGTGGTGTTGGATATTATATGAGAAACAATGATTGATCAACTAAAACAATTTGTAATGTCGTCGAACTTTGTCTTTGTTCTGATTACGGTTGGGTTTATCATTGTGGTAGCCTTGCTTTTGCTAGAAAACCGTAGGGACAATATCAAGCTCAGACAATTAAACGCCAAAATTAAGGATCTAATTGCAGGGGACTATTCTGAAGTGGTCGACATGCAAGGAAGTCCAGAGCTGACAGATATGACCAATAGCATTAATGATCTGTCTGAGGTTATTCGCCTGACGCATGAAAACTTGGAACAAGAAACCAAGCGTTTGACCAGTATCCTTTCTTACATGACAGATGGGGTGCTTGCGACCAATAGACGTGGTCAGATCATCATGGTCAATGAAATGGCCGCCAACCAATTGAATGTCAATCCAGATGAGGTGCTCAATACCAGTATTCTGGATTTGCTTTCGATTGGAGACGAGTATGATCTGCGCAGCTTGATTACAGAAGTACCAGAGTTGACCATCGATTCCCAGGATGAAAATGGGGAATACTTAAGTCTTCGTGTGCGCTTTGCCTTGATTCGTCGCGAGTCAGGTTTTATCTCTGGTCTAGTAGCTGTCTTGCATGATACGACGGAGCAGGACAAGGAAGAGCGGGAACGTCGCCTCTTTGTCTCCAATGTGAGTCATGAATTACGGACACCTTTGACCAGTGTGAAATCCTATCTGGAAGCCCTGGACGATGGCGCTTTGTCAGAGCCGGTAGCACCAGATTTTGTCAAGGTTTCACTCAATGAAACCAACCGCATGATGCGCATGGTCACAGATCTATTGAGCTTGTCACGAATCGATAATGAAACCAGTCAGTTGGACATCGAGTTGACCAACTTTACGGCCTTTATCACCTTTATTTTAAACCGGTTTGATAAGATCAAGAGTCAATCGCAAGAAGATACCAAGAAGTATGAACTGATCCGGGAATACCCGATCACTCCGATCTGGGTGGAAATTGATACGGATAAAATGACCCAGGTGATCGACAATATCTTGAACAATGCCATCAAGTACTCACCTGATGGTGGAAAGATCAAGGTAGGGATGAAAACGACAGATGCTCAGTTGATTATCTCTATCTCAGATGAGGGCTTGGGGATTCCAAAGAAAGACTTGCCACGTATTTTTGATCGCTTTTACCGAGTGGATAAGGCACGAAGCCGGGCCCAAGGTGGGACTGGTCTGGGCTTAGCCATTGCTAAGGAGATCGTTAAGCAACACAAAGGCTTTATTTGGGCCAAGAGTGAATATGGCAAGGGATCTACTTTTACCATTGTCTTGCCGTACGACAAAGATGCTATTAAAGACGACTGGGATACAGAAGAGGAAGAATAAGGAGTCAATGACAGAAGAGGGATTTAAGTACAGTATTTTAGCTTCAGGTTCTAGTGGGAATTCTTTCTACCTTGAGACACCAAAGAAAAAACTGCTTATTGATGCAGGGCTATCAGGGAAAAAGATTACGGGACTATTGGCTGAAATTGATCGCAAACCAGAGGACTTAGATGCCATTTTGATTACGCACGAACACTCAGACCATATCCATGGTGTGGGTGTTTTAGCGCGGAAATATGGCATGGATCTATATGCTAATGAAGCAACTTGGAAGGCCATGGAAGGCACCAAGTATCTAGGCAAGGTCGATGATGCTCAAAAGCACATTTTTGAAATGGGGAAGACCAAGACATTTGGCGATATTGATATCGAAAGTTTTGGGGTTAGTCACGATGCTGCTGCCCCTCAATTCTATCGCTTTATGAAGGATGGCAAGAGCTTCGTCATGCTGACAGATACGGGCTATGTGAGTGATCGCTTGGCAGGCATCGTCGCAGATGCGGATGGCTATCTGATTGAGTCCAATCATGATGTAGAGATCCTTCGAGCAGGTTCGTATGCTTGGCGTTTGAAGCAACGGATCTTATCTGATCTGGGCCACCTTTCTAATGAAGATGGGGCAGATGCCATGATCCGGACCTTGGGAAATCGCACCAAGAAGATTTATCTGGGGCATTTGTCAAAAGAGAACAATATCAAAGAATTGGCCCATATGACCATGGAGAATCAACTGGCTCGAGCAGATCTAGCAGTCGGTCATGATTTTGAGGTGCTGGATACATCACCAGATACCGCGACACCTTTGACGAAGATATAAAATAGAGAACCACCTGCGGGTGGTTTTAAATTGAAGACAAATTCAACTTGAAAACTTTCCTTAGGTGAGTACGGACGTCAGCGAACTTCTACGAAGTTCCATGACTAATTATTGAGCCTAAGGTCTCAATAATTCCGAGTACCTGAAACGTTATTGTTTCAGGCACTTTACTCACGGCGGAAAGTTTCGGTTTTATCTTGATTCAATCTAAAAATTGGAACTCATTATTATTTCTCATCAGAATCGCTTAATTTATTTTACTTTAAAATAGTTTGTCTACTTTTAGAACCACCTGAGGGTGGTTTTTTATTTGCCTATTTGAGGAAATCTACATCTAGTAATGAATTTGCTCTTTACCCAAAATTCGTGTATGATAGGAGTACTTTATCTCAAGAATAAATTGACGGAGAAATGTTAATTGTGAAAACATATATCGGTTATTTGGATTCGAAATGGATTTATTTTGATGAAGAAAACGAAGTATTTCAATATAATGATCAAAAAAATACTTCCAATTGGATAATGGTTGCTGCTCCACTTACAGTCTTTCTTTTAAAAGGAATTGCAAGTGTTTTAAATTCAGCCTTTGGGACGTTATCATATACGATTAATATCAGTATTGCAATGATTGGAACTCTGATAGTTTTCGGAATGCTGATGATAGCGAAGTCGAGAAAAAAAGATCAGAGAACGGGTTGGAAAACGGTTGTTTTGAAGGAAAAAGAGCGCAAAACACTCAGAGCAAAGGTGCTTGCAATTTTTATTATGAAGATTCTTTTTGTTTTTTTAGGGATTTTTTTCTTGGTTACTTATATTAGAGAAACTGATTTTTTGTGTCTGATGATCTACCTTCTTGCTTTTGCTTGTGTGATGCATTTTCATCAGGAAATTAAGACCAAAAAGATTATTAAGATATTGAAGCGTCAAATGAGATCATCCGGGCAATAATTCCATCGAAATATGTTTTACTGCAATAGAATGAGAGTATTGCATCTTTGCTAAGCGATTTAATGGTAGATAATATGGGTCAAGAAATTTTGGGTGGTTCATTTAGGTTTATTTGTTTTTGCACTCATTTTTTTATTGTCTGGAAATACATTCTATTTTTCAGCTGAGTCAACTTTCAAATCTGAAATGAAATAATATGGAAGTGTATATATAAAATATGGTTTGAACAACATGAAACCAATCTGAATGGTAGTTAGATCATGCTCAATCACAGAAAAGGAGAAATAGAAATGAAAAAGATAAACAAATCAGAATTAGTCCAAGTTTTATTTCTTATAATTGCTATCACAGGAGGTGTTCTTGCATATAGCGCTTATCGTAAGCATGAACTAACCCAGTTTGTTATGTGGAGCCCGAGAGCAAAAATGATGGATTATGAATTTATTGCTAATCATAAAGCGGTAGCAATTAGCTGGGATAACGAAGCTGAATTAAGGGAAGCGGAAGAAGCTAAGAAATATGATCCTCGTATTGACATCAGAAACGATAGAATTGAAATAAATGGTGAACGTTTTATTATTCGGCAGAGTTACAAATTGAAGGCGGCAGCATATAAGTACTGGTTACTTGAAGAGGATAGAGTTCCTTATTTAAAGAGTAATGTTCCTGAAAAAGGAGAATACTGGTTATTAGATGTTTACGATACAAAAGACAATACGATTAAACAAAAAACTTATGATGTGTTTAAGATGGTGAGGGAATATAATAGAAATTATATTCCAATCAGTGTTGATAATTCGTCAAAATTACTACAATATGAAGACGGAAAAACTTATTTGCCTATAAAGATGGCAGTGAATAGTAAATCAAACTCAAAAACTTTTATTGGTATCATAGATATAGAAACGGGGAAAATTATTTCTAAAACATCATCTGAAAAAACAGGTGAGGACTTTTATGATGTAAATCAAAAAGCATGGCAAAATAAAGAAGGTCTTGAGGATTTACTCGATCAAAACGATAAACTTTCAAACAAACATTTTAATTTTGTATGGTCAGCGTTTTGGTTTACTAAAAAAGCTCAAGCAGATTCTTTAGCAAGCAAGTATCCAAAGGTATATGATATATTGAGTAAAGGTTCGCTATCTGAATTGTATTTCCTTGGAACAGAAGATGTTCGTTTAAAAATCTCTTTTTTGAAATTGGTTGTTCCCAAAGATACCAATATCTTTAAGAACCTAACTATTCCTGCAACTAGTTCGAAAGATGGAAAAGAACATATCGTTCAAAGTGAAGAAGAGTTTTTAGAGTACTATCAATAAAATTTGAAGGAGAAATAAATGTCAACTAAAATGCTACTGTTTTGGCTCTCAACTATGGTTATATTTTTAGCCTTAGTTTTTGTGAGTGGTACTTATTTTTATCTTTATTTCCGTGATAAAAAGATGGTTCGGCTTGCTACATCATCCATAAAAGGAACGGTTGTGGGCTATAATCGCTTTCGAGGGGGAAATCCTCCGATTGTGGAATACAAGGTAAATGGCGTTGCTTATCAAAAGTCCTTTCGTTATTTCTTTATTAGGACGATTTCGACCCCATGGGGACCTAAACAGGCATCCTACTTTCACACAAGAGAAGAAATGCTAGCCAATTCGATTACCTTTTATCGGAATTCATTTGTTTCTTTTAATACAGCTCTTCAGACCCAATTCCCACTATGCTCTACGATGACGGTTTGGTATGATCCTGAAAAACCAAGCAGAGCATACGTGGAGCGTTATTGTGGTGTGAATCGCTATTATAAATGGGCTGGAATTCTTTATGGAATCTTGCTCCTTCTAGTCTATGTTGTTGTGTTAATTGCTTTTTCAAAAGCTTGAGAAAGGATTAGTAAAAGTTAGTAAGTCAACTATGAAATGGCTTTTAACAAAAAAATCATACAAAGGAGAAGTAAATGCGTCTCATTTATCTTACGATTGGTTTTGTGTCTTTGGGATTAGGAATTATTGGAATTCCTTTACCGATTTTACCGACGACTCCCTTTTTACTGCTGTCTATGGCCTGCTTTGCTAAAAGTTCCAAACGCTTTGAAACTTGGCTCTACCAAACCAAGCTTTATCAAACCTATGTAGCGGATTACCGAGAGACCAAATCGATTGCCAAAGAACGGAAGAAGTGGATCCTTCTTCAGATCTACATTCTGATGGGTATTTCGATCTATCTTGCCCCGATTATTTGGGTGAAGCTTGCTTTAGGTGCTTTGACGATTTTTATCACCTATTATCTCTTAAAAGTGATCCCTAATAAGCCTGAAAATCCAACAGAAGAAAATCCTGATTAAAATTGGAGAAATCAGGCCATAGAACTAGGAAAAGAAGTGCATCCGTGCTTCTTTTTTGGTATACTTAAGAGTATGAATTTATTAGAAAGTAGGCTTCCCATGGAGAAATTACAAGCCCTGTTATCGGAACGGTTTCAGATCGTTTTTTCAGATACCAGTTTATTAGATACAGCTTTTACGCACACCTCTTATGCCAATGAGCACCGCCTCTTAAAAATTTCACATAACGAACGTTTGGAATTTTTAGGAGACGCTGTTCTTCAATTAGTTATTTCCGAATATTTGTATAAGGAACACCCAAACAGACCGGAGGGAGATTTGTCCAAATTCCGTTCTATGATTGTCCGTGAAGAGAGTCTGGCTGGCTTTTCTCGAGATTGCCACTTTGACCATTTCATCAAACTGGGCAAGGGTGAAGAAAAATCTGGTGGCCGGGACCGTGATACGATTCTTGGTGACTTATTTGAAGCCTTTTTAGGTGCTCTTTTACTAGATCAAGGAGTGGAAGCAGTCAAACGCTTCATCTACCAGGTCATGATTCCAAAGGTTGAAACGGGTCAATTTTCTCAAGTCATTGACTACAAGACCCGCCTGCAAGAACTGTTACAGGTTCACGGAGATGTGGAGATCCAATACCAAGTGGTTAGCGAGTCCGGTCCAGCTCATGCCAAAGAGTTTGAAGTAGAAGTGTTCGTGAACGGTCAAACGATGGGACATGGTCATGGTCGTTCCAAGAAGTTAGCGGAGCAGGAAGCAGCCCGCAATGCAGTTGAAACGAGGAATGATGGGCCATGTATCTAAAAGAGATTGAAATCCAAGGCTTTAAATCCTTTGCGGATAAGACAAAAGTCGTATTTGACAAAGGGGTCACTGCCGTTGTAGGGCCTAATGGATCTGGAAAATCAAATATCACGGAGAGCTTGCGCTGGGCCCTGGGGGAATCTAGTGTCAAGAGTTTACGTGGGGGCAAGATGCCCGATGTCATCTTTGCAGGGACAGAATCGCGTAAACCGCTGAATTATGCCTGTGTCACAGTTGTCTTAGATAACCAGGATGGTTTTATCCAGCAGGCAGGTAAAGAAATTCGTGTCGAACGGCATATTTATCGTTCTGGAGACAGCGAGTACAAGATCGACGGCAAGAAAGTACGTCTCAGAGATGTGCATGATCTGTTCATGGATACGGGATTGGGACGTGATTCCTTCTCCATTATCTCTCAAGGACGGGTAGAGGAGATCTTTAACTCCAAACCGGAAGAACGCCGGGCTATCTTTGAAGAAGCTGCTGGTGTCTTGAAATTTAAGACGCGGCGTAAGGAAACCGAGACCAAACTCAATCAAACCCAGGAGAATTTGGACCGTCTGGAAGACATCCTCTATGAATTAGAAGGACAAATCCAACCTCTTGAAAAGCAAGCGACAGTCGCTCGCCGTTTCTTGGAATTAGACCAAGAACGGCAGGTTCTCTTGCTGGATGTTTTAGTTGCTCAAGTTGATTTGACAAAGGACCTTTATGAAAAGGCTGATCAAGAAGAAAAGGCCATTCAAGAACAGTTGGCATCTTATTACCAACGTCGTCAGGTTTTAGAAGAAGAGAATGTACGTATCAAGAAAGCCCGCCATCAGTTGGATGAAAGTTTAGCTGAAGACCAGGCCAGCTTGCTTGAGGTCACTCGATTGATCAGTGATTTAGAAAAGCAAATCGAAGTAGCTAAGTTGCAATCGAGTCAAGCAGCCCATAGTCGCAGGGAAAATCTTGAGCGGCTGGATGCTGTTTTGGCCCGTCTGGAAGAAGCGAAACAAGAGCTGGCTCAAAAACAAGAGACGTTAGCTGTGCTTCAACAAAGGCTGACAGAGAACCGTCAGCAACAAGAAGAGTTGGAAAAAGAATTAGCCAACTACGAAGAAGATCCGGAACAAGTCATTGAGCATCTACGTGAGCAGTATGTCGCGCTCTTGCAGATGGAGGCTGAAAAATCAAATGAGCGGACAGCCATTGAGAGCCGAATCCAAGCACTCCTGCAAGAATCTAGCCATCGACAAGAAGATTTGACCAAGGCACAAACAAACTTTGAAGCTGCCAAGGAAAAAGAAGTCCGACAATTAGAGGAGTTGGATCAGGCACAAGCGACGGTCAAAGGTTTACTAGTAGAATACCAAGAGCAATTGGTAAAAGTGGAGCAAGCCAAAGCTGCCTACCAAGAGGCTCAAGCGGCCATGTTTGACTTGATGGATGAGAGCAAAAACAAACGGGCGCGGATCAATAGCTTGGAAGCTATTCAGAAGAACCATAGTAACTTCTATGCAGGCGTCAAGAGCGTTTTGCAAGAAGCAGAACGGTTAGGAGGCATCTGTGGAGCTGTTAGTGAAAATTTGAGTTTCTCAAAAGACTACCAGACGGCGCTTGAAATTGCTCTGGGAGCTAGCAGCCAACAGATCATTGTCGAAGATGAAAAGGCTGCAACGCGAGCGATCGATTTCTTGAAACGCAATCGCTTGGGACGGGCAACTTTCCTTCCGCTAACGACCATCAAAACCCGTCAACTATCCCCTCGGAATCTGGGATTGATTCAAGCAAGTGCAGGATTTCTAGGAATTGCGAGTGACTTAGTGACCTATGAGCATCGTTTTGAACAAATCTTCCAAAACTTGCTTGGAGTAACGGCCATCTTTGACACGACAGAGCATGCGCGTGAGGCAGCTCGTAAAGTCAATTATCAAGTTCGGATGGTGACCTTGGATGGGACCGAATTGCGGACCGGAGGATCGTATGCCGGTGGTGCCAATCGCTCCCAAAATACGGTCTTTGTCAAACCAGAATTGGATAGTTTGAAGCAGGAAATGCAAGCTTTGGATGCTCGTTTGAGAGAAGCTGAGCAGGAAGTAGAAACCAAAGACAATCTCCTCAAGCAGGCGCAAGAATACCTGGCCTCCATTCAAAGCCAAGGTGAACAAGCCCGTCTGGAACAACAGCGGGCCCAATTGGCCTACCAACAAAGCCAAGAGCAACTGAAAGAAATCCAGGAACTCTTAGAAGCTTTGAAGTCAGAATTGGCAACAGATGCGACCCAGTCTCTCCAAGAAGAGCTGGAGTCTCTTACTGAGCAATTGGCAGAAATTGAGCTTCAAAAAGAAAATCTGAATCGCGACATTGAAACCATGAAGTCGGACAAAGATGTCCTGCAACAAAAAGTACAAAACTTGCAAGAGCAATTGGCAAAATTGCGACTTCAACAGACCGAATATAAGAGCCAACAAAGCTATGAGCAAACAGATGCTCGTCGCTTGGAAGAAACGATCTCCCAGTTGGAAGTAGAAGAGCATCAGTTACAATTGCTGATTGAACAAGGCGAGGCCAAAGTTCAGACAGTGGATGTGGAGCAGCTAGCCAACCAATTGACGCAGGCCCAAGCCAAGAAAACGGAACTGGAACAAGGGGTCATTCGGAAACGCTTTGAACTAGATGATTTGGAAGGCCAGGCCGAAGATGTGGCAGAACAGATGGAACAAGCTCGCAAGAAAAACGAAGAGTGGATTCGTCAACAAGCCAAGGCTGAAGCGACACGTGAAAAGCATGCGGATCGTTTGAACAAGCTTTTAACGCAAATTACCGATGAATTCATGCAAAGCTTTGACCAAGCCAAAGAACAGGCCAAACCTGTTGAAAATCTTGCAGCAGCTGAAAACCAGCTCAAGAGCATCGAAAAAGATATTAAGGCACTTGGTCCAGTCAATGTGGATGCGATCGAGCAGTACGATGAGGTGAAGGGGCGCTTTGATTTCCTTTCCAGCCAGCGTGAGGATGTCTTGGCTGCGAAAAATATGCTTCTGTCTACCATCAACGACATGAATGACGAGGTCAAGGAACGCTTTAAATCAACTTTTGAAGCCATTCGTGAATCCTTTAAAGTCACTTTCCGTCAAATGTTTGGTGGGGGTTCTGCTGATTTGATTCTGACAGAGCCAGATCTTCTGACAGCTGGTGTTGAGATTTCTGTGCAGCCACCTGGTAAAAAGATCCAATCCTTAAACCTTATGAGTGGTGGAGAAAAGGCCTTGTCTGCCTTGGCTCTCTTGTTCTCGATTATTCGTGTCAAGACCATTCCATTTGTCATTCTGGATGAGGTAGAGGCTGCCCTAGATGAGGCCAATGTCAAGCGCTTTGGGGATTATCTGAACCGCTTTGATAAGGAAAGCCAATTTATTGTCGTGACGCACCGGAAGGGAACTATGTCGGCTGCAGATTCCATCTATGGGGTGACCATGCAGGAATCTGGGGTTTCTAAAATCGTCTCAGTAAAATTGAAAGACTTAGAAAATGAAGAATAATGATATTAAATTGATCGCTACGGATATGGATGGAACCTTTCTAAATGACCAACATCAGTACGATCAAGACCTTTTACGCAAGGTATTAGCAAGCTGCAAAGAAAAAGGCATCTATTTTGCTGCTGCAAGTGGCCGTGCCCTCCTTTCACTCAAATCCCTCTTTAAAGGATTTGAGGACCAGATGATTTTCATTGCTGAAAATGGTAGCGTGGTAGAATTTCATGGAGAAGATCTCTACGAAGCGACCATGTCCAAAAACTTTTATTTGAGTGTTTTTGAGGCTTTGAAAGCTTCCCCTTATGCAGACCCGAATAAATTGCTTTTGACTGGGAAAAAAGGAAGCTATGTCTTAGAAACAGTAGATCCCGACTATCTGGCCTTGAGTCAGCACTACAATGAAAACATTCAAAAAGTGCAAAGCCTAGCAGATATTCAGGATGAAATCTTCAAATTGACCACCAACTTTGATGCAGCTCTGGTATTAGAAGGTGAACAATGGGTCACTGAGAATATCCCAGGTGTCAAAGCGATGACGACAGGTTTTGAATCGATTGATATTGTCCTCGATTATGTCGATAAGGGAGTGGCCATTACCGCCTTAGCGGATAAACTAGGGATCTCGATGGATCAGGTGATGGCTTTTGGAGATAACCTAAATGACCTCCATATGATGCAAGTCGTGGGCCATCCTGTAGCGCCAGAAAATGCACGTCCTGAAATCTTAGCGATTGCTGAAACAGTCATCGGCCACCATGCGACGGGTTCTGTCCTCCGCTATATGGAGGAGATTGTATGAGTAAGATTTCCTTGATTGCGCTGGATTTAGATGGGACCCTTCTCAATTCTGAAAAAAAGATCTCCTCTCGCAATAGAGCAGCCCTCGCTGCTGCACAGGCCCAAGGTGTCAAGGTGGTTCTAACCACTGGTCGCCCCTTGAAAGCCATGGATTTTCTTTTGGAAGAATTGGGAATAGCAGGCCTCAAAGAAGAGTATACGATTACCTTCAACGGTGGTCTAGTGCAGCGAAATAATGGAGAAATCCTCTCAAAAGTTGTCTTGGCGCCAGAAGATGTCGCAACCATTCATGCTGAAACAGCTCGTCTAGGCCTTCCGCTGGATGCTATCAGTGAGGGAAGGGTTTATGAGATTCATGCAGATCGAAAGTCTCTCTATTCCCTTTACAATCCCTACCTGAACTTTATTGAGACAGATTTTAAAGACCTGCCATCCACGATTTCCTACAACAAGTGTGTGACAGCCGTTGATCAAGACTTTTTAGATGCAGCGATCAAGGAGATCAAGCCGGACTTATTTCAAGACTATGAAATTTTTAAATCTCGGGAAATGTTGCTGGAATGGTGCCCCAAAAATGTTCACAAGGCGACAGGTTTAGAGGCGCTGGCTTCTATTTTGGGTCTTAAGGCAGATCAAGTCATGGCCTGTGGAGATGAAGCCAATGACCTGTCTATGATACAATGGGCTGGACTGGGGGTTGCCATGGGCAATGCGATTCCAGCAGTGAAGGAAGTTGCAGCGCTTGTGGCCCCTGTGACAAATGACCAAGATGCCGTCGCATGGGCGATTGAAAATTATGTGCTAAAGGAGAGTGAATAAATGGGATTATTTGATCGTTTATTTGGAAAAAAAGAAGAAACTGAAAAAGTGCTTCCGTCTTCGGAAGAAGTGACGGAAAGTACGGAGGTTGAAGAAACTGTCAAAGAGGAGCCGGCGGCTACCTTAAATGACAAGGAAGAGCAAAAAATTGCAGATATGGAGGCTTATTACCAAGAGCTCAAAGCGCGAATTGCAGCCACTCATCAACCTGTTTCAACCCTCGCTCAAGAAGAGCCGGCAGAGGAACCTCTTGTAGAAGAAAAAGTGACATCAGAGACTAATGAAGACCAAGTACCAGTAGAGGAGTCTCCAGTTGTTTTTGAACCTGTTCAAACAGAAGCAAGTCCTGAAGAAGTTTCACCACTAGCTGATGAAACGGAGACTGAGCCTCTTGAAGAAGCGGAAGAAACTGAAAATGGTGAGGAAGCAGATGGGGCTGATGGTTCAGAAAGGAAAGAAGAGTCACCAATTGCCTCTCCATCATCTGATGCTGAGCTAGTAGAAGGGAGCACGACAGAAGAGGAGGTTCCAGAACTAGTAGAAGCTCAGGATGAGGTCCCAGAACCTGAAGTATCAGAAGCGATTGCTCAAGTGGAGGAAACTTCAGAAGTGGCAGAAGCCGAGTCCAGAATTCCTCAAGGAGAAGCTGCATCAACCGTTGAGGAAAGAACTGTTGAAGAGGCAGAGGAGCCAATTCCAGATGAGGTTGAGCCAGAGCAAGAAAACATTCAGGAAAAATACGATCGTAGCTTGAAAAAGACACGGACTGGATTTGGAGCACGCCTCAATGCCTTCTTTGCCAATTTCCGTTCAGTTGATGAAGAATTCTTTGAAGAATTGGAAGAACTCTTGATCATGAGTGACGTTGGGGTTCAAGTGGCCTCTAATTTAACCGAAGAGCTGCGTTATGAAGCCCGTTTGGAAAATGCCAAAAAACCAGATGCTCTCAAGCGCGTGATCATCGAAAAATTGGTGGACTTGTATGAAAAGGATGGCCAATTTAATGAAGCCATTCGTTTTCAAGATGGTCTTACGGTCATGCTCTTTGTTGGGGTCAATGGAGTTGGTAAAACAACATCTATCGGGAAGTTAGCCCACCGCTACAAACAAGAAGGCAAGAAAGTCATGCTGGTTGCAGCAGATACTTTCCGTGCAGGAGCAGTAGCTCAACTGGCAGAATGGGGACGCCGCGTAGATGTTCCTGTTGTGACAGGTCCTGAAAAATCAGATCCTGCCAGCGTCGTATTTGATGGAATGGAACGCGCGATCGCTGAAAACATTGATGTTCTGATGATTGATACAGCTGGTCGTCTGCAAAACAAGGACAACCTCATGGCGGAGCTTGAAAAAATCGGCCGGATTATCAAACGTGTTGTACCCGATGCACCGCATGAAACCTTGCTGGCCCTCGATGCATCAACCGGTCAAAATGCCTTGGTGCAAGCTAAAGAATTTTCAAAAATTACACCTGTGACAGGAATTGTATTGACCAAGATCGATGGAACGGCTCGAGGTGGGGTCGTCCTTGCGATTCGAGAAGAGTTGGATATCCCAGTGAAGTTGATTGGATTCGGAGAAAAGATTGATGACATCGGACCATTCCACTCAGAAAACTTCATGAGAGGCCTCTTGGAAGGCTTGATTTAAGAGTCAAATAGAAAAAGACAAATTGTTTAAAAGACAATTTGTCTTTTTGTTTCCTTGCGCTATCAAAAAAACCACCCGAAGGTGGCTTTCCTTAATTCTTAGGTTCAGGTTTCCAAACCCATTCGGCTCCGTATTCTGCAAGGAGATCATCGGATGCAGTTGGTCCCATGGATCCAGACTTGTATTCATAGAGCGGTGCTCCATTTTCGGCCCATAGTTTTTCAATCCGGTCAATCAATTGCCATGAAGCACGGACTTCGTGCCAGTGGCTGTAATTGGTTGAGTCATTGTTCAAAACGTCGAAAATTAATTTTTCATAAGGCTCTGGTGAAGCCCCAGTTGCAGTCGCATCTGTTTCATAATCAAAGGAAATTGGTGCGATGCTGAATTTTTCTCCGACCTCTTTTCCGTTGATGCTCAATGAGAAACCTTCATTTGGTTGGATATAAATTGTCAAGACATTTGGTTGCAAGCTATGTCCAAAGATGGAGTCGGTTTGCTTGAAGACCACATTGACCATGGTTCCTTTTTGCGTCAAGCGTTTTCCGGTACGGAAGAAGAAAGGCACACCGCGGAAGCGATCGCTATCAACAAAGAACGTACCAGAAGCATAGGTCTCCGTAGTAGATTCAGGGTCGACATTGGGCTCACTGCGATAAGAGATATCTTTTTTCCCTTCGATCGTACCTGAATGGTATTGACCACGGATAAAGAATTTCTTCAATTCGTCATCTGTTGGATTGTGCAATTGCTCAAATACTTTTACTTTTTCAGCCCGAATCGCATCCTTGGTAAAGGTAGCTGGTTTATCCATGGCAAGCAAAGACAAAAGCTGAAGGGTATGGTTTTGCACCATATCTCGAAGGGCCCCCGAGTGATCATAGTAGCCACCGCGTTCTTCAACTCCTAAGCGTTCAGCGAAGGTAATTTGGATATTGTCAATAAAATCTCGGTTCCAAAGATTATCAAAAATAAGATTTCCAAAACGAATGGCAAAGATATTTTGGATCATTTCTTTTCCAAGGTAATGGTCGATACGGAAGATTTGTTCTTCATCAAAGGTTTCTTCCAATTCCTTGTTGAGCTGACTAGCCGTTTCTAGGTCTGTACCGAAAGGTTTTTCAACGATCAAGCGCTCAAAACCTTGTCCATCCACAATGCCTTCTGATTTGAGGTGTTTAGCAATGGTTCCAAAAAATTGAGGAGCCATGGACAAGAAGAAGACCTTGTTGTGTTCCGTTTGGTATTTTTCATCCAAGCTATTTTGCAATTCGCGCAGGGCGATGTAATGTTCGGTATCATTAACATCATGACTTTGGTAGTAGAAATGACTGGCGAATTCTTGGGCTTGTTGAGGGCTATCTGCCAGGTCTGTGATGGATTCTACCACGACTGATTCAAAGTATTCCTTGCTCCATGGTCTGCGGGCTGTTCCGATAACCGCAAAGTTTTCAGATAGATTTCCTGATTTATAGAGTCTAAAAAGGGATGGATAGAGTTTGCGCTTGGCTAAATCTCCACTGGCCCCGAAAATGGTTACAATAACTTTTGAAGACATTTAAGTACCTATTTCCTATTTTATTAACCATATTTTACCATAAAATCCACAAGATTTCTTTGATGGAATCGTTGTTCCGAATATTTTCCGCTTGGATTAGAGGATTTGAGAGGAAAGCATAGAAAAAGCTAGAATCAATGTGGATTCTAGCTTGAACAGTTATAAGATGTTTGGATCTACAATGAAAGCTCCATCAGAATACGCGGTAGACATATGGATTAGCCGGTTTCGTAATGGTCTGGCAATCGCTAATGTGGAGAACAGGCAAGCTTTGCTTGAGCTGCTTGTGGTATTCAATGGACAAGGTTCCTTTCGCATGGATCCAAGTATTGTTTTCGAAATGCTGCGGAGCACCCGTCGTTAAGAGACCGTAGACGCCGGAATCTGCGATACAGTGGATGATCCCAAAGCGAAAGAGAAATTGGCTGTCCTTGTTATTGGGATCATTGTATACAAAACCGGTCAGCTCGATCGTCTTTCCTGCAAATTGGTCAGGATAATCATAAATCACTTCCATGACTTCCATGTAATTCTCAGTGGTCACCTGAATCACTTTTTTATCAACATATTTCTTTGCCGCCTGCTTCATTTCTGACTCATAGGCAGATTTGGTAAAATAGCTACTAGTATCTGGTTTGAGATACTGGGTTGTTGTCCCTTCGTCCTGCTGGATTTCCTTGGAAGATCCAGCCGCAACCGGGAAGTGGTAGCCTTTGGCAGAGACTGTTTGGGAATCCAGTGTCACTGTAGGAAAAAATAGCCCGACAAACAAAGGAATACAGAGCAAGAAAATACTCGCCACTTTTGCCCAGAAGCCAGAGAGATGACTGTGGATCTTCATCTGCTTGACCCAGATGATCAGCTGCACAAGAGCTAAAACAAAGGACAAGAACATGGAAATATAAGCCAAGTAAGAATAGTGTAAGTTGATGTATTGATTGAGCTTACCAGATAATTGCAGGTACATGGTGAGCTCAAAATAGCCAGCTAATATCAAGAAACGAATCATAGCACTACCCCCACAAACCAAGCATAAAGGAGCACAACTCCACTCACAATTCCGATAAATTGCCAGATAAAACGGGTCTTGAGATAATTTTTCATCATGAGGAGATTTTTGACATCAAGCATAGGCCCAATCACCAGAAAGGCAAGAACAGGCGCTACTCCAAAACTTGTTAGAAGAGAGGATCCAACAAAGGCGTCCGCCTCGCTACAAAGTGAGAGGAGAAAGGACAAGACCATGAGAAGGAGAATAGCAATAACCGGTGTCGCACTGATCGAAGTGAGGATCCGTGTTGGGACATAGACTTGGACGAGGCTGGCAAAGAGACAACCAAATACCAAGTAGCGTCCTGTATCAAAGAATTCATCAATGGCTTGCACCAAGACTTGAAAGAGCTTTTGGCCTTTGCTCAAGTCCCTAAAATCATGTTCATGCACAGGTTTGCGATGTTCTTTTTGGATCGAATCTGTCTGAATAAAGCCAAGGAAGATCCCTAGTACTGTTGCGACAAGCAAGGAACCAAGGGCGCGGTAGAGGGCCATCTTAACAGAATTCCCAAAGGCTGAGTAGGTCGCAAAGAGAACGATGGGATTGATGACCGGTGCTGTCACCAGAAAGGGAACAGCAGTATAACTTGGGACTTTCTTTTCTAGAAAGCGATTGATAATGGGAACAATTCCACATTCACAGGAAGGAAAGATAAAGCCGATAAAAGTCCCAAAGAAGATCCGCCCAAATTTATTTTTGGGAAGAAAGCGGTAGACCCTCTCGGGGGTGATATAGACCTCAATAATCCCTGAAATGATACTTCCGATTAGGACAAACGGTAGGGCCTCGATAATAATCGAGAGAAAAATAGCCCCAGCCTGCAAGACGCTAGAGGGAAGGTGTTGAAAGAATGTCATTACTTAACCTTCTTTGCTTCTTTAGTGGTAGCAGTTTCTGCCTTCTTTTTCTCTTCAGGAAATTCTACTTTCTTTTCTACATCCGGAAAACTCGCAAAATTTTCAAACATTTTATCAAGATCATCTGTTTTTGAGAATTTAATAGCCATTGTTGGGCCTCCTTTTTATTTTCTTTCATTATAACAAAAAGGAAAGAGCAAGGGGGAAATGGAGCATAAAAGGAAGGATCCATAGGGTCAAAATTATTCTATGAAAAATCCCTGAAACAGAGACCAGAACAGGCGATCTCACCCCTTGATGGCAGCAAAATATGCTATAATAGAAGCTATGGATAAATATGAAAAAATAGCCCAAGAATTGGGTGTTAGCTTAAAACAAATCGATACCGTATTGAGTCTGACCGCAGAAGGCTCAACCATTCCCTTTATTGCTCGCTATCGAAAAGATCTAACGGGAAATTTAGATGAAGTAGCGATCAAGGCCATTATTGACCGGGACAAATCGTTAACGGCTCTAGCTGAACGAAAGGAAACTGTCCTTGCTAAGATTGAGGAACAAGGCAAATTGACAGAGGCGCTCAAGCAGGCTATTGAGTCTGCTGAAAAATTAGCGGATGTCGAAGAACTCTATCTCCCTTATAAGGAAAAACGGCGGACCAAGGCGACGATTGCACGAGAAGCAGGACTTTTCCCCTTGGCACGTCTCATTTTGCAAAATAGTCCAAACTTGGAAGCAGAGGCTCAGAAATTTACCTGTGAGGGCTTCCCAACTGAAACAGCGGCTTTGGCTGGTGCAGTGGATATTCTGGTAGAAGCTATTTCAGAGGATACCCAATTACGGGCCCTCACCTATCAAGAAATTCATGGGCGTTCCCTCATGACGTCAACTTTGAAGGATGAAAGCTTAGATCCTAAGAGAACCTTTGAAATCTACTATGATTTTTCTGAAAAGATCAAGAATATGCAAGGCTACCGGACGCTTGCTCTCAATCGTGGGGAAAAATTGGGCGTACTTAAAGTTGGATTCGAGCACCATTTGGATCGGATCATTCGTATTTTTGAGGCTCGTTTTAAAACTAAAAATGCCTATGTCGATGAGGTTATTCAGCAAGCGGTGAAGAAAAAAATCGTTCCCGCGATTGAACGTCGGATTCGGACAGAGTTGACGGAGGTGGCAGAAGACGGGGCCATTCAATTGTTCTCTGAGAATCTACGGAATCTATTGCTCATTCCTCCATTAAAAGGGCGCGTGGTCCTTGGATTTGACCCAGCTTTTCGGACCGGTGCTAAACTAGCCGTTGTCGATGAGACAGGAAAGATGCTCGCTACCCAGGTCATTTATCCAGTTGCTCCTGCAAAACCAGCTCAGATCGAGCAGGCTAAAAAGGATCTATCCTCCTTGATCAAGGAGTTTGGCGTAGAGATTATTGCAATTGGAAATGGAACAGCTAGCCGTGAAAGTGAGGCCTTTGTCGCAGAAGTGCTCCATGACCATCCAGGAGTTCGCTATGTTATTGTTAATGAAAGCGGAGCCTCTGTCTATTCAGCTAGTGAGTTGGCCCGTCATGAGTTCCCAGAGCTAACCGTTGAAAAACGCTCGGCCATCTCCATTGCCCGTCGCTTGCAAGATCCGCTAGCAGAATTGGTGAAAATCGATGCCAAATCCATCGGTGTCGGTCAATACCAACACGATGTCAATCAGAAAAAACTGACAGAAAGCTTGGATTTCGTGGTAGATACTGTCGTCAACCAAGTTGGGGTCAATATCAATACGGCTAGTCCCTCTCTCTTAGCCCATGTAGCAGGACTCAATAAAACCATCTCTGAAAATATTGTGAAATACCGGGAAGAAGAAGGAATGATTCTTTCACGAGCACAGATTAAAAAAGTCCCTCGTCTCGGCGCCAAGGCTTTCGAGCAAGCGGCTGGATTCTTACGCATTCCTGAAAGTAAAAATATCTTGGACAATACCGGCGTTCACCCTGAAAGTTACAAGGAAGTTGAAAAACTTTTTCAACTTCTTGAAATTACCGACCTCGATGCATCCGCTCAGGAAAAATTAAAAGCTGTGAACATAAAGGAGATGTCTACTCAGCTGGATCTGGGACCAGAAACCCTGAAAGATATTATTGCCGATCTCCTAAAACCAGGTCGCGATTTGCGGGATTCCTTTGATGCACCCGTGCTCCGTCAGGATGTCTTGGATATTAAAGACCTCCATATAGGCCAAAAATTAGAAGGGGTTGTGCGCAATGTGGTTGACTTTGGGGCCTTTGTCGATATTGGCATTCACGAAGATGGCTTGATTCATATCTCCCATATGAGCAAGCAGTTTATCAAGCATCCAAGCCAGGTCGTCTCAGTAGGTGATTTGGTAACCGTCTGGGTGAAGAAGATTGATGTGGAACGCGAAAAAGTCAATCTCAGTTTGGTAGCTCCGAATGAATCTGACTGAGTATGTACGCCAAGTATCCCTAGAAGATTTTGGGAGAGAATTCCGCCATCAAGCAGAGTGGAATTCACGTCTTCAAACTACTGGGGGTCGTTTCTTTCCCAAAGATCGACACCTTGATTTCAACCCGAAAATATACCAAGCTTTCGGGTTAGAGGTCTTTCGTAAAATCGTCCGTCACGAGCTCTGCCATTACCATCTTTACGATCAAGGTAAAGGCTATCGCCACAAAGATCTAGACTTTAAGCAACTTCTCCAGCAAGTGGACGGTCTTCGTTTCACACCTCCTCTACCAGATAGAACTGGGCGAGTCAAGCGGATCTATCTCTATCAATGTCCCCATTGTGGCCAAGAGTATAGACGAAAGCGAAAAATCGATCTGAAGAAATATGCCTGCGGTCGCTGTCACAGCCGCCTGCAATTTCTTGAAATGAGACAAGTGTAAGAATCAGTCTTTAGGCGGATCTCTTTCCAGTTCGACTCTGCTAAAATAGGTCTAACTAGAAAGAGGAAAATCAAATGACATCATCATTTTACAAATTAAAACGACATCGCCTGGTTTCAGGTGTGCTAGCTGGCTTAGCTGATAAATTTGGTCTTAGTGTAACTCTCCTACGCTTCTTGTTTATTCTTTTTACGGTCTCTCATGCCTTTATCGGTGTGATTATCTACTTGCTGTTAGATACGACCTTGCCTTATAAGGACGAGGAGGAGCAGAAAATGTTTGACTATGGCTCTCGACCTCGTCGAAGAAAAGAGGCTGAACCCATTCATGATCAGAATGATAGTCCATTTTTCTAAAAGGAGATCCGAGTGAAGCAGAAGTTCTATTACCTTGCTTTTATTCTATACCTCTTCTTCAGTTTTATAGGACAGTTTTTCATTTTAAATCGTTTTTTTGGGGAAGGAGTTGGAACAGTTTTGATCGGGATGCTCCTTTTTCCACTGGGCATTTGGAATAGTCTCTTCTACCTCTTGTTTCTGCCAACAGAAATGGCTAGAAAGCCACAAATTTATCGGTTTTCGATTTTATTTCTGCCGGTTTTGTATCTGGTTTTCTCCTTGTTGGGGGGAGGTCCTTTCGCCTTTATGCACGGCTTGATCGCATTTCCTTCAAATGCGGTGGTCTATGCGGTCTCTACCGGAATCAAATCTATGATTAAAGATTTTTTGCAAGGCCAAGGCTAGAGCATTCTTCATATGTTACCATCATTTCCTAGAGGTTGAAGACCTTTGTCTTGGCCTCTTTTTGCTTGCCTTAAAAAGGAGTTGAAAATGGATCTTTCAAATGACACTTCAGTCTCTCGTCTGAAGAGAAAATCTGCTATAATAGAGAGAGAATTTGAAAAGGGAGAATGATATGGCAGTTACTGTTCGCGATCTACAGGAAAAGCTTCGTCTATCGGTTGTTTATGGGGATGATAGCCTCTTAAGCAAGGAAATTACGACTGCGGACATTTCACGTCCAGGTCTTGAAATGACGGGCTATTTCGACTATTACACACCTGAGCGGATTCAACTTGTAGGAATGAAAGAATGGTCCTACCTGGTGAAGATGAGCTCTCACAACCGTCATCAGGTCTTGCGCAAGATGTTCCAGCCAGAGACACCTGTCATCATTGTCGCTCGGAATTTAGAGATTCCAGAAGAAATGTTGCGTGCGGCTGAAGAGAAGCAACTAGCCATTTTGAAGAGCAATGTTGCAACCAGTCGTTTATCTGGAGAGCTTTCTAGCTATTTGGATAGTCGGCTAGCAGAACGTACGAGTGTACACGGTGTCTTGATGGATATTTATGGGATGGGTGTCTTGATCCAAGGAGATAGCGGAATCGGAAAAAGCGAGACAGGTCTGGAACTTGTCAAGCGGGGTCACCGCCTCGTAGCAGATGACCGGGTCGATATCTATGCGAGAGACGAGATGACCCTTTGGGGAGAGCCAGCTGAAATCCTACGCCACTTACTAGAGATCCGTGGTGTCGGGATTATCGATGTCATGAGTCTCTACGGTGCCAGTGCTGTGAAGGATTCTTCACAAGTCCAAATCGCCGTTTACTTGGAAAATTATGCTAAGGATCAAGTTTATGATCGTCTTGGTAATAATGCAGAAGAGTTGGAAATCGGTGGCGTGACCATTCCTCGGATTCGCATCCCTGTGAAGACTGGTCGGAACATTTCGGTCGTGATCGAAGCCGCAGCGATGAATGTTCGGGCCAAAGAAATGGGCTATGATGCTACCAAAACTTTTGAAGAACGTTTGTCCCAGTTGATTAGTCAAAATGAGGTGAAGGAATGAATCCAGTAGCCCTTCAATTAGGTCCGATCAGTATTCGTTGGTATGCAATTTGTATTGTCTCTGGCTTGATACTAGCCGTTTATCTTTCCATGAAAGAAGCGCCCCGTAAAAAAATTGATCCAGATGATATCATTGATTTCATTTTGATCGCCTTTCCGCTTGCGATTGTGGGGGCTAGACTCTATTACGTTATTTTCGAATGGGGTTACTATAGCCAGCACCTGGGTGAGATTTTCGCCATCTGGAACGGAGGAATCGCGATTTATGGTGGCCTCTTGACAGGTGCCCTTGTCCTCTATCTATTCTCTCGTAGACGTTTGATTGAACCGATCGACTTTTTAGATATTGCGGCCCCAAGCGTCATGATTGCACAGAGTATTGGGCGTTGGGGGAACTTCTTTAACCAGGAAGCTTATGGAGCTGCTGTTAAAAGTCTTAACTACCTGCCCTCTTTTATTCGAGATCAAATGTATATAGATGGTAGTTACCGTCAGCCAACGTTCTTATATGAATCCAGTTGGAATCTGCTAGGATTTCTCTTGATCTTGATTCTTCGTAGGAAGCCCCAATTTTTGCGGCAAGGTGAGGTCACAGCCTTTTACCTTATCTGGTATGGTTTTGGTCGGATGATCATCGAAGGAATGCGGACGGATAGCTTGATGTTTGCGGGCTTACGTGTTTCCCAGTGGTTGTCGATGATCCTGATTCTAGTTGGACTCGCCATCATCATCTACCAACGTCGCAAAAAAGCCCCTTATTATGTAGAAGCAAAGGAGTAATATATGTTTATTGAAATTGCCTACGGCCTCTTAGGCCTTGCCTTAGTAGCGCTTGTCATTTATATGATTTTTTTCCTCTCAAAGATTGGAAAAGTTGTAGATGAGACCCAAAAAACCATCCAAGTTTTGACATCAGATGTCAATGTTACCTTGCATCAGACCAATGATCTATTGGCAAAGGTCAATGTTTTAACGGATGATTTGAATCAAAAAGTTGCAACGATTGACCCACTCTTTACAGCCGTGGCGGATCTTTCAGAGTCTGTTTCAGATTTGAATGATCAAGCCCGTCAATTAGGTTCCAAAGCTGTATCAGCTGGTGGAAAAACAGTGAAAGCCTCTATCGGATTAAAAGCGATTAAGATGGCTTCAAAATTATTTAAATAGAATCGAGGAAGAATATGGGACGTTTATCTAGTTTATTAATTGGTGTGATTTCAGGTGCTTCAGCAGCCTACTATTTATCAACTGAGCAAGGAAAGAAAGTCACTAAAAAAGTGGTGCGCTTCGTAAAAGATTATCAAGAAGATCCTCAAGAAGTACATGAATCGGTTAAACAAACTGCTAAGGATGTTTCCAAACAAGCAGCAGAAGTGATCCAACAAACCAAAGAAAAAGTTGGTTCTGGAGAAATTACGACAGGAACTGTTTTGGAGTCTGTCAAAGAAAAGACGCAAGATGTGGTTGAAAAATCTCAAGAAGTCTATCACTCATTTAAGGATAAACTTCAAAAAGAAAATCTAAGTGGCAATGACTTGGTTCAATCCATTCGCAAACAAACAGAATCAGAAGACATCGTTTTAGAGTTGGATGAAAAAGATTCTGAAGAAGCAGCTGAAGAAGATACAAAAGAAGCATAAAAAAAAAGAGGCTCAGTGAGCCTCTTTTTTTTGGAAGGTAAGATGGCAATTGGCAGTTAAGTTTTGTCTTCCAATTGTTATTCCAATTAAAAAAATTCGAGGAAAATAAAAGAATCAGGCGAACCTGATTTTTATTTTTTTCGTTTATTGTAGTAAATTCGGAACCCTTGAATACTAGCAAAGCTAGAACCAATCGCTAAAGCAAACGCAAAGAAGGTATTCATTTTTGTTGCTAAAAAGACAAAACTAAATACCACCGTCAACACACAGAAAATAGCGATATTTAAAAAATATAGCAATTCACTTAATTGAGGTGCGGGTTCAACTTCAGGAGCATAGTCCTGAATAGGGGTTTCTTGGGTTTGTTTGGTTAATTCGATATAATCGAATTCTTCTTCATAGTGTCTTAAATTTCTTACGGGCATTTTCTCTCTCCTAACAGTACTCTATTATTCTATCATGAATTCAGGTATATAAATGTTACAAAAATGTTACAAATTTTACAAAATGAATAAATTTTTCTAGAATATCGGAATTTTTGTTATAATGGTTCTATGAAAAATATTATTATTACAGCAACAGCAGAGAGTGTTGAGCAAGCGCAAGCCCTGATTGATGCAGGGGTTGACCGAATCTATGTCGGTGAAAAAGATTACGGATTACGATTGCCTCAAACTTTAAGCTATGACGAAATAAATCGAATTGCCCAACTAGTCCATGCTGCTGGCAAAGAATTGACAGTAGCTGTAAATGCACTGATGCACCAATCGATGATGGATTCAATCAAGCCTTTCTTAGATTTTCTAAAGGAAATTCAGGCTGATTATATTACTGTCGGAGATGCGGGCGTTTTTTATGTCTTGAAACGAGATGGCTATCCATTCAAAACGATTTACGATGCCTCAACCATGGTCACTTCTAGCCGCCAGATCAACTTCTGGGGAAAACAAGCAGGAGCTTCTGAGGCTGTTTTGGCTCGTGAGATTCCATCTGCCGAATTATTCGTAATGGCTGAGAATCTTCAGATTCCAGCAGAAGTCTTGGTCTATGGTGCTAGCATTATTCACCATTCGAAACGACCGCTACTTCAGAACTATTACAACTTTATCAAGACAGAAGAGTCTGTGACTAAAGATCGGGATCTGTTCTTGGCCGAGCCAGGAGATCCCAATTCTCATTATTCGGTCTATGAAGACAAACATGGAACTCATATCTTCTCGAATAATGACTTGAATATGATGACCAAATTGTCTGAGTTGGTAGAACATGGCTTTGATCATTGGAAACTCGATGGTGTCTACTGTCCGGGTGAAAACTTTGTCAAGATTACAGAGTACTTTGTCAAGGCCCGTGATTTGATTCAAAAAGGAACATTTACACAGGATCAAGCCTATCTGTTTGATGAAGAAATCCGCAAATTACATCCAGCTAATCGTGGTTTGGATACTGGTTTCTATGATTACGAACCAGATCGTGTAAAATAACAAATAATACTAGGGCTTCTTCGTTTGTGAGTTTTCCTTTTTCAGGGAACGAAGAGGCTATTCATCATATCGACAATCTTGTAAATTGGAGAAAACATGACAAATACAAAAAAACGTCCAGAGGTTTTGGTACCTGCTGGAACATTAGAAAAATTAAAAGTTGCCGTTAATTATGGGGCAGACGCTGTGTTCGTTGGTGGACAAGCCTATGGTTTGCGTAGCCGTGCCGGAAACTTCACCATGGATGAGCTTCGTGAAGGAATTGAGTATGCTCATGCCCGTGGAGTGGATGTGCACGTTGCTTCAAACATGGTGACCCATGAGGGAAATGAACAAGGGGCTGGTGAATGGTTCCGTGAATTACGGGATATGGGCCTTGATGCCGTGATCGTCTCAGACCCTGCCTTGATTGAAATCTGTGCAACTTATGCACCTGGACTCAATATTCACTTGTCTACGCAAGCTTCTGCAACCAATGTGGAGACCTTCCATTTCTGGAAAGAATATGGTTTGACCCGTGTCGTCTTGGCCCGTGAGGTATCCATGGAAGAGTTGGCAGAGATCCGTAAGCGTACCGATCTTGAGATCGAAGCCTTCGTTCATGGAGCCATGTGTATTTCCTATTCCGGACGTTGTACCCTTTCTAACCACATGTCTGACCGGGATGCCAACCGTGGTGGTTGTTCTCAATCTTGTCGTTGGAAATACGATCTCTACGATATGCCATTTGGCCAAGAACGCAAGAGTATCAAGGGGCAAGTCCCAGAAGAATACTCTATGTCAGCCGTGGACATGTGTATGATCGAAAATATTCCAGACATGATTGATAATGGGGTTGATAGCTTGAAGATTGAAGGCCGGATGAAATCTGTCCATTATGTTTCAACAGTTGCCAACTGTTACAAGGCGGCTTGTGATGCCTATATGGAAAGTCCAGAAGCCTTTTATGCCATCAAGGATGATTTGATCAATGAATTGTGGAAAGTCGCTCAACGTGAATTAGCAACTGGATTCTACTACCAAACACCGACTGAAAATGAACAATTGTTTGGGGCACGTCGTAAGATTCCTCAATACAAATTTGTAGGAGAAGTGGTAGACTTTGATCCATCTACCATGACTGCGACGATTCGCCAACGGAATGTCATCAATGAAGGTGACCAAGTGGAATTCTACGGACCAGGCTTCCGTCATTTTGAATGCCAGATCCAAGACTTGCATGATAAGGATGGAGTGAAGATTGATCGCGCACCAAATCCGATGGAACTTCTCACGATCACTGTCCCACAAGAAGTCAAGCCAGGAGATATGATTCGTTCTTGCCAGGAAGGTTTAATCAATCTCTACTCAAAAGATGGGGCAAGTAAAACCGTTCGAGTGTAACAAAAAAAGAGAGGGTTAAACCTCTCCTTTTTGTTGGGCGATGCGAATGTTATTGGGGACCAAACTGATTTTCTGGATCTCAGAAATCCGAATAATCGTGGACATACTCTTTTTAAAATTTTTCACGATCAGTTGTCGGCGTTCTTGGTCATACTTGACAATGTCGCCTGTAAAACTCTTATTTGAAAAAATAACATGTACCCCTTGTTTTTTTCGCAATGCTTGTTGAATGATGTCAATAATTCTCTCATCTTCTAATGGGGCAGGGGTACTGACTTTTCCATTGAAAAATTCATTTGCTCGGTCTTTAACGATCTCGAGAAATTTTTTCATAGCTAAATTCTCCATAACTTGATACAATATATTATAGATAATTTAAACGATTTTGTAAATGATTTACGAATATTAGAGATGAGAAGGCAAGAAAGGAGTCGTGAAATGGCAGAATTTTCATTCCAAATCGAAGAACATTTGCTGGTCTTGTCAGAAAATGACAAGGGTTGGACCAAAGAATTGAACCGTGTGAGTTTTAATGGTGCTCCTGCTAAGTATGATATCCGGACCTGGAGTCCCGACCATACAAAAATGGGGAAAGGCATTACACTCACAAACGAAGAGTTCCAAGTCATGCTCGATGCATTTAAAAATTAAGAAAAGGGGTCCTTCAAGGACTTCTTTTTTTGTTATAGTCTAAGGCTATATAGATATCAAAGATATTAGATTATCCCAAACCCTTGTTTATCAGGTGTTGGACTGCTATAATGGTTGCATTGATGAATTAATGTAAAACTTATAGGAAAGAGGGAATCATATTGACACATACACATGCACCTTATCGCGTAGACCATGTTGGTTCATTTCTTCGTCCAGCTACTTTGGTTCAGGCTCGTGAAGATTTCGCAGCTGGAAAAATCAGTCAGGCTGACTTAACAAAAGTAGAAGATCAGGCGATTCGTGACCTCGTTGAAAAAGAAATTGCCGCTGGTCTGAAGTCAGTAACTGATGGAGAATTCCGCCGAGCTTATTGGCATTTGGATTTCTTCTGGGGCTTTGGGGGCATTGATCATGTCCAAGCTGCTCAAGGCTATCAATTCCATGATGAAACAACCAAGGCGGACTCAGCGCTTGTCGTTGGAAAAATCACAGGAGCCAATCATCCATTTGTAGAGCATTACAAGTTCTTGCGGGATCTTGTGGCAGATGTAGATGGTGTAGAGGCTAAATATACCATTCCAGCACCTGCACAATTCTATTTTGAATTGATCCGTGATGCAGAACATGTAGAACAATTGAATACCATCTATCCTGATTTTGCGGCTGTTCGTGAAGACATCAAGCAAGCCTATCTTCAAGTGATTCAAGATTTGTATGATGCAGGTCTTCGGACTCTTCAAGTAGATGATTGTACTTGGGGTGTCTTGGTAGATGATAATTTCTTGACGGCTTGGGGAGCAGCTCAAGGCAAGTCAAAAGATGAGGTTCGCCGGGAACTCGCTGATCTCTTCTTGACCTTTAACAACGATGTCTACCAAAATGTTCCAGCTGGTTTGACCGTCAATACGCACGTTTGTCGTGGGAACTTCCATTCCACTTGGGCTTCATCAGGTGGCTATGCGCCGATTGCCAAAGAACTCCTTGGAGAAGAAGCCGTTAATGCTTACTTCCTAGAGTTTGATACCGATCGGGCTGGTGGTTTTGAACCACTTGCAGAAGTAACCCCTGGTAAAGGAGTGGTGTTAGGCCTCTTGACATCTAAGAGTGGTCAACTGGAGAATAAGGACGAAGTGATTGCTCGTATTAAAGAAGCGAGTCAGTATGTACCGTTGGAAAATCTTTACCTGTCTACTCAGTGTGGCTTTGCTTCGACAGAAGAAGGAAACATTTTGACAGAAGAAGACCAATGGAAAAAAATCGGTTTGATTAAGGAAATTGTCGCTGAAGTTTGGGGCGAATAAGGAGGAAGAAACATGTCAGATTTACTAAGTATTTATAAAGAATTGCAAGCTAAAAAATGGGTGGACTTGAGTCACCAAATCAATGCGGAAAGTCCACACTTCCCAGCCCTTCCTGCTTTGCAACAAGAAGATCTTTTCACATTAAAAGATGGTTTCCATGTTCAAAAATTTACAGTGGTTGGTCAATACGGAACGCATATTGATGCACCGATTCACTTTGTAGAAGGTGGTCGTTGGTTGGATGAGATTGACCTCAAAGATCTCCTCTTGCCACTCTATGTTATCGACAAGTCTAAAGAAGTTGCAGCCAATCCAAACTTTATCTTGAGCAAACAAGATATCTTAGACTTTGAGGCAGAGCATGGACAAATTGTTGAGGGTGCTTTTGTTGCCTTCCGTAGTGATTGGTCAAAACGTTGGCCGGATCAAGATGCTATGCGCAACCTTGATGAAAATGGGGTTCAACAAAGTCCAGGATGGAGCCGTGAAGCTCTGGAATTCTTGATTCATGAACGTCATGTCAAAGCAGTGGGTCATGAAACCTTTGATACCGATGCAGGTATTCCAGCAGCAGAGCATGGCTTGGTCAATGAATACTACCTCTTGGAACAAAACATCTACCAAGTTGAAGTCTTGAACCAATTGGATCAAGTCCCAGCTGTAGGTGCCTTAATTTCGATTGCTTTCCCTCATTGGGACAAGGCAACCGGTTCACCGGTTCGTGCCATTGCCATCTTGCCATAAGAAAAAAGCTTGAAGTACAAAGACTTCAAGCTTATTTTTTATCTCATGGTCACAAATTCTTCGGATCCAGTTGGGTGAATGGCGACAGTTGCATCGAAATCGGCTTTCGTCGCTCCCATCTTGATAGCAACGGCAAATCCTTGGATCATTTCATCCACTCCGTAGCCAAGACCGTGAAGGCCAACGACTTTTTCTTCTGGTCCTGCAGTGATGAGTTTAAATTTTGCTTGCTGGCAGTGTTGGGTAACAGCGGTGTACATGGAAGCAAATTGAGAAGTATAGACTTTGATATTCTCTTTTCCATAAGCTTGCTGGGCTTCTTCCTCTGTTAAGCCAACGGTACCGATAGCAGGGTGAGAAAAGACAACGGTAGGGATGCTAGCATAATCCATTTTAGCATCGACTTTTCCATTGAATAGTCGTTCAGAAAGAGTGCGTCCAGCTTTAATAGCGACAGGGGTTAATTCTTTTTCTCCTGTGACATCGCCAAGGGCATAGATTCCTGGAATAACTGTATTCTGGTATTCGTCCACTGCAATGAATTCTTTTTCATTTAAGGTGACACCTGCAGCTTCCAAATTGAGATTCTGGACGTTTGGTTTGCGCCCGGTTGCCCAGATGACATGTTCTGCCACGTGGCTGGTCATATCTTCAAAATATATCTTCACACGACCGTCTTCTAATTTTTCAAGCTTCATGGGAACCTTATGTTTGTGAAGTGGAAGGTTTTGTTTTTCCATTTCTTCCATTAAGCCATCGGTAATATAGGAATCAAAACTACGTAAAACCCGATCTTTTCGGATGAAGAGGTCTGTTTGAACGCCTAAATGGTGGAGCACACCGGCTAGTTCCACCGCGATGTAGCCTGCCCCAATAATGGCAACAGATGTAGGGAGTTCTTCCCAAGCAAAGACATCATCAGAAGTTTCGCCGAATTCTGCTCCAGGAACAGAAGGGATGAAAGGATGGGCACCGGTCGCAATCACGATATGCTTGGCCTTAACGGTTTCTCCATTGACCTCAACCGTATGAGCATCCACAAAACGGGCACGACCTTCAATCAATTCGACTCCATTGCGTTTAAAACTACCATCATAAGAATTCCGAGAACGATCTATATAGGCTTCGCGATTTTTTCTTAAGGTTGCAAAATCAAATCTTGTTTGTTCAGAAGTAAAACCATAGTCTGGTCCATAATCGCGAATAGCTTCTGCAATTTGTGCACCATACCACATAATCTTTTTAGGCACACATCCTCTGTTGACACAGGTGCCCCCCAATTGTTTTTCTTCAATGACGGCAGCGCGTGCTCCATGTTCTCCAGCTCGGTTCATGGTAGCGATTCCTCCACTGCCTCCACCGATTGAAATAATATCAAATTCTTTCATGTTTTCCTCCTAAATGGGATTTCAGATTGATTGTAATATCAATTGTTACAAAAGTCAAGAGTTTAGCATGTTCCCAAGCATTTAAATTTCATTTTGCTGTGTCAATTTTAGATAGAAAAGTAAGGAAATATGGTATACTATGGTATAGAATAAAACGCTTTCGTTGATGGAGAAAAACGATGAAGAAATTGAAAAAATGGCAACTATTTACAGCTGCAGGTGCAGCAATTGTGGTGATTGGAACAGGAAGTGTGATGATGTTTTCGCACCCAAGTACTCCTGATCAGGCAATCACGAAAGAAACTCCAATGGTGCAAACGGTCAAGGATGGATCGATCGCTTCTTCAGTCTTGTTAACTGGGAAAGTCACTGCCAACCAAGAACAGTATGTCTATTTTGATGGAACCAAAGGGGATTTGCAGTCGATTTTGGTCAATGTAGGAGATCAAGTGACGGCCGGTCAGCCAATTGTTCAGTATAGTAGTACAGAGGCCCAAACCGCTTATGATGCAGCCGTTCGTGCTGTCAATAAGGCAGATCGTCAGTTAAATGACTTACTGACAAATGGTGTGACCATTGATACGACAGGCGATGAAGAAGCAGATGCCAAATCAGCTTCGCAGACCCAGCGAACAGTCGATTCTCAAGCTAGCGATTTACGAGATGCTAAGTCGGATGCGGTCGATAATATGAACAAGGCTAAGGCTCTTCTGGATGCGACAACAGTTAGGAGTAATACAGATGGTACCGTGGTCGAAGTCAATAAAGATGTTTCAAAATCGACTACAGGGACCAACCAAACTCTGGTTCACATTGTGAGCAACGGAAATTTACAAGTCAAAGGGGAATTGTCTGAATACAATTTGGCCAATATTTCTGAAGGTCAGGAAGTGGTCCTCACTTCCAAGGTTTATCCGGATAAAACCTGGACAGGAAAGATTTCTTATGTAGCCAACTATCCGACTGACGCGGGTCAAGCAGGTGCCAATGCAGCAGGTGGAACACAAGGAAGCGGAGGAGCCAAGTACCCATTCACAGTAGATATTACCAGTGAAATTGGAGAACTCAAACAAGGCTTTTCTGTCAATATTGAAGTCAAAAGTTCTACTCAACATCCCCTTGTTCCCGTGACAAGTGTCATGGCTGATGGGGACACGAGTTATGTATGGACGGTCGAAAATGGCAAGGCTAAGAAAGTAAAAGTAACGCTTGGTAACGCCGATGCTGAAAACCAGGAAATCTTGTCAGGCTTGAAGAAAGATGCTCAAGTTATTGTGAATCCTAATGAGAAACTGGAAGATGGAAAAGAGATCGGAAAATATGACAAAATTGATTGAACTAAAAGGAATCAATAAAACCTATAAAAATGGGGATCAGGAACTTCGTGTCTTAAAAGACATCGATTTAGAAGTCGAAGAGGGAGAATTTGTGGCCATTATGGGTCCATCTGGCTCAGGGAAATCGACCTTGATGAACGTCATTGGCTTGTTGGACCGCCCGACCAGTGGAGAGTATTTCCTAGAAGGTCAGGAGGTTGGAAATCTCAGTGAGAAAAAATTAGCACGTGTTCGAAATGAACAGATCGGTTTTGTCTTTCAACAATTCTTTCTTCTCTCCAAGCTCAATGCCTTTCAAAATGTAGAACTGCCTCTCATTTATGCAGGAGTTCATCCTGCTAAACGGAAGGAATTAGCTGAGCAGTACCTTGAAAAGGTAGAGCTCCATTCTCGCATGCACCATTTGCCTTCAGAGCTCTCAGGGGGTCAAAAACAGCGGGTTGCGATAGCTCGAGCTCTCGTCAATCAGCCAGCCATCGTCTTAGCAGATGAGCCGACTGGAGCCCTAGATACCAAGACAGGGGAGCAAATAATGGACTTGTTAACCAAGCTAAACCAAGAAGGAAAAACCATTATCATGGTTACACACGAGCCAGAAATTGCAGCCTTTGCGCATCGTCGCATCGTCATTCGTGATGGAGTGATCTCCTCAGATAGCAAGCTGGAAAGGGGGACCTAATGCAAAATTGGAAATTTGCGATCAGCTCAATTATGAGCCATAAATTACGGTCTTTCTTGACCATGGTGGGGATCATTATTGGGGTCGCTTCTGTGGTTGTCATCATGGCTCTGGGAGATGGTATGAAAGCTGGTGTCACCAAGACCTTCACCAAGGACCAAGAGTATGTACAAATCTCTTATTCTCCCAACAAGAGTGGCTATGTGACTGGGATCAATATTGGCCCTTCTGATGATACTGGAGAAGGAGAAGGCGGAGGCGAAAGTGGCCCTGCAGCTGAAGACCGAGGGATGGCTGCTCCATCGGATATGGATGGGGAAAACGCTGAAGATGTTGATGGTCAAGTCCAAGAAGCACCACCAGTTGTGCAAGAATCTTGGGTTAAGGAATTAACCAAGATTCAAGGCATCGATGGTTACTATGTTAGCAATACCTCCAATGCAACCATTGCTTTTCAAAAGAAAAAAGCAGAAGGGGTAAACATCCAAGGGGTAAATGAAACCTATTTTTCTGTCAAAAAGGTTGAGCTCTTATCTGGGCGAAAATTAACCCCTTCAGACTATAGTAATTTCTCCCGGGTGGTGCTCCTTGATGAAGGATTGGCCCAACAATTATTTGGAACGGAGAATCCACTGAATCAGGTGGTCTCTGTTGGGGATAACAATTATCGCGTCGTTGGTATTTTCAAGGATCCAAATGCAGGAACAGCTCTTTACGGAGCTTCCTCAGGTGGAAGTGCCTTGATGGCCAATACCCAGCTGGCATCTGAATTCGGAACCGATGAAATTCAAAATATTGTCGTCCATGTACCGGATGTGAAACAGATCAAAACCGTTGGGATCGAGGCTGCTCAAAAGTTAACAGAACTTTCAGGTGTTCGCCAAGGAGAATTTCAAATCTTTAATTTGGATAGCATACTTGAGGAAACCAATAAAGTAGTAGGAATTATGACATCAGTCATTGGAGCTATTGCTGGGATTTCCCTCTTAGTTGGTGGCATTGGAGTCATGAATATCATGTTGGTTTCTGTTACCGAGCGGACGAGAGAAATTGGTCTTCGCAAGGCCTTGGGAGCAACGAGAAGTAAGATTTTGGTCCAATTTTTGATTGAATCGATGGTCTTGACCATCATTGGTGGACTGGTTGGACTTGGCCTTGCTTATGGTGTGAATAGCTTGATTACTACACTCGCAGCAGCCTCCCTAGAAGGACCACCGATTATTTCCTTAAATGTCGCCATCGGCAGTATTATTTTCTCTGCTTTTGTAGGCATCATCTTTGGAATTTTACCAGCGAATAAGGCTTCTAAGTTAAATCCGATCGAAGCCCTTCGTTATGAATAAAAAAATAGGAGTGTGTCAGGATGAATGGTTCAAGATTCTCCACGCTCCTTTTTGCTGCTGTTGTGGAATAGCTTGTCGAAATTTTTCAATCATCTCGTATTATACAAGTCAAGCTATTTAGGTAGTCAACGACGGTCTTCAGATGTTTTTGAGTATTCATTCAATAAGCTGCATTTTTTCTTCCATCTTATTTTTGTTTAATTGGTAAATATTAGTGAATTTCTGGTCTAAATATGATAGAATAGGGAAGAATAACTTAGGAGGTTCCAAATGACTACTGAACATATGGAAGAATTAAATGACCAGCAGATTGTCCGTCGTGAGAAAATGGCGGCCCTTCGTGAACAAGGAATCGATCCATTTGGGAAGCGATTCGAACGTACTGCAAATTCAGGTCAATTAAAAGAAAAATATTCAGAATTAGATAAAGAACAACTCCACGACTTGAACGAAACAGCAATTATTGCCGGTCGTCTCGTAACCAAACGTGGAAAAGGAAAGGTTGGCTTTGCCCATCTTCAAGACCGTGAAGGTCAAATTCAGATCTACGTTCGTAAGGACGCTGTTGGAGAAGAAAACTACGAAATCTTCAAAAAAGCAGACCTTGGTGATTTCCTTGGTGTTGAAGGGGAAATCATGCGCACAGACATGGGTGAACTTTCGATTAAAGCAACTCATATCACTCACTTGTCAAAAGCCCTTCGTCCTTTGCCTGAAAAATTCCACGGACTTTCAGACGTTGAAACCATCTATCGTAAACGTTATTTGGATTTGATTTCAAACCGTGAAAGCTTCGAACGCTTTGTAACCCGTTCAAAAATCATCTCTGAAATCCGTCGTTATTTAGATGGTCAAGGATTCCTTGAAGTGGAAACACCAGTGCTTCACAATGAAGCTGGGGGTGCGGCTGCCAAACCATTTATCACTCATCACAATGCACAAAACATTGACATGGTGCTTCGTATCGCGACTGAGCTCCACTTGAAACGTTTGATTGTTGGTGGGATGGAACGCGTTTATGAAATCGGACGGATCTTCCGTAACGAAGGAATGGATGCTACTCACAACCCTGAATTTACTTCGATCGAAGTCTACCAAGCTTACGCTGACTTCCACGATATCATGGACTTAACAGAAGGCATTATCCAACATGCTGCGAAAGCGGTCCATGGTGATGGTCCAATTGACTATCAAGGAACAGAAATCAAAATCAACGAACCATTCAAACGGGTTCACATGGTTGATGCGATCAAAGAAATCACAGGTGTTGACTTCTGGCAAGACATGACCTTTGAAGAAGCTGGAGCACTGGCAAACGAAAAACATGTACCGGTTGAAAAACACTACACAGAAGTGGGACAAATTATCAATGCCTTCTTCGAAGAATTCGTTGAAGAAACCTTGACACAACCAACTTTTGTTTACGGTCACCCAGTAGCAGTGTCACCTTTGGCTAAGAAAAATCCAGAAGATCCACGCTTCACTGACCGTTTCGAACTCTTCATCATGACCAAAGAGTATGCGAATGCCTTCACCGAATTGAATGATCCGATCGATCAATTGCAACGTTTTGAAGCACAAGCGCGTGCCAAAGAATTGGGAGATGACGAAGCTACAGGCATTGACTATGACTATGTTGAAGCCCTTGAATATGGTATGCCACCAACAGGTGGACTTGGAATTGGTATTGACCGTCTCGTTATGTTGTTGACAAATGTAACAACAATTCGTGACGTCCTTCTCTTCCCAACTATGAAATAAGCTAAAAGAAAACACTGATCGCAAGATCAGTGTTTTTTAGTCTTCCATATAAGAGGTGTCGTTCCAAGTGTCTAAGTGATAGTGCTCAAAATCATCTGTTGTCAGAATCGTCACGCTGGCATTATCTAGTCCGCCATTTTTGCGAAGTTCTCCTGTGTCATAACCAAGCAAGGTTCGAATAGAAGCTGTCAAATTAGCCCCATGTCCAACGATGAGAACGGTATCGAGCTCTTTTCCTTTCAGGCTTTTTACAAAATCACAGGTACGTTTGGTCGTTTCATAGACAGATTCTGCATCAAAGATTTCATTTTGAAAGCGGGCTAGGTTATGGCGAAAGGCATCCATTTGTTGGGGATAGATAGCTGAAATGGTAGAAATTTTAGCTCCTTCTAATTTTCCCAAATTCCATTCACGAAGAGCAGGCGTTGCTTGCAATTCTAGAGGTGTCTCCAATTGATCGAGAATGATCTGTGCGGTATGGACTGTTCGTGGCAGATCACTTGCAAAGGCTGCATCAAAAGGAACAGTAGCTAGGTGCTTTCCTAATTTTTCAAGCTGATGAATAGAGGCTGGTAACAGCGGAGAGTCACCATTTGCCCCTTGGATACGTCCCTCCTCATTCCACTCAGTACGTCCGTGACGGACAAAATATAATTTCATATTGGTTTTATCCTTTACTCGACTAAGTCTTCGAAGCTAGCCTTGACAAAATCAGCTAAATCTTGCGCCTTGATTTGAATACTGTGACCAACTTCACCTGCAGAGACAATCATCTGATCTAGATCAAGGGCCGACTGGTCAATAAAAATAGGGTAGTTGTGTTTTTGTCGAATGCCAACAGGATTATTGGCTCCGTGGACATAGCCCGTCGTCTTTTCTAAGTCTTTTTGCGGAATCATACTAACTTTTTTATTGCCAGAGAGTTTGGCCAATTTTTTTTCTGACAAGTGGGCAGAGATGGGAACAATCCCGATGACAGGACCAGTTTTATCGCCTGTTAGAGCCAGTGTCTTAAAGATTTGATCGGTCGTAATCCCATCTGGAATGATTCCTTCAAGGGCGTTGATTTGTAAGCCTATGTGCTCAATTTTTGCTTTTGTTAAGATCTGCTCGACCAAGGTTTTTTTTACTTTATTTTTTTTTGCCATGGCTTTCTCCTTTTTTCATTTTCTCTACAAAATCAGATTTCATTAGACCATTATAACATATAATAGTGGCGATATTACCTTCCCCTTTGAAAATAGAAAACAGCAGAAAAAGTGAAGATCACTTGATCTGCTGTTTTAAGGCTATGAGGAAGAGTTATCTTTTTGTACCTTGAAAAGTTTCCGATAAATCGCTTCTTGGTCTTGCGTCGGAGCAATTTGGTTGAGATCCAAGTAGTGTGAGAATCCATTTAATTGCCCCTGAGAGGTATATTGATGCAAGTCGTAATCCGTATTGGTATCTGGCGCGGCATTGTAGTAGCCATCATCAAATCCATAAGTAGGAATCCAAAGAGCCGTAAATTTATCAGTGGAGATACTATGTTCTTCCATGAAGTAGGTTCCGATATAGAGTCCAATATTTTTTGCACCCAAAGCTTGTAGTTTTGCTCGGAAAGCTTCAACACCTGCGTTCATATCCTTCATGGTTTTTTCCTCAACGTCTAACCAATAGTAGGTCGGTTTGTAAGGAGAAGCAGCCTTGTAAAATTCTTCTGCTTCTTTTTCCATTTCTTTTTTATCCTTAGCCGCGACATAAGCATAGACTGCGACTGGGATATTTCGTTTTTGGAATTCTTGGATATGGGTTTTAAAAGATTTATCCAGACCATTTAAGTAGGTTGCTGCATTTTCCTTTTTAGCTTGAGCCCCACTATGGACACGAACGATCACACCTCCCACATTTTGGGAGAGGACATCGTAATCAATTTCACTAGGCAATTGCCAGCCTGAGATATCAATGATCGGGCGGCCAACCAGTTCTGGATTGATGTCTTCCTCTTTTTTAGAAGAAGAGCTTGCAGTAGTTGTTTTTCGAGGTGTATTGGAGTTCGGAATGGTTTTGGTTGTTTCTTGTCGCTCTCTGGCTTGTAGATCAGCAATTGTTCGTGAAAGAACGAGAAAAGAAATGAAACTGATAAAAAAGACCAAGAGAACAACGGGTTTTATCCTTTTTCTCATACAGAATCATTTTACCGTAAAAAAAACGAAAAGGCAAAAGTTAATGCTTAAAAGATCCCAATTTCAGCCATTATTTTCAAAAAAAAGGAATCTTTTCATCGAAAAAGGATAAAAATATATGAAAATAAGAAAGATATTAAGAATATTTCTGGAAAATAGAGAAGAAGCCGAATCTTTTCTGGCCTTTCCTTGGTTTTGCTTCTTAAAAATGATATAATGAAGGTTGAACATTAGGAATATGGTGAATTATGAAAATTGAAAAAAGACATCTTTTAAATTATTCCATCCTCATTCCCTATTTGATTTTATCCATTATTGGTTTGATTGTAGTCTATTCGACAACAAGTGCCTTGGCAATTCAAAGTGGAGTGAGTTCTACTCGGATGGTGCGGACACAGGGACTCTTTTTTATCCTTAGTCTCCTAACCATCGCCTTGATTTATAAATTTAGCTTAAAGTTTCTTCGAAATAAAAAAGTGCTGGCTTTTGTCATCTTTATTGAAGTGATTTTGTTGATTTTGTCTAGGTTTATCACGGATACGGTCAATGGAGCTCACGGTTGGTTGACAATTCCTGGAGGGTTCAGTATCCAGCCAGCGGAGTACCTCAAGGTGATCTTAGTCTGGTATCTAGCCTTGATCTTTTCTAAACGACAAGACGAGATACGCGATTATGATTATCAAGCCTTGACCCACAATGAATGGATTCCAAGGAATTTAAACGATTGGCGTTGGCTGACCTTGATTCTGATTGGAATTGTTGTGATTATGCCGGACTTGGGAAATGCGACGATCTTGGCCTTAACGGTCTTGATCATGATTACGGCTAGTGGAGTCGGTTACCGTTGGTTTACCTCTTTACTTGGTTTAGTTGTTGGGGCGTCCACCATTGTCCTTGGTTCAATATGGATCATCGGTGTGGACCGTGTCGCTAAAATTCCAGTCTTTGGTTATGTAGCCAAACGTTTTAGTGCCTTCTTTAATCCCTTCAATGACTTGTCTGGCGCAGGTCACCAATTAGCTAATTCCTACTATGCCATGAGCAACGGTGGTTGGTTTGGCTTGGGACTTGGAAATTCCATTGAAAAACAAGGTTACTTACCAGAAGCGCACACAGATTTTGTGTTTGCGATTGTGATTGAAGAATTAGGTTTTGTTGGAGCTAGCTTGATCCTTGCTCTCCTATTCTTCTTAATCCTTCGGATCATTTTAGTCGGTATTCGAGCAAAGAATCCTTTTAATTCGATGATGGCCATTGGGATCGGTGGGATGATCTTAGTGCAAACCTTCATTAACATCGGAGGAATTTCTGGTTTGATTCCGTCTACAGGAGTGACCTTCCCCTTCTTATCCCAAGGGGGAAATAGCTTATGGGTCTTATCCGTAGCGATTGCTTTCGTTTTGAATATCGATGCTAGTGAAAAACGGGCTAAGATGGAACAAGAAGGCATGGTTTTTGAAGAAAAAGGTAAAATCAAACCTTATTATTAAAAGGGAATTGTTGAATGGCTATTCAAAAAGGAGAAAAAATGGTCTTACAAAAATTAGAGAACTTCACAAATAAAGATATTATCAAAGAAGAAGCCGAAATCTTAACCAATTTATTAGATGATATTACGAAAAATTTGGTTCGTCCGGAAACCTTTGATAAAATTAGGCAGTTGAAGGATCTATCAAAAACACAGAACTATCGTGAGTTAAATCAACTAGTGGAACAATTGACAAATGAAGAAATGACAGTGATTTCACGTTATTTTGCTATTTTACCACTCTTGATTAACATCTCAGAAGATGTCGATTTGGCCTATGAAATCAATCATTTGAATAACGTGGATGGTGAATACCTCGGAAAACTTTCTTCAACCATTAAAGAAGTTGCAAAAAATGAAGATGCACAAGAAATTCTTGAAAATCTCAATATTGTACCTGTTTTAACAGCCCATCCAACTCAAGTGCAACGAAAAACCATGCTGGATTTAACCAATCATATTCATGCTCTTCTTCGTCAGCACCGGGATGTTAAAGCTGGCTTAATGAATGAGAATAAGTGGTATAACAACCTTCGTTGCAATATCGAAATCATGATGCAAACGGATATGATTCGTGACAAAAAATTGAAGGTTACCAATGAGATCACCAACGTCATGGAATATTACAATAGCTCTTTCTTACAAGCTGTTCCAAATCTGATGTTGGAATACAAACGCTTGGCAAAAGCGCATGGATTAGAGCTTGAACAACCACGTCCGATCACAATGGGCATGTGGATTGGGGGAGACCGGGACGGGAATCCATTTGTAACAGCTGAGACCTTGAAACGTTCAGCAACTATTCAAAGCGAAGTCATTTTGAACTATTACATCGAAAAGATTTCTAAATTATACCGTCATTTCTCCCTTTCAACGAGTCTTTCTAAAACAAGTGAAGCAGTAGCTGAAATGGCAGCCCTATCCAGTGATACATCCGTCTTTCGTGAAAAAGAACCATACCGTCGTGCTTTCCACTATATCCAGTCAAAATTGATCCAGACTTTGGTCAATTTAAAAGAATGGACGATGGTGGGAGAAACCAGAGAAGATCGTTATGCTGTTGAGAGATTATTAGGGGCAAATGCTCATCAACAAGGACCAGTTTCTGATTATATCGGCAATCGTATTTCTGGGGCTCTAAAGAAAATTTCTGAGAAAGAGTCTCCAGCTTATGCCTCTGCTCAAGAATTCAAAGAAGACCTTGAAAAGATTAAAGATTCCTTGTTAGAAAACAAATCAGAGTATTTAATTTCTGGTGAGTTTGCAGAACTTCTAGAAGCCATCGATGTTTTTGGATTCTATCTGGCCTCTATTGATATGCGTCAGGATTCGAGTGTACATGAAGCCTGTGTGGCAGAATTGCTGAAATCAGCAGGGATTAATGACCACTATTCTGATTTATCAGAGGATGAAAAGTGTCAAGTTCTCTTGAAAGAACTTTTAGAAGACCCACGTATTTTATCAGCAACTCATGCTGAAAAATCTGAACTGCTTGAAAAAGAATTAGCGATTTTCCAAACGGCCCGTGAATTGAAGGATCGTTTAGGAGAAGAAGTCATTCGTCAAAACATCATTTCTCATGCAACCAGTGTGTCAGATATGTTAGAATTGGCTGTGATGTTGAAAGAAGTGGGCTTAGTCGATACAGAAAAAGCTCGCGTTCAAATCGTACCGTTGTTTGAAACGATCGAAGATTTGGATCATTCAGAAGAAACCATGAGAAGTTACTTGTCTCTTCCGATTGCCAAACGTTGGATTGCTTCTAAGAACAACTACCAAGAGATTATGTTAGGTTACTCTGATTCCAACAAAGATGGTGGATACTTGTCTTCTTGTTGGACCCTCTTTAAAGCCCAACAACAATTGACCGCTATCGGAGATGAGTTTGGAGTGAAGATTACCTTCTTCCATGGTCGTGGTGGTACGGTTGGTCGTGGTGGAGGTCCTACTTATGAAGCCATCACTTCTCAACCGTTGAAATCCATTAATGATCGTATTCGCTTAACCGAGCAAGGGGAAGTGATCGGCAATAAATATGGAAATAAAGATGCTGCCTACTACAACCTTGAGATGCTCGTCTCTGCAACCATTAACCGAATGATTGCCGAACAAAAGAGTCCATTCTCTATGTTTGATCGTTTCGGGGAAGTCATGGATAAAGTCGTGAATCGCAGTTACGATATCTATCGTGATTTGGTCTTTGGAAATGAGCACTTCTATGATTACTTCTTTGAATCAAGTCCAATTAAAGCAATTTCAAGCTTTAATATTGGTTCACGTCCAGCTGCTCGTAAGACCATTACAGAAATCGGTGGTTTGCGTGCTATCCCATGGGTCTTCTCTTGGTCACAAAGTCGGGTGATGTTCCCTGGTTGGTATGGAGTAGGTTCTAGCTTTAAGGAATTTATCGACGAGGATCCTGAGAATATTGAAACCCTTCGATACATGTATAAAAACTGGCCTTTCTTCCAATCTCTCTTGTCAAATGTGGACATGGTCTTATCCAAAGCCAACATGGATATTGCCTTTGAGTACGCGCAATTGTGTGAAGAAGAAGAAGTGCGCAATATCTATCAGATTATCTTACATGAATGGCAATTGACCAAGGACATCATCTTGATGATTGAGGAACAAGACGAGTTGCTCGCGGAGAACCCTTATCTGAAAGAAAGTTTGGACTATCGGATGCCGTACTTTAACGTCTTGAACTATATTCAGTTAGAACTGATTCGACGTCAACGGACCGGCCAATTACCAGCCGATCAAGACAAGCTAATCCATATTACGATCAATGGAGTGGCTACAGGATTACGTAATTCAGGTTAAAAAAATCGGAACGACTGTTCCGATTTTTTTATTCCCTGAACCCAAAAGGCGCAAAAGGTACGTATTGGGCTTGAATAGAAGATTTTAAATGAGAATTTTCAAAGCTAGAACAGGATCTTTCAGCAAGCTGATAAAATAAAAGAAAAGAAGAGGAATAATTAAGAAAATATAGGTAAAAGGCTTGCAATTTTATCTAAAATTCGATAGAATAGTAAGGAAAGTTAGACTGTATTGCCTACTGTCTATCTATAAAATATATTTTATTGGAGGCTTTTACTCAAATGGCAAAAGAAAAATACGATCGTAGTAAACCACACGTTAACATTGGTACAATCGGACACGTTGACCACGGTAAAACTACCCTAACTGCAGCTATCACAACTGTTTTGGCACGTCGCTTGCCTTCATCAGTTAACCAACCTAAAGACTATGCGTCTATCGATGCTGCTCCAGAAGAACGCGAACGCGGTATCACCATCAACACTGCACACGTTGAGTACGAAACTGCTAAACGTCACTACGCTCACATCGACGCTCCAGGACACGCGGACTACGTTAAAAACATGATCACTGGTGCCGCTCAAATGGACGGAGCTATCCTTGTAGTAGCTTCAACTGACGGACCAATGCCACAAACACGTGAACACATCCTTCTTTCACGTCAGGTTGGTGTTAAACACTTGATCGTCTTCATGAACAAAGTTGACTTGGTTGACGATGAAGAATTGCTTGAATTGGTTGAAATGGAAATCCGTGACCTTCTTTCAGAATACGATTTCCCAGGTGATGACCTTCCAGTTATCCAAGGTTCAGCTCTTAAAGCTCTTGAAGGTGACTCTAAATATGAAGACATCATCATGGAATTGATGGATACTGTTGATGAGTACATCCCAGAACCAGAACGCGATACTGACAAACCATTGCTTCTTCCAGTCGAAGACGTATTCTCAATCACTGGACGTGGTACAGTTGCTTCAGGACGTATCGACCGTGGTGTTGTTCGTGTCAACGACGAAATCGAAATCGTTGGTATCAAAGACGAAATCCAAAAAGCAGTTGTTACTGGTGTTGAAATGTTCCGTAAACAACTTGACGAAGGTCTTGCAGGGGATAACGTTGGTGTGCTTCTTCGTGGTATCCAACGTGATGAAATCGAACGTGGACAAGTTATCGCTAAACCAGGTTCAATCAACCCACACACTAAATTCAAAGGTGAAGTTTACATCCTTACTAAAGAAGAAGGTGGACGTCATACTCCATTCTTCAACAACTACCGTCCACAGTTCTACTTCCGTACAACTGACGTAACTGGATCTATCGAACTTCCAGCTGGAACTGAAATGGTAATGCCTGGTGATAACGTGACTATCGACGTTGAGTTGATCCACCCAATCGCCGTTGAACAAGGTACTACATTCTCAATCCGTGAAGGTGGACGTACTGTTGGTTCAGGTATGGTTACTGAAATCGAAGCTTAATTCGATCTAGTTCCCAGATTAACAATTATATAGACAGACAGAAAACCCCGTGAAGACGGGGTTTTTATTTTGGTAAAAAGTAAAATGAGCTTGTGCAACCTTTCATTATGACGAAAATTATGGTAAAATAGTAGTATAAAATTAGAAAAAAGAGGTATGTGAAATGTCACGTAAACCATTTATCGCTGGTAACTGGAAAATGAACAAAAATCCAGAAGAAGCAAAAGCATTCGTTGAAGCTGTAGCATCAAAACTTCCTTCATCAGATCTTGTTGAAGCTGGTATCGCAGCTCCTGCAGTTGACTTGACAGCTGTACTTGCTGCTGCTAAAGGTTCAGACCTTAAAGTTGCTGCACAAAACACTTACTTTGAAAATGCTGGTGCCTTCACTGGTGAAACTAGCCCACAAGTTTTGAAAGAAATCGGTACTGACTACGTTGTTATCGGTCACTCAGAACGTCGTGACTACTTCCATGAAACTGACGAAGATATCAACAAAAAAGCAAAAGCAATCTTTGCAAACGGTATGCTTCCAATCATCTGTTGTGGTGAATCACTTGAAACTTACGAAGCTGGTAAAGCAGCAGAATTCGTAGGAGCTCAAGTTTCAGCTGCTCTTGCTGGATTGACTGCAGAACAAGTAGCTTCAACAGTAATCGCATACGAACCAATCTGGGCTATCGGTACTGGTAAATCAGCTTCACAAGACGACGCACAAAAAATGTGTAAAGTTGTTCGTGACGTTGTAGCTGCTGACTTTGGTCAAGAAGTGGCTGACAAAGTACGTGTTCAATACGGTGGTTCAGTGAAACCTGAAAACGTTGCTGAATACATGGCTTGTCCAGACGTTGATGGAGCTCTTGTGGGTGGTGCATCACTTGATCCAGAAAGCTTCTTGGCATTGCTTGACTTTGTTAAATAATGATATATAAAAAGGCGAGAGATTTCTCGTCTTTTTTATAGTAGAAAAGACCAGCTACAAAGCTGGTCTTTTGAGTTAGGAACGTCCTAATAGTTTCTTAATGAGAGAAATCATTTTGTATTTCAGAGGATTTGGGTAATAACGGAAGGTCCCCATCTTACGGACGATGTAGCCGTTGAAGTTTTGTTTGAAACGAAGAACACCGTCTGACCCGTCAAAGATTCCTTGAATACCAAGGAAGTTATATCTTGGGATACCACGTTTGATGGTTTCAAGCATCATATATTCCTGGAGAACAGCAGGAGCATAGAACTTATTAAATTCTGTATAAGAGCCACTGAATAAATAGGTGGATTCTTGTGGCATATAGACAAAGAGACTACCTGCAAGAATGACGTCTTGATCTCCATATTTTTCAATATATTCTTTCGCGTCCTTCTTTCTCACCTCAAAGGTATCAAACTGGCTAGAGAATTCACGAAGTTGATTTTGTTTTTTCTCTGAATGTGGGTTGACTTCAAGATCTTTCTGTAATTTCTCAATCTTCTGTGCTAGTTTTCCTTGGTCTTTTTCAAGATTCGTGTAGTAATGGTGGAAGTTCAGTGTTGCGATCATGAAATCTGCATTGTCGCCAAAACTGTCATAGAAAGTTTGGTAATAATCCAAGGTCTTATCCTGATAGTCGCGACGGTCACTGGTTGAGGAAGTAATATCCTTAAAGAGTTGCAGTTCATCTCGGTTTAATCGTTTCAGTTTAATACCGAAAGATTTAGCTTTCTTGACAAGTGGCTTTCCTTTTTTACTGAAGCTCTTGAGAAGATTTTTTTCGGTGATGCCCTCCATATCTTTCACATAATGCCAATCACCTTCTCCTCCTGGATAACCTGTTGTTAAACCATCATGCTGATAGCCCAATTTTTTTAGGGTATCCATAAAATGAGTTTGCTCTTCACTGGTTGGATTCCCGTCACTGTCAAAGGTTTGATAGGTATCATAGGGCTTAATAACGAGTTCAATAGCCCCATTTTCTTTCGCATAGTCTTTTAAAGCTGCATAGAAAGGTTCTAGCATAGCTTCCTTTTGGTAAAGGGGGCCAGAATTGATTTCCATATGGAGACCACCTGTCATAGGAAGACTGTACAAGATTGCTGCCACTTGGACTTGATTTTCTTGTTTCCAAGCGATAAATTGGACCGTGTTTCCTCGCTTTTCAAGCAGATCTGCCATTTCAGCAGACTGGATAAAAGAGCGATGGGAGACAGTATTTGCAAATGAGGTAAATTCTTCTTTTGAAATTGTCGTAAGAGTCATGTAACTTATTTACTCCTTAATTTTTTCCGGATCTTGTAGACTTTGTTTACAAGTGGATAGAGTGGACTGGTTGGGAGGTTGAATTCCCCAACAAATTCTTCAATGACAGGATTAAATTTAGATTTGAAATGATAGAGACCACCATCGAGTGAATTTTCAATGCCCCCCATATTTTGCCAAGAAGCACCACGGTCGAAAGCGTGTTGGGCAGTTTCATACCAAGTGAGGATAGCAGGTTGGTAACGGCGGAATTCTTCATCCATCCCTGCATAAACATTTTCAGACGTTCCACCGAATTCAAGGGTTAAGGTCCCAGATAAAGGAACGACCTGTTTACCTGCTTGGAGATGCTGTTCAAGAAATTGCAGTTCTTCCTCTATCCGCTCTTTTTCTTTTTGATTATTGTCAACCTTGCCAGGCTTTGTTTTTTCTGTAAATTTTTCAGCCTCAGCCTTGTTTTTTTCAAGATCTTTTATAAGGGAGGTTTTCCGTTTCTCGAGATCTAGCGTAGACAAAGTAATGTAGGATTGTCCTTGGTAGGTTGTGAGCAGTTTTTCGTAGTAGTCTTTTCCACGTAAATGAATGCTTTTACGAGCCTCAGTCTTTTTCATGAGAGAAGCAAAGTCCTCTAACAATTCGGTTCCGCCAAATTGGACTTGGATTCCTTTGTTTCGAGCAGTTCGGATGGCTTGTCGAGTAGATTTTGAAAGATCTTGCTCAGTGAAAAACTCTTTGTGGATATTTGCTTGAAAGCGTGGTTGAATATTTTCTGCCATATCACTGGTTCGGCCAGTCCATTCAACCCCTTCTTTAGTTAAGGTGTCGATCACCGCATGCACAGCAGGAGCTTCCGTCTTTTCTTGTCCAATCAAGTGTTTACTCAAGAAAAGACTTGGATCAAATTTCACAAACAAGGCCTTGTATTGTTTGGCAATTTTTTTAAGGGACTGGATCACATATGAAACCAGCTCCTTGTTTTGGTAGTCCATGATGGGGCCTCGAGGAATGTAGAGCATGGAAAAGCCAAGTGGCAGGGGTTGAATCAAGATGCTTGCAACAGCGACTAATTGGTCTTCTTGATAAAAACCAACCCGTTCATTTCCCCAATTATCTTTGATTTTTGCCCATGAACTGCTTTGTAAGAGATTGGTTTGGTCACTCTGAATAACAAAGTCATCATGCTCACTAGCAGAAATTCCTAGCTGGTAATGGTACATTTCTTATAATACCCACTTTCTAATGGCGTATGCAACGCCAGATTCATCATTTGATTTGGTGATAGTTGTAGCAATTTTTTTAAGAGCTGGATTGCCATTCTCCATAACGACAGCATGTCCCACGACTTCTAGCATGGAACGGTCATTTTCCTCATCTCCGATGGCCATGGTTTCTTCTTGCTGGATTCCAAGTCGTTCAGCTAAATGAAGAACAGCTGCTCCCTTATTGGTTGTTTTCCCTAGAATTTCTAAATAAAAAGGGGCTGATTTGACCATAGTGAAGCGATCCTTGAATTCTTTAGGGATTTTTGCAATCGCAGCATCTAGAATATCTGGTTCATCGATATACATGGCCTTGACAAATTCTTTCTCACGAACTTCTTCAGGCGTCCGGTAATAAAGGGGCATGTTGACCAGTTGAGATTCATGAATGGTGTAGCGTCCGATATCTCGATTGCTGGTATAGATGCCGTCTTTAGTAATAGCATGAGAGTGGATTTGGAGTTTGTTAGCAAGAGACTCGATATCGAGATAGTCCTCATAATGTAAAAGGTCTTTGATGAGTTCTTTTCCAGTAGCAGTTTTTTGCACCAGACCGCCATTAAAGGTAATGACATAGTCTCCAGGATCCATCAAATGGAGTTCTTTTAAAAGTTTTGAGACCCCTGCGATAGGGCGACCGGTTGTGATAACGATTTTAACGCCTGCGGCTTTAGCATCTTGAATGGCTTCAAATACAGAAGGTGTGATCTCTTTTTTTGAATTGAGAAGTGTACCGTCGATATCGATCGCAACTAATTTAATGGACATCCGTCTCTCCTGTAAAATAATCATTGGTAATATAGGAAGTGAATTCCTCTACTTGCTTACTGAAAAGTCCATTAACCTCCAGCATTTCTTTGGGGAAATAGAAGCGGTTGTCCCCATAGCGAGTTCCTGCTAAAGCAGCGACGAGTGGAGACAACTGAGACAATTCAGCGAGACTCCCATCTTTTCGGATCATCTCGATCTGGGTCCGCGGTTTTTCAAGCTCTGGTCGATAAATATCGTAGGGCAGATCGAAATTTTGATGAATAGCGGTGTAGTAGGTTGGATTAAACCCAACCTCTTTAATCAGTTTTTCAAGGATTGCTAAGTCTTTTCGTTTATCTTCTGTAAATAGAATCGATTTAAAGACTTTCCGATTAATATATCGCTGAGCAAGATCAGACAAGATGGTATCCGGACTATCCATCCAGACTTGGAAATAGGTATTCATCACACCGTCATCTAGATTAAGGTAGTCTTGAATGGTGACCTCTTCTTCAAAAAATGGAATCAAGCGAGGTGAAGTCAGTTGAAAATACTCTTTCTGATCTGGATAAATGGTTCTAGCTCGTTTGAGAAGATTTTGAAGGAGGACTTCCATGGCACGAGTAGCCGGGTGGAAGTAGACCTGCATATACATTTGGTAACGGCTGACCACGTAATCCTCGACAGCGTGCATGCCATTTTGTTGGAAGGCAATGCCATTTTCAATCGGTCGAATGACGCGCAAAATACGGGTCAAGTCAAATTTTCCATAGGAAGCACCCGTAAAATAGGCATCCCGCAGTAAATAATCCATCCGGTCCACATCAATCTGACTAGAAATTAATTGCACCACTTGTTTATTGGGATAGGTATGATCAATGACGCTGGCTATACGATTTGGGAAATCAGGAGCCACTTGTAAGAGGATTTGATTGACCTCCGTCTCTGGACTGGTGATGATCAGCTGGGTCATCTTTTCATGATCGGTCCCAAACAGTCCTTCGAAGGTATGAGAATAGGCACCATGTCCAATGTCATGAAGAAGAGCGGCTGTCATGGTCAGTAAGTTTTCATCAGAATTCCATTGCTCTGCATACTTTTCCTCAAAAATGGACAGGATGCGTCTTGAAATTTCATAGGCGCCAAGACAGTGAGAAAAACGACTATGCTCCCCACCGTGGAAGGTAAAACCAGATGTCCCCAGTTGTTTGATGCGGCGTAGTCGTTGAAATTCTTTACTATTAATTAATTGATAAATGATGGGATGATCCACATGAACGTAATCATGTACGGGATCGCGAAAGACTTTTTCATTCATGGGTCTATTATAGCAAAAAAAAGCCTATTTTGCGATCTAGAGGCTAATAGGGGCAGTCAAAATGCGTAAAATTTGATAGAATAGTAAGGCAATAAAAGAAGAGAAGGAGACAAAGATGCAGATTCGCATTCAAAATACCATTCGATTTGGAGAAGAAATGGAAATCGTTGATCAGTACTATCAAGGTGAATGGAAGGAAAAAGCAGGTTTTCAATATCTCTTGTATACCAATGAAGAAGATGAAAAGGTTGCTTTGAAATTTTCCAATGATGAATTGGTCATGACACGATTCTCAAGTCCTAAATCCATCATGCGTTTCTACAAAAATGAAGATGGTGGGGCAATCATCCCAACTCCGATGGGCATTCAGCAGTTTTTGATTACAACAGATTTCTTTCAATTAGAAGCAGGTCATTTGCAAGTCTCTTATCGCTTGTTAACTCTCGATGGAGAACAGGAATTTGCTAATTATCAATTACTAGTGGAATGGGAAGAATAGACCTCATTAAATTATTAGAGATCCCGCTTGCTTTATTCTATAAAAATGGTATAATAAAACCACTCAAGGGAGTAGCTGGCGGTTTTCCGCGATAGTGTCGTCATTACGAATTATTTCCGGCACTATATTAAACAGCGAGACTTGTTTTTTTAAAAAACAGGTCTCTTTTTTTGTAAAAAGAGGCCAAAAAGGAGGAGACTGTTTTGTCAAAAGAACAAAATAAAGATTTGTTTTACACGCAATCTTCTGAGGAAGTCCTAAAGAACTTGGACTCATCTGTCGAAGGTTTGTCAACCGCCCAGGCTCAAGAACGCTTAGCGAATTATGGTCGTAATGAGTTGGAAGAGGGTGAAAAACGTAGCCTACTAGCTAAATTCCTTGATCAATTTAAGGATTTGATGATTATCATCTTGCTTGTGGCAGCGGCACTTTCTGTGATTACAGAAGGAATGGACGGTCTAACGGATGCCATGATCATCTTGGCCGTTGTTGTCTTGAATGCTGCCTTTGGGGTTTACCAAGAAGGGCAAGCAGAAGCAGCCATTGAAGCTCTGAAAAATATGTCTAGCCCCATGGCTCGTGTTCGTCGTGATGGCCATGTTATTGAGATTGACTCAAAAGAATTGGTACCCGGAGATATCGTCTTGCTTGAAGCGGGAGATGTCGTGCCTGCAGATATGCGTTTGTTTGAAGCAGCTTCTCTTAAAATTGAAGAAGCAGCTCTTACAGGGGAGTCTGTGCCAGTTGAAAAAGATGTGACAGGACTTGTTGAAGCAGATGCTGGTATTGGGGACCGCGTTAATATGGGTTACCAAAACTCAAATGTAACTTATGGTCGTGGTATTGGTGTCGTAACAAACACTGGTATGTATACAGAAGTTGGTAAGATTGCAGATATGTTGGCTAATGCCGATGAGACTGAAACACCATTGAAGCAAAGCTTGGAACAATTATCTAAAGCCTTGACTTACTTAATTGTTGTGATTGCGGTCATTACTTTCTTAGTTGGTGTCTTCGTTCGTGGGGAACATCCATTGGAAGGCTTGATGGTAGCTGTTGCCCTTGCGGTTGCGGCGATTCCAGAAGGACTTCCTGCCATTGTAACCATCGTTCTTTCTTTGGGAACAACAACCCTTGCCAAACGCAATTCGATTGTTCGTAAATTGCCAGCCGTTGAAACACTTGGTTCAACAGAAATCATCGCATCTGATAAAACAGGTACTTTGACCATGAACCAAATGACGGTTGAAAAAGTCTATACCAACGGTCAATTACAAAGTGCAGCAACTGAGATAGCTGCTAGCAACAATACCCTTCGTATCATGAACTTTGCCAATGATACCAAAGTGGACCCATCTGGCAAGTTGATTGGGGACCCAACAGAAACTGCCTTGGTGCAGTTTGGCTTAGATCACAACTTTGATGTTCGTGAAGTCTTGAAGGATGAGCCACGTGTAGCTGAATTGCCATTTGACTCAGACCGTAAGCTTATGTCTACCATCCATAAAGAAGAAAACGGTTCTTACTTTATCGCTGTGAAGGGTGCGCCTGACCAATTGCTCAAACGTGTGACGCGTATTGAAGTCAATGGGGAAGTTCGTCCTATCACGGATGAAGATAAGAAAGCTATCCTTGCTACCAACAAAGACTTGGCTAAACAAGCCCTTCGTGTCTTGATGATGGCTTATAAGACAAGCAAGGAAATTCCAACTTTGGAGTCTGAAATTGTTGAGTCTGACCTGATCTTCTCTGGTTTGGTCGGTATGATTGACCCTGAGCGTCCAGAAGCTGCAGAAGCTGTCCGTGTCGCTAAGGAAGCGGGTATCCGTCCGATCATGATCACTGGTGACCACCAAGATACAGCAGAAGCTATTGCCAAACGTCTGGGAATCATCGATCCAAATGATACCGAAGACCATGTCTTCACAGGGGCTGAGTTGAATGAACTCTCTGACGAAGAATTCCAAAAAGTCTTCAAGCAATATTCTGTCTATGCGCGTGTATCACCTGAACACAAGGTTCGGATCGTGAAAGCTTGGCAAAATGAAGGCAAAGTTGTTGCCATGACAGGGGATGGGGTCAACGATGCACCATCACTTAAGACAGCTGATATCGGTATCGGTATGGGGATTACAGGTACAGAAGTTTCTAAGGGAGCTTCAGATATGGTCCTTGCCGATGATAACTTCGCCACTATTATCGTAGCGGTAGAAGAAGGACGGAAGGTCTTCTCCAATATCCAAAAATCTATTCAGTATCTCTTGTCCGCCAATATGGCTGAAGTCTTCACCATCTTCTTTGCAACACTCTTTGGTTGGGATGTGTTGCAACCAGTGCATCTTCTCTGGATCAATTTGGTAACCGATACTCTTCCAGCCATCGCTCTTGGTGTGGAACCAGCTGAGCCCGGTGTCATGACTCACAAACCTCGTGGACGTAAATCTAACTTCTTTGACGGTGGGGTCTTTGGAGCCATTCTTTATCAAGGAATCTTCCAAACCATGCTAGTTCTTGGTGTTTATGGCTGGGCCTTACTCTCTCCAGAACATGCGACTCGTGCCGAAATCCATGCAGATGCTTTGACCATGGCCTTTGCAACTCTTGGTTTGATCCAATTGCTCCATGCCTTTAACGTTAAATCGGTTTACCAATCCATCTTTAAAGTGGGACTCTTCAAGAACAAGACCTTTAACTGGTCAATTCCAGTTGCCTTTGTTCTCTTGATGGCGACCATCATTATCCCTGGATTTAACAAACTCTTCCATGTGTCTCATTTAAGCTTGACACAATGGTTAGCTGTTATGATTGGTTCGCTCTTGATTGTTGTTCTTGTTGAGATTGTTAAAGCCGTTCAACGTGCACTTGGAAAAGATAAAAACGCCATTTAAATATAAAAGAAGTCATCTCCGGATGGCTTTTTTTGCGGGCAAAATGGACTGGGCATATTTCTTGAGCCCAGACTGGATTTTTGATAAACTAGACAACAGTTTGAAGAAAGGAAACTTATATTATGAAAAAGTTTTTTGCTGAAGTAATCGGCACATTTATGCTTCTCTTTATCGGGACTGGCGCAGTTGTTTTTGGAAATGGGACAGAAGGTCTGGGACATTTAGGAATTGCCTTGGCATTCGGTTTATCCATTGTTGCAGCAGCTTATTCAATTGGGACTGTTTCTGGTGCCCACTTGAACCCGGCTGTTTCGATTGCCATGTTTGTAAACAAACGCTTGTCATCTAAAGACTTGGTTAATTATATTGCAGCGCAAGTAGTGGGTGCGGTTCTCGCATCTGCAACAGTACTCTTCCTCTTGTCAAATTCAGGTATGTCAACAGCTAGTCTTGGTGAAAATGCCCTAGCGAAGGGTGTGACTCCATTTGGCGGTTTCTTGTTTGAAGTGATTGCTTCCTTTATCTTTATTTTGGTCATCATGACAGTGACATCAGCTACCAAAGGTAATGGGAAAATCGCTGGTCTTGTAATCGGTTTGAGCTTGACTTTGATTATTCTTGTTGGTTTGAACATTACAGGACTTTCTGTTAACCCAGCTCGTAGCTTGGCACCTGCCCTCTTTGTTGGTGGTGCAGCCCTTCAACAAATTTGGATCTTTATTTTGGCTCCAATTGTGGGAGGAATTCTCGCAGCAATCGTTGCAAAAAATCTCTTGGATACAGAAGAGTAAAAAAAATTGGTTCCGAAGGAACCAATTTTTTTTTACAGTTCAAGGATCGTCATGGCTTGAGAAAATTCATGAGCGAGCTGTTTTTTCTTGTATGCTTTAAATTCGGGGAGGTCTTTGATTCTGCGATAGCGTTTGTAGGGATCGTATCGTTTTGGAAAATCATATTCAGGAAAAGCATCGAAAAATTGTTTGCAGAGCTCCCATTCTCGGACATAGCCTAAAGGTCTGGCATGATAGGTGATGTTGTCAATGGTTGTTGCTGGCATTCGATGGTGGCTATGACCAAAAATCACCTCTTTGACAGGATATTGTCTAAACAGTTCATGAAAGGCTTGGCTCCCTAGAAAAGCATTAAAGCGTTCAAAATAAGGGTGGCGCAGGAGAAACTGACTATGAGGAACAAAGTGCATGGCGATGATCAGGGGTTGGTTTACTCGCATGAGCTCTTGTTCCAGCTCTTGCAACAGACGTTTGGTAATGGCTGGATCAAATCCCATTCGTTGGAGGCGTCTGTCAAACCAAAATAGATTTTTGGTTTGGAGATGTTTTTGGGGAGAGATAGTAGGAACAAAACTGTAGTCATACCAGCCCGAAAAGGCAAGAAGCGTATGATTGGAGAAGGGAATCTTTTGAAATTCAAAAGGTCTCATGGCTTCTTCTGATAGGCCCAGCATATCATGATTTCCTAGGCTAAAGGTCACTGGAAGGTGACATCGGAGTTGGTCTAAAAATTCCTGTGACGTCTTTTCAAAGCCGTTGGCAATATCTCCTGCAATATGGAGATGTTGAATTTTTTTGTCCTTGAAAAGAGTGATCAGGGTCTCTAATTCTTCTTTGCCGAAGTTGTTTGAATCAATATGTAAATCGGACATAAAAGCTACTGTTGTCATGCTACCAGTCTAGCATAAGAGGATCTTTTTTTCTAACAATTAGGTTACAAATGAATAGAAAAAATGCTGAAAATCAGCTGGCTTGGCAGTGGTCAACCAGTAGATCCAATATTGGAAGGTGGGCAAATAGTGAAGGTTATGATATAATAGACTAGATACATAGAAAGAGGTACTTATGGACATTTCAGAAATTCGTCAAAAAATTGACGCAAATCGTGAAAAATTAGCTTCTTTCAGGGGGTCTCTTTGACTTAGAGGCATTGGAAGAAGAAATTGCCATTTTAGAAAATAAAATGACAGAACCTGATTTTTGGGATGATAACATTGCTGCGCAAAAGACATCTCAAGAATTAAATGAACTCAAGCAGACCTATGAAAATTTCCATCAAATGGTGGATCTCTTTGATGAGTCAGAAATCTTACTGGACTTTTTGGCAGAAGATGATTCGGTCAAAGAAGAATTGATCGAGAAGTTGGAGGAGCTGGATAAACGTATGACCAGCTATGAGATGACCTTGCTATTGTCTGAACCCTATGACAATAATAATGCCATCCTAGAAATCCACCCAGGTTCAGGAGGAACAGAAGCTCAGGATTGGGGCGACATGCTTCTTCGGATGTATACTCGTTTTGGAAATGCCCACGGCTTTAAAGTTGAAGTCTTGGACTATCAGGCTGGGGATGAGGCTGGAATCAAGTCTGTAACCCTATCCTTTGAAGGGCCACATGCATACGGTCTTCTGAAATCTGAAATGGGGGTACACCGTTTGGTTCGGATCTCTCCATTTGACTCCGCTAAACGTCGTCATACCTCCTTTACATCTGTTGAGGTCATGCCCGAATTAGACGATACTATCGAAGTCGAAGTTCGTGATGATGATATCAAGATGGACACCTTCCGCTCTGGTGGAGCTGGTGGACAAAACGTCAACAAGGTTTCTACAGGGGTGCGCTTGACCCACATTCCGACAGGGATTGTAGTGGCATCCACCGTGGATCGGACCCAATACGGGAACCGTGATCGTGCGATGAAGATGTTGCAAGCTAAACTCTACCAATTAGAGCAAGAGAAAAAAGCAGCAGAAGTGGACTCTCTAAAAGGGGATAAAAAAGAAATCACCTGGGGAAGTCAAATCCGCTCCTATGTTTTTACCCCTTATACCATGGTTAAGGATCACCGGACCAACTACGAAGTAGCGCAGGTGGACAAGGTGATGGATGGAGATATCGATGGGTTTATCGATGCCTACCTTAAATGGCGTCTCCAATAACCTCGAGGGAATCAACCAGAAAAGAATGAAAGGAATTTCATTACATGTCAATGATTGAAATGAAAGATGTTGTCAAAAAGTATGACAACGGGACAACGGCCCTTCGCGGGGTCTCTGTCCAAATTGAACCAGGAGAATTTGCCTACATCGTAGGACCTTCTGGTGCAGGGAAGTCGACCTTTATTCGACTTTTATACCGTGAAGTCAAACACGATAAAGGAAGTTTGAAAGTAGCTGATTTTGATTTGGATAAAATCAAAAAACGCGATATTCCTATGTTGCGACGCAATGTGGGAGTGGTCTTCCAAGATTATAAATTGCTTCCAAAGAAAACCGTTTATGAAAATATTGCTTACGCAATGCAAGTTATCGGTGAGCGCCGTCGCAATATTAAAAAGCGTGTGATGGAAGTTTTGGATCTTGTTGGGTTGAAACACAAGGTCCGCTCATTCCCAAATGAATTGTCCGGTGGGGAGCAACAACGGATTGCGATTGCTCGCGCGATCGTCAACAATCCGAAAGTCTTGATTGCGGATGAGCCAACTGGTAACTTGGATCCAGATAATTCATGGGAAATCATGAACCTTTTGGAGCGGATTAATCTGCAAGGGACAACAGTATTGATGGCGACCCACAATAGCCAGATTGTAAATACTTTACGTCACCGTGTCATCGCGATTGAAAATGGTCGTGTAGTGCGTGATGAAGCGGAAGGAGAGTACGGATACGATGATTAGAAGATTTTTCCGACACTTAATCGAATCGCTTAAAAGCTTGAAACGAAATGGTTGGATGACGATTGCAGCGGTCAGCTCGGTTATGATTACCCTTAGCTTGGTTGCTATTTTCGCCTCTGTGATTGCCAATACCATTAAGCTTTCAGATGATATTCAAAATAGTGTGCGGGTTGTAGTATACATGCGCAAAGATATTCAAGACCAGAGTGAGCAAATTGAAAAAGACGGTCAAACCGTGACCAATGAAAACTACCATAAGGTCTACGATGCTCTGACAGCCATGAAACATGTTGATAAGGTTGATTTTTCTAGCAAGGAAGAACAGTATGATAAACTGATCAAAACGGCTGGGAACAACTGGAAGATTTTTGATGGAGACGCAAACCCCCTCTACGATGCCTATTATGTAGAGACGACAGCTCCAAAATATGTGAAGCAAGTCTCAGCAGATGCCAAAAAAATTGAAGGGGTCTCTGAAGTGAAAGATGGTGGGGTCGATACCCAACGCTTGTTTGCACTTGGAACCTTCATCCGAAACTGGGGCTTGATCGGTGTAGCTTTATTGATCTTCATCGCAGTCTTCTTGATTTCTAATACCATCCGGATTACCATCATTTCACGTAGTCGTGAGATTAAGATTATGCGACTGGTAGGAGCAAAAAATGGCTATATTCGTACACCATTCCTTTTAGAAGGGGCTTGGATTGGTCTCTTGGGAGCCTTGGTTCCTTCAGCTTTGGTCTTCTATGTTTATAACGTTGTCTATACATCAATGAACAATAACTTGGCAGATCAAAACTTGTATCTCTATAGTCCACATCTTTTGGTACCGATTATGGTGGGTGGCTTATTTGGATTAGGAATTTTGATCGGAGCGATCGGTTCGTCAATCTCCATGAGACGTTTTCTTAAGATATAATAAAAAAGCAAGTTCGCACTTGCTTTTTTTGTCTACTTTTATGAGGACAGGAAGGATGATAAAGACTCTTTAGGATTGTCTAAAGAAGGGATTGAACATCTTCTCGTGACCAATAGAAGTCTCAGGGCCATGCCCGGGATAGACAGTGTAGGAAGATGGAAGGGTAAAGAGTTCTTCTCTGATACTGCTAAGTAACTGTGCCGCGTTCCCTGTTGGAAGATCGGTCCGTCCAATGGTTTCGCGAAAAAGGGCGTCACCGGATAGAACCAGGTGATCCTCGGGAAAGACGATAGAGACTCCTCCTGCAGAGTGGCCTGGTGTCTCCAGAACATAAAAGTGGAAATCGGCTATTTGGTAATCGGAGCGAATGTCATAAAGGAAGTCGGCCTCCTGACATACAACATCTTCTAAATCCGCATGACGATCCAAACCAGATAAATTATCGACAGGAGAAGACAACCAACTGGCTTCTGCCGAATGGACATAGACTGGTGGGAAATGATACTTCTGACGGGCCTTTTCAAGACTCATAATGTGATCGTAGTGCGTATGGGTTAAAAGAATCGCTACGAGTGGTTTTCCTATGCGATCAATTTGTTTTTGAATAGTCGCCCAGTCGCTACCTGGATCAACAAGAATGAGGGAGTGTTCATTTTCAAGGTAGTAGGTGTTTTCATAAGCTACAGGATTAACAGTACGATAGATTTTCATAAGGACTCCTTTCTAGAATAGTGTATCAAATTGCGAAGAAAATAACTGGATTGAAGTCAGCCTCAAAGGAGAAAAAAATCTGCAGAGCTTGCTCAAACGTGATATAATTTTAAGTATTATGACAAGAGAGAAACGGAAATATGCCATTGTGGACCTGGAAGCGACCAGTGCTGGAAGCAATGCTAAGATCATTCAGGTTGGGATTGTCATCATCGAAGATGGAAGGATTACGCAATCCTATGAGACGGATGTGAATCCCCATGAACGATTGGATGAGCATATCAAACAACTGACTGGCCTGACAGATGCTCGCTTACGGAAAGCACCAGAGTTTGCACAAGTGGCAAAGGAAATTTTTGAATTAATAGAAGATGCCGTCTTTGTGGCCCATAATGTCAAATTTGATGCGAATTTATTGGCAGAAGCTCTTTTTTGGGAAGGATTCGAACTAACGACTCCTCGAATTGATACGGTTGAATTGTCTCAAATTTTCTATCCGACTTTAGAACGCTACAATTTAGGAGCGCTTGCGACTGAACTGGAAATTGAGTTGCACCATGCTCACTCCGCTCTAGCGGATGCTATGGCAACAGCCCAGCTACTGTTGAAGGTAAGAGAAAAAATTGCGAGCTTACCAAGAGGATTGATCGAAAAACTTCTTTCGATGGCAGATTGTTTGATTTATGAATCGCGACTCTTAATAGAAGATGCGCTTGAAGACAGTAGTCTTTTTTTACCAGCTCATTTAGTAGAAGTTCATGGACTCTACCTGCGAAAGCCACAGCAGTTTTTAGAAAGTCACTATTTGTCTGAACAGTTTGAACTCAATATGCAGTTGTTGGGAATGGAAGCTTATCCGGAGCAGAGAGAATTTGTTGCCTATATCGAGGACAGTTTGCACCAGCCGCTTCCGAGTTTTATCGAGGCGCCAACGGGAATTGGGAAGACCTACGCTTATCTTTTAACGCTTTTGGCTAAAACCTCCAAGCGCATTCTTGTGAGTGTTCCAACTAAAATTCTTCAGGATCAAATTATGAAGAAAGAAGGAAAGACCATCCAGGATCTTTTCCAAATTCCCTTTCATAGCCTTAAAAGTCCCAAGGATTATATCCAACTCGATAAATTTTATGAGACCTTACAGAGTGAGTCAGATAATGGGATGATTCGACGCTTTAAAATGCAACTGTTGGTTTGGCTGACTATGACTGAAACAGGAGAGTTCAGTGAAATTGGCCAACTCTATCGTCATCTTCATTTCGTAGCTGGCATTTGCCACGATGGTCAATTGTCGAAACGTTCGCTTTTTTATCAGGAAGATTTTTGGCGTCTCGGCCAGGAAAAAGTGAAAACCAGCCGGGTAATTCTGACCAATCATGCCTATCTGTTAACTCGTCTAGAGGATGATAAGAGTCTACTTCAAGAATCTGTTCTGGTAGTGGATGAAGCGCAAAAACTCTTCTTTGCTTTGGAGCAGTTTTCACAGAGAGAAGAAACCTTGCAATCTCTTCTTCTAAGCTTGCAACACGCCATCGAAGAGGAAAAAGATCTTCTGCAAAGGCGTTTGCTGGAGAGTATTCAATTTGAGTTAAATGCCTGCTCTAAGGAAGTTGTACAAGGAAAAACAGCGATCTTATCAGATCAAACAGTGGCAAAAATTCGACAGGATGTATCGGAATTAAAAAACGAATCTTTAGAGAATCTAAGGGAATTGTTTGATGAGCGCTACCAGATTTTTTGGATGGACAAGGAAGTGGTCGAAAGCCACCAGATTCTTCGTCTCCATGGAGGAGTTGAGGACTTGCTATCCTTTAAGGAGTTTGTGCCTGAAGAAGTACCCGTGCTCTTTGTATCAGCGACGATCGCGATCAGTAAAAAGGTGCATTTACCTGCTCTTTTAGGATATCAAGAGCAGCAGATCTACCGGGTGCCAATAACAGTCAAACAACACCAGGAATTGTTGGTGCCGATAGATTTTCCAGATGTCGTTTCTTTATCTTCCGTGGAATATGCAGGAGAGATTTGTCAGCTCATCGATGAACTCCTTCCTCTAAGAAAACCAATTTTTCTTTTGTTTACCTCAAAAGAATTGTTACTGGAGACGTCAAATGCCTTGAAGTTTCCTCATTTGGCCCAGTATCGAAATGGCGATGCAGCTAATATTAAGCGACGATTTGACCGAGGAGAAAGCTCTATTTTATTGGGAACAGGAAGCTTCTGGGAGGGAGTCGATTTTTCCCAACAAAAAGAAGTGATTCAAATCATCACGCGCCTTCCTTTTGATAATCCTAAAGATTATATGGTTCAAAAGCTGAATACCCAACTCAGAGAACAGGGGAAAAATCCCTTTTATGACTATAGCCTTCCAGTCGCAATTTTAAGGCTCAAACAGGCTATTGGGAGAACCAGCCGTTTTCAAGACCAGGAATCGTTGGTCCTCTTATTGGATCAGCGAGTGGTGACCAAACGATATGGAAAACAAATTTTAGATGGTTTGCAGCAAGTGTTGCCCCTTCATACGACAGTGAGAGAGCGGCTTGTTGAGCAAGCAGCTGCCTTTTTTGAAAGGAATTGAGAGAATGAAAAATAAAGGATTTGGACTTGCAATTGCATTTGTACTGGCTCTTTGCGCCATGTTTTTGGGAACTTTCTTTCCCATCATTGGCTCCAGTGTCTTTGCTTTGATTTTAGGAATTGTCCTCAATGAATTAGTAGATTTGCCGGAGAATTCACGACCAGGACTGAACTGGTCCGGTAAGAAATTATTGCAGTATTCGATTATCTTCATGGGATTTAGCTTGCCGATTGCGACGGTTGCCTCTACAGGCTTGTCTTCTTTGAAGATTAGTCTGCCAACGATAACAGTTGCCTTTCTTGCAGCGATGATCTTTGGGAAAGTCTTCCATCTGAAATCTCACCTACGGACCTTAATTGGATTTGGAACGGCTATTTGTGGTGGATCTGCTATCGCAGCAGCTGCTCCGATCATTGAAGCAGACGAAGAGGAAATTGCCTTATCTATGTCAACTATCTTCTTCTTCAACATTTTGGCTGTCTTTATCTTTCCAGTATTAGGGCATGTATGGCATATGTCTAATTTTCAATTTGGCCTCTGGTCAGGAACAGCCATTAACGATACGTCATCAGTTGTAGCAGCAGCGTTTTCTTATAGTAAGGCGGCGGGTGAAATGGCGACCATTGTTAAGTTGACACGCGCCCTGATGATTGTACCAGTTTGTTTGGGCTTGATCGGTTTAAAATGGTATCGGAGCAAGCAACAAGGAAGAAACAAAGGAATGTTAAAGAAAATTATTCCTTGGTTCATCATTTGGTTTATTGTGGCTTCTATTCTTTCATCTATCGGCTTGGTACCTAAAGTGGTTCTTCCTTACCTAAAGGACCTTTCTCACCTCTTTATGGCCATGGCCTTGGTCGGAATCGGAAGCAAGGTTTCTTGGAAACAGTTCCGTGCAGCAGGAGCAGCCCCCCTTCTAGTAGGGTTGATTGCTTGGTTTTGTGTAGCAGGATCTAGCTTGATTCTACAAATGTTGTTCTATTAATTGATTTGATGATTCTCACAGAAAGGAACGTGAATGAAGAAACATCATTTTTGGACGATTCACCTGGATTATTCCATCATTGGGAGTGTCTTCGCCCTTCTCATGATTGGGATTTTATCTGTTTATGTGGCAGTTTCTCATGATTATCCCCAAATGGTGTGGCCTTTTTTGGGGCAGCAATTAGCCTGGATTGGTGTGGGATGTATTATTTGCCTGATTGTGACGATTTTTAGTACGAAATTTCTTTGGAAAATCACTCCCTTTCTTTACCTACTAGGCTTGGCCTTGATGGTTCTTCCTCTTGTTTTTTATAATCCAAACTTGGTGGCTTCAACAGGTGCAAAAAACTGGGTAGCTTATGGAAACATCACCTTATTTCAGCCTTCAGAATTTATGAAGATTCCCTTCATCCTGATGCTGTCACGTTCTATTGTTCGATTTTTACAAAGAAATAAGGGGCGTGAGCGATTGTTACGACAAGATTGGTTTTTAATTCTAGAGTTGACCATCTATACAATTCCGGTCTTTGCCTTATTGGCCCTCCAGCAGGACTTGGGAACGGCCTTAGTATTCTTGGCCATCTTTGCGGGCTTAGTGCTCGTTTCAGGAGTTTCTTGGAAAATAATCTTGCCGGTCATCTTGCTTCTGGCAGGTGGGTTAGCAGGCTTTCTCTTTCTCTTTCTATCAGAAGGGGGTCGGGCTTTTCTGCACCAGCAAGTAGGGATGCCAACCTACCAAATGAACCGTATTTTAGCCTGGTTAAATCCTTTTGACTATGCACAAACAACCACCTACCAGCAGGCGCAAGGACAGCTAGCCATTGCCAGTGGTGGACTCTTTGGTCAAGGATTTAATGTATCTAATTTATTGGTTCCCGTAAGGGAAAGTGATATGATTTTTACAGTCGTCGCAGAAGACTTTGGCTTTGTTGGAGCTCTTGTGCTGTTGATTTTATATGTGACCCTGATTTACCGTATTTTAAAAATCACCCTCCAGTCCAACAACCAATTTTATACCTATATTTCCATTGGATTTATTATGATGCTGGTCTTTCATATTTTTGAAAATGTCGGAGCGGTAACGGGCCTTCTCCCCTTGACGGGGATTCCTCTCCCCTTTATCTCACAAGGAGGTTCCTCTATTATTAGTAATCTGATTGGTATTGGCCTAGTACTCTCAATATATAATCATAGTAGTAAAAAGAAAGGACCAGAAGAAGAGGTTCCAATCCGTAAAAAAGTAGTCCTTAAAAAGGCGCAATAGTTAGAAAGAAGGAATGAAAATGAAAAAAGTAGCAACGATTTTAGCAAACGGTTTTGAAGAAATTGAAGCCTTGACCATTGTCGATGTTTTGAGACGTGCTGGGATTGACTGCGACCTCATTGGCATGGAAGAAACAGTCACAGGTTCTCACCAAATTACAGTGGAAGTAGATCGCCTTTGGAGTGGAGATCTTTCAGATTATGATGGAATCTTCTTACCAGGTGGGATGCCAGGAGCTGCGAATTTGCGGGATAATCCGGAATTGATTGCAGCTCTTCAAGAAGAAAGTAGGAAAGGAAAAATCATTTCTGCGATTTGTGCAGCACCAATTGTCTTGGCTCGTGCCGGCCTCTTAAAAGATAAAAACTATACGTGTTACGATGGCTTTGAAGAAGAGATTCAAGATGGCCATTATCAGAAAGAAACAGTGGTGAAAGACGGTAATCTCTTGACCAGTCGTGGTCCTTCAACTGCGCTTGCCTTGGCTTATGCCTTGGTAGAGCAATTTGGAGGAGATGCCCAAAGTCTTCGTCAAGGAATGCTCTATCAAGATGTCTTTGGAGATGCCTAAAAAAGCTCTTTTGGACACCATATTTTCTGGTAAAAGTTCACATTCTATGACGGAAAATGACTTCTCTATGATTTAAAATGAAATGACCGTAAAAAATGGCTAAAATCCCCCCTAAATGAGGGTTTTAGCTTATTTTTTTTGTCCATTTGTGGTATAATATTGACTATGAATTATCATGATTTTATATGGGATCTTGGTGGGACGCTATTGGATAATTACGAAACGTCCACAAATGCCTTTGTAGCGACATTGAAGGACTTTCACATCCAAGCCGATCATGATTCTGTTTATGCAGCATTAAAAATCTCAACACAGGATGCAATTCAAACCTTTGCCCCTCATATTTCCAATTTTCGTACGGAATACAAGAAAAAAGAAGCCTTGGGCTTGCAAGAGCCGGTCTTATTTGAGGGAGCAAAAGAGTTACTAGAAGAGATCCAAGCACATGGAGGACGCCATTTTTTGGTATCTCATCGGGATCGCCAAGTTTTGACCCTTATTGAACAGACAGGCATTGCACCCTACTTTACGGAGATTGTAACGGCAGACGAGGGCTTTCCTCGAAAACCAGACCCAGCCTCTATGCTTTATTTGAAGGAAAAATATGGTATTCAAGACGGTCTGGTCATCGGAGATCGTCCGATCGATATAGAAGCTGGAAAGGCTGCAGGGCTTTCGACCTATTTATTTGATTCCATGCCACACTTACACCAGTTTATATTTGAATAGAAAAGGGAAATTATGACAGAGGATAAACAGCAAGAAAATCAAGCACAAGAATATGATGCCAGTCAGATTCAGGTCTTGGAAGGACTAGAAGCCGTTCGGATGCGTCCGGGAATGTATATTGGATCTACCTCAAAAGAAGGTCTTCATCATCTGGTCTGGGAAATCGTTGATAACTCGATCGACGAAGCCTTAGCTGGTTTTGCTAGCCATATTGAAGTTTTCATTGAAGCAGATAATTCGATCACGGTTGTCGATGATGGTCGTGGGATCCCAGTGGATATCCAAGAAAAGACAGGTCGACCTGCCGTTGAAACTGTCTTTACAGTGCTTCACGCGGGAGGAAAATTTGGCGGAGGCGGCTACAAGGTATCTGGTGGTCTTCACGGGGTAGGATCTTCCGTAGTAAATGCCCTCTCCACATCCCTCGATGTTCGTGTCTATAAAAATGGCAGTATCCATTACCAAGAATATCGACGCGGACATGTTGTAGATGATTTAAAGATCATTGGAGAAACAGACCGCACAGGAACAACCGTCCACTTTATTCCAGATCCAGAAATCTTCACGGAAACGACTGAGTATGATTTTGAAAAATTGAACAAGCGGATTCAAGAATTAGCCTTTCTAAATCGTGGTTTGCGTATCTCCTTGACGGATAAGCGAGAAGGCCTGGAGCAAGAAAAGCATTACCACTACGAAGGCGGGATTTCTAGTTACGTTGAATACATCAATGAAAACAAAGATGTCATCTTTGAAACTCCGATCTACACAGATGGGGAAATGGATGATATTACTGTTGAAGTAGCCATGCAATATACCACCGGCTACCATGAGACGGTCATGAGTTTTGCCAATAATATCCATACTCATGAAGGTGGGACGCACGAACAGGGCTTCCGTACAGCTCTCACTCGTGTGATCAATGATTACGCTAAGAAAAATAAACTCTTAAAAGAAAACGAAGACAATCTAACTGGGGAAGATGTTCGAGAGGGCCTAACAGCAGTGATCTCTGTTAAACATCCAAATCCACAGTTTGAAGGACAAACCAAGACCAAACTTGGAAATTCAGAAGTTGTTAAGATTACCAATCGACTCTTTAGTGATGCCTTTTCTGATTTCCTTTTGGAAAATCCGCAAATTGCTAAGAAAATCGTCGAAAAAGGGATTTTAGCAGCGAAAGCTCGAGTGGCTGCTAAGCGAGCGCGTGAGGTGACCCGTAAGAAATCAGGGCTTGAGATTTCCAACCTACCTGGTAAATTGGCAGATTGTTCTTCAAATAATCCACAAGAAACAGAACTCTTTATCGTCGAAGGGGATTCAGCCGGAGGATCTGCAAAATCTGGTCGAAATCGGGAATTCCAAGCGATTTTACCAATCCGTGGTAAGATCTTGAACGTTGAAAAAGCAAGTATGGACAAAATTCTAGCCAATGAAGAGATCCGTAGTTTATTTACTGCTATGGGAACTGGATTTGGTGCCGAATTTGATGTTACAAAAGCGCGTTATCAAAAATTAGTCATCATGACCGATGCCGATGTCGATGGCGCTCATATCCGAACCCTTCTATTGACCTTGATCTATCGCTATATGAAACCAGTCTTGGAAGCGGGATATGTTTATATTGCGCAACCACCAATCTATGGGGTCAAAGTCGGTAGTGAAATCAAAGAATATATCCAACCTGGTGCCAACCAAGAAGCCGAATTAGCTGCAGCTTTGGAACGTTATTCAGAAGGTCGCTCAAAACCAACCATCCAACGCTATAAAGGTCTTGGAGAAATGGATGATCACCAATTATGGGAAACAACCATGAATCCAGAACATCGCTTGATGGCACGAGTATCAGTAGACGATGCTGCGGAAGCAGATAAGATCTTTGATATGTTGATGGGGGACCGCGTGGAACCACGTCGTGAATTTATCGAAGAAAACGCTGAATATAGTACACTCGATGTATAAAATTCACCGAACGCTTCCCATTAATGGATATTTTATGGTATAATTACTAGGATTACGTTCAAGTAATACGATGAAGGAGTTTTTATATGTCTAGTGGACTAATTGTTCTCATCTTTATTGTCGCCCTTATCTTGATTGTAGGATATGTGGTTGCAGTCATTTTGAGAAAACGAAATGAAGCCTTACTGGCAGCACTGGAAGAACGAAAAGAAAAGTTATACAACCTTCCGGTCAACGATGAAGTAGAGGCCGTAAAAAACATGCATTTGATTGGTCAAAGTCAAATTGCATTTCGTGAATGGAATCAAAAATGGGTAGATTTATCCTTAAATTCATTTGCTGATATTGAAAACAATCTGTTTGAAGCGGAAGGCTATAACAATTCTTTCCGTTTCATGAAGGCTAAACAAGCCATTGACAATATCGAAAGTCAGATCCAATTGATCGACGAAGATATCAAGGCGATTCGCAAAGCCCTTTCTGATCTGGAAGAGCAGGAACAAAAGAATAGCGGTCGTGTGGTTCATGCCTTGGATATGTTTGAAGAACTTCAAAAAGAAGTCACTTCAGACCCAGATCGTTATGGCAGTGCGCTTCCTGAAATTGAAAAACAAATTGGAAATATTCAATCTGAGTTCTCACAATTTGTAACCTTGAATTCTTCAGGTGACCCTGTTGAAGCGGCTGAAATCCTTGATACAGCTGAAAATCATATTGTAGCCTTAAAACAAATTGTTGAGCGAGTGCCAGAAATTGTCACTGCCCTTCAAGCAAAACTTCCAGACCAATTAGAGGATTTGGAAAGTGGCTACCGCAAGCTTTTGGAATCTGGCTACCACTTCACTGAAACAGATATTGAATCTCGTTTCCAACAGTTGCATGCTTCCTTGAAGAACAATATGGCAAATGTATCCGCCCTTGAATTGGACAATGCCATTTACGAAAATGAACAAATTCAAGAAGAAATCGATGCATTGTATCACATCTTTACTCGTGAAATTGAATCACAAAAAGTTGTGAAGAAGTTAGTGAAACAACTGCCTGGCTATTTGAAACACGCAAAAGATAACAATAGCAACCTTGCAGCAGAAGTGGAACGCCTTGGTAAAACATTCGTCTTGAATGAAAGCTTCAGCCAACAGTTAAAAGAGTTGGAAGCTGAGCTATCTTCACAAGAAAATGTGGTAGAAGATGCCTTGAAAGATTCATCTGAAACACAAAAAGCTTATTCTATCGTAGAAGAAGAGTTAGAAGCTATTGAGGCTCGCTTGAAAGAAATCGAAGATGAGCAAATCGGCTTGAGTGATTCCCTTTCAAAAGTTGAAAAAGACGATGCCAATGCTCGCCAAAAAGTTAACATCTATGCCAACCGTTTGCATGCCATTAAACGCTATATGGACAAGCGAAACTTGCCAGGAATCCCTCAAGAATTCTTAGAAATTTTCTTCACTGCAAGTAACAATACAGAGGCTTTGATGGATGAGTTGGAAGGGGATAAAATCAACATCGAGTCAACCAATCGTTTGTTAGATATTTTGACAAATGATATGAATGAATTGGAAGAAGCGACTTATCGAATTGTACAAAATGCTACTTTAACCGAGCAGTTATTGCAATACTCGAACCGTTACCGTTCATTTGATGATCATGTGCAAGCAGCTTTTGATGAATCCCTTTATATTTTCGAAAGAGAATATGACTATGCAGCTTCCTTTAAGGTGATCTCAGATGCTTTGGAGATGGTAGAAGCTGGAGTGACAGATCGCTTTGTTACTTCGTATGAAAAAACTCGGGAGCAAATTCGCTTCTAATAACAAAAAAACGACTTTTTAGGAGGTCGTTTTTTTTATCTTCAATTGATCATTGAAACTTGAAATTTAAACCCTATTTTTGTATAGTAAGGGAGAAATAAGAAAGGAAAGCGATGAAAGAAGTAACAGGTCTCCTCGTTATGGATGTAGATGGAACTTTGATCCAACAAGAAGGAATTGATTTACTAGCTCAAGAAGCTGGCGTGGGACAAAAAGTAGCAGAGATTACGGCACAAGCAATGAATGGAGAGTTGGATTTTAAAGCATCTTTACAGGCGCGTGTCGCTTTATTGAAGGGATTAGAGGCCTCTATCTTTCCGAAAATTGTAGAGCAGATGGACGTCACACCGGGAGCTAAGGTCTTAATCACGGAACTTCATCAAAGAGGTTACAAGGTTGGCCTTGTTTCAGGGGGATTTCATGAAGTCATCGATCCTATCGCGAAGTCTTTAGGAATTGATCTAGTTCGTGCTAATCGTTTGCAGACTTTTGATGGCCGTCTGACAGGGAAAGTGCTCGGAGAGATTGTGACCCCTGAAAGAAAAAAAGACTTCCTCCTGACATGGGCGAGAGAAAATCATATTCCACGAAGTCAGACGATTGCTATGGGAGATGGTGCCAATGATCTTCCCATGATTGAAACAGCCGGAATCGGGATTGCCTTTATGGCAAAGCCGATCGTTGCCGAACGAGCTCCATACCGTATTAAGACGAGGGATCTAAGCCTTGTTCTTGAAATTCTAGACCAGCATAGAAAGGAAACAGCATGCATATCCTACTAGCACCGGATTCATTTAAAGAATCCTTATCCGCCAAACAAGTAGCAGAAGCCTTAAAAAAAGGATTTCAAGAGGCTCTACCAGATGCAACTTTTGACCTCCTTCCCATAGGGGATGGTGGCGAAGGAACCATGGATACACTCGCTGGCGTTCTGAATTTAACCAAGAAGCATACTCAGGTAACAGGACCATTTGGGAAGCCTGTTTCAATGTCTTACTACCAAAAAGATGAGATGGCCTTTTTTGAGATGGCGTCTCTTGTCGGTTTAGGGTCGATTCCAGCTGAAAAACGAAATCCTCTTGAACTGGAAACACGAGGAATTGGTGAACTTATTTTGCAATTGGTTGACCAAGGGGTTAAAACGATCTGTGTAGGAATTGGTGGTTCTGCAACGAATGATGGTGGGATTGGGATGGCTGCTGGACTAGGGGTAGCCTTCTATGATGACCAAGGCCATCTGCTTCGTCCTGTCGGGGCTTCGATCGGTCGTGTGGCTAGAATAGATACCAGTGCGGTTCCAAAAGCTTTACAAGACATCGAGCTCCAAGTCTTAACGGATGTAACCAATCCTCTCTGTGGCAGTCAAGGAGCGACCTATATCTTTGGTGGGCAAAAGGGATTGAATCCCCTTCTGTTTCCAGCTGTTGATCAGGCTATGCAGGATTTTTACCAGCTAGCTGATGCACGAATTTTGTCTATGCCTAGCGCCGGAGCTGGAGGTGGCATGGCTGCTGGCTTGGTCGCTTTTGCGGGAGGTCAGATTTCCTCAGGAATTGAAAAAAGTCTCGATTTGATTGACTTTAATCACAAAGTACAAAAAGCTGATCTGGTCGTTGTTGGGGAAGGTAGGATGGATCTCCAATCCCTTTCTGGGAAGGCACCTGTCGGGGTGGCCAAACGAACACCAGAGAAGATCCCAGTGATAGCTATTTGTGGTAGCTTAGCGGAGGATTTGCCTGCTTTTCCTAGTCATCACATTGAAGCTGCCTTCTCTATCGTACCTGTTCCTTGTGAGGTAGCAGATGCACTCGCTCATGCTGAAAGGAATCTGATTTCCTGTGCTCGAAATATTGGGAACCTTTTAAAAATAAAAGCAAACTAAAAAACCAATGGAAAGGAGATGTTCCCTTCCATTGGTTTTTCTTTAGCTAAAGAGACGTTTCCAAAATGATTTCTTTTCTGGACTGGCAGTCTCTTCTTTCTTTTCAAACAAATTTGGATACTGGAGACTCATATCTGTTGGAGAAATTCCAGATGGGTGGTCAGTATGGATGATGAGACCAAAGGGGGAATGGCGACAGTCATCCGAAACGATGCTCGCTACCAAGCCAAGGTCCTTGGTTTTTTTCAAATATTGTAGCTGGCTGCTTTCGTCTAAAGCTGGAGAGATCTTGACCAAAATAGGTTGAAAGCGCTCTGAAATATCAGTGAGGATTGTCGAATACTGCTCCAGGTACATCTTGTCCCTTGCCTCCTCCAAGGTGCATGAAGCAATCACCCGTTCCTCATACGTCTCCAAAAATCGACGCTGCTCATCCGGATTGAATCGAGTAGGACCAGCAGCTTTTTCTAAAATCGTTTTATTAATATCTGTCATAAGCTTAGTATAGCATAAAGCGCAGCAGAAGAGTAGAAGAATGCTAAAAAATTAAATAAGGAAGGGAAATGGAAGAAAATAAGGCAGTGGAACCGTTTTCTTGTTAAAAACTTCTCAATTTTCGTAGATTTCCTTGTTTTTTCTTGAAAAAATAGCCTAATTACGATATGATAGAGGTGTAAAAAATTTAACTCAAAAGGAGAGTAAAAAATGTCAATTATTACTGATG